>Ga0209208_10001639_pt1 | contig 31726 bp, 20 predicted proteins | sample S1TSphfallax_3_FD_187694 | JGI IMG/M metagenome (GOLD analysis project Ga0209208, IMG submission 187694) | Host-associated microbial communities from peat moss isolated from Minnesota, USA - S1T2_Fd - Sphagnum fallax MG (SPAdes) (version 2) | ecosystem: Host-associated > Plants > Peat moss >...
AAGTGCATATATCTGAAATACTTTTCTCTTACCACTTAACATGCAAATTTGGTATGAACTTTGTGCTTAACCCTGAACCTTGTATTCTAATCCTATTTTTTCTGACTAACCTGGACCTCTAAAGTTTTGCTTGGTTTTGATGGTTGAGATGTGGAAATTAACAAGTCTTGATATGTGGGGTAGGTTTTGCTCTCAATATGCTCGTTGTTGACTGACCCCAATCCTGACGATCCACTGGTACCCGAAATCACTCATATGTACAAGACTAACAGGGCCAAATATGAAGCCACAACACGGAATTGGAACCAGAAGTATGCCATGGGTTAAACATTTTGTAGTTGGCTGTAATAACATTTATGAGCAAGAAATTATGTATTGAGTGAAATTGGGGTTCAAATAGAGCTTCTTATTCTGAGATATTCTTTGGGTAACCTTTTCCAGGGTTTGCATATTATCTGGTTATGGTTGTTAAGGGGGACAATAGGATGTGTTTTCATGTCTGGTTTCTGATGTGTGCTTTAGTCACATGTCTACCCATCAGGACTACCAGGGCTGACTTTGGAACCAACTCATGCATTACATGGACTATGTGCCATGAGACCTTCACTTGTACTGGATAATTGTTGGAATAAAATAGATTATTTCCACATGTCAAACCCACATATTGTAATCTTGAGGGGATTAATTGGACCTTCTTGTTGAATACACATATACATTGTTTTGCTTCATCAAGTGATAAACTATTGTAAGTAAAATTGATATCTTCAATTGTCAATTGTCTTCTAAATGTTTGTGGAGCAAGCTACTAAAAGTTGGGGATAGATACACTATTTTAGGTGTGGCAAAATAGATTAGGTTATTTTTCACCTATATCCTAAAACTTATCAATGGGATTGTCATTTGTAGGCAACCCTAATCCTAGACATGCCTACAAAAAATGTGTACCTAGCTTACCAAAAGACCATAGTTGGCATATTTTGGTTGCACATGCAATTATGAGTATATGCATATAAATGATATACGTTGATACATCAAATATATACGGTGATATATCACATATATCATCCAAAGGTTGGGATGAAGGTGATCATAGTTGCACCATAGTTGCACCATAGTTGCATACACACCCAAAAAGGGGGCATAGTTGCAAAAATAGTTGCATGCGACAGGCAGTTGCATCCCAGTTGCAAAGGGTGTGGTTGCATATGACAGAATTTCTAGTTGTGCATGCTTTTTGATTTGGAGTTGTGAAATAAGAATTATGGAAAAAAAAGAAGTCCAAAGTCAATGTGATAATTTTATTTTTGATCATTAAAAACCAAGAAATAAAGGTCAAATGATTTCCAAATTGAACATGTCATTTGACATTGGGAAAATCTCTTCAAAGGCTGTAATGTCTTAAAACTCCTAAATCAAATTAACATGTAGGAATTATTTGAACCCACAAAGTTGTAAAACTCATAATTTGACAATTTTTAAGATTCCCACTTGGGGAGTATTGGGATTTTTTTCCATTTGGATGTAACTTCTACTATAGATGTTGCAACCTTAACCTTGGGCTCGCGATCAAGGCAAGGGCTTACGAAGGTGCAAGCCAAGATTGAAACCCAGGAGTCACATTTCATGTTCTCGGGAGTGTGGGAGAGTGTGAGGGAATGAACCTCCACACTCCCAAGTGAGCTTCCACTTTGGGAGTTGGAGTCCTAATGGACTTTCAAATATTCAAAAAATGATTGCAGGGGGTCAAAACCCATTGGATTAAAAAGTTCCTTATATAATTGGAAAGCTCTTGGAACTTAAATGTTTAAAATGGGCTCACATGACCCATATGGGTACTTAAAACACAAATTATGGCTAAAAGAAGGCTTGAGAGTCAAACTGCCAAATTGACTTCTGACCACTAAAAGTCGGAAATCACCCCAATTTCCTTACATGCAAGTGGCGTGCCACATACCGTTGAAAAACTATCGATGATAACTAAAATGTTGCTTTAGACTTCATCTTAATTGGGAGTCTACACACAAAGTTATGGGCCTCCAAAGTCGCTAGAGTCTCAATTTTGAGAATTTCAGGACTCTCATTTGGGAGTCCTGGGACAAAATGACATTTGGTGCTGGTCCCATGGCTAGGCATAGAAAATACTATAAGGGGGAAGGTGGTGGCTTCCCCCAAGTTTGGGCTGTGGTGAGTCTTGTGAGTACGTGTTTTACACATAAAATATCAAACTTACTTTCAATTTCATAAAAAAAACCCACATTCAATAAAAATCAAGTAGTTGTATTCAACTTCACACAAATTTACATCCATCTTTAATTGCATCTTTAATAATCATTTAATCTTGACGACAATCCAACTCCATTAAATAAACCTCCCTAATTTGATAAAAATCTTGTCCACAGATGTTGTTCTTACTATCCTAAATGATATCTTTTAATTTTTAATATCTAATAATTTTTTTAAAATAATTTCTTTAAAGAGGACTAAACATTTATGATGAACCAATCATCGCAAGAAATTTGTTTTATCCAATGATCCCAAAAATTATGTTGAAGTTTCCCAAACACCTTATGTGCATCCCATTGTGATGGCATGGACACATTTGACATTGTTCCAACTAGAGAAATGGCCTTTAACTTTTCAACCATGGTTGTTGTGGTATGCCTAAATTATTGGTACAATTAATTAAGATTCATAGCTTTCTTATGCACATTGCTAGCCAACACAAAAATAGACAACAAAATTTTATCACACATTAATGTCCTTTTTGTTCAAAATTTTAATTCCAAAACATTAACCTCTTCTATTTGATAAATATCATTTATTAGAGGAACTTCAATTTTATAATATCCTCCACTAATTTATATTATTTTAATCCATAGACCTTATCATTTAACGGAGGTCAAATTGTATTTGTAAAATGGAAACCTCAATAAAAACATTCACCTCAACATTGACAACTTGGCCACACACTAATGTTGACTATTTGTGAGGTCAACGGCTTGTTAGTTTTGATTTTGAGGTCAACATTAAAAAGCCATAGACCTCACAAACAACATTGACACTTGGCACCACACATTAACTTAACATTACACATTAACCACACATTACATTCTAACCTATTAAATGAAGTTCTAAAAAATTCAAGATCTTTCACATGATCTATTTTTGCTCATCATTGAAATAGTCTACCTTTGAAGGTTAAGGTACTTGAAGCTAACAAATAGAAAAACACAACAGACAGTTGAAGCATTATATATGTCCGTTAAGTTCTTTGATGGTACTTGCAACCAACAATCACAAGAACAAATAACCCAAAAAAATGCAATTAGGTAACTCCCTTGTTGCTCTTCACAACATTAATTGTAGTTGCAATTATCTTGGAATTTACACCCTTCAACATCATAAACTATTAATCTTCTCCAAATAAATTGAAATATGTAATGAGGTCTTCATTTTTTTAACCCATATCATCTTAAGTATTCCTCAATGGATTTAGGCCCATTTGTGAACCTAAATCTAACATCATTTGGCCAATTCTTCATAATTAAAACTAAATTATTTAGATTTTCAACCCCAAGTCAACAAGCTTTCAAACTTGTGATGATGCCATATTGAAAATCCTTTCACTTTTGATTTGTGAACCAATATTGCCCATAATTTGATGAACAAGATATGATAAATTAAAAAATTGTTGTTTATGGTTTGACCAGCAACCCAAATAATTGAATGGATATGTAGGCACTGCAATCTTCTTGAAAATAAATAATTCAATTTTGATGGACCCTAATGCAACTTCTTTAGTACAAGTGAATGACCCAAATACACCTAATTCAAGTTCAACATAGGGTCCATTCACGATTGGGATACCAAAAATGAGTGTTTAAAGAAAAAAGGACTACAAAAGACAACTTTGAATTTTTGTTTATTTTATATTATTATAATTGTAATGGATTGTTGTATGTTAATAGATAAAATGATGTCATCTTAAATTAATAAAAATATTTAAGAATAATTTGGATACTATATAAATTCATTTTGAATCATGTAGACTAAACTAATCAAATGTCTAAAGTACAATCTTTTTAAAAGTAATAAAAAGGAATGCATAAGTCATACAATTGATTTCAATTTTTTTGTACAACAAAAACATGCCCCCTTCTATGAAAGTACATGTTTAGTGGATGAACTTGGTGGAAAACCAAATCATGCAAAAATTTCAAAAGAAAGGGTTGCAAGGCAAAGGACTCATTTAAAATACCATTTGATAAATAAATTATGTTCAATGGGTTCAAAATGTCTAGCTTTAGATGTAAATCCCATGTGCAAGAAATAATCTTGCCAAAAAATGTTTGGTTGTCCATTGAAATTCATTTTGGGATTTTTTACATTTTTGGCATTAAACTAAAATATTCATACACAATTATGTATAAATGTGAAAAATCACCATTAACACATGAATTATCTTATATTGAACTACTCAAATTTTCTCACTTAAATTTGTTTCATGTAAATGTAATTTGTAAAAAGTAATTCTAAAAAGTCCTTAAGTCTTTTTTTCCTTTTTTGGTACTCGAAATGTGAATGGATTCATAACCAAAAGGTTCAATATTAACAAAATTTGGTGTTAAGGTTTTGTAAACAATCAATAACATTGGAAAAAAGAACTTTGTGGTTGTATTTTACTACAACTTGCACTGCCAATTCAAGGCCCACATAATATTTAATGAAATGGAGGTTTTTAGAATGTGGGTCAAGCATAAGAACTAACACATTGTGAATGGCACACCTTTAAAATGGTGATGCAAAGGTCAGAAATGGCTTCAACACACCAATAACCTTAAATTGTACGTGATGCCCAAGATGCATTAATTCAAAGTCAAAATCTCTTGCCTATAAACAACAATAATAAATTAGACCTACTTAATCAGATTTCCCATTGATTTGTAGAGGAAAAAGATAAGCTACAAATTTAAAACCATTAAACAAAAACCTACATACTTGCATCAGCCCATTCGTAGTAGAATTGGTGCTACCCATTAAAATACACATGGTTATGGTAATAGAAATTGCATTAAACAATTACTAATATCTCGAGGATTAATTCAAGGTACATTGGGTGAACATTGGAATCCAAATTTCTAACAATTTTTGCACCACAACCCATGTCTGAGGAATAGGAATAGGAATTTTATTTTGCAAGGTAATTTTTTGCCTTGAATAACAAAAAATTATGGCATTTTAAAATTCTACGGTTTCTTTGAATGAAATCACCTTGGACACAAACTTAGTCTTGGGTGAAAACACAGTCAAAGGAGTTAGGGGTGCCAAAGTAAAAGTCTTTTTTCAAGGACTATGCATGACATGTTTCATTTTGTGTTGGTTTATAACTTAAATTTTTGTATTTTAGATACCTAGTCTAATATTGCATGGTAGATATAAATATGTTTTGATTGAAATTTGATTTTATGTCATATATATTATGCATTCAATCCCTCTATCACATAAATATTATCAACTTTTGTTAAAGCCACATTTTCAAATTTTGTAATTTTTAAGGTTAAAGGCACATTTGAACCAAATGTTTCCAAATCGGTTTAAAAATGATTTTCATTCATTCAAGTCCTTTTTCTTTCTAATCATCAATGTTTAAATTTTCTCCAATTTTCAAAAGGAATGGTGCACATTTGGTAGAAAAAAAAGGATGTTTGGAAAAAATAAAGACTATCCATTCTCAAGGTTTGAATGCTTTGAACATGCAAAAACATTTTTGAACATATAAACTTTGCAATGAATGGAAAAAATTCCAAAAATTTTAATGACAATCCAAACTATTATGTTTACCTTGTGATATTTAATTAAACATACAAAAATGTCCACTTGCTTGGGTGGTTCCTTTTACTATGTTTTTGCCCTCTTGACAAAAGCTTTTAATTTTTAAAGTGAAAAATTGCATCTTTGCAAGCTTTAACCCATTCTTGTTTGCCCATTTTGTTTCTCTTAATCCAAATGATAGTCCAAATAAATAGTGTAAGTGACTCCTAGGTGACCTAATCAAATAGCTTAGTTTGCCGAGGTAAATAACTAGGTACCTTAAAAATATAGGTAGATAGCCATGGTGAGTAGGAACCCTAGGTGGTTGGGTAGGTAGATATGTAACCTATGTAGCCGAGGTAGGCAAGTAAGTTGATAAGTGGGTCAAGAGGTTAGGTAGGAAGGTAGATAGCTTCGCTAGGTAAGTAGGTAGACTCCTTAGGTAAACAAGTAAGTAGGTAAGTAGACTGCCTAGGCATGAGGGTAGGTAGGCAGACCTTTTTAAGTAGATAGACCCCTAGGTAGACCCCTTATGTAAACAGGGTGGAGTTACAATTTTGAAAAAATACTCCTCTGTTCAGGCCTTATTTTGAGTTTGGGTCCTTATTTGCTTGACTTTAAGGAAAAGAGCAAAGTCGAAATAAAACGAAAGAGTTAGCATGAAATCTGGCATAAGACAGGGTGTGACTTTAAGGATACCTCTCTTATATAAATTGGTTTAAGGAAAATTCATGTGTACTTTTTAAGCACTTACGGGCTAAATACAAGAACTAGTTGCCCTCCATCTAGGTGTATGGGGAAGTATATTGGGATCCTAAACTTCTGTAGGGAAGAGGCCAACATTGACTTTAATTGACGTGTGATGTATGTGGGTGTTGGTCCTTTTGGGGGCCATGATGGCTTGGGTGGTAGTCTTGAAATTATAAAGCCTTTGAGGAGGAAGAGTTTTGAGCATGAGTGTACAACTATTTGTTCTTTAGGAATCACAATAACATTTGTAACAATGGCATCTATGAGACTATGGAGATGAAAATAAGGAGCATACCAATGAACATGCTTTCACATTTCAGTCAAAATGAATGGATCGAGTCATACATACATGCAAACAGCACAATTCTGGAGCTGCCACAAATTTTATGGAAATGTCCTGCTCCAGCAAATCAAGCATTAAATTATTATTGTAACCTTCAATCAAACCCGAAGGTTAATTCTCAATGTCATCACACCAAAAGAACTATGGGTAAAGAGATATGTCTTTAAACCTAAGATTGCAAATTTGTCCTTTGTAAGTTAAAATACCTTTTACCCATATTTATTTGTGTGACAATCATGAGTCCAAAGGTTTTTAATGGATCTTGTATCCAATTTAGCTAATAACCTTTAGCTCAATCCTTTTTTCCTGGTTACCATAAATTTCATGAATTCAAGTTGACAACTGATTATTATAAGGGTGGAGTGTTCATTTCATCCATTTCACCAGATTTTCGTTAGTTGCCAATGAATTAGGTCAAACTATCATCCAACTAGATAGATCAAACTAGAAGGGTGTGACCCTTTCTATTTGGCAGTCAATCTCAGAAGGCCTCAACAAAATTTAACCAGAAATGGCAGTCTTTAGCTCTTAGTGGAAAGGAAAAATATCAAATTTTCAGCATGAAGAGGAGTGGGGATTGGGTGCTGTGAATGTTACCTTAGCCTAAGGTCAGTTTTGTCATTAAATAATCCTTTAAATATTGAAACATATTTTTGGGTGAAAATATGAAGCTAAGGTGTTGGAAACCATTGTAAAATGATGGCATGCTAACAATGTGAATAATTTCACTACTCATATGATGACAATGTCATAGTATAATTACTGTACACCAATGAAAAACTAATAAATTTTGGAATTCTAAAAACCAATTGACAGATGTGGAAGCTGAGCCTAGGCTACAGTATTCATTTTGTCTTGAAACCAGAACAAAAACCTCCCAAGAAAATCAGTAAAGCATCTTGGGCAGAGAACATTTGAGACAAATTCATGCATTGGTGGGCTGGGCATCTCGGGTAGTGTGAGGTTTTCAGGGAATCCATGCAGGTTTGGAGGCAACCCCCAGGCAGAGAGCATGTGAGGCAAACTAGAAGTGGCAGAAAGGGGAGGGGTGGGTGGGCAGGGTCAAGAATTTCATTGGCACACATTTTCCAATGGCAACCAAGCTGCTGCTGCTGCTGCCCATCATGCTTTGCCATGGACGAGGTAACTGGAGAGAGGCCACTAGGTACTGAAAATAGCCAAGGTCCAGGAGTGCAAACGATATCTCCAGTTATCAGGTGACCTTGAGCCAAATACTGGACATAACCAGTGTCCTTTACATCCATAACATGCTCAGCAGGTGGATGTGGATCACTTTTCATCCATATACAGCATGGATATGGAATGCTTCTCATCCACACACAGAATGAGATTCAGGCATCTTAATATGTGATATAAGTCGGCCGTGGATGTCCAATCAGGAGGATACACATCATTGCGTCTTGAGTGTGTTGATAATGGACAACTTTGCAAGCTTGAGTCTGCAAAGGTTTCATAAGGAAATCTACTACAGAACTGGCACTGGGTGCTCGTTATGGATCCCAGTGAGCCATAGGGCAAGCCCGGTAGGGCAAGCGTCTTGATAAACTGGGAGCCATAACCAGAACCCAGTGCCAACTACCTCGTGTAAAGGTCTGAACCTGCCCCTTAGGCAGGTCTTAAAATGGGTAGGTAGGTCTTAAAATGGTCTAGGTAGGTAGGAAATGACATAGTAATCTGCCACTGTTGCCACTTATGGAAAATGGCAACCCTTGAAAACCTGCGGAATCAGCAGTTTCAGACCTTTCCATTTTGTGCAAAGTGGGTTTGATAGGGCTGAGAATAATTTCAAGAGCCCACATTCCTGTAGCCCATTGTACCTAATCAAAATCCCATCCTTTGCAAAGTACTCCTTTACACAAGGAAATTGTATTTTCCTGAGGTTTGTTGGGCTCATGTGTTTCAAGGGGGGCAAACACCTTCAAAGGACTGTGTATAGGCCCTAAACCCTAAACCCTGAAGTTCCAACATTTATGAAAGTCATGTTTGTGCCAATGATGAGTATGTTGAAGGTAGCCATGATAAATATGATTGCTGGACTGGTGTGTAAATACATCAATAGCCCATAGGCAAAGGGTAATGGGGTACCACAACCATCAATCAGTGATCACCTTCCCTACTACAAAGTGATGGCACAATGGCTTCCATATTCAATCGAGTTCTGGAATATTGATATGTACCCAAATTGGGCATGATTTTAATGTATGAAATAGTACTATTAAAGATGTGTGATCTTACATCATGTACATGGGATATGCTTGGACAAAGTTGAAAGCCACAGAATCAATGGAAGTTCAATACCTTTAAAATCCCTTAGTTTTGTAAAGCATTGGCAGATTCAGTGTATCCAGATGCACATTCTTAAGTGGAACCTGTCATCCACCATTAGCACAGAGCATTTCAAAAAATGAAACACCTGCTCCGGCAGACATTTCACTTTTGGAAACGGCCTGCCAATTTTCTCATGATACCCAACGGATACCATCACAAGAAAAATAAAATAAAATAATAATAATAATAATAATAATAATAATCCTGATGCTTCATGCAAGGTAACACCTGAGGACTGGGGCATTCCTGAAACAAGGTGGCGTCACTGAGACAGTGGCACTTATTTCAAGAACGCCCAACTCACTCCTTGAGTGTTACCTTACACATAACATCCTTGTATACATATAATATTTCATGAAAACAATAAATATATCTCTCTTAAGTTATGCAAAGTGTCAAATTATCAATGATTCATGAACATGTTTCCACATGCTATACTGTAACTAATCTGCTCATTCAACAATTTTGTTTTTGGCACACATCAACAAGAGCTGTTTCAAAGATGCTAGACTTTTTCTAAGAAACCTACATTAACAGCTATCAAAATGTTCTGAAGTGCCTTTCTTCAGAAACCTTTCAATTGAGCCTCAATTTCCCATGTTGCATTATTGCATTTCAAAGGGTAATGAGTAGCCTGATGTCATGTGATCCCCTTGTCATGTTGCAACTTCAATGAAAGCACTCTTAACAAGTCATCAAATTGTGGGGCTAGAATTGGACCCACAATTACTTCCACATAGGTTCAATCACTGTTGCCAATCACAGTGCCCCCCAGACATTCTTGGGACATTCTGATCCAGGTGTGTTGGGTAAAAATAGGTTTAGAGTAGGCTTGGCTTGGGATGTTTGGGGATGTCTTGGTTTTCTTTCCATCTAATGAATGAATGACGGGGGATGGTGGTAGTGATGGCCAAGACACTGAGGTGCAAGGAGTAGAATAAGAAGCAAATCCCAAAAGTACCACTTGACTTAAATGGATGAGGAGACTACATTTTTTGGAAAATACCTCATATTTAGGAATAATGAAAAAAGGGGGAACCCTATTGACCATTTATGTTTCAAGCTTTGCTACACAAATTGAATGCAAGATTTATGTTTCAAAAGGAGAAACTAATTTCTTGGGTGTCAATAATGGGATGGAAGTTCTTCTCTTTTGTGAATGTGGCTTCTGAAAATAACATTTGGAACATAAGTTAAGCAAAGAAGAAAATTTACTCTTTTGAGATCTATCATGTGGATGTTTGCAACATTGCATTGAACCCCATCCTCAAAATGAGAACCTTGCCACTATTATAGATCAGTAAAAATTCTAATAAAAGAAGAACATGAATTTTGTTCGTGAACCATGTAAAATATCACCATGATGACAAAATCCTGAGAAAGTTGAAAGAGATTTGTATGACAACGAAATTAAGGGTTTTTAGGCACCACCTTTGATTCCTTGCTGAATATTTCTCAAAATTTAAAATTTACATGATTATTAGTAAAAAAACCAAAAATGATATATATTTTTAGAGTTATTTTGACAACATAGGGAAGTTGGGTTGGTTCTTATACTTATGAATCCAAATGATGTATCCTAATTTCACCTAGTTGAGAGGGAAAGGGGCTTGTTAAGGAAATCTTACCTACTTTGGTAGAACAACATTAGGATATGAAAGAGAAAAGGAATGAAAGTATTGTCACATCACTCTCTAGATGTCAAATAAGATTTCTTTACAATGGAACCGAGGGTTGAAATTCGAAACACCACTCGCACATGTCTATTTGAAAACCCATATTAGTCCAACATTTATATAATATGAAACTATGATATTGAGACACCCAAGGGGGCTCTTGTAGAATTTCTCACCAATATACAAATATTCACACATCATGATAGTTTCTCAACATGTTGTTGGAAGAAGAGGAATTCAAAGTTTTGTCAAAGAAACTTGTCACAATTATTTTTAATCAAGGAAATTGACCATGCTTAGAAAAATTAAGACCAACCATTCAATTAGTTTTTTGAACACATGATTGTTAATCCTTTGCAAGAAAATAAAAAAACTATATGAATAACTAGAAGTGATGTTTTTAAAAGGAGGTACATAAGATATATGAAAACCATGTGAAGTGCCCTAATATTCAATTAAAATATTAAATGAATAAGTACTCCCATTTTATAATGGGGGTATTATCCCAGGTTGAAATTGAAGATGTGGCCTTTAACTTATTAATCACCTACTTGAGTGTAGTCAAAACCACAAATAAAAATAACTTTTCCCTTCCCATGACTGATGATCTTTGAGTCTTGAGAAGATCCTTGAGCACTAGGGTGTTTTTTTGGTTTGACTTTGAAAATGACTCACATTAAATCAAAACTAAATATCAAGTCACTTTTTAATTAGCTTTCAAAACCAATTAAAGATATCACTAATTTCAAGGTTATAAATGGCATGCCCATCACCCTCAATTTGGACATCGAATTCGACATGATGTGTTTCCATTTGGGCTCACAAACACTCTAACCCACCATGTGTGTAATGAACTCCCTATTCTAAAAGAATTTGAGGAGAGTTATAGTTTTGTTTTTGGTTCTTGACATAGGCTATTGGTGTAAAACATAAGAAGAACTTTCACTTGAGGTGTTAAGATCCAATCAGACTCAAATTTGCAAATCAAAATTTAAATTTTGGGTTTTGAAGAGCCTAGTTGAGTTTTTCTTTATGAAATATCAAAGGAGGGCATATTAGTTGACCACAAGATGGTAGCGTTGTGGTTAATTGGTTCATATCCTTAATAATATAGGGGTGAAAACCCTTCCTTAGGGAAAGTTTTGTGAAAGAATTTCCAACAATTGCAAACCTTTGAATTCATTTTAAAAAAAAAAGAAACATTCTTTTTTAATGTTGATATGGAGCCCAAGATGTGATAATTGCAAAAATCCAAAAAAAATGATTGATGTTTTAATGTTGAAAGTCATTGAATTGAATGTGAGTAAATTGTTATTGTGCACATGTGCCAATGTTGTGGCTAGAAGAGTTGTGTGAACATGAAAAGGGCTAATGATGTTTGTCACAAAGTACATTCATCCATTTCATTGTAAATCATGAAACATATTTGAAGCCTTTTTATATAATAAAGTTAAGGTGATATTTATTTTTAATGTAAATAACTTGTTCAGTACATAAAAATATCAAGTTCTCATTCATGAATGAAATTCATCCATGTTCATGCATTTTCATCTTGAATGGATCAAATTCATTTATGAATGTTCATTTTTCATTCATAATGGATGAAACACATTCATGACCATCTCTTCTTCATTCGTAACAAATTTACAAATTATTCAAGAATATGCATTCGTAGTATGTTTCAATGGTAAAGGATTTGGAGAAATATATGCAATGGATCAAGTCATCAATTTCAAAGATTTTCCCTTTGATATGTAAGATTTGTTTATATAACATGAGCCTCCCAACTATATTATAAACAAAACCTTCCTTGAGCAAAACTATGATGGCAACAAATGGATAATAGACCAACTAAAAGCTCATGAACAAGTTTACAAGGCATGCTTATGGTTGATCAATCATACTGATTGGTCACACATTGACAATGATTGATTGGCTAACCATAATGGTTGACCCATGTGTGGCATTTGAAGGCTCCTTCATTATATAATAGTCCAACATTTATTATATATTGTATCGATGAATGAGGAACAAATAGTTAACAATAAATTTGGATGTGATAAATAACAATATTGCTTTAGTTACAATACATTGTTGTAAACTAGAAATGAGACATTTTTAAATTCATAAAAAATTGTTGAAACTTAATAAAAAAAGATTAAAAATCGAGGTGCCAAGGGGTTTTATAAATCTACCCCCAAAATAGGGACATTACATTAATAATGGCCCCAATATGCAGTGCCCAAAATTGAGCAAAATATTACCTTACAATTGCCCTAAGTAATGACAACTAAGAGCAACAAGTTTTTGCATATAGGGTAAGGCTTCCCCCATTGAGGGCATATTCCAATTGTAAACTTCCTACATTTCATGGGCTTAGAACTTTGTATAAAGTTTAATGAGTGTTAATAGGTAGAAATCTCTAAACTAATTAGTTTCATAGGTTTTATAATGACTATTAGTTATTAATGGTAAACTTACCATCCTTTACTTAAGGGGTGAAGCTAATGGGATTAGGTAGTTTGGATTAGTGAGTGGTTGGGATAATTCATCTTCGTTTAGGAAATTTTTAGGAAGGGATTAAGATAAGGGCCCTAATTTTGAAAGGTCAATATGGGCCTTGTGTGTGATATGTGGGAAAGTGGGGGCGGGGGAGTGGGGAGTTAAAGGAAGTGGGAAAGGATGAGGGATTCATTAAGGAGTTTTGTGGGGTATGTAAAACTCTCCTTGGAGAGTGATGTGATGAATAAAAAAAATATATGTACTTGATATGTGATTTCAATGGAAGATGATTGAGAGGACTTGAATTTCTTGTGTTATATTGCTATTGTACTAAGTGTGGAAGGAAAAATAGGTGTTGTTATGTGAGTTGGATGCTTCCTAGAGTTGGTATCTCTGCATTTCTCTAGGATAGAAAGTAATGGGCTGACCATGGGTAGTTTTTGGAGCACCAAGCTATTGGTTGCTAGCGGAAGGTAGCAACCAATCCTTGGTGGTGGGAATAAGAGGGGGAACAAACTAACAAGTTACCCCCTACAAGCTAGAAAACACTATTATAAACAACATGCAAAAATAGAGAGGGAAAACAACTTGTTGCATAAGGTACAAAGCAGAGGAGGGACTTCTTGAAGGTTATAGGTGATAGGTAGAACTACCAAAAAACCTACAAGCACGAGGAAAGAGGAACAATAGTGGTAGAAAGATTTGAAAACCCCCTAAACAATATCTTGGGGTGTTGAAAATATTACAAAATCAGGGAGAGCAACTATTCCTAGGTTTTCCCTTCGATTTCATATTGTTCCCTTCCCTATGTTTTATTTCATATTCCCTAGATTAAATCATTCAAAGTAGGTCAGTCAAACCCTTATTTTTCTTATTTTTTCTTGTATGACTTTTTATTTATTACTTGAATAGTTGTAGTAAAGTAAGTTAGAGAGGATAGTTATTCACATGGAGTAATAAAGTGTGGACCTTTTTGTTTGGTCTTTACCCCTTCGAAAAGGGTAGTGATTGGGGGCTGCAATTTCTAATGTCAACAATGAGCTTTCAATATAGATATTTGTATAAGCATTTGCATATTGGTTTTTGGTTGTATGCAAACACAATTTCCTATTTTGAGTATGTACTGATTGCAATTGGTGGTGAGGGTTCCTTTTCTTTTCTTTCAAAATTGTGATATTGAAAATTTGGCAATTTTCCTAAAAATGCAGCAAAAAAATAGTTGAATTTATGTTAATAAGAAATATTTCCCCTAAAATCTATCAATTTAAGCAAGAGATTTTTTTTCTGATTACACCATCTACCTTTTTCAGTGAATTTTGGGCTCATAAAATTGCATTAAACCAGATGGATTCTCTGCTCAAAAACTGCCATTTTAGTTCTGAATTTTTTTAATGTAAAATTACTTTCCTCACAGTGAACTAGAGATATCATCTGGCCTTTTGCAGTTGTCACATCCTTATGATTTTTGAGCTGAAAGGCTTTATTATTGTTGTTAAGGTTATACAACACAATATTTACACATATACAAGTTACATGCTACAATCATGGATTATAATCTTATGTTTAAGATCCCTATAAAATCACACAACACATGGAGAATTTTATAATTTTTGTTGAGTCAAATAATCTGAGCCATTCAGAAAATAACCTTTAAGAAAATATGGGGTCAAAAATCCCTATGCTTTAAAGCCTCCCACTGGATACACATAATAAAAATTTGAAGTTGAAAAAAATATTAGACTTCTCAAGGCCTGAAGAAATTTCATTGGAAATGCTAATATTGATTTTTTTCTTGTTGTCTAAATGCACATCTCCACAATAAGAATTCAAAAAAACTTGTCAAAAATTGGAAACAGAAGTTGGTGTCAATTAGAGTTATCGTTAAAGTAGGTATACATTAGGGGTTCAGTGTTGAGTTTTGAATGTTCGTCCCTTGTATGGGTGAGATTTCAGGATAACCCAAAAGCCCAGCATGAGAGAGCAAAGTAGCCAGGCTCAAAGTCAGGACCAAACACAGGGTGACTTCCATGGACAACTCTATTATTAACCTACATTCATTGGATGCCTCTTCTTGTGGGGCTCTACATACTATAAACAAACACTATTCCACTGAATCAGAAGATTATACCTCCTGTTCAGTGTACTCCCATTTCAGCTCTTTGTAAGCCAAAACTGGGCAGATGTTGCTTCCTAGGCAAGAACAGGGAATTAGTTTCTAAATGGACCCATTACACTCATATTCAACTCTTAGAAACAATTTCAATAGAAGTGTGTAAAATACATGAGAAGGCCATGTCATGATATTCACATTATGTTCATTTTATTTTATTTTTGCTTATAACTACACTTCAGGTTACACTATTAAAATATACTATGAAAACCTCTATTACTTCACAAAAGAATGAAATTGCAACTAAGCCCAAAAAATTGCAGAAGGAAATAAAAATGAGATAACCTTGCAAATTAATTAGGATAGATCTTTGAATTAAATGGAGCATCTAATCATCATATATACCTTCTCATACCCACTTCTAGAGACTTAAGTTCTAAATTACTAAGTATTCATTTTTATAAGCTTCGTTGAAGATCCAAACTACTTCCTAGTGTTCGAAGGTGCTGTATAAGACCAAAGTGAAATGCATACCTAGGTCCTTTTCCCAAAGGCACTACTACCCAACAAACAAACTTACAGAGCTTATTTCTTCCCACCCATAATTTTGTTTCTGGCAACATTTTTCAACATGCCCGTCTTGGTGACTGTGGCAGCACCACCAGCACCATCCTTGGGATTGAAAGCTTTCCGGAGCCTGATGACCGTCCATGCTGTTGAAACCACATGCCCAGTGGTTGCCAAAGTTTCTTCTGCTACCCTGGCAGCTGGTTCTCCAAACCTGGACCACCAATGGTGAACTCAAAAGAATAAGAAATTACTTACCTACCTACCTACCCACCTACCTACCTACCTACAGCCCACTAGCCCCTTACCTATATATTAACCACCTACATGTATCTACTCAACAAGTAGAAACCAATAATGTTTTTCTTTTCCAATTTTGTGACATCATTGAAGTGGTGATCATCCCTAAGACACTATAGCCATATACAAACTATGAATGTATAAATATTTCAACATCCTTCTATAGTGGAACTTAAAACAGTAAAAAAATAAAATGGCTTTTTTCTTCTTTTTTGGGGGGGGGAAATTTTTTGGTAGAGGGCTTTCTATGGGTTCTATATGAGGTAATAATAGAGGGAATGACTCTGGATTTTTTGATGTTGAAAAATTGGTGAATGCTTCCAAAATAAGCAAAATTAGTTGAACTTATACTAGAAAAAAAAATCCAATTTTTTGTCGGATAAAATAACAAAAAAATTCAGAAAAAAAAACACTGGAAGGGACATGGGAAAAACCTGTGGCTCACAACATTTTGTGTCATTAAGGAAGTTGATTGTAACACATCCCTGCCTGTTTTGTCAACCGCATCAAATAACTTCCCTGCAAGACTCAAACTCAAACAAAGGGTTACAAAAAACTTCTCACTGAGATGATATGCAAAATGGAAAAAATTCACATAAAAAATCAATTCTAACTCAGAAACTATGAACAACACAGTTTCTCCAAAGTAACTCTTTACTAATAATTCTGCTGGATTACTCCTGCAAAAAGATGAGATTGGATTATATTTATGAAAATTGATAAGGATGTTTTTTGTTGGAAGATTTTCATCACATACCAAAAGCATCAAGGGACACCAAGGCCACTTCTCCAGGCATCAACTTGAAAATTTTCTTCCCTGCCTTTGATTTTATGATTGCACCCTCGAAAAACCCAGTTGTTACCAGGACACCTGTCAAGAGAGCCTTTGCCACGTTATCTGTGGCCCTTGACATTCTCCGCACCCTGGACAAAGACAACCCACAATGTGAATCTGTTTCTTTGGTATCAGATTGCCATCTTCAAACTGTAGAGATTTTCAATCTGTTTCTAATAGACTTTCAATCCAAGTTTCAAAGGCCCCATGCCACACACACACACAATATAACATTCTCAGATCCCTAAGTTTCAACAGAGCAAAATTTAAAAATTTGCAATTTGTTTTCATGTGCTAAAATAGCTTAATACAATATCTTAATACAGTAGAATTGGTTTGGATGAAGGATAGGATGGAGATGGGAAAGAGAGCTACCGATGCAAATTGCGAAGGACCCTGGGACTAACTTTGTGCTCCTTATCATTCGCTTTTAATTTGCTCTGCATGTAAATGCTCCCGTTGTCAAGTTGTGCCACAGTGGAGTCACGCACCCAAAAAATTCCTTTGATGATTTGGCCAGATCCTGTCGCAATGCCTTTCGCCACACTCGACCCATAATCGTCCACATTGGGTGCCATTGTTGTCCAAAACTCAGCTTGATTCTGCTCACTAATTTGCATCTGCACCCACACCCCACTTTAAACTAGAATTAGATTTGGCTGTTATTTGAAATAGGGGAATGGAAAAAACCATTGCTCTCTTGCTCATGTCATTCTTCAATTTCTAACATTCCATCAAAAACTCAAAAACGTTAAGGTCTGATATAGCAGATTGTGTCATTTGGGGCCACATTATATGACGTAATCTTCCAGTGATGATTATACACTCAGTAATAGTGACCAAAATGTCTCGGTTGCAGATGATTTTTAAAAATAAAACTGTTGAATGTGCCACCCCAGACCTTAATGCCACTCAATGGCCTCAGCCCTGCTGCCAGGCGCCTTTACCCAACATAACAGGCAAGGGGCTTGATGATTTGCACAGTACAAGAACTAAAAAGGATTCACAATCTGGACGCACCTGTTTACCATTGCTGGTAACTTTTTCAGGAGGGATGACCATTCCACCATAATTATTGTCTGTAGTAGTAGTATTACGATTGGGCAGAATGCTCATGCCTTTGGAGGCTACATAGAGGCCTCCTTCCTTGTTCCTTTTCAATTGCTCCTCTTTTGCCTTGTCACCATGGATTAGTGTAGGTGATGAAAAATGGCTATACCGCTCGAGCAAAGAGTCAAGAACAGGGAGTGCCTTGTCAAATCCTTGTGCTGGAAATGTTACTCCATAAGTCAAAATCTCTGGAACTTTTTCCCCACTCTGGCTTTGCCCACATTGAACACACATATTAGTAGTCATGTAGAAGGTGATGAGAAGATAACCCACTCATTCAACTGCAACAACTTTGGGGTTAGGAGCTCCCTGGCCATCATAGGAGGTAGATCGGTGTTTTTCTTTTGGTGAATTTTCACCATTTGGCAACAAAAAAGGATCCAGTATGATCATACAAGGGAGTTTTGTGTGGGGGGAAAAAAAGGTGCCAAAGTTGCCAGATTTCAAGAAAAAAAAGTCTGAAATCGCCATGTTTAGACACTAGAGGTTCCAACAGGTCCCCAAAATATCATATATCAGAATTCTCAAAATTTTCTTCTTTCCCCTCTGAGGTGTAGCCAAATTTAGCCAATTTCTCTTATGGATGATCACCATTGTGGCTATATCACAAAGTTGGAAACAAAAAACCTGGTGTACACAATAAACAGCTAGTGTTGTCTGGCTGCTGGTTTTGAGTTCAACCTTTGGGTCTTGTTCTTGGTTTTGAAGGGGACCTTCAGTTTCAATGTTGTCTGGTTTCTGGTTTCAAAGAGAACCTTTGGTTGCAATTCTAACTAGGTTTTTTTATGAAAGAAAAAGACAGAAAGCTGTGGTTCAAGGTCCTAGCCAATGTTTTAAATTTGATGGAAACTCTTAGTGTGATTTCAACTCACAAAAAGAATGTCTGATTCTTGCATATTCATATCAAAATGTAACACCAAAGATGGTGATCCTTAATGATGATGAGACCTAACTTCCTTTTAATCTTTGCTGCACTGGTAGTGTTACATATTCATGCAGATTCATATCTCAGTCATGATACTTCAAAGAACACTTGCTTTCTGGTTTCAAAAAGTTTCAGAATAAAATAACCACTGGTTCTGGGGTTTTGAAAATTTTCATCGCACCCGTCCGTTTTCTAAAAGAACCAACAAAGAACCATTGGCTCAGGGTAGGTTCTTTGACCGGTTCTTGGATTCTGTTGCAAGCTCCAACCTCCAGAACCAGCAGGGTCTTTGAAAATATTCACGAATCGAAAGAAACAAGAAACACTGGTTTGGGTTTTGAAAAATTCGGATTAAAATAACCTCCGGTTCTGCGGTTCTGAAAATGTTCAAGGAACCAGCAAGGACCTACCAGTTGGACAGAACCGGCTTTGTTTCTTCATAGACCGTCGGTTCTTTTATATACATAGAGAGAGAGCGAGAGAGAATATTCAAAGGACCACTACATATCATAAAAGAACCGGCGAAGAACCACCGGTTGGCTAGAACCGGTACGTTTCCTGAAAACACGGATAATAATCAGCGGGTTCTTCGAAATTTTCCGAGAACAATGTACATAGAACCGGATAAAAACCGTCGGTTCTTTTCAATTGGACCGCGATTTACGAAGTCAGATCTTTGGATGTTTGAGAACCGTCGGTCCAGGACCCGCATACCCGATACTTACCCTCCAGTTCCTATAAGGGAGGATCTTCAGAGTCCTGGAGGGAGCGAGGGAGAGAGGGAGGCAATGGGTACCTCTTTGTTGTGGCCATCGTCGTCGTCGTCGGCTTCATCGACAGATGCGGGAATGGGAAGAGAGAAGAAGTAATGGGTGGGATCCAGCTTCACAGTGGGAGTGTCTTTGGTCACAGGCCAGTGCAAACTGTCGCCCACATGCGCCAGAATCACAATTCCGCTCCCTTTCTGGATGATGCGGACGATGGAGAAAGTTCCTGTTGATAAGTGAACACTCTCTTGATCGTCAACCATATGGGCAATGGCCCCCGGAATTGTAAGCAAGCATTCTTCTTGAGCCTCTACTGGACCCTCCTGAGCTTCATCATCATCCTGCCCATCCTCCTCCTCCTTTCTATCTGATTCACCTTCCTGATCCCCTAGAGCTCCTCCTCCTTGTTGTCTAACATCAAGATCATCTTTACTTCTGTTCCCTCTCGAGAATTTGGAGAATGGGTTCAGCTTGTTCCACTTTTTAGGCGAGTTTCCCACTGACTGTGCGGATCCTCGGCCCGACGTTCCATGGTCTTTAGGGCTTGTTTCCTCCAGCTGGGAGTAAGAATTTGGATCTTGCTGATCGCCACTTCCCGCACCTGCATGGTCGTCCTTATATTCCTCACCTTTATTACTACCTACGTGTTTCTTAATCCACTCCATCGCTGCTGCACCCACCACTTGATGATCTAGGTAAAATATATTCCTCCACCACTCCTCAACACAAACACGCAAATATTCAACAGCAACAAACTTTATAGTGCCGAAGAATAATATTCTAGCAAAAAACCCACACTCGTGATCCCTGCAATCCTCTTGTCTGCAAAACTGACGAGTGTTGGAACCTGAATTGCCAGTTGAAGAATCTAAGACTTGCTGAATGAATGCAACAATGTTCACAACCCACTAGGTCTAAAAACCTTCAATACTTCTCCCCAGAATTCCTTCAAGCTTTCCCCTCCCTCCAACTCTTCCACTCCAGCTACAAATTGACACCACCCACCACAACAACAGCAGCAGCAGCACTAAAATCCGCAAGAGAAATTGTTCTTAGAAATTGTTTCTCTAGAAACAAGAAACTTCTGCTTGACGGACGGGACGGTCGGTGCACTAATCATAAAATACTTAGCACTAAACAGGTGCCAATTAGATGCTACTTAACACTAATCACTAATTTAGCAAACTACTTACTAATCAAAACCACCTTTCTTTAGTTGTTTTATGCCACAAATCCGAGAAACTAGATTCATTCATCCAGCCACGTGTCGTCAGATGAGGAATGCCGCCAAAGAAACTGTGAACACACAAAATGTTTACTTAGCACTAAATAGATGCTACTTAACACTAACACTCGTCACTAATTTAGCACACTACTTACTAATCACAACGTTTTTCTCAACATATATTGTAACACAAGCCACGCAAGTGAGTATTTTCTTTTCCGACAAGAAAAATTGTCTTTTATGGAGTAAAAATTCGGGGAAAAAAAAAGCCCTTGTGTAAATTAGACTACTTTTGCTATTTTTTGGGGAAATTTTCAACTAATTTTTTTTAAATCACAAAATTAATGAAAAAAACCCAGGCCACAAGTTGGGCCGACAACCCAAGAAAATAGATTTCATTTTAAACTCCAGCCACGTGTCAGGGTGATGGCTGTCAAACGTGGTGAGTGGCACAGTCAACCAATAGGAAACTACCACGTCAGCAAACCTAGCTGTCTGACAAATGGACAAGTGTGTAAGCAGTGTGAGCGGGGTGGGGAAATGACTTTTTTCTGCCATCAGATTTTTGCCACGTTGTTTATCCGTTTCCTGCCATGTGTCAGCTCTGAAAACGAAAAGGACCTTTTCAACTAGTTACAGTTGTGACTCGGTTGTAGAATTGGATGAACCACAACTCCATCCACAACTGAATCAGCAAGGTTTCACCTTGGTAACCTGTCCTCAGAATGCTCCTACTCCCCCCTCACTACCTAGTTAAGTTTAACTATGTACATAACAAGTGGGTTAAGTGATTGTGGACTCAAAGCCAGTCCAGCTGGTTACCGGACAACTTTAGGGTTTTGGATTTTAGGCTTTCAGATGAGGCTGCTAGTGAATGGTGACCTTTGGCTTTTAGTCTTTGCTCTCATGAAAAATGGTAGTTTGATGTCGTGTGTGAGGAGTTTTGAGAATGTTATGTGTCAATTGTGTTTTTCATTTTTTGACTTATTGTTTGTGGCTGAAAATACGATGATGACGTTGGTGTCAAGGATATGGCCATGGGAATAAAGATGAATGGAGTAGATAAATGGAGGAAGAGGATTGTGATGAGTTGGTTAGTTAGTGTGAAGAGGTAAGTATTCATGTTTTTCTTGATCTTGGAAGAGGTTTGTTTGAAGGTTTGTATCCTTTGTTATATCCACTATGCAATATGCAAGACTTGGTGGAGATGAACAAAAATAAGAAGTTATTGAATTCTTATATGTGTTTTATGTTCCTTAACTAATGCATAAGCAATGAAGATGATGAATGAGTTTAAGTTCATGGTTTACAAAGTTTCACTAATTGTTAAGAAAATATCTTAGAAAGGAGAGTGGGGATTGTAAGTTTGTATTTTGTTTTTATACTAGTTGTTTATTGTGAAAAATAGTGCATCATGCATAGGTTAATAAGTTGGAGAGTTAGTGTGTCTTGTTTGAGGCATGTTGTAAGTTGATTAGTGGTTTGACATTGTTTGAAAGAATCTTGTGTGCGAAGGGTTCATGGGGATCTCTTGTAGAATTGGAAAGTGTAATAAGTTTTTGGATTTAGGTTTAAAGATAAAAATTAAAAAGAATTGTCAAGCAAAAACATGTGCATTGTTCAACATAGAATGTGTTATGGTTATGGCAAATGTGGGATGATAGTTGGATAAGAAGATTGGAGAGGTGAACATTGAACGTTTAGTCCATATTTGTGTTGTAAAGTTTGTGATGTGTGTATGTGCATTTGGGGCGTTTGTCATTTTTGACAAATCTTATAAATGTAACCTTAAAGTGTTTATGTTTCATATTATTGGTAGTTTGTATATGTAGTGTGTTACATTTGGAGAATGTATATTGTCAAACAAAATAAAGATGTTTTGAGAGAGGTGATTGTACATTTTGATTTATGCTCATTATCTAAACTTTCATGGTCATTTCCTTTTTTGGTTACAATGTATCATAAGGTAAGTAGGTGAAGGATATAAGCTGTCAATATGTAAGTAGGTAAATTAGACGTGGTGTTAGGCCCCATAGTGTTAAGTAGGGTCACATTTGGATAACATCATGTGGAAAAAAATGACCTATATTAAAGGCGTCCAACGATGTTTAGTATGTGGGTCATCAAAAGAAAATTGGATAAAAAAAAGTCTAAACATGTTGTTTTGATTCAATAAAATGGTTTTGGCCCAACATGTTTTCACAAAAGATTGAACTTGATAAAAGGCACAATATTTAGCCTAATAAATATGATTGATTGTTATGAAAAATGTAATAAGATTTTACTATTTTTTTTTGTTTCTAATTGGCCAATCAAACTGATTGGTCCAAGTGGTGTGCTATTAGTAATCTCCCACCTATTTAGAATCCTAGTTTTAACTTTTTGAGCAATATTGGAAAAAAAGTGAAGAACTAAATTTGGATGTAAGAAACACTTTTGCTAGGTCACATGATGAGCACAATTGGAATTGTTCTTAGTTACCACTAACCTATAAGTTAATTAATTAATTTTTGACTACTCATTCACACTTAGGAAAATCATGTATAAACATTTTGATAATTTAACATTGATTTAAAGCCCCATTTTATGGGTTGCTATTCATAGTATGTTTTTATTTCAAGATTTATATGTTTAAAATTTTTGAGGTTAACATTCATTTAACATCTAACTTAATACCCACTTAACATTGTGTGCCACCTAGGATTCCATTCAAGATTTAATGTGAATTAACATTTTCAATCTGAATGCCCCAAAAAAAAAACTTGCTTCTATTAACATAAACTTAACATTGGATGTGATTAAAGTAATAAATAAATAAAACACTTGTTGGCTACTAGTTAGGTAGATAAATCCTAACTTATGGTTAGTACATATCTAACCACCATAGGTTAAAAAATCAACATAGATATAAAAATATTTTATAATTTGTAATCCATGTTATAAAATAATTTATCCTTGAACCTAATGTTTCATCCCTTCCACTAATCTTGTATCCTTTAGAAAACATTTTTTTATTAAAAGAATGACTGAATTTTAATATGAAGTTTCAAAGATGAAATTCAAAGCATGTGCAAACAACAATGGATAAAACTTTGACTTTAACATTTATTCAATAAAAAAAATGTTTGGTTGTCTATGTCATTCAAACTTACCCCTTACCCACCTACATGAATATAAAGAGACAATTTTATGGTGTTGGCATGGTAGGGGGGACTAATTTTGGTGTCATGGGGGTATTTATTTTTCTAATGGGTGTGATTGCAAATGTTATATTTTATTACATATGTTGGGTTTGGTTAATAGGGACTTATTTTTCAAATAATAGACTTTAATATTTACATGGTGCAATTTTTTGTAATGCAAAAAACATAAAATCTCAAGAGCTATGGACTTTTGAAATTGAAAAATTGGGGTGTAATGCGAATTGCAATTAGGCTAATGGACTTTAATTTGGTTCAATGATGGACCTATAACTTGTTTAGGGAATTAGTTTCAAGGTGGAAATGTAAAAAAACAATGCAAAATAGTTTTGTATCATATGAATTCAAAATATTACACTATGGACTTTTAAATGTTGAAAAAATACACCCTATTTTTAAAAGTACAAAGTATTTAAAAACAAAGATATTTTGAGGTTAAATTTTGCAGATTTATATAAATCACTAACCTTTACAATGCACAATTCACATATGGAATTTTTTTGCTAGGAATGGATAAATATCAACCTATCATCATCATATATCAACATTGTGCACATTATAAAGCTTATAAAATGGACTTTGGGTCAAGTTTCTTTTTGCTAGGTTTTGGTCCACCCAACCATGCCAAGACCCTTTATATATGTCTTTTTATATCCATGTTATCTATATATTGCATGGACATGAAAAGATACAATTTTGAGATATGGCATAAACTATTGGGAACACCATATTGGAAGGTAAGAGAAAAAAGAAGTGGGTATAACATGGAAGGGGTATTTTGCATAGGGTATGACATTTGTTAACTTAAATTATCCCTATGGGTGTAAATAAAAATGCAAGGATGTCTTCGCATATGAATGATGGCAAAAACATTAAACTTTATGGGAATTCATTCAAGAAATACTTATCATTATTAGATGTTTGTTGGGACATTTTTAATATTTTGAATTTAAAATATTCTAATTTAAAATAATCCAAAAAAACTCAAATATCCATAGTTGCAATGTGGTTATAAAAGATTATATAATTGGGTGGTAAACTAAAGTTGTCATTTTTTGCTTTACCTTTTGTTCATCACAAACATGTGTCTTAGATTATAATGGCATATGGAATGCATCTAGTATTGAGTTTTGAGCACACTAGTATGTGTCCTTGTTATTAGTTGATGTGGCATTATGTGCTAACTTAGTGGTAAGTTAACAATAAGCTAGTGGTAGGATACCACCAAATCCTTTTAAATGATAAATTTTGGGTTAAAACATCAGAGTTACATAACACCCCCATATAGGGTCCTTTAATTCAATGGTTGTTATCTTTTTCAATGTTCCCTATTTGAACTTCTTGATTACATTTTCTCTAAGAATGTTATTTATTTCTCTATTATTCCCTGCACATGTTTGTGGTTCTAGCAACTCTTGTGCCCATGCACATCAAACCTCTACTTCATGGTGCAACAATTGCAAGTTCTTTGCACTACAATGTTGCAAACATTTCTACCTCTTGCTACAACAATCACAAGCTCTTCACACTACAATAGTCATTTTGCTTCACATAACTTTCAATATTGTTGCAACACCATGGATGTAGTTTTCAACATCTCCAACTATGGTGAGCTTGAACAAGAAATGCAATGGGAAAATAATTGTTAACTCAAATTCTTGCAATGTTTTTACAAATAAGAAAATTTCACAATTTATCATGAGATTTCTTGTTTTATTCAATTTTGTTCATTCAATTTCTGTAAAAATAAACAAATTTTTAAGGTTATGCATACACCTATTTTTTTTTTGGTAGGTTCATCACAACCCACTTATGTACTTGATCCACCAAGAAAAAAACACAAAGGTAAAAAAAAACTACCATCCAAAATTATAAACTAAGTCTAGAGTGCAAATGAAGAAGCCCTACCAACCCAATTGGGAGTATGGCAAGATTTTAGTTTTGGTTGCAACCAAAAAAGAGGGACACATCACAATCATAGATCAAGTGGATGGTTATGACCAATTTGAAATTGTAGTGAACAAGTGGAAGAACATTTCAAAAGCTATCACAAAAGCAAGTTGTTCATAGCACCTCAAGAACAATCCAACATGAAAAGATAAATGGTGTTCCATAGCTAGTGATTTCAAGAAAATCTTCATGCATCCATGGGAAATAATCAAGACTATTGGACCATGGGCATTTAAGAAATAATCTTTGTCCATTTTGTTCAAAATTTCAAACAGGGGCTCTATGGCATGATTCATGAATTCCAAGGTAGTAGACCAATCTTTCAACCACCACACATGAAAGACATGATGGATGAGAAAGACGGCAATTATAAATTTGATGGCCATACAACACATGAACCCATTGAAATCAATGAAAAATCTACCATTGCAAAGTTTGGAACCAATTGTGATAATTTGCACACAAAGTGTATGCTATTAATATTAATCAGACTTGATTATAGGAAAAACCCCAAACCATACATGTTGCAACTTGTTGTGTCAATTTCATAGAAGTTCTCATGCCATCGAAAACATAACTAGTAACCCAAGGAATGTGATAAAAAACATTATCTTCTTAGAAAACAACGTCCCTCTGCAAGGGCTAGGTACTAATCCTTCAACCCTAATTTCTATCAACGATGTAGGTTATATTGAGAGGAAACAACAAATCCAGTTCGATCAACAAGAAATATGAAAAATGTAGGGGTTTAAAAGAAATAAGTTTTAGCACATAAGACCATGGCTAAAGCTACAAAAAGAAGAAGTAAGGAACTCATAAAATCCATGGAGCACAAATGTGCTTAGACTTTGGTGGTAGAAAAGAAGTAGTTGGAATACTTAAAGGAGCAAAACAAAAAATTTAGCTAGAATCAAATGGTCATGGTTTAGGCTCTTACAAATATGACACAAATGATGAACATGGCATTTACGTAGTGGGTTGCAAACAACAACAATAATGTTAGCATTCTAGTGCAAGTTGCAATTGAAGATCAAAATGAAAAAACAAGGAATGGGGAAATTATAAATGATTAACATCAAATTTGAAAAGCTAGATCATAATGTGCATGGATTTTTTGAAGAATGATACTTTTTAGATTCTCAAGGATGTTTTGAAGGACCAATGAATACAATTTTGGATTTTTTAATCCCATTTGTTGATCCTTTATTTGCCAAACATTAATGAACATTTTTTGAGAACTTATTACAAATGAATAAAAACGCCAAAATTGAAAAAATAAACAATGATTTTTTAGAAATCTTTCCAAATGATACCAATTTAAAAGTCAAAATCTTACATGGTCAACTATTTTGTAAATCAAAATAATGCATTAATTATTTTTGCAAGTTTCCTCCTAGCTTTTCTTCCCCTTCGAATTGTTGATGAGTTGGATCTTTTGCAATGTTATTATTGATTGTTAGTTGATTTTCATGAAAGTTGTTTGCCTCCAATTCAATGATGTGAAAGAAACACTTTACATTTGCCTCATTCTCAGCCCTTAGCAAATTTGTAGTAAACAACAACAAATAAATAAATATTCAATTTTTATTTGTGAAACAACTTTCAAAAAAAGAATTCAAAATGCCAAAAGCATTTTATATGACAAAGTGGGCCTACTTGTCTTTTTTATTCTAGAAAAGTTCTAGAATAGTGTGATGGATGTTTTTATTATAGGGTGTCATGATCCAAATTATAAACAAATACCCTTTGTCCCCAAGCAAGTAAACTAGAGTTCAATTTCCACATCCCTTATTTGGATAAAACAAAACATGGTATTGAACTTGTTGATACAATCCAAACCTTTTTTTTAAAAAATTGAATCATTAACACTCCCTAGCAAACCAATTAAGACATCAATGAATTTCTCATTGGAATCCATCACAACTTTGGTAACCATGGAGTAGCCCCCAAATTATGATAATAGTAGTTCTCTAAATATGAAATAAAAGGTTTAGAAATCAACACATGGGTGCCATCAATAACACCTTGCATGTTAAGCAAATCGCACCATTGTTTGAAGTCCTCCATGATTTTCTACATTTCAAGTCCTTCTAACCAAAAATTCAACCTCCTAAAAAACAATTGACCATAACAACAAATTCATGGAGAATCAACATTATTAGAATTCTTGGTTTTCAAACGGTTTAAGTTGATTTATTAGTATTTTTTGACTAATGAACATGTACATTTTGACTAGATGTTAAGGGCTTGAATGACACGTGGACCTTTTGACTAGTCAACATGGTTGAAATGATTTATTTGACTATTTGTTAACTTAGACATCTAATCAAATTTGACAAAAAATTGACAACCTTGGTCAAAATGACCAATGACACTTAGTCAAATAGAATATATAGTCAAGTTGGAAAGAAACACATGGCATTTGAGTCAAAATGGCCAATGGAATTTTAATCAAGTAGGAAATTTAGTCAAGATGGCCAATGTTATTATTACATACATACCTACTTAGCAACCCACTAACCTACTACAACATACTTACCTACCTACTTACCCACCCACCCACCTACCTACCTACCTACCTACCTACCTGCCCATTCATCCACCCACTTATTTACTTACTACAACCTACCTAACTACTTAACTACCCACCCACCCACTTATTACAATCTACATATCTACCTACCCACATTTCTACCTACCTACTTACTATAATCTACTAGCTAGCTACCCACCCACCCACCTACCGTACTACAACCTGCCTACCTACCTACCTACCTTCTACAACCTACTTACCTACCCACCTACTACCTATTAATTATTACCTACCTACTTACTTATCTACCCACCCACCCACCCACCTATGTACCACAAAGTCTTGTAATGATGTGTAGAATAAACATGTGAAATAGATTTTTTGACAAAAGTTGAACACCTTTTCATGGTGTGGTCCATTGGTTAAGGACTCGGTTTATCATTGAAGAGGCCAAGGGTTCAATTCTTAATAGTTGCAACCTATGTACATGTTGGGTCTAGGGTAGGTAGGTTAATGTAAGTTAAATATGTTATATTGGGTTAGGTGAAATAAGTAGGTTAAGGTAGGGTAAGGTAGAATAGGCTACCACCTACCTACCTACATTTTTATGACCTACTTGCTTACAAAAAATATTTTTGATACTAATTTTTTTTTTAAATTATTTAAATAATTTGACCAATCAAATGGTCCATTGCTCACTAGTCAAATGGTCTTTACTTTGATAGTAAAAAAGACCACCCTAGTCACATTGCACATGTTAAAATCGACTTGTCCAAAATGACAAGGTGTATTTTTGGCCTCTATCCAAATCTAGTTTTTTTACTAGAATTTTTGGTTTGAAAAACCAAGAATTCTAATAATGCAAGGACATAGGTGGACTTCCCAATCGTGAACAAGTCATTGCATATGATAAAATTACAACCATGTGCAAGCTTATAGATGGCATAAGACACACAAATCTTAATAGGTATGGCTCTCTAGTATTTAATATTATGTTTTAGGAAAGTGGGTTTCAATCTATCAATAATTTTAAAGAAGGTAGACTTTGGCATCCTAAAGTTTTCCACCCATTAGTTATCATCATACTCTATGAGCATGAACTTGAAATACCAAGTTGTACTTTGTGGTTTCACCCAATAACCTAATTCTTTACACAAATTTCCATAATCAATTGTTAAATTACTTTCATGAAGTGTAGGTACCAAAAAAATATTTTACAATTTCTTGTGCTATGGATGGGTTCATGACAAAATGCAGATATTTGATAGGGGAATTATATATGTGATCCACAAGTTGGAAGATCATAAAGCCCATAGTGAACACCACTTACTATAGCAATGAAAGGGTAAGGTCCAAGAAACTTATCTATAAATTCAGCTATGAAGAAAATCTTGATGTTGATGCAATTTTCCTCAACCCAGCTATGACTTCCCACAACTATTGTGATTCCAAAAAAATAACCATAATGAAAAAATAAATGATTAAACAAAAAAATAAATGAACCAAGAAACACCAAAAGCATAGAAGATGCCATCATGCTTTGAAAAATGCAATTCAATGAAAATAATGAAAATGCAACAAGGAGAGAACAATGAAAAGTGAAAAGCAATGGGACATGAGTGTGAGCGAGAAACAAAAGTGCAATGAGGAGCTCGAGAGCATAGTGAAAAGAATGTGAGAGAAAAGCATAGAGAGGGAAAAAACACATAGAAAAAAGATCGATGAGAAAAGTGAAAGGGAATGACAAAAAAGGCAAAAATAACTGTCCAAGAAAAGAACAATCGTTTACAGCCAATCCACCATTTGCTAACATGATTCCATGTGTGAATGCATTCATAATGCTAGCTAGCACTAATATATATATATATAATTTCAGTTTTTAGTACCAACTATTTAAATGTTAGGACACTTAACACTAAAGATCCTAACATTAGGTGTGAAGGGTGTCTAAGGCTGATTTTCCACAAGTATGAGAGAGGTATATACCCTGATATATTGCCATAGTTCATACCATACTCATGGGGTCCTTGCTGATACCAGGTGCTAGAAGCACCCAAAACCAATAGAATAAGCATATTGAGTAAATCAGACTTTTCCTTTTTTTCTACATTCGTTTTCCCCTCAAGAAGATTTAAAACTCAATGCAAGTTGAAGTGAATTTTTAAATGTTTAAAAATTAGTTATGGATTTATAAAGATTTGTGATAGGGGTAAATTGTACTGTTAGTAGGCTGCCTATGGAATAGTGAATGTAGCACTTCAAATCTTATAAAAATAACCTTTAATATACTCAAACAGGGAATCCTAAAACCAAGACCACATGTGCCCAAAATAGGTCATGAAATGGGCTGGATTTGAAATAGGTTGGAATGTAATCTTAAACTGCTTTTAAAAGAACCTTAAATTGAGAGTTCTTGTGAACATACATTTATAAGCACATTTGAATCATTCTGGGAGCCTGTTGTAGGGCATGGTACATTTAAAGTTTTAAGTGCTTCTACCTTGATACCAGACCGACATTAGAATGCACAAAACTGATGTATTATGACTCATCACAATACGATTATAAATTGCACAAATAATCAATGTTGGTAAAACAAACTAACCAAGACTAGTTTAAGGTTGCGACATTTTAAAGAAACGAACGAAACTTTTGATGAGAGGATGATGATATGAAATGCACTAAAGCAAAATAAAGACAACATGATAATCTAAGACAAATTGCTCAAGTTTATTTTAGAGAAGTGGTCTCCACCTTTCAATTAGGTTTATAT
>Ga0209208_10001640_pt1 | contig 31722 bp, 18 predicted proteins | sample S1TSphfallax_3_FD_187694 | JGI IMG/M metagenome (GOLD analysis project Ga0209208, IMG submission 187694) | Host-associated microbial communities from peat moss isolated from Minnesota, USA - S1T2_Fd - Sphagnum fallax MG (SPAdes) (version 2) | ecosystem: Host-associated > Plants > Peat moss >...
TTTAATATAAATACATATAATATATAATATTATAAATAATATATTTCACTAACATAATGTAATACAATATATAGATTAATTTATAATTAATCAATATATTCCATTATTTGAAACCAAATGAACTACAATAAAATTCCAAATAAAGAATAAATAAATAAAGTTTTATTTATTTAAAATTAAAATTAATTAATAATTAATAATAGTTAATTGGAATATTAATAATAATTAAAAAATTTAATCAACTAACATATTATTTACAATTATATAATTTAAGTACTATTTAAATATTAAAAGTCATTTAAGATATAAAATAAAATAAAATAATTAATATTAAATTTACGTATTCCATATATATTATAAAAATAAAATTTTGTAATATACTTTACTTTTTTATTATATTACAGAATTTACTATAATAAATAATCTATTACTCTATTAATTTGTATTATTAATTAACATAATATTTATAATACTATAATTTACCTAATTTCTTAATATTGAAAATTAATGTAAAATATTTTTACATAAATGTATTTATTATGTCATTTAATGATATAATTTTTTATTAGTTTATGTACAAATATTTGAAATATCAGTTTTAAATCCAAAAAATATATTACTGAAATAAAATTGTATTCTAACTCTGAAAAATAAGTCAGATTTTATTTTCTGCCTTTATTAAATAAAATGAAAAAATATGTGTACAACATAAAAAATGAAAATCCAATATTTTGTAACATACAAATATATAATAAATATCATGTAATATATCATATGTTTATAAGAGAAAAATACATAACACATAAAATTATGTACATGTCACATATAAAGTTTTTAACTAAATAATATTTTATTGTGGCCTTCATTTGATAAAAATGGATAACATAATATTCATACATGGAAATAATTTTTTTGATCCAATTTTTTTATCATTTAAGATTATTTATATATAATATATGACAATATTTATTTGTTATATAATATCTTAATAGAAATATTTGTGAATAAAATGAATATTATATTAAATTTATTTACAATTTAAAATAAAAAATTTATTTTAAAAAATATTTTTAGTTTCAACTTAATTTACTACATTTCATAATTATATAATCTATTTCATATTATAATATCAAATTTAACATGTATGTATTTAATATATCATATTAAGATGTATTATATTTTCTAAATGCACTAAACATTAAATGGTTTTGAGAATAACATTATTATATGTTGATACATCTTATTTTAGGAACTATTTGTCTTAAATTTCATAATTAAAATGCATTATGTAATACAAAAAAAGTCATATTTTAAAACTTTCTTTCATCTGGACAAAATATGAGAAAAATAACGATGGTAAAAAAAAGGGTCTTCAAGGTATCATTGTTGAAACATACTGAAAATCAAGATTTACATGCAATTTTAATTCAAGTATTTTTAAAAATAGTTTAAATAAATGTTTTGTGTAGATTTTGGAAAACCTTTTAGAATGAAGTTTAAATCATCTCATTTGGACATAATATGAAAAAGATATTACTAAACTAAAATTAGCTTTTGGAAAAGGTTTAATTGTATCTCAATTTAAAACTAAGGTGCAAGTAAAAGGTTTAACCCATATGTTTTGTTTTTGAATCTCATCTCACAAACTATATAAACAACATATTTTTCCTTAAATTTTCACATTGGAATGCACGTGCCAATTTGGGGTGAGTGAAAAATTGCATGACCATAACTAGAAATAACAAAGTAAATGAAATCTTTTTTTGGCTATCCATTACACCTACATGTTTGTGTTTCTACCTATTTGCCTACCTACACAAGCAAATAGGTGTTAGTTTTCTATTTAGGTAGGTAGGTAGGTTTGAATGTTCTTCAAATTTTAAATTAAAAGAAAAAACTAAATAATGAAATTATTTTAATTTAATAATCCAATAAAAATGGAAATAAATGGTTAGTATGAAATAATGTATTAAATAATCTAGATTAAATAATTAAAATATTCAAAGTTTTTTAGTTGTTTATATGTTAGTGAATTTATTAGTGAATTTACTTGTCCATATCAGCCCATCGCTGATCACGAGACAATTGACAAATTTGTTAGGAAATCATTAGGATCAAAATTCACCTAATTCTCTACAAACCTAGTGAATTCATTAGTGGATTTGGACTTATTATGTACTAATGCACCTACAACCAAAAGATTCCACAAATGGTAAGTTGATTTTCAATTTCCTTTTTCAATTAAAATTGTTGTGATTGAGATTGGGTAGAATAAAAAAAATTCATAATTAAATATATAGTACAAGTAGTAGGTATAAGTTCATTCTACAAACAACCACCACCTTTGTGCTGACCTTGGGCTATGAATTGTATGGGGCCAATAAATTTAATGGAAATAACTTTGGACAACAAGAAAGTAAAAGGTTATTCCTTTGCTTTCCATGTGTTGTAAGTTGAATTGATTTTTCAAGGTATTTTATACAAATTCAAAGGCTACCCAATACAACAAATGACTTGCAAGTGAATCCATTGTTTCATAATTGAACAATAGGCCTTCCCAATGATTTTTGTGGTTGTATCATGGAATGCCTATTCCATCTTCAAAACAATGATTTTGAATGTAGGGCAAATTATGGGCATCAAAATCATTTTGCAAAGAGGAATGATGATCTGAGCTTTGCACTTGGGCAAAGTATTATGCTTGTCTAGAATTTCAATGGTATTGAACTTGTTCTTCTGAACAACTTGGATTGTCAAGGAGTCTATAATGCAAGGATTTGCTTGAAACTTACAAATCTTGAAAGGTGAAAAATAAGATAAACCAAATTGAAATAACTGAATTCCTTTTGATTATTACTTTTGCCACCTCCATGAATGCTATTTGAGCCTCTTAAGGGTCCTATAAAAGAAGATAAAATAAATTTAGAAAATTTTCAACTTGAAGGATAAAACAAAAATGTTTTATTCAAGCATTTGAAAATACCAAGGACATTGAGTTATCCCCAAAACCATTCATAGAAAAAGACAATAACTTTTGTCACAAAGACAAAGGAATTACTTTTGGCATTGAGAGTAGCACTATAAATTTGATAAACGCAATCACTGGTTTGGGTTCCAAAACTTTTTAAAAAATCGAGCTTGAGCTTTGGCCCAAAAGTGGACTTGCTCTCAAGCTTGGGACCAAACAATACATACTTGAACTACTTTCGGCATTGAGAGTAACTTTGCATTGGAAAAATAAAGTGCATGAGCTATAGTTCAAGTCCAAAATTACACCCAAACTAATTAATTTTTTCCATCCCCAGCTACTTTTGGTGTCGAAAGTAGCTTGATGATGAAGAAAAAAGACCCGAGTTGCATCTTGGGTCTCATTCTTTTTGCCATCGTCAAAAAACTTTTGGTGTCAAAAGTTCCTTGGTGATGGCCAAAAGACAAAAAAAAGGTTGCAACGCCCAAAATCAGACTTGTGCTACAACATTTTTTTTTGTTTTCTAGCTAAATAACTTTTGACACTGAAAGTTGTTTGACGATGGTGTAAAAACCCCAAATTGCAATTCAGACCTAATTTCTAACTTGAATTGCAACTTGGGTTTTTATGCCATCATTGATCAACTCTCGACATTGAAAGTAGCGTGATGACAGTGTAAAAAACTCAGCAATGGTGCCACAAATGAAATGTTGTAGTATGAGTCTAATTTTGAACTTGCATTGTATAATTTTTTTAATTTTTTGGTCATTATTGAAGAACTTTTAACAACAAAAGTTCCTTGATGATGACCCAAAAAAAAAATTGAGTTATAGTTTGAATTTGTTTTTTGCCATGATCGAACTAAGAGTAATTTAGTGATGGCAAAAAAAGGCTAGGTTTGAACTCGGCCCACAATTTTTGTGTGGCTAAGTTCAACTCCAGGCTAGGTGATCAAAGGAGAAAAAAAATGAAATAAAGAAAGAAAGAAGGCATACCTTGAGTTTTGAGGTCTCCTTCTAAATAACTTCCAAAACCTTTGAGCTCTCCTCCCCCTTTTCCTCCTCCTTCAAAAGCAAGTCACAAAAGATATTTACCTCTATAAACAAATATTACTTATATACTCCTACACACAAAAACCTTCCAAAAAGAAAAAAAACCTTAATTTTTTGTCCATCATATTGAAAGATGAAAGTTTGACCATTTGTTGCTTTCACCCCAACCCTTTCCAAAGTGTTTTATTTCAACTTCCTAAGGTGGAAAACAATCATTTCCATGAAATATTCACCATGATTTTTATTCAATTAATTTTTCATTTTCCCTTGGAAATGATTTTGCCATACCTCCATGGTTTCTTCCATTTCTTAGGAGAAATCAATTTGCCTTCTCCCCTTCAACTCTTCAATTTCCTTCATACATAAACAGTTTTTGGATGCATTAACACATATGATATTTTTACATTTGCAAATTCCACAAAAAAACTTCACATTGCAAAAGGTCTTTCACCTATTGCTTGCGAACCTTATGAGGGAGTCCTTGAGTCCTTTTTAATACCATTGTGTTTCAGCGTCTCCTTGCATTTGTTGGCGTCCAATTATGTGCACATCAACCTTTTTTTTGGTGGAACACTCTTTGTGTTTTCAATTAGTTTCTACATCTCACAAATGTTTTGCATCATTTTGACTATAAGATAATTATATTTTTTGAAATTCTATTATTCTTGGTTGGAACATTCAGTGCTTTATGATGGGCCATCTTTTCAAATGTCCTAGTGTTAAAACTATTTTATTTTTTTTCCTCATTTAATAACATCACCATATTTGTATATAGTAATATTTTATTAGCCATGGCATCACATCGTCCTTCAATAGTTAGAATTCTTTGGAATAATGGACATAATTAGATTTTATTTTGTTCCACTGAATTGTTGGTGTGACCAAAACTTGTGTTTAGGTTTTTGTTGTGTGAATAAGGTTCACTTGGTGGCTAGATGAAGAAATGACCTAATGGATGGATTATTACACAAATTTGGACTTGTAAAATGTGCCAAGACACAAGATGGTTTGTAATCATGAAACATGGAGCAAGCCATAATGCTTCCACTTATGTTTTTTTTTTTTTTTTTTTGATATTGTTATTTGCAAATTATGGATTTTGGCTTGCATTCTTCATGGTTTAGATGATGTTTGGCTTTGATCAACTTATTCTTTACACATCTTCTTAGACGTTTGATTTTGGAATGGAAGTGTGGATGGGAATATAAAGAGTGAGCTTCTGGTGATGGAGAACCCAATTCCAAGATTAGAACCTAAGCAATGTTTCAAAATGTGTTTTGAATGTTTTCTCAATCTGCTTATGTGGTGTTGTGTGGTTTTTGAATGGGAAGTCTGTTAGTAGTTCTTGTGAAGGAAGAATGCCCTAACATTGTGGAAATTAGTCAAGTAAAGAACTTTGTATCTCCATTGTGCTTTAGTTCTCTTTTAAAAACAAGTAGACTAGGATGCTTAGTGTAAGGACCAATTGAAGAAGATGATGAAAATTTTAGGGGTTATGTGAATGGCTATTCATGGCAATTGGGATTGAGTTAGAGGAAAATGGCAAACTATTCAGATATTGTGGGGTTTGTTCTGAAAGGAAGGAGTAATGTGGGAGCTCTAAAGGGAATGGATCATGGACCAAAATAACTTTGAGAATTTGAAGATATATCTATAATGGATGCTTCGGGAGTTTGTTTTGTCTTTTTGTTCAACTCCTTGGGTTTTAATATATGGGGATTATGGTGGTGTTCATAAATTGAAGTTATGAGTTGGGATTATCATATTTTGGAGTTAGGAGTTGGGTTTGTAATTTGTCATGATTAGAGGCTAGTTGGGCTCTCAAGAGAAAAACGAGAAAGTTTTTATTCTTCATGGTCCATAAATTTAATGTTGTAGAAATAATTAAGCTCAATATTGAATTGTTGTTATACCCCTTTATGAAATCCAGTGGAAGTTAGTCGCTCTTTTGATTTCCATTTTAACAAGTGTGGTTTTAGTGCAACCTTTTCTTTTTGGTGACATTGGTTTATTACTCTTCTTAACCTATAGGCTTTCATTTTTTGTGCTCCACAATTGGAACCCTTATATGTCGGATGATTATAATTAATTTAATATCATGTTTCGATGTTTTCCAGTATTGTCTCCACTTTCTTGGGTTGACATGTCATTCTATTTCAATCCCTTTACACACCTTAAACTTGGAGTGTGGAACAATGTGCAACTTACATCATAACCCAATGAACCAATGTTAAACAATTCAACATCTAGTATGATGCTCAACCATATTGTTATGTATCTATGAAGGAAGGTTATTTGTTTGTTTTGTTTTGTATTTATGAAATCCACCAAACTAAGATGTTTCAGATCACATTTTTAGTTTCTTTGGAAAGCTCTCAAAAAAGAGGGGTGCATTAGCTTGGTTTCATGGCATTTGGATTTACAATGTAAATGGTAATAGGGATATCATGTTCCACTTCAACCAGTTCTTTCATTACTACTCACTAGTATTCATTTCAACTATTTCCTTAGTGAACAAGTTACAAAATTTGTTTGTTTCAATCGGTTTTTTGGGTAACAAGTCACTGGGTTTAATTAAAATAGGTTGAAGGGTACTATTTTCTACAAATTGATAAGGTTTCAATTTGTTTGTGTCAACCAATATTAAATTAGGGTTAAATTTGTATACTATCACCAACAACACTATATTGTTTATGTCACAACCTTAGCCATTAGTTTGCTACCAAGGTAAGGGCTTGCAAGGGTGCGGGCCAAGAGGGAAGCTTGGGAGTCACATCTCATGCTCTTAGGAGTGTAGGAGAGTGTGAGGGAATGAACCTTCACACTCCCAAGTGAGCTCCCACTTTGGGAGTTGAAGTCCTGATGGAGTCCTGAATCTTCAAAGAACGATTGCAAAGGTCAAAAATCATTTAATTATGGGGCTCCTTATATCATTGAAAAGATCTTCGAATGTATATGTCTAAAATGGGCTCACATGACCCATTTGAACACTTCAAACACAAGTTATGGCCAAAAGAAGGGCCGAGAGTCAAATTGGCAATTTGACCCCCGACCATTAAAAGTCAAGAATCGCCATTATTTCCTTGTGTGTAGGTAGAATGACACATACCATTGGAAATCTCTTGACCAGGGCTACAATTTTACTTTAGACGTCATCTCAATTGGAGGTCTACACACAAAATTATGGGCCCCCAAAATCGGAGGAGTCCCAATTTTGGGAATTTTGGGACTCCTAATTGGGAGTCCTAGGACAAAATGACATTTGGGTGTTGATCCCATGGCCAAGCACATAGTATACTATAAGGGGGAAGGTGTTGGCTTCCCCCAAGTCTGGGCCGTGGTGAATTTCGTGAGTCCATGTTTGCCCTTGGTTCGTCCGTGCACCAACTATGTATTAACTAACTTGTTGTTTGGTTTGTGCAGGTCCATGTGAGTAATTGACTTGCTTATCACATTTCCTAGTCCCCATCTTGGAGCTCTAGCATGCCCTTCTACCCCCGAAGTGTTGTGAGCCAGGGAGTGCGCCCCAACTCTTTCTCCTTCCACTATCTTCACCTTTGGATTCGTAGTTGAGTCCATCAAAGAGCTTGGGGTGTGTTAGTTAGGTAGACAATATTGAATCTTGTAAGGTCCAAACCATCACCTTTGAAATTTAAGGGAATGTGTTTTGACAACCTTTGGAAATCATAAGATGTAGTTTCCAAATTAGTATTGGTTTTTAATGTATTAGTTGTGAGACCATAATGATCGGTTCCACTAGTTAGAAGCTACGAGGTCTTTTGCCATTAATTGGTTTTCCTAAAGTTTTTATAGTTATGATAATTCACATAGTTAGAACTTTAACATGTGTTGGATCAAAAATCTATCCTAGTTTGGATGGTAATTGGTATTTTGTAGGTAGTAATGGATGTAACCCATAAACAAACTGAAATTGGGTGTGACTGGTTCCGACCTTAGAGGAAATTCTATAAGAGAATAAAACTATGGACATGTGCTCATCTTAGTCATTTTGGTTTTCATTCATTAATTTTATGAGTAATGTTCCAGAGACTTTGTTAATAGACTTTGTTTGTCCACTTCCTTGTGGATAATGAATAGTAAAAATAATATGTTTTAGGATAAAATGGTCAGATAGATAACAAATTGCATCATTAATGAAATGGGTACCTTGATTAGTTACAATGGTGAGTGGACAACTGAATCAGGTGAGAATGTGGTCATACAACAACTTTGTAGTAACAATGGTTGTATTAGTGTGCAAGGCTTTCGCTTCCACCCATTTAGTTGCATAACCAATAGCAATTAAGATATACTAGTTGCCAAAATAACAAATTGTTAGTTTGATGGGTCCAATGAAATCCAATCTCCATATTTTGTAACATAAAAGGTAGAAGCTCCAACAAATAACATCAAAATGCAGTTGAACCGGTTGTGTAGAAAGACCTACACCAGTTTCCGTAATTAATGTTAATACCAAATTAATGTTAGTTCCCATTTAATGTTATTAACATTAATGGAGGAATGGGGGATCTTGGGACGAGAAGGCAGCTGCACTGCTATAGCTCGCTATAAGTGTTGCAGACTGCAGAGTGGTGCCAGCTGGCACTGACGTATCTTATATATTAATTCACTTTGTCCGTGCGTGCGAACCAAATATCATTTGACAACCAAATACAGTTTTCTCTTATTAACATTAATTAGGTATCAATTTAAATAATGTTATTAACATTATTTAGATTACGCCTGTATAAATGTTAACGCGCTATTAAGGTTATTAACATTAATAACGGAAAGCGATGTGTAAAAACATTGTTCGCAAATAATGTGAGCAACATTAATTACGGAAATCGGTGTAGTTGTACTCTCAAGCACTCACCAAATGACACCACAAACATCAACCCAACCACAAGTAGTGAATGTTCACAATGGTGGCAATCATGAACATGTTCAACAATTTGATGAAATTGTTTCCACACAACAACAATGGCAATATGCAACCTCATGTTATTACCTACCTAAAACATGTGCACCTACACCAATTACAAAATCTACAAAATCCACAACTAAATTTCAACATTGATTTGGTAACAACTAATTTGAAGATGGAATGAATTTAACTTTTAATAGGTTGGAATAACTTCATCACATCAATTGAAGACCTTCTTATCAATCAATTTTCATACCAGATTTGGAACTTGTTGAGCCTAGAGCAGCACCAATGACTATTCGAGAAGAACCAACACACTAACTTGCAATTGTCACCTGGACAACCAAATTAATACCTAGTCAAGGTGAACGAACACAAGTTCCACATTCTACACCGGTCCCAAGAGGAAATTCGAGTGTTGGGATTGTAGCTTGTTCTTATTGTCAATAGTTGGGACACCAATTTAATCGTTGCCCCTTTTTTGACGATAGATTAAGATAATTGTTAAAGGAGGAGGTGATGAATATTCATCAACCTGTCATTCCAACTACGGCAATAATATTGCCTAATGTATGTATACCAAGAGATCATGCCATTTGTAACAACTTGTGTGACTCATAGGTTCGGTGGAAACTTTATTTTAAATGAATTCTTACTCATCTTTATTCTCATTGATGCATTATCAACTTTTCAAAAACCAAGTTTTTTTTATTACACCTTGTTCAAAAAAAGAACATGTTTAAGTTTGATTTCATTCTAATAATTAGAATTGTAGGCATTTGTTATATGTACAACTCATGTATGCTAAAGAAATTTGATTTAAATCAATAAATAATCCATGGCAAACATCCATTCTTTAAATTCTAAGGTAAAATAAAATGTCTAAGGTTTATTTTGAGGTTTATTAAAACATCCCTTTTCATGTGCAAAATCTCATGTTTTGATGTGGGAATGATGAATGTGCCCAACTTGGGAACTCACATTCCCATGTGGAAACACACATTCCCATGAGGGGACATATGTGTTCCCATGTGGGAACACATGTTCCAATGTGTTCCCAAATGCCACATGAACACCACATAAGTGCTTCATAGGCACCATGTCATTGCTTTTTCAACATGGGTATCCTAAATGCAAAGTGACTTATGGTTTAAGTAATAAATTTGTGAATGGGAATTTTTGGGGTGCACCCCAAGCCTCACGCCATGCCCCTAGACCACACACTTACACCCCAAATTTGTGCACCTTTGATAGCCACCCCCTTTTAGGAATCTTTTAAAAATTGTGGAACATCTTTTGTTTGTCAATCATGTGATGGATAACGACATTATTTGTAAACCAATCATTGACTTGATGTGCATGAAGAGAGATCATCATATCTTGTTCATGCGAGGTTATAAAATGTAAGAATAACACCTTTGGCAACTTGTGTAGATTGTGTATCTCTTCATCTTGGAGGATGTGGACACTCATTTGCTTAATGTCCTTTGCTTCCATAGTTAAAACAATCTATGAAAAGCTTTTGAAAACCAATCTTAGCATGTCATGCTTGGTGTTGTTCTTGTGTCAATTGTGATCACACAATACTAGCCAATGGTCCTTTCCAAACATTTTGCCATTGACTCCCATTGGTTCCAACAAATGAAGCATTCTAGCAATGACTCCCATTGGTTCCAACATGTGAAGCAAACAACTTCCCACGATTGTTAACTTGTGCCTACCATCCAAGAAAAAGAGGCTAAATAGTTGCTTTGGTTACAAATGTTTTTGCATCGGTGGAATGATCTTGTTCTTTGCACCTTTTGATCTTTGTTTCTTCCTTCAAAAGTTGTAGTGTCAAATTGTCAAGCTTTCATTGATCCTCTGGCACATTGTCCCAAGTAGTCATCAAATTGTCATATTTAGTAGGTAAGTTACAAATGATCTTGGTCATGATAGCATTATCATCAAGAGCTTTATATAGATCTGTCATTGGCAAGTTATAGATTCTATCTTGCAAAGAAAATCAACTATGTTTTGAACTTTAGACATTTTACTCTCAAAGAATTCTTGATGCAAGTGATGAATGTCCTCTATGAACTTTTGTTCATACAACAAAATAAGCTTTTGACAAATTTGTGTAGAAGTTTCACAACTCAACATATTGATGAAAACCATGTCATCGATAGTTTGTGGAAGCTTGCATGCCTTTACATTTCCATGCAACCACACTTGCAACATTCTCTAAAGTCTCTACTCCAACAATCTCCAAAAAATCTCTTCCACAAATAATAGATTGCAATTGATATTTTCAAATTAAAAAATTCTTCCCATTAAATTTCTTGATGCTAGAAAAATCCTTGTTGCTCTCCATTACAAAATAATCACATTGCTAAAAACATGAGCACAACAAATCAATCAATGACAAAACAATGGTTGTTAAACTAAATCAACACAAATAAAGCATTGCTAAACACGATACAATGGATCAAGCTCTTCTTTCTAAAAGTTTCACAATAAAACACTAGCATGTGTGGGCCCATAACTTGTGAAATTCCATAGACTATCATAATGAAGTGTATGCAATAAACAATTTGACAAAATCAACAATGTAAATCATGTTGCTCAAGAGTGTTTAGACAAAAGTGTGATTGTATACTTTAAAAATAACTTTAACACCTAAGCACTAACTAATAATATATACTATGTGCTACTAATAATAGTAATTCAAGTTCATTGTAACATTCAAGAATTTCTTCATTCTCCATATGCTCAGTTTAGAGTATGTTGGTATGTGAGGCTCAACATGTTCAAGAGTATCAAATGCATTGTTTGCCTCAGTTCTCTTGATCTTTATGGATATGAAACAATTGGATTTCTTTGCACCCCCATATCCACTGTCAGGATGAGGGAAATTGAATGGAAGAAAATTGAACAAAGCTTCCACTCTAAGTTTGGAGGTCTTGAAGTCCTTCCATCACCTAGAGAGTTGAGATGATGGCTTAGAGCAAATAAAATATCTGATGTCTTGAAACATGCCTTTGTGCAGAAAGGATATGAATCCTATGAACAACCCCCAACTTTTAGCAGTTTCGGGGGAGTTGAACAGGGACCCTAACATGAGGCCAGAATGGCTGTGGACTGTGAGGGCCAGTCACTCAGCTTCTTGCACCTACCCTGTAACAGGTAGCTTGGGCACAGCAAACCTTCAAGTTTTAGCTGTTCTGTTTAAAGGTACAAATCCTCTCTCCACTCCACTTTTGTTTGTGGCTGCAAAAGCTGTTAAATGCAAGTATTCTCCTTATGCAAACCATTGATTGAAGGTGCATTGAAATTTCAACTCCAGGTTTTGTTTTCTTATAATAAATTTCTGTGAGGGAATGTTTTCTCTATGGTGGTATGGTGTGTGGACAGTCAATGCTAGCATGTCAGGACTATGGCACATTGTAATGGACTATTGACCGTGGTGAATTAACATGTATTGGATATTCTTCCCCCTCAAAACTTGATATGAAAAATGGTAATATGAAACAACAAACTGTACACAGTTGAAAGCATGGGAAAGCAGCCCCAGCACTTTCGAAATACTGATGTCATGTAAACAAGAAAGCTACACCTTTGGTGGTATCACAAAGTGCAACTGCCCACGTGCTCCATATGGGCTTTGCCTTGGGATCTGAAATAGTATTGATGTTGGAGCTGTGCATGCATCAGGGTCTTGGAATGACAAGCAAATTGATCTGTTGCCTATGGTACTAAATCTGAAGACAACCATAGGCTGGAACTCAGCTTGTGAAGGAAATCAGTCTAGCTCCAAAACTGTGTTTAAGAGTTGTACTATTTTGCTGGCATTGAGTCTATTCTTTCGTGTGATATGATAACCAGGTATGAGATTGTGGCTCTCCTCATACATGACATGCATGACAAGTGGGGCTTGGGAGCTGTTCATAGGGGAGAGTTTAGGGCCCAGCTTGGCGCAGCCTACTGACAGGCCAGATGTGGGAGACCAAAGGCATGGGTCTGCTCAACTCTGATGCACAGTGTTAAGTTTGAAAATCTTGACTAATCTCTACAACTGCAATATCTGCTGCTTTTGTCAGCTCTTCACTGGGCCCTGTGCCTTAATTGTCTGAGCATATGCACCCATCTTCTTTTGAAGGTTTGTTAGCTCTCGTTGTGGCACTTAGACTTGTGCTGGATGTCCTTGGTTTGAGTCTACTTGTACAAATCTGTGGTGCTTTCAGCCATTTCTGTAAAGTCCCTTATCTGCCTTCAACCACTGCGAGCTTAGGTGGTTGTCCCTTCCTGAAAGCTCAGCGTTCCTCGTTGTTCCCCTCCAACTTCAAGGTTACAATCCCTGACAGACACCACATTTCCTGGAGGAATGTCAATTTCCAACAACATTATAAAGTATGCATCAACAAGAAGTCTCTGCAATTTCTCTGACATTCTATGCATAGGGAAGATTACAGAAACATTAAGGTCTGGGGTGGCAGATTTTTCTTGCCACATTATATGACATTCCTTAGTATTGATACTACATTACCTTCGAAAACATCACTGTTGCCTATTGTCTTGCTGTAATTTAGGCACACAGATCTCAAAGAGGAACAATAGCAGATCTCTAGTCTAGTACTCAATTGAAAGGGTCAAAGAGACATGAAAAGGCATGTAACAAAGGTAGGGGTCTTTAAGGGGTGTGACTGTTCACACTCCACCCTGATCAATTCTGTATTTTGCAATCTGCTGGGGGCTCCTGTGCATATGTCAGCAAGCTAATTATTTCATAGCCCAAGGAAAGTTTCCTTTGAGCATCCATGTTGGCTGTGGGTACAAAACATATGAGCTTCAGTTTGTGTAAAAATTCTGATGAAAAGTGTGGGGATGCATGCATGCATGTGATCTAGAGAAGAATTGTAAAAGAAGTTGACATGTGGGTTTTTGTTTCTTTTGCTTGCAGTCGAACTCAAGTGGACAAAACTTCTCCAGTTAACACCAAGACAAGATAAGTACTGCCAAAAATAAATTACCTTGCTCAATATTCTCCTCATTTTGTCATTTGCTCGAAGGAAGGAAGCATACCATAGAACTTGGTAGTGAACAAAATGATATTATTGCTTTGCTAATAATAGCTTGATATTGTACGTTGTCATCAAACTGAATTGATCTCAATATTGTGTGTTTTTTAGCATAATGAACACATAAGCATCTTCCCTAAAATTGCACCCCATGATGTGTGTTGTTGGATAGATGTCACTTATCAATATTGGTCTTTACAGAAGAAAGAAAGGTTGAAGGGTTTGTGTTGAATCTTCCATTGAAAGATCTAACAGAAATCATGTGTGATCAGAGACCATGTCAGAAACCTGAATGTTCTTTGAGTGCATGTGGGAGCTTGGCAAAAAGCAAGGAAGGTCAGCCAGATGAACCGTGCAATTTTCGACCATGTAGCTCATCTTGTTGTAATCAACCAAAACCACCTCCTCCCAGGGCTAAGTCACCATGTAGACCTTGTGTTCCTCCTCTAGATTGGAAGGGCCACCCAGAATTGTCAGACATTGTTCCAGCTGACCACAAAAATTTCCGACAATGCAAACTCCAAACATGGTTAGACCATCTGGCTGAGAGAATGGACCAGGAATGCTATGGCCACTACATAGGAAGAGCACATGCCATGGCAACTCGGGAGTTGAACAAGAATGCATCAGCTAGGGAATGCATGGGTGATGAATATCCTCACTTCCTAGATAGATATGTATGGAGACTTTGGCATGGGGCGCGCCTTAGTATGTCAAAACATGGTGTTATATTTCATGAATCAGAGGCACATTTCCTCCTGCAATTGTTGCGAGAGGAATGTGAGGAATTGTTCAACGAGAGGCGCCTAATTCCAGATCCCAGGGAGAATATGGGTATTGATGACACTTGGGTGCACGAGAATGAACATTGCTCCTCTAGTCGTGCTGGTCGAACATGCCATGTTGAAGCCCACAAAAAATAAGGCAGCAACATGTTGAGCATGCATCCACATTCAGCACGGAACTTACTAGGGATGTAGATGCTGCACATGTCACAGTGATGCAGGGGAGTTGGGCTGGGTTTTTAATTGTTTAACAGTTGTTGGAAAAGGCTGATACACACAAAAGTTGTGTCAAGAAATTTGCTTTCGCTTTTGGGCATACAGGTACTTACCCCTAGTGTAAAGGATGCCACAAGATTGCCCCTTGCATTTGCACCCACCATGCTAGCTAACACCCAAGATATTGGTCAGGTTCTGACAATTAGAACGAAAATTACTATGAGAATTGGAGAGTAAACAGGGGTTTTACTTCTTATCTGGTGGTCAAATTGAAGGAAATATATTTTCATAGTTTTTCCAGTCAAATCTTGTGTGGCTTGATGATTTTGGGAGAACTTGAACAGCAGAAGGTCCTGTTGTTTCTACAGCACTCACAAGAAAATAGTGCATTCCTGTTGGCGTGCCTTGGAACCATGTGGTCCTTTAACCTTGGGGTGCTGAAATATTCTCTAAATGCATTTCACGTGGAAATTCCCTGTGCATCAAATTTGGAAGGTTTCAAAATAGGCAGAGAAAATTACATAATTAGCTCAGTCCAATATGCTTACCATATTGGTCACTGCCATTGTTACATGTTGCTCAATCACTTGCATCCTATACTCACACAGCAATGACTATTCTACAGTTGCCGAGGCATCAAATCCCAGTGGCTTCAAAAAATTCTAGGGACTCACTGATCTATTAATCTATAAGATCAACATTCTGACTGGAAACCTTGGATACATGAGGATCCCTTCCCCTGTTACTGCTACATGATTACCATTGCTCAAATATAGGCTAATCAACCCAGCACTGCCAACCATCAAATTTGTGTAGACATTGAATTCATGAAGTAATTCAACTTGTGCAATGAGAGATTAGCTTTCCACTACAAAGTCAATCCTGCAATATTCAGTAACCAAAGATTGGAATCAGCCCTGTTGATAATAATAGGACTCCTGATTTTGCTTTCAAGTTACAACATGAAATTTCATTTGTGATATTCTGAAGTTCCCTAAAGGCAATCAATCACCCATACGCCCTGAATTTACTATTTTGTGAAGTTCCCGGTACCCCTGAGGTTCTTCCGCAGGTTCCCTATATTGGCAGATAATTTGCTATTATCTTTGTGCCTAAAAATCTCTCTTTTGTAGAACCTGTACTCCATCCATCTAGGAAACAGCAACAGAGTCGGAGAAATACTCCAGATTGATGGTCCAATCCGGCATCTGCTGCAATCCCTACTGGAACTAGCTAGCCTATAACAAGAGCAGCAGGAAACCTCGCTGGTTCAAGTTTGGTGCAGAGCCTCAGCCGCTTATGGCATAGCAAAAACACCATGTGACTAGTGTAGTGTTGGGTGGGTATTTTTGGGTAAGGGTAAATAGAGAATTTCAAGGAGTAATCAGCCCACTACGTGTATACATATATGCTTAAAAAATTTCCAATCTAGGTAAGGGTAAAGGATGTATACGTATTTCAAATTTATTGATGTGGGTAATGGCAAATGACTATCACAGTGTAGAGGTAACGATAAATAACCTATTATTTACCTTACGTTTAGCATATGGATATAAACAAATAACTGCAGGGTATAACGTCAGGTAACCTGAAAAACGTATACTGCAAAAGTGGCACGTTGGCAAGTGGGAACAAACGATTAGTGGCACAGTTGGAAATACAAACATGAACACATGACATTAAAAATATTCAAAGGGTTGATCAAAATACAAAAGACACAGTTAGCACCTTCAGTGTTACAGCAAAAAAACATTCCCATAATGAAAAGGCCATAAATCTAATCAAGTTGCAAGAGGGGAAAAAAAAGGGTCTTGATGCAGGTAATCAATGCAGTGAAAGGAAACAATATGTTGAAAAGGAAAATATTAATTAGTCACCACAACTGACACCACTAGCAACTTCATTGCAAACCATGTGAAGGCATATAAGCTATAAGGATTACTTTTGCATATGCCTTCTTTTTACTCTCTTCCAAGCAATTTCCCATTCGCAGATAGAAGTGTTTTTTTCTTTTTTCTTCTAAAAAAAAACAATTTTATGATTAGCCAAGGTGCAATCATACATAAGTTGATATAGCCAATTTGACTGTTGACAAAATATGAAAGGGAAAAAAAGAAGTCATTATGTATTTTTGGCTGCCTATTGAAACTATCTACAGAAATGTGTTGATGTTTTTAATTTTCAATTTTAATTTTCAAAAATTCATTGAATTTGCCAAAAAAAACTAAAATTTTCACAACAGTGCAAAATTTTGCACCAAAAAAAGCCGCAAGGTATACATAAACCTTGAATATATACCAATCACATGAGATAAAAGCATGTTAAGTATAGAATATTTACCAACCGGGTAGAGTTTTTTAAAACCTAGTTTAAAAACTTGCCCATTGGGTAGGGTATATGTTTACCTATAAACACACAAACTGTATAATTTGGTAAAGGACTTGCCTACTAAACCTTGGCCACGACCCCTAGCCATCAAGATATTTTTGAAATTTTCATACTTAGTTGGGTTGGTTCTAAAAGAGATTTTATAGTTAAGGTGCCCTAAGGTTGGCCACATACCTATGGTCCCCTATGTGTTCGTGAACCTCTAGCTTTAGGTTATAGTCCATTTGGTATGTCACATTCATGTTCATCAATATATATCAATTATATTATTGAGGAGAAGGTCTTGAGTGTTTTCCATAAATATTGGACACCCTGGAAGCCACTTTGCCCTGTTCGCATTCAAGATCTTAACCAAGATGTCAAATTCCAAACTTGCCTACTACAGGTGATGGTATAGACATTGATGTGTCTATTTACACACTTGGTTCGCCATTTTTTCCTGTCCTGTGGATGTTGAGGTTGTCCCTGTAGAAGAAGTGGTTGGTATTCCCACTTTTTTTTCTCTAATTCTTTTTTGTCTTGTTTTCTATCAAACTAGATACTTGGTCAAATGAAAAATTTGATCACATATTAAATATTTAATCTAAATAGAACTTGTGCATTTGGAAAACCATTATGTCTCATGTGACTATCCCTTCAACATTTTTTTCCTTTTCCAATTGGTGAGGCTATCTTAAATTTCCTTGTGTTGCAATCCAAAAATATCCATCATAATCTTGATATCTCCTGTAATATAAAACATTTATGTTTATGCAAAAATTGTTAATATAATTTACATCTTTAACCCAACATGAATTAAACTAGATTGGTAAATTTAATACATGGGCAAGGTAACATTCCATTTTTTTTTTAAAAATGTTTTTGTTTTGAACATATTGTGACACAAAGTCATTGACTTCACCCACATTTTTGAATGCAAGTGGTGTCTTGAAATTTTTGAAGCCACAAAAATCTAGTAGTTTTGATTGTGTTTCAATTAGATAGGACATTTTTTAACTTTTGGTTCCTTTTGATCATTGTTTGAATTTTGAAACTTGTAAGTAAAGAGCTTTGAAAATAGCCATCCATAGTCCATTTTTTTTGCAACATTATTTGCCATTGTTTTACATTTGTAAAATAAAAGCAAATGTAGGTATATTATCCATTTTGTTGTGTATAGGAAAAAAAAATCATTTAATGTTTAATAAGGACAAAGGAGATTTATATAGTCTTGCCACAACCTATTTCACCACCAATAATCAACAACGACGTTAGCAGGTGAATAGGTGAACTTGTTCATGTGAACAAGAAAGAATCTTCAAAAGTATTCTATGTCATGTCATGGAATATTTTTAATATTTTTTTTCACATGGCGAATTTTATGTGACATAGCAAAATATTTCATGACTTGTCATGGAATATTTTGTCATGTCACATGTATCATTTGTTTTGGGATCAACAATGGTTTATTGACTTTGAACATGGGTTTGGTTAACATAGCTCTTGAGTGCAGCATCATGTGAGGGTTTGAAGGCAAAAGAAAATAAAAGGATGCATTTCATCATCCCTAGTGCAAACAATATTCAAAATGTTTAAAGCTTTTGGACAAAAATAATAGTATTTTTAAAACTATTGAAATGTGTGGAAATTGCATGCTTGAGAAATATTTGATGAAATTAAAATTTCAAAATCTATTAATTATTTACCAAACATGTGTTGAAATGGTTGAAGTACTACAATATTATACATAAAAATACAATATACATGGAAACACGTTATGATTGTCAAAGATCTTATTGTTGAGATTGGTCAAGTCACTTGTGGTCAAAGTCAATTTTGAAAGCTCCAAGTTTTGGTCAAAAGAAACCCTAAAGTGACATGCATAAAAAATCCCTTTTAATTTTCTTGGACAAGTCAATTTTAATAAGTTCAATATGATTGGGATGGTTTTTTAAGCAACCGTAGGGTGGTGCTTTTCACCGGAATTTTTGATTGGTACCCTTTGACCAATGGTAAAATGTTACTAATAAAATATAACCAAGAAATTTATTGTTATTTACTAATCATTTATGACATGGCATCATTTGATGTTACACGTGGCAACATTTCTATGGTGCCATGTGTCAACACATTGTTATGTGATAAAATGGTAAATACACATTTATGCCCTCCTTACACCACTTAGTATACAAATTCATGAACATGAGTTGTTCAAGTTTGAACCCAAGACCTCATGGAGGCCTCCAAATGCCTTAACCACCAAGTCACATAACTCTTTGTTGGGAAAACCTTAGCAACATTTTCTTTTATCCTATTAATTATGAAAGAATTTGGAAATCCTAATTTTGGCATTTTTTTAATTTTTAATTTTTTTTTCTAATGAAGCAAATAAAGGCATAATATTGTAGCTTATTCAAAGATGTAATCAATAAAATAAATATATTTTGTAAATGTTCAAATGAGGTGTAAGAAAATATTTTTGAAAATAGCAAATTGATGATAAATTTCAAAACTTATTAAAATTTGCTTCTTCCATTTCAAACTCCATTCATTAAACTAGGTAGGGTACATGTCATAGGTAGGTTGGGTAGGTGAATAGGAAGGTAGAAGAGGTAGGTAGGTTATAAGGTGGGAAGGAGGTGGGAGTTAGGAGGTAGGTAGATAGTAGATATAATACAATTGTAATTAAGTAGGTTGAAGGTACACAAACTTAGGTAGGTTGTAAATGTTAAACAAGACGTAGATAACTTGTAGGGCCATGGTAGATGGGAGTTAAGAGGTAGGTTATAGGTAGGTAGGTAACATACAATTATTTAGTAGATAGGAAGGTAGGTAACATAGAAAATTATATTAAGTAGGTAGGTTGGAGGTACATAAACTTAGGTTGGTTGTAAAATGGTAGTCAATTAAGTAGGTATGTTCTAGGACATGGTAATTGGGTGGGTGGGTAGGCAAGTAGGTAAATAGTACATCTAAGTGGATGAGTAAGTAAGTAATTAATATGTAGGTAGGTAGGTAGGTAGTATGTAAATAAATAGGTGAATGGGTGGATAGGTAGGTGGGTGGGTGGGTAGGTTGTAAGATTGTAGGTGGGAGGTAAGTATGTAATAGGCATTTAAGATGTTCCATTTGACTAAGAACATTTGTCATTTTGACTACTAATGTCAATTTCTTATGTTCAATTTGATTAAATGTTTCATTTGAGTAAAACCATTCATCATTTTGACTAGAATTGTTCAACTTGACTAGATGTATTGCTTAAATAAGTCACTTTAGTCAAGTTGGTCGAACATTTAATCAAAATGGACATGTCCATTGGTAAAAAAAGACCAGTTAGTCAACTTAGAGCATTTGAAAAACTTGGAACTCTAGTAGTGAAATAAATTTATGAAGCTAAATCCTTTTATGCCACACCATTAGTGTATATTCACCAAAACAAAAAGAATATACATATGTCTAAAATGATTGAAATAATACAAAGTGGAGAAAAAATCTTTAGGTTGTAACTAGAATTTAAATTTCCTACATAATCCAAGTAACTACAACAAGTTTTATGAAAAATCATAATTGATTTGATTTGATGCAATTGTGATGTATAATCACTAGAATTCAAAGGTTTAGAGCACATCAACAAACGTTGAACTTCATCCTAGCTCCACGTGTAGTGATGAATGAACTTTTTCGTGAACCCACAAAACATACTTGTCTTCAAGATGCAATACACATGTTTACATTGCACATATGCCCCATGGCTGCCCAAAGAAGCTACCAACATTGCAACAAAATATATACATGAACATCCAAGGAAATTTCCAATAATGACATTGTATCATAAAAAAGAATATTATAAATTCATCCATAACCAAGTGGCGGGACATCAACAATGGGGAAAATAGTGCATGGGATAAGTAAAATGTTAACCTCCCAATTGTTGGTGTGTTGTTATGTTAATTTGAAGACAAAAGGTTGTCCCACCTTCTTGCCACCACGAATTGTAGGCCAACAACTTGCATCAGACAATTTCTCAAAGTTATGGCAATTCACAACACGCACATGGGAATTGCTTGAACTAAAAGATTGGGAACCAAATAAACTTTAAAACTTGTTTCTATGTAGGTGGTCAAAAGAAAACCTTGTTTCTTTTAGAGTTATTACTTCCTTTTGAGTTAAGTTACTACTTTCTTGGATGCGCCATATAAATGGAATTGCAAGCCAAGCAACTGTAAGAAATTTCCATTGTCCCACTAACACAATGGCTCAAGTCATCAAAACAAAACCAATGCTTATGGTGCTTGAATGATTCGCTATGATATTGCACCCAAAAACCTAAATAACATGGAGCATGAATTCCATTTACAAATTTGTAAAGGTTGATCCTTGTTTTGCATTTAAACACCATGTTTTTGGAGTGTAGAACATTGAGTTGCAAAATTGGGTGGACATCGTTCAATACTTTCTTCCAACTTTAAGCCAAAGATACCAAAAATATCAAATTATTGGAATCAAAAGGTAGTTGTTGCATGCATACATCCTCCACAATATTGGGTTCAATAATAGGAACGATTATTCATGGACAAAAAAAATTCACACAATCAAGATGATGGGAATCATTATTTGTGCCAAGAAGACAATTATAAGTTATTTGGTAGACCCAAAAACCTCATCTCCTTTAAAGTGCGCAAGGCAATTTATGAAGGATGACCTGTATGTGTAATTTACCATAGTTGTTGCAAGTTTAGTAAGTTCATTTGACCTCCAAGCCTTCCTCAACAACAATTCATTCCTATTAGGTCCATGACCAAATGGACCACCTTGCATGTAAGTATTATTTATACAATGTAGACTCTTTGAAAATACAAATGTAGTTGTCAAATGTCGCTATATATAGACAAATGTTGTGTTTTCCTGACTATTACAACTAGATGTTATGCACATTTTCTACCAGATTGCAAGTGGGCATGTCTACCCATTCCTTATCATTGAACTTTTGCAAATCAAAGGCAAGGAAACATCAACAAAATTTGAAATGTCAAAACAAAGATGGAGGCCCAAATGGAAGTATAGTGCAAATGGAACTTGAATGTAAATGGAATTTTAATTTTCAATGAACAGTAAAAAGAGGGAGTCGTAGGAAGTTTATAGGTGAAATATTCACATGGACCATGAAACCTCCCCATTGGTTGACACGAAAATGCTAGAAGCTAAGCGAATTTGCAAGTTCAGCGAATTTGCAAGCTCATGGACACCTACCTCAGAAGCAACTTTTGATGATAGCCACCAACAACGAATTATAGCATAGACATTACCAGCCTCCACAAGGGATTTTGTATTCTTATACTAATGGCAAAGATTGTCGTGTTGATCTTGCAACTCAAATTTGATCAATTGTTTAGTGTGCCTATTAAGCAACTGAATCCAATGGAATAAACATGTGCACTCCTTATCAACCGTCCCGATAGAAGGGTCCCCAAAAGCATAAACAATTTGATAACGTTATAATTGGCTTATGCACTATTAGCCATGAATCACTTAAAATTCAGTTTTGGAAACCCATGCTTCAACATCATCTCATTAAACTTTCTCCACATGGTTTAATTTGTTGAACTTAAGTGTCCTTAAATTGCATGGCACAAATCACAATGGTCATCATTTTATAATAGGCCTGGGATTGTACACATGACAAGCCATAATTGTCCAACTAGCAACACACTTCACATGATTAAACATGATCTAAGCATTCTACAAATCCCTTGCATAATTTAGGTTGCATTTGTGTGACAAGGCTTGTTCCACTCCCCACACCATTTATTAAGCTTGAAATTCAATTCAAGGATGCTATCAATATAACCACCCTCTAAATGATGCTTAAAAGAAACAAAGAGGTTACGAACATTGGGTAAACTCCGTTTAAACTTGTCCTAAATTAACTCTACTTGTTAATTGTCTAGAAGCTCCACTATGCCATCACCACTACATCTTATAAATGCTTAGCCATGAAGGTATTGTTAGCATTTTGGGAAATTGTCGATATTTTTGCATCAAGCGTGTGATCAACCTTTTAGTTTTGTCCATAGACTCCTTGCACTTACCATCCATAATAGAATGTTTGTGGACCCCAAGATGAATTGCCGTTCTTGAGATTGATTGGAGTCTATGCACATCATAATAGACTTTCTCATTACAATTAATGACACAAAGGGGAGGAGCATGACAAAATTTACATCTAAGCGAGGAAGTGGAAGGAGATAATGCCATCTATCCTCTGACTAAAATATCAGAATAATCACCACACCAAAAGATTTTATTGTGAAAGCTAGGATGCACAAAGTTTTCACAATCATCTTCCACACAATGCAAATGACCCAAGCAACAAACCTTCTTGAAGTTAAGCCCAAAATTGTTTTCAATATTAGTTGTGATCACCTTACACTAAGCATGGCCATGGAATTTTCTATCCATGCCTTACATTTGCAAAAACCTATGAAAAATTGGAAAGCATTGATGGCAATTCAAACAAAACATCCCCATCAAAACCAATTGGCAAGAATTGGAATTTTTTACGAGGTATCTTGTCATAATCCAAATTCTGCAACTTGTTGGAGGTATGCCATGGCAACGCCATGGCATGGAGGTAAGAAACAATAGATTGAATACTCTTAACCGAGTTGGAATGTCACAACCCTAACTTTGGGCTCGCGACTAAAGCAAGGGCTTACAAAGGTGTGGGCCAAGAGTGAACCCCAAGAGTCACATTTCATGCTCTCGGGAGTGTAGGAGAGTGTGAGGGAATAAACCCCCATATTCCCAAGTGAACTCCCACTTTGGGAGTTGGAGTTTCGATGGATTCCCGAATTATCAAAGGCAGTTGCAAGGGCTAAAACTCATTGGATTGAAAAGTTTCCTATACCATTGAAAATTTCTTGAAACTTAAATGTCTAAAATGGGCTTGCATGACCCATTTGGGCACTTAAAACATAAGTTATGACCAAAAGAAAGGCCAAGAATCAAAGTGCCAAATTGACTCCCGACCACTAAAAGTCAAGAATCGCCCCAATTTCCTTGCCTTCAAGTGACATGCTACATACCATTGAAAAGTTCTCAACGAGGGCTATGACGTTGATTCAAACTTCACTTCAATCGAAGGTTTACACACAAAGTTATGGGCCTCCAAAGTTGCAAAAGTCCCAATTTCGGGAATTTCGGGACTCCAACTTGGGAGTCCTGGGACAAAATGACCTTTGAGTGCTAGCCCCATGGCAAAACATAGAAAATACTATAAAGGGGAAGGTGGTGGCTTCTCCCAAGTCCGGGCTATGGTGAGTCTTGTAAATCTTGTAGATCTATGTTTGTTTGTAGTTCGTTCGTGCACCAAAAGTGCTCCAACTATGCACTAACCAACTTTTTGTTTGGTTTGTGTAAGTCCATGTGAATAATTGACCTAATTATCATTCGTCCTAGTCCCCATTTTGGAGCTCCAACACGCCCCTCTACCCCCAAAGTGTTGTGAGTCAGGGAGCGTGCCCCAACTTTTTATCTTTCCGTTATTTTCACCTTTGGATTCACAATTGAATCTATCCAAGATTTTAGGGGTATGCCATTGAAGGTTGTGGTGGCAACGAACTTCCAAGTTGATGAATCATTTTCGATGATTTCCTCGACAAAAAAAGGGGTGTGAAGTTGTCATTGAAAGAAGAATGAAATAGTTTATTGAAAACAAAAGATGTAAGAATGTCTGAACATTGAGCAAGAATGTTGTAAAATTTTTGTTCTTCCTTCATAATCTTAACCATAGAAACTACAGTTGCTAGCATTAAAATGGTTTTTTGAGAATTATGAATCAAATTATCCACCCATTGTTTCCCTTGAAAAAAGGTTGTGGGAATCTAATATAATGAACTCAAAACCAAGTTATTAAAATCATATGAAATGTCCTTGGATATATGTAAAGAACTTGATTAAAAAGTAGAAAAATTCATAAACAATGTTTAGAAATAGAGGTGGTCCTTAAATCATTGACCATGATGGTGAGGTCCGAGCAGCCAACAACATGAAATGTTGCCATATTACCAGGTGCACGAGGATAGTAATGAAGGAATAGATAGGGATATGTAAAAACAAAAACGTAAACAAATAGAAGTGAAATCAAACCAAGGGCATGAATTCGAACAATTTACAAGATGAAAAGGAGGAACCCCAAAAATATGATCTAAGCAAGGAGCAAGAGGAATATGAAATTTGATAGATCAAAACAAGGATTTGAATCACACACATAAAAAAATCAAACTATGTACTTGCTAGGTGGATTTCTTTAATGATAAGGTTAGCCTTGAATGGCAAAATTGGGGAAAATTATTGTTGCCAGTGGTTTTTTTTTTATGGAATGTGATTTGCAAATATTAAAAATTGGAACAAGGTGTTCAAATGGATACCCACATCATTGAGGACCTAACGAATAATTTCCACAAACTGAGCATTATTACTTGAATTACATAAATATATTAGAAATGAGGCACAAACAAAAAATTGAAGACTAATGTGGAGAGTCATTAAAAAAGATGGGCAACCATAATAGCATGGATTTGCTTATGAAAGGACATATGAAACAAAAATGAAATGTACTACCACCATAGAAATTCAGAAGGAAGCTAGTGGCAACACATTAAAAGAAATGAACAATCCTAGGGGAATTAATAATTAGGCTAACACAAAATAGATTGGTTGGATTTACACTCATTATAAAAAATCATAGGCCAATTTGATTGAAATGTCCACATCGACCAAAAGGTATGTTCATTTTTATTAAAGGTTTAAAATGCCTAGCATAATTAATAGGCTAATAAGCTACTTGTTATGTAATACGTGGTGTAAGCCTTCTAGGTAGGTATCCTAGGTGACGTAGGCTTATTAGGTAGAGTTATTAACCATGTAGGTAGCTTATTAGCCTAGGCCTACTATAGGTATGTAACATAAGCCTACAAGGTAAATAACATAAGCTACCTAGGCCTAGTAGGTAGGTAGCCTACTAGATTAGGCCTACTATAAGTACATAGCCTAAGCCTACTAGGTAAATAACATAAGCCATTTAAGTTTAGTAGATAGGTAGTTTATCCTATTAATTAGGTAAGTAGCTTAGGCCACCTAAGCCTGTTAGGTAGGTAGTCTATCGTACATACTAACTAGGTAAGTAATCTAGGCCACTTAGACCTATTAGATAGGTAACTTGGCTTAGGCTATGAGGTTTATTTGGTAATTACGTACATAGCATAGGCCACCTAGGCTTATAAGGTAAGTAGCTTAACCTAGGTTACTTAAATACATAACATAACCTAAGCTACCTAGGTAGGTACATAACCTAACCTAGGCCTACTAGGTAGGTACATAACCTAACCTAGGCTTCTTAAGCCACCTAGGTTACTAGGTAAATAATTAACTTAGTATTAGGATGTAGGTAGCTTAAGCCTAAACCTACTAGGCTAGCTACATAATATGCCTAGGTTGGATCTATTAATAGGCTAGTAGGTACCTATAAGGCCTAGTAAACTATAACCTACATGTTACCAAAGTACATGCATTTATTAATAAGTACCTACCTACCTAGGTTAACCTACCTATTTATGTAAATAGTGTAAAAAAAATGAAGTTCATTTAGTGTAATATGTTGGTCCAAAATCATGTTCATTACAATATGTTGTCCAAAAAAATTGTCTTATGGGGTGCTGGTGCAATGGTTACGGACTTGATTTTTCATGTGAAAGTGAAAAGTTCAAGTCTCCACATTTACAATTTAGACTACTTTGGTTACTTAGGTGATTTAATTAGCTAGGTAACCTAGGTTGCAAAACCTATTATACTACCTAGCCTAGGCTATTTGGCCTAGCATGAATAGCTTGGTTTAAGTTAGGTGGCCTACTTTAGGCATAGGACATAGGGTTGGTAGGTAAATAATAAATAATTTTTTAGTATAATTAAATATTAGGTTTATTAATAAGGTAGGTAGGGTAAGGTAGGTAATTAATTAATATTTTTATATAAATTGTAAATAATTTTTCAAAAATAATATGTATTTTTATTGTTGCCCAAATATATTATGATCATGGTGGTTTAGTAAAAAAACCAACCAAAAATACTTAATCAAAACAGTCAGATTCCAAAACAACTTATCCAAAATGGCACTTTGGTCAAGTTGGACATGGGGGCATAAAACCATATGGGGGATTTTTTTGACTGAAATTTTCAGTCAAAAAGGCCATGATTTCTTGTAGTGACTATTCATAATTATAATAGATAAATGATGCATAGTGGAATATGTGGAATAGGCATATTTTAATAAATGGAAGAGAGAAGCTAAACCCAAGGTAAAAAATAAAGCAATTACACTACACAATAAATGTCAATTCAATGATGATTGCGAAGTGTAAATGAAACAAATCGTGTGAAATGCTACTGGGGAGATGTCATTGAAGATAAAGGATATCGCAAACAATAATTAAAAAACACACTAAGAACAAGATGTCAACAACATTAAATATTGGATTCAAAATTACAAGCCATCAAACACCAAGACTAACAAGAAATATTGTGCCCAAAAATAATAGACCTTTTTTGGGGGAAGCAATAGAGGATGGGTGTAGTCACACTAACACGTACTATAACAAGTGTAACCAAGGTGTAATCTTACTAACATGCACTAAAAACAGTCATAACCATTGCTTAATTTTTTGAATTTTGGATTGTGATTTTTCTTTTAAATCTTTTATAAAGTGTTATTTTGAATACATTATGTACATGTCATAAAAATTTGGAATCAATCTAATGAGTGAAATATATGTATAAGGATTTTAAACCTCTTGTAACCACTATTTAAAAGCTACATAAAAGCAACTTAAAGCAATTCTAACATTAAAAGCATAATTTGAATTTTTTTTTCAATGTCATACTTTTGGATATATTTTTAATATGCACCTTAACATAATAATATTAAGAAAATTTTAAAGATTTTTTTTTTTTTTTGAAAGATGTATTAAAAAATTCCAAGAAGATTTTTAAAATAAAGAAGTGGTTTAAGGGGGCATGTGTAGCTCCTAATAAAGTGGTTGGACCCACCAATGCTTAATTTCAAAGATTTTTGCATAAAAAATGATTAAATTATTGAATATGTTAAATGTTTTTTAACACATATGTTATCAAAAAATAATAATAGCACCTTGAAAAAAAATCAAAGGAAGTCATGGATGATAAAGGTTCCAAAAGGATTCATTTAACACTGTAACTATTGTTTTGAATGCTTAATCTGTCACATTTTGGATGAAAATAAAATAAAATGAATGAATAATGATGCACAAAATGGAATCAACATTCATTGCAAAATTGATGGTCCATGTGAAATAAGGTGAACTAACAATCATAATCATCCATCCTAGGAATATGGTTTGTAAGAACTTCACATTGGTTGCCATTGCCCATCTATTTTTGCATCATTGTTGAAGGGATTACAAATGTGCACAAAGGCGGGAGTTATGAGAATGTTGTGGGGTTTGAAGTTTCATAGTGTTGGGAAAACAAACTAGAATAGGAACATGAAAATGGATTTGAACATAACAAATGTTGTTGATGGGTGCTTATAGAATGCATGGGTGGGAGTTTTGCAAGTTTGTAGATAGTTTCAAAACCATGGGCATGAATTTTTCAAGATCATCCAAGTTGTTAAAAAACACAAGGTGAACATGATACATTGTAGAATGTTTAATGTTAGTCCTAAGAGGAATAGGGTTAGTGAGTCAGTATAACAAACTTTTGTGAAAACAAGCTTTCATATGGAAGATAAAGTCAATAGTGCCAATGAGTTGATGTTACAACTGATGGCCCAACAACATTTATGCAACATTTTTCAAACCCAAATGGAGGTGTTTTCAAATGTGTGTTCAAGGTTCAATCAAATAAGGTGCATATAAATTAGATATCATGTTCAAATTTTTACATTTGGGATGTATTTTTTGGCATTTTCATGTTCAATTAGTTTAAGGCAACAACTAATCTTGATGAGCTTGTTGGTTGATTTCTATCTAGGCAAAAAAGGATACATCTACCTGGTACCAATTACACAAAGGGCAAGATCAAGCTTTTGGCATTTTGGACACATCCTACTATGCTTGAGCATCTCATCATCCACTCCAAGAAAATGCATACCGATGTATCTTAACTCTCAACTCTAATGTACCATAAGAATTTCAAGTAATATGATTTTTTTGTCTTTTATCTCATGGGAATTGGCCACCTTCTTTAGAGATACAACCTTGCAAGTGGTTCTTGCTCCTAGTACTTGTTTTGCTAGTGATTAGGGTTCAATGAAAATATCCATTTTTGGTTTCATATTATGCATATTATTTTTGAGCATGGCAATAGTTCCAAGTTGTTCAATTGAATGATATTTTATCTTTATAGCTAAAGTCAAAAACTCCAAATTATATCATCCACATTCATTTCAGGCATATTGGTCATGATTCTTGCATTTTACCTGTTGGTATTATAGTTCCGCAATTATGGTGAGCTAGTCCATTTTATCACATTGTTGATAGTGTCAAAAATTTCTACCTCAAAAGTCCCAGTTCAATCCATTGTCATGAGCTTATGTACAAAATTTGAAGACCATTAAGTGATCAAGAAGATGTGTTTTCATTATTTATTTTGGATGTTTATTTTCACATTATTAGGTTCACTTAAATCAATTACTAAACATTAATGGTACATGTCTTCTCATTTAAGGCATATTGGTCATAATTCCTTGGTTTAATTTATTGGAATTATAGTTATATTGCATGGTGAACTAGTCCATCATCTCATGTTGTTGATGGTGTTAGACCTCTTTAACTCTAGGGTATTAATTGAATCCATTGTCATGAGCTTATACATGTATGTAATTTGAAGGGCATTGAGTGAGTTAGAATATGTGTTTCCATTATTTATCTCAGATCTTTGTTTTCATGTTCTTAGGTTCATTGAAATCAATTTCTGGAAGTTGATGGTACATTTCATTTCATTTCATTTCAGGCATATTAGTCATGAATCCTATGTTCATTTTGTTGGTATTAAAGCCCTACAACTATGGTGAGCTAGTCCATTCCCTCACGTTGTCAATGGTGCTAGAGCTTTCTAGCTCTATAATCTCCAAGTTCAGTTCATTGTCATGAACTTATGTATAAAATTTGAAGGCCATTGAGTGATCCAAAAGATTTTTTTCATTCATTATCTTGGATCTTTGTCTTCATGTTATTAGGTTTAGTGAAATCAATTTCTAGAAGTTGATCCAGTACATCTCATTTCATTTGAAGCATATTAATCATGATTCCCAAAACCCAAAACTATAGTCTATTGGGATTATAGTTCTACAACTATGGTAAGCTAGTCCATTTTCTCACATTGTCAATGGTGTTAGAGCTTTCTAGCTCTATAATCTCTGTCCAATCTAATATCATGAACTTCTATACATATGTGTTTTCATTATTTGCCTAGATATTTGTCTTCACTTTCTTAGGTTCATTAGGAAATCAATTTATGGAAGTTGATGGTACATTTCATTTCATTTCAGGCATATAAATCATGAATTTTATGTTCATTTCATTGGTGTTAAGTCCTATAGCTATGGTGAGCTAGTCCATTTTGTCACGTTGTCAATGATGTCAAAGCTTTCACTACTAAAAGTCTTGTCGTTTGCAACCAGTCACTATGCAACTAGCATGCAACTAGTTATTGTTTGCAACTATCTTGGTCATGTTTGCAACTATAAATTTGGTATTATATAATTTTCCAACCATACGATTGTGTGTGCAACTAATGTGTAACTAAATGTGTACAACATGGACACATGTCATAAAAAATAATGGCCTAAACTTATACATACTTAAATTATTATACTTAATATATCTACATATGCTATGTATAATAATATTATGTGCCTTTAGTATTAAGATTAACCCCATGCCAACTTAGGTTAATTTAAACTAACCATGGTTAAATTAATTAGGCTAAACTAATTATGACTAAATTAAGTTTGGCTAAATTAAATTAAAATATATTTATTATGGATAAACTGAATTATCTTAAATTGATTTAATTTAAACCAAACCATGGTTTAAATATATATTGCAATTTTTTAAATTTTATTTGTCAAATATATTTAAATATTTATTTTGGAAAGTAAAATTTTTTGAATTTATTTTATTTGGCATATTTTTCAGAAAATGTAAATTTGATTAAACAAAAAAATAATTCAGAATCAATGAATATGATCATATTAAAATTTATTAAAAAATTCATAATTATCAATTAAATGTCTACTATAATTATAATGATA
>Ga0209208_10001641_pt1 | contig 31721 bp, 27 predicted proteins | sample S1TSphfallax_3_FD_187694 | JGI IMG/M metagenome (GOLD analysis project Ga0209208, IMG submission 187694) | Host-associated microbial communities from peat moss isolated from Minnesota, USA - S1T2_Fd - Sphagnum fallax MG (SPAdes) (version 2) | ecosystem: Host-associated > Plants > Peat moss >...
GATTTTTTTAATACACACCTTAACATAATAGTATCAAAAAGTGTTGAATTTTTTTAATTAAAAAAAAAGACGTATTAAAAAGGTTTAAAGAATATTCTTTTTAATAATAATAATAAATCAATGGTCTAAGGGGGCAAGTGTGGCTCCTAATAGTGTGGTTGGACCCATATTATAGTTATTACAAAATCAATACCACTAAATCCAAACTCTAACCTTTTAGAACCCATAAGAGGTATTATAATAGCATTTATGCAACTTGTAATACCTTATTATAAGCCTTACATGAAAGCAATTAACTATTTTGAATATAAGAAAGATTTTGATTTGTATGTTCATGTATGAATATTCAAAGCCATTATCCAAACTAACAATGAAATGATAGATGAGGTAATAACCAATTGGTTCAACTTTACATTGAGAGAAAATGTATCATATTGATGTAACAACTATATATGTGAGATCATCCAAATTGTAAATTTGTAACATTAGAACAAGTTTTTTAATAAACAATATTGGACAATGCAAAATGATGAATAAGTGTGTCTATAGTTGAAGAATTTGCAAAAAGAGTCAATAAAACAAGTAGAGGTGTACTATGAAAGACTATTGCAACTAGCCAATAGTCTACAAACTCCCACTACTAACAATTTTTTAATGATTGTGTTTCAATTTGGACTATAGTTTTATCTATGGATTATTATAGTAGGAATGAAACGATGAACTCTGAAACAACACAAGGAATCCGCACTAATGTGTGAAAAAGGTATTTCTATACCAAAAGGGTAGGGTTCATTATTTGCACCATAGACTTCAAGAGCATGGAATGTAACTATGGGAAACTAGATAGTTACAAAGCCAAGTATGTATTGTACAAATTGTCATCGTACAAACCATAATGTGGAGACATGTAGAAGCAAAAAGGAGGAACCTATTGTAGTTGTTATTCAAGCCACTATGCAAGTTGGTAAACCTCCAAGACCATTAAATTATCCTTGTCATATCTATGGGATAGTTGGACACAAATTGATGAATTGTTCAAGGTTTGGCAAAATTTGCAGAACATGTTCAAGGATAAAGGAGGTAAAACTGTAGAAACTAAGCCTATAAATGAAATAAAAGTTGTTAACGTTTTAGTTAACATGGTTGATGTTCATGTGACCATTCAAAGTAAGGCAAATGAAGAACATGTGTTCAAAGATCAAGAGCCAAGAAAGAACAAAACAAAAGTTGAATGAAATAGAAAAGAAGTTCAAGAAGTCTATGGTGGAAACCATACAAAAAATGTAGGCAGCTAATCCACCACCTCATATACCTACCATTGTAATAGGATAATGGACTACTAGTTGGGTTGGGATGGTAAGATCAACAGAACCTACAAAACCAACAAAACCACAGGAAGTACCTTTTATTTTTCCAAGCAAATTCATTTTTATTGAGGAGATTTTTTAAGATATCAATAAATAGATGTTAGAAACCAATTATACACTGAACCTTGAACAATTATTCAAAATAACACTTAAGCTAAAAAAGAATTTGTGGTGAAAATTGAAATCAAATAAACCACATGCTTACACTAGGTTTATGACAGACAAAATAACCCCATATGTAGTTCTTAACATTAACACAACAACAATTACTATGAATAATCATATGGCTATTATTCTAGTACATATAGGAAGAAGTATTATTGATTATGTGCTTTGGATGGAAGGTCATGGGTAAATATCATCACAGAGTAATTGAGAGCTAGGTAGGACTATTTAAGTTTAAACTTGCACCTTATAATTTGCACATGGCGAATCAAACAATAACAAAACCAATTGGATTGATCAAAGACCTAGATGTATGTGCATGGTACACCATACATAACCACCTTTAAAGTCCTATAAAACATTATTATAGATTTGAATTATTCTATGTTGTTCGGTAAACCATGGCTCATGGATGCCAAAGTGGCACATGACTAGTGAAATAACATGATTATGATATAGGGCAATGGTATCATTAGAATTATAACATTGATTAAACATTTGGGTAGTAACTTGAAAATACTAGAAGTCTTACTATGCTCTGACCATTAGAATGGCATCATAGATGAAGAAAAAGATTTAATGTTTGCAAGTGAACCTAAATTATTTTCTATTGGAATAATCAATTTACTTCTGGAAAATGTGAGTGCAGTTATAGTCAACATCATGCAAATTGACAAAACTACAAATATTGCAGATTTTGTTGAAAAGCCTACTATAATTCATAGAGGTAGTGCAAAAATAATTGATAATTTAAAGAACCTAAGGTAAATCTTGAAAACAAAGTGTATTCTTAGACTTACTATTACCATAGACTCAATCAAATATAAATAAATGAGACCTTGACAAAGGTCAAAATACATGAACTACAAATTGCACTTGATGGACCCTAACTAAAGATCAACCTAGGAACATAAGATAATCCACATATAATTAAGGTGAATGCCCAACTAGTTGTAGAAAACATGAGTTATTTAAAAAAGTTTTGTTGGAGTACAAGGACTCGAAATGCATACCTCTAGAATTGGCACATCTATTGAATTGGACACATTAATTCCACTAGCAAATCAAGCCACCTACAAAATGAATCCAAATTATGTTGTAGTTATTAAGTAGGACATAGACAAATTATTAGCAGCTAAATTTATACAACTTATAGAAGAAGCTACTTGGTTATCACCAATAGTGGTAGTTATTAAGAAGAATGGAAAGCTCAGAATTTGTGTCAATTTTAAAAAATTGAATGCAACCACAAAGAAATATCCATACCCATTGCTTTTTATAAATGAGGTTCTAAACACAGTTGTAGGGCATGATGGCGATTCCTTTTTAGATGGATATTTTGGATATCACCAAATATCTACATATAACACCAAAAGATAGATACAATTTATAACCTTTGTAATAGATTGGGGTGGGTATTAGGTAGTGATGCATCTTGGAATGAAAAATGGACCTCTTACTCATTAGGAGGTAGTAAATAAAACCTCCAGAGATTATCTAGACAAATTCATGAAGATTTTTCTAGATGATTTCATAATTTATAATGTCATGGATACTCAATTGGATAAGCTTAGCTTGTGCTTCTAGAATTGTAGAAAATTTGGGATTAATTTAAACCTAGATTAGTGTGTCTTTATAATATTTTCAGGGATGATAATGGGGTTTATAGTATCTAACCTAAGTCAAGTATCAGATTTTTAAAAAATCCAAGGGCCATGTAGTTCAGATGTTTGTACCCATAAATCCACAACATATTTAGGTATTCAATGGAATGGCTTAATTTTATAAATGTTTCATCAAGAATTTTGCATTCATAATGGCCCCAATTACTAAAATCATGAGGAAGACCGATAGTTTCTGTGGACCCTAAAGTGTTATGTAGCTTAGGAGTTGATAAAACAAAAATATATAAAAACACTTATTTTTATATCTCCAAATTGGGATATAAAGTTCCATGTTCATATAGATGCATTGTTGTTAACCATAGGTGCTATATGTTAACACACAATTTGATAAGGAAGCATGATTAGCCTATCATTTACAAACAAAGAAACAAAGAAAATAGAAACTATAATGCCACCAAGTGTGAATTTTCAACCATGGTATTCACACTTCACATGAAGTTCAAACTTACCTATTCAATAATAAGTTTGTGTTTTATGTTGACCATATGGCTTTAGTATATTTAATAAACAAACCACATGTTTCAGGTCATATTGTTAGATGGTTACTTTTGTTTCTAAACTATGAAGTCGCATTAATATATAAAATAGGATGTACATATGTAGTAGTAGATGCATTATCTAGGCTACCAAATACTACAAAACCAATAGGAATACCTAATCAAACCACAAATGCAACATTATTTTAGTTACAACTGGTATGGTTAAAAGAGGTCAAGGATTATTTGCAAAAAGGGCATATGACTAGAATTTTGACAAACATTAAAAAATAGAAGCTAGTAAAATAAGCAGAACCTTTATAATACATGATGGAGTACTATATTGTATGGGCCAAAACAACATATTTTGATGTTGTGTAACCATAGAATAAGTATAGAAGATATTGCGGGAGTTCCATGAGGGTTTTGCAAGTGGCCATTTCGTAGTAGACATCACTGCCAAAAAGATCCTTGATGACCCACATTATTCAACAATGCTATAAAATATTGCAGATTAAGTGATGTTTGCCAATGAGTTGGAGGTTTAATAACAAAGGATCTAATTAAGCTACTCATTACTCTCCCATAAAAACCATTGGGCAATGATAGTTCAGAGTCACATTGGACAAGTTGCATGTGCATTAATTGCAAACAACAAAGAATTTTGGATGAAAAAAAGAAGAATGAAATACACCTTCATCCTTTGACTAGCCATATACATATTGTGACTTGCGACTAAGATGTGATTTTTTTGGTGAATAATGGGAGCAAATGATGTGTTGCCATGTGTCCCAACTTTTAATGATTTTAAATGTTTTTACTATAATTTTGAAATAATCCAAGACTTATAATTTATAAGCTTAAATAGTTTTAGAATGTGACATGTGGTGTAATAAAATTTTGCCATGTGGCATGTTGATTAAATTTGTCCAAAATAAATTTGAATCAATATTTAAGTATGTAGGTTGAACGAGGTAGGTAGGTAGGTAGGTATGTGAAGCAACTTTTTGTCCCTCTACTCCCGATTCTATGAAGTGACTATACTTGAAAGTATATGTGCTATCGGTGAAGGGAAAATGCAAGTGTATTTCTAGATGTTAAATTGCGTTTGTAATTGAAATCAAGTAGCTTGCCTCCTATGCATCAATTACAATTTAGAATTGATAGATACATTCCCCAAGCTTACACATGCCAAATCCTAAAATTTTATGTTAAATTGTGATTCATTTAAACTAACTTTTAAGGGTTCAAGACCACGTTCAACTTGGTTGCAGACCAACAATCACTTAAAATATTATTCCTACCATGTACATTATCTAAATTTAGCTTGCTTTAGCTCGTTAAAAGGCTAACTACAATACACAACTACCTACCAAATCCTAAGCTCTACAACTAAACTAGTAATAAGTTATGTTATCAAACTCGAAAGGGTTTTACGAAGGCAAGAAGTTCAACTTGGCTGCAAACCACCAATCACTTGAAATATTATTCATAACACATATGTTATTCAAATTTGGCTTGCTTTATCTCATTAGAAAGCTAACTACAAGGTGCACCTTCCTACCAAATCTTAAGCTCTATAACAAAACCAGTAATAAGCTATGCTACTAAACCCGAGAGGGTTTTTAAAGTTTTCCTACGATTTCAAACTCCCTACACTATCTCCATTCACTTCCATTCTTTCAAAACTACACCAAACATCCAATCTACTCTCCTTCTTTCTACCATCTACCAAGACTAAACATTTTTTTCTCCTACTAAAGAAGGTTGTGGGAGCAAGATTTTTCAAGATTCGAGTTGAAGATTATGTCCGAAAAAGAAAACCCCAAATGATCTGAATCTGCCCTTTTAAAGAGAAGGAAGGAGGTGAAGGAAGATCCCAACTTGGTGGCCAATGGAAGGAGAAGGAAAAGGCTCCCATGTTTGGTGGTCAATGGAAGGAGAAGGAGAAGCTCCCTATGCTTGGTGGCCAATGGAAGGAGAAGGAAAAGCTTCCCATGCTTGGTGGCCAATGGAAGGAAAAGGAGAAGCTCCCCATGCTTGGTGGCCAATGGAAGGAAAAGGAGAAGCTTCCAATGCTTGGTGGTCAATGGAATGAAAAGGAAAAGCTCTTTTTCACCTCTTTTCATTTTCCCCCCAACGAATTTTACTCAAACCTTCATTTTTTCCTTTGATATTAAACTTTTATTTTACCATGAATCTAGGTCGTTACTTATGCATTTCCTCCCTTTTCCTTGACCTATAAATTACGACCGCACATCTCGATGTCATAAGTCTTTCCTACATTCATTGCTAATTTGGTTTTGATTGAAGATCTATTTTCCTTTCCTTGAAATTATGGCGTCGCATATGGTCACGTCTTATGAGCTTCAAACTGCACAAATGAATGAAGAACTAGTTCTAGAATCATCTTTAAATTTAACGTTGACGTAGCATCCTCGTGATGAAAACCCCAACCCGCGAGAGGTGTGCGTTTGTCTTGAAATTGATCCCCCTCGAACTTGGTATTATCACGTTTCTCTGAATTTTCACACCCTAGTGATTTTGTTGCAAGTCGACCTCGTTTCTGGTGATGAACCTGAAACTGTTTGTGAAGGTTATTACGAGACTAAAGACACCTCCATTTTCGCATGGTCTTCAATTCTTGGTGTTGGAAACTATCATTGGTTGCGTGGTCCCTTTCGTTGACTGCCTCCTAATAACAAGGCATATTACTTAGTTCGCACCATTCGATGCATCTTAGATTTCTTGCAGTTGTGAACTATCATTGTGGCCTAGCCTAGGACTTCACATGTAATTGTAGCATTTTGTTGAGCTTATTCATAATCTAAATAAATGTTTCATTCATCATGAAATTCATGTTGCCATTGTCACCCTATCCCCATGTTTATTTAATTGTTAAGTTGTTTTGAATTGATCTTACACTTATAAGGTTTGAAGATTGTTCTATTTCTATTGGATCTTTCATTGGCACCCCCTCACATGTTCCTTGAATCTCAAACCTCCTTGCTACTCACTAAATAATATAACAAGACCAATGTTTTGTTGCACACCATGAATTTTGGTGTCTACTTCTATCCCCAACCATCTAAAAAAAATTCACCCCTAATTACACCATTAAACTTCTAAAACTATGGTTCACTAGCATTTTGTCGAAGAAAAGAACTAACCCAACACCTTATTCACCAATACCGTATTCCAAAAAAGAAAAGAACTCCTTCACATAACCATGCACATTCATCACCCCCAATTCTAACACAAAGTTGTTATAAACCCCTAAAAATTTCACCACATTCGAATTACCCTGATGCAACTCTTAAAAATTGAGACTATCAGAGATGACTATGTCGGTATGATTCACAAGGTATTACTTACCTACCTACCTACCTAGGCTGATCTACCTAGATAGGAAGATAAATACATAAGTAGGATTTACATATCCATTTATTTAAACTAGACACCTATCTAGGTAGGACCTATTTAACCTACTTAAACTAATTACCTAGGTAGGTAAGTAGGTTAGCAAAGTAGTTAAGTTATTTTGGGTTAAACCTTTTTTTTTGTTTCATCCAATATTCTCATGGTTTAAAAAATGAAACCCTAAACCCTAAACCCTAAACCTTGTTTATATATTTTTCAAAATGAGAATGAAAGCCAAAACATATGGGGTAAACTTTGTAGTTGCAAGTAATTTGCAATTAAACATTTTTAGTCATGAACTATTTACAACTAAAAGGTTTGTCCCATATTTTTATCTTCATTTGAATATTGTAAATTATATAATTGGGTAGGTAAGTGGTTACCTAACTAGCTAATTAGTTAACTAATAAATAATTAAGATTACCATATATATATATAAATATAAGAGCACAACTTATAATATATTTGAGACTACTAATTAATTTATAAACTTGCCAATTAATTAATTAACACATAAACTAGAAACTAACTAATCAACAAATATACTAATAAACTTACTAATTATTTATGGTAATAATCATCAATACTTTTCAATAACACAATTGTATAATTAACAAACTAATTATTTTATTAATCATTATTAAATAATAGTTCATAAAAATGAATTTATAACTGAATTTGTAATTATAAATATTAAATACTAATTATACTAATATAAGTAGTAGTGAGTCTAGGCTAATTACTTTGTTATAATTATTCCCATTATTTTTTTCCTTTTTCATAGCTAATAAAAAATTAAATAAAATTCATTGAATTAGTATTGTAGCTAGTTGGTAGCCAAGGATAACTATTTTATTTTTATTATTCATATTATTATATCAGTTTTATATTTTTGTGAAATAATATAGGAATTTTTTTTTAGTGAGTATATTTTTCCTTTAAAAATAATTTCTACATTTAAATAATAATTTATTATATTTCCTTATTAACTATTATAGTAATTATTATAATCTAGTCATATTTAATAATAATAATAATAATAATGTAATTTGGAACTAGCTTAGGATAATTATTTTATTATCATTATATACATTATTATGTCACGCTATGAGAAATCATGTCCTTTGCAACTTGTCCTTTGTAATTAAAAAATGTCCTTTAGAACTAATTTGAGTTACAAAGGACATGATTTCTGATAATGTCAATTGTTATAATTATTATAATTTATTATAATAAAAAATCAGTTTTACAGTAAAAATAATTAATCTTTAATAAATACGTTAGCCCTTTGAAAAGAATTTCAATAATTATACAACAATATATTAATTATTGATGGAAGTATTAACAAACTTAGGTTAAATATTTTTTAATTTTTAATTATCAATATTTCATAGCTATTATGATAAATTCAATAGGAATAATGGTTTTAATTATTTTTTCTACCATACTAATATCATTATCATCATTGTTATGTCATAAAATATTATTTCTTAATTTTGGTCAAAGATATATTAAAGAATTTTTAATATATAAGGTAATTAAATAACATCGGTTTTTTTGGCACTATGGATAAGTTTGATTCAAATCTTGTACTTGTCAATGTAATTAAGTTAAAAACCTTATTGGTTTTTGGATGATGAAGCACAAACCATAGATTGTCCAAAACCAATATATTGGAAAGGATAGAAAAATGTTGATTTGATGATAAAGAAGAGGAACAATGATGAAGAACCAATTTACATGGTACAAATTGAGTAGATTGATGAAGAATCCATGATGAAAGTAGACATGTTTTCTATGAGGGTGGATGTGGGTGACATTTGTTTGGATCCAACGCTAGATAGTAATAATAGGTTCATTGTTTCAAATAACAAAACCTTGAAAGGAAAAGTGAAAAATTAGGGGGTGCAAAAGTTAATGGTGATGACTTGTCATGATGATGTTTGTGAACAGTCATTTTCACTCGCCTCTTTCATTTTCCATTGTTTCCAACTCATCGAAATGACCAAAGAAAGTTTTATTGAGAAGCTTAGGAGAATTGTGAAGAAAAAAAAAAGTGAGAAAAAATCTTGTTTGTGAGAGAAAGAGGGAGTTGAAACATTAGGAAGAGGTTGTTGCAAAAGGCTAATAGATGGGAGTAGATCAAGCTTCACATTCTAGATTTGCAAATTCACACCTACTCCAAGTTTGTTTCCCATCTATTTTTTCAGACTATGATTTGTGGAGGATTGAAGCTGAAAGTTTGGGTACTTCAATGCAAATGAAAAGCAAACTAAAAAAGTGGTTATAATTTTTGAAAGAATGAAGGATTTCATTTTGTCAAAATGTGCCAAAATCTATGGTGCTAACAAATTATGAAGATGAGGACAACCTATGATTTTTTCAAGCATTAAAATAATCAAGAGCACCAACACCACCTTCATCTATTGTTTTTTCTGAATAATAGTTTGTACTAAGTTCTTTGAACCTTCGCCCTAACTAAAGCAGTTGATGTTGATTCCCATAGAACAATCTTACAATCAAGAGTAAGAAAGAATTATAACATAGGTCAAAATGGAAGCTACAGAAAAGAGATGGGCATCTAAAGTGGGATTAGTGGGACTATTTGAGATCAAATGGACAACACCATGTCATGATTGGATGGTGGAATTTTCTCAATACATGGTAGGAGAAATAATAGACAATTTATGTCAGAAGAGGAGAGTAAGTGATTATTATTGACATACATGTGATCATAGATGTTTTTGAATTTTCCAACATTAGTTGGAAGGAAAAAAACCAAGTAGATAAACAAACTTTAAAAGCGATGCTTCAAGGTGTTGTTTTGTTTGGTGCATACACTAATATAGAGTAGTGGAGTGTCAATAAAATGAAGGAACCATACACCATTTCATTTTTTTGCACTTAATCAAATTATTTACTAGAGATAAAATCTCTTGTTTTACTAACAAAAATGATATTTCGATCATGATGGTAGACCAAGGGTAATTTGTAAATTGTGCAGATATTATATACAAACAATTGCATAGGGAATTAGTCAAGTGGAAATCTTCATAGACCAAGATACTCAAGGGTACAATTAAGGTTTTTCAACAATAAACTTTACACCCAAATTATGACACACATGTAAAAGGTATCATTGTTGGATTCTTGCCCTTCATGATTATTACAAATACCACATATCCATAACAACCAAGGTAAACAAATTCATTGTGTTAAATTCCATGTGGTGAATATTTAGCTTGATAAAACTTCACAAACATGTGCAAATCATTTCTATTTTGAAATGAGAAATAATGTTTTACATGCACACACAAGTTCATACACACACACACACACACACACACACACACACACACATGTGCAAATCATTTCTATTTTGAAATGAGAAATAATGTTTTACATGCACACACAAGTTCATACACACACACACACACACACACACATGCACATCTACATACATGCCTAAGTGTTTCCATCATTTATTACATTATATATCATAATTAAATAATGTTATGTCATTTCTATTGCTTGGAGAACCACGTTAACTTCCATGGTTGTGAAGGTTTTTAATGCTTGACCCACTAATTCCCTCCATTATTATTTTGTTTTCTCCTCTTTTTTTTTCCATATGGTCCATCTCCCATCATACCCCCTATATTCTTGTACAAAGCCTTTTACAACTCTTACCATCTTTCTTTCATTGGTAATACATATTTAAGCTCGACTATTATGTCCTTTAGTTCAGCTATTCTCATGTCAACTATCCTCACCAATGGATGCTAAGAAACTCCAAAGAATCATAACTTCTTCAAAAAGATTATGAATTGAAGGTTTTAAGTATTCATTTTACAACCCTTGGAAGAGATTTCCAATGTTGTATCAATTGCTTCAATCATAATCAATTTGACCTTTCAAATGCCAAAAATGTGAAGTTCTAGAATCAGTTCTGGTAATTTTGGAAGGCAATTTGGTAGGCACATTTTGGTAGGTAATTAAGTAGGCACATATTTCCATAAGTAGTCTACAATGACTTTGGTTATCCATTAATCCGGCTAGTTATTAGTCTGGCTATTTTTACTATTGTTGGTTAATATGTAATCCATTTCCCTAACAAGGTTGACACCAAAAAAGATGTATGTCATTCTACCTTAGTCATAGAAGCATTATACCAATATTTTTTCCCGAAGAATAATACTCAAATCTTAACCATATTATTAGAGCTTGAGTCAAAGCACAATAAACCTCAACATCAAAAGTGCTTTATAGTTAAAGGATAGGTTGTGAAAAAAACAAATGTCCTCTAACATCATAAAGCAAATTTCCAAGGCAAAATCTAGAGTTGGATGAACAGAGACAAAACATGGGCCAACATAGTACAATGGACTTTGAGGAAGGAAAAAAAGAGATGTTTTTATAGATCAAAAAGAGAAGTTAGATGAGGGAACAATGAACCCAATTCTTGAAGTACTAGCATCTTACATTATTTCAAGACAACATCAACCTTAGAATGAAGCATAGAAACCTTCGTCACCTAAACCTGTCCACTAGACAAAAACAAACTATTAACATGAACCAAATATTAAAATGGACAACATGCTCCATGACTTGAACATCTAGTATAGTTATAACAAGAGTAAAGATGAGAATCTATGTCTCCAAATCCACATGCTACTAGATGGGCTCCACCATGTTCACCATTTCCATAACAATAGGAACATGTACAATTTTAATCTATGCCTACAGTATAGCAGGAGGACAAGCCATCCTCATCAACATGTTTTTATGAAACTAGAGCTTCATATGGTATGTATATAAATGTAATACCCTCAATAAAGACATCCAACAATGGCACTCTATTAGTTCAAACACCACAAACTCCAGCCACATTAAGCGAGGAGGTTGAAAAACATTTAAAGATTGTTGGAATGTCCCAATATTTTTTACATTATAATAAACAAATGGAACAAACATTGATTTAATTGTTTGGGCTCAAAGTAAAGCACACTCAATATGAATATGAAAAACTAGAATTGTAAGGCAAGTTCAACACTATAATGTAGGAAGTAGATTCATTAAGGCATAAGGTCTTAGTTAACAGGTTCAATCCAAGAAGGTTTTACATGTTAAAAATTTATAGTATAATAAAATTCAAATGGAGTTGTTCCAAATAGGTTAGAGGAAGAGTAATCTAGATCAACAATTGCAGTCCATGGAAAATATTAAGGTGGAAAGAGATTTGTTTAAGCACACTCAAGAGCAACAATAATATAAGTATTAGGACTTGAAGAAGCATGCAAATGAATTTGAAGCAAGATCTATAGAATTACAATTAAATAAAAAGAAATCTAGAACATATTGTTAGGGAACGGGATGAGGAGATTTTGAAACTAAAACATGAGATTTAGATTGTTGTGCAATTGAAGAATGAATCAATTATGGAAAAAGAACAAAATCATGCAACTTGTAATTATCAATTAATCTAGAAGCTACAACATGATGCCAAGTGGATACAAGTAGTTTTGGGGACGTTAATGACCATGGGACCTTACCTATCGAAGCATAGATTGTAAATGACAACATCTTTTTGCAAAATACCATCTTGAGAATTAAATAGAAGTTAATGGGATTACAAGCATATGATGTCAATGATTGGTGGAATTTGGTCCAAGATCTTTTGCATAAATATATACGAAGGTTATTTGATGAGCACAAAGTAAATAAGGCTAATTATAGGAGGGTAGATCCATGGTATGGTGACTCAAAATCGATAAATGTTCCATTCCATACTAGTTTGTAGTAGTCCCATTACAATGATGAGTTGGCATTTTTTATTATTTCCATTGGCTAAGGGAAAATGTTTTTTTAACCTAAGTGCGTAGGTTTTGGCATCACTAACAAGGAGCAGGAAATTTGAAATTTCTATTAGTAGGTTTCCTTCGTGAGATTTTCATTGCATAGGTTTTCTTCTAGAGATCTTGACTACAAAAATTCATTGTCATTAGTCGATGTGTGGACAAGACTTAAAGTACAATAAGAAGATCAAACCTCTCGACTTGACTTGTAATCATTTGAGAGAAGTTTGGATGTGTCTAAAAGTTCTGACAAAACACAAAGAATGGGTAGAATTGTACATGTTTTCTTTTATGCTTGTAAAGATCTCCTCAATCATTTCATCAAATAAAATGTTACTTAACATAGATGTAATAGCTAGCTTGGATGTCACTGATTCAAAGAAATGTGTAAAATTAGAACTTGTTAGTATCTTCATGGGTAGATCCTTTGTATGGGACACCATGAAAGATTATTTTTGAAAAGAAAACCTTACCTTCCAAGAAAGAAATCTCTGATAAGTATGTTGACCTTTGTAGTAAAGGACCCACCCCAAAACATTTGAAAGTAGGGAGGGATTTTTTGGAGGAGGAAGTGAAAGCTCTCTTTGGACCTTCCATAAATAGGAATGGGTATCAGTATTGCCACACAAATGATGAAGAACTAATTTTTAGAATAGAAAATTCGTTCATGGTAATGCACCAACAAACTCAAGTTCCAAACACTCACATGATCAACAGTGTAGAAACAAGGGATCATATGTGAAAGAAAAGGAAAGCACATTAATTGGTGTGTCCATACAAAGTGGACAATATGTGATCGACTTTGTTGGCTATAGTGTCTTGAAGTTGTTCAAAGTGGTAAACCTAGCCTAACATTGGATTTCGACAAGTTTGAACATTTGGAGGGAGAGGAAGAAGAAGACCAACTTCCAAGCATCAATAATATGCTGAAACAAAAGCGGCAAGATGCTTGTTTGGTTAGGGATAAACATGTTTAGTGTATTGGAAAGTGGAAAAACTATATCTTGTTGTTGGAAAAGGAGATACCAATTGTTGAAGAGATTGTATCCTCTTTGGAGAAGGCAAAACTTGTTGCTCAAAAAGAGTTGGATTAGAATCAAAGTTTAAATGAAAACCAGCTGCATCTTGTGGAAACAATTGAAGAGGAATTGCTTCAAATCCAAGCAAAACTTGATAAGTGCTTTCATAAGATTAATAGTGAAAAAGCTGCTACGATCAGTCTTATTGAAAAAAAACAACTTTTGTGTAGCTTGGGCTCACAAATGGGCATGTTCAAAGCCTTTTAGTCTTTGTTGGAAATAGGAGAAGTTGAGCATGCGAAGTTATTAGCCAAGACAATTTTGGTAGAAGGAGCTTGGTGGTTTACATTTGAAAAGCTAAAGATGTGTCAACGCCATAAGTCTGCACTTTCTACTCAAGTTCATTCAATGAAAAGTAGATATCAACAGCCAACCCTAATCCCATTTCCATTGCCATTTTTGTGTTTGGATAATGTTGATTGTGGAAAGTTTTCTAGAGATGTGTCAATTTCGGCTTGCCCATTTTGCCATAGAAGGTTTGACCCTGCTTAGGACTATAAATTTGCTTCTTGTAAACACGCTTACCATTCGTGGTGTGCAATTTCTCATTTTTCTAATTCTTCAAAGTGTTTATTAAAGGGTCGCAAGGAGGAAATGCATTTAGATTGGTGGGTCCTTTTAGGTTTCAAGAAACCATGTGGTGATAAGAAAACAAAATGGGGAGTTCAACAAATGGTGGGATTGCAAGCCTTGGACAACTAACAAGATTAGATTTTTGTACATTTTGAACTCCATACTGATCTTTTTAATCTAATTGAAGTGTTGCATCAAGTAGATGTATTCCCACTTTTTAAGGTTTGCAAAACTTTGTTATCTTGGACTTGGACAATGTGAAGTTCTTATGTAGACCAGATTACAAGTTTATCACTTTCCTAATTTCTCTCTAATCAATCCAAATTCCATGTTTAGTGTTGAAATGTACATAGCTTGCATCAAAAGTCCATTTTTAATTGCAAAACTTTCTACATTAAAAATCTTTAGTGGTAATCCTACAACTTCTATTCCAAGCCCATGCAATTACATATTAAGGTCCTACCTAAGGCTATCCTTATATCGTGCAATAACTAAATATTCGTCTATGTCCATGCACTTCCCAAACGTGATCTATATCAGTCTGGTATACTTCATACGTGTCCATGCATTATCTAATTGTGATTTATATGAATCTAGTATACTTCATATGTGTCGATGCATTGTCCAATTGTGATCTATATGAGTTTAGTATACTTCATATGTGTCCATGCATTGTCCAATTATGATCCATAGGAGTTTATTATACTTCATTTATGTCCATGCATTGCCCAAATGTGATTTATAGGAGTCTAGTTTACTTCATCTATGTCCATGTTCTTCCCAACTATGATCCATAGGAGTCCAATATACTTCATCTATGTCCATGCATTACCCAAATATGATCTATATGAGTCTAATATACTTCATTGGCATCCATGTGCTTCCAAATTGTGATCCATAGGAATTTAGTTAGTTCACATGGGCATCCATTTGAATCATGTGGTAGTACTTAAAGACTTGTGTATGTCCATGTGTATCACAAACATGGGAACCATGAAAAACCAAGTTAGTCAGTACAAACTAAACTTCAATGTTCATCCATTCCATATTAGTTCCATACAACTCCATTTCAAATCTTACAATGTCCATTTAAATACAATTACATGAGTGATCCCATGTGATCCAAGTACTTCCAAAAAGTTCATGAACATGCAATGGCAAATCTTCCAAGTCCCAAGTGCTCCAAATACCTAGAAAAGTCCATATACATATAATCATATTTTCTTTGGATCTCATGTGGTCCATGCTCTTATTCTTGATTTTGTTGTGTTTTGTTAAACAGATCCAATGCGAACCTCAATGTCCATCTCAAACTTGTATGACAAGTGCCAAGTGCCTGCTAAGTCCAACACCATAAGTCCATCAGTGGGAAGCATTAAGCTTGCACCACAACCTACAACAACACCAACACATATTGAAATCATATCTACCAATCGCCAGCTATAGTTAAAACAAAAGGATAACATTGGACTCCAATGTCCACAACCACCAGAGCAATCGTCCCTTAAACACAAGTGGAAAAGAAGGGTGAAAAAGAATTTGAATGTGAGTGGTGTTGTCTAAGAAAAGTCAGAAGACCATTTGGCATTTTTAAGGGATGAAAAAAATACTTGTACTACTGACAAAAGGCCATTTAATAAGTTGCAACCCAATGATCAAACCGTCGAGAATCCCTTCAAGAAGATAAAGAAAAAATCATGAGATAAAACCCCAATTGCACACAAAAATTTTGTGTTTACAAAAACTAGGGCTATTAATAATAAGGCCAAGGGTACAAAACAATGTCAAGGGAAATCCAAGTGATAGTCCAAAGGTATAATAATTAGTTTTCAACCCAAGTTTTTAATGTATTCAAATCTTTGGAATTGTATGTAGTTTGGGGTTGTACCATGAAATCATAAGCTAGAGTTTGATTGCATTTCTTTGTAGTAGATGTTACTTGATAAACCACATGCTAATGTTTGGAGTTGTCATAAATAGGGACCACACACGGAGATGTGCATTCAAGAGTTGCACAATGAAAATTTGTATAGTTGGAATGGCCCAACTAAATCTATAACTTAAAGATATATTTTTCATTCCTATTCCTAACCTGAAACTCAAGTTACAATTTTTTGAATGTATTATTTGCAAAGATGGTTTATAGTTCCAGGGAGCATATGCAGGGGATTTTCATTTTTTCCATCTTGAAAGCCAATGGAATACTATGTAATAGTCTGGTACATTGATAGAGATTATTAAATTTCTCAAGGGGTTTGGACCCAAACTCATGACAAACAGACATGTTTAGGGCTTACCAAAATCAACTCCTTGACTTGTTGGATCCAATGGTATGAACAATTGGTTTTTCTGGGAATAAGTCTATTACATTTGAGTAAAATACGGAATTGGCTGAAATATGTCACCAAGATTCTTACCATTGCTATTGCTATGTGTTAGATAATAATATGTCATGGTGGCATCCTCATGTTTAGTTTTGCAAAATTCTTTTGTAGAAATGGAGTTCTTGGAACCCTTGGACCTTAGTCTGAGTGAGACTTGTTAGTCCTTTCAAGGTGACTACATTTTTAATGGAAATTTAAAAAGTTGTTCTATGAACTATTTTAAGGTATTATGTTATATTGCCATATGTGGTCACAACCATAGGTTACAACATATAAATCAAAATATTGAAACCCATCTATTGTAACAACAACAATAGGGGATGAAGTTTCCCAACACCATCAATTTAACAACAACAACAAATAATAAGAATAATTTAAGGTATTAGAGTTGCAAAAACAAGCTAGTTGTTTCTGACCATGTTAATGTATAGAGATCCAACTTGAAAAAACTCATCTCAATCACTTGAAATGGATGGTGGCACCATCATAGTGTTTGAATCTTGTCCAAACTTATTGAAAACCAAACAAAACACAAGTACAACTATAATTAAATTATAGGATAGACCCTAGATCAAAGAATCTACATCTAACTCAGCTAGAATCAAAACTTTAAAGTTGCAAAAGTCCAACAAGTTCAAACTAATGAATTTAAATATACACAAAAGTATCTAACGGGTTCAAGTACATGATTTTGTAATGTCATAATAACATTGAAACTTTGGGCCATGTTAGTATAAATCACTTCCACATGCCACCACATCAATTGCACCTCCTTGACCTCCTTGAGTGAACAAGGTAGTACAATAATAGAGGGTTAAAATATTTTCAAGTGTATCTTCCCATGAAAAAACTTTAGATGCTTCCACAATTTAATGAAACTTTCCCATAGGCCCCTTTCTTATAAACATGGACATGTGATATGCAATATTGAGGGTGGCTCCTTATTTTACCACTTTGATTTATAAGTGAAATGTGTCTTCAAGAATATGGAATTTGCATTGAAAACTAACTCAACTACCCAAACCCATCACCTACATTTTGGCTAACATTCAAGCGGCTCAAGTTTTCTACCAACAAGCAATTACAAATTAATGCTTGAAATCAATCAAATTCAAGTTTTTATTCTATGAATAGGAGAATGATTCCAAACATAGAGGGCTTTCAAGCTCACACTTGTTTCTTTCTCCTTTACATATATGTCTAGAATCTAAATGTCTTGATTAGGATCCTACAAATCCTATAAATTAAATGGCGATTTGGGGAAAATGGTTCATGCACCATGCTACATTAAAATTCAACAAATTGGAAATGTTAGTTACCTAGTTTTACCAACTTGTTGGTTTTTTCAAGCCACCATTTTGACAAGTTGTAAAAGTCAAATTTCAATAATTCATTTAAAAAATTATAAACACGAAAGGAAAGGAAAACATCTCAAAATAGATCTAAACCCCAAAGCTTCTTATCAAAATCATTGAAAGAAGTCAAATAGGTAAACATGCATATAGAAGTAAGTAGATTTGGAATTTTACAAGAATCTTACATTTACTCTATCTAGGATTTGAAGCTGCTGGATCTTTTTCTAGATCATTTGGATCATGAGATCTACACCATGCTTTCACAACAAGATGGCCTATCAAAGATATATCAAAGATAGACACCAAATGAATAACTAGTTCCAAGGTAAGAAACCACCACTGCCACATTGCATTTGATAGTGCGAGATTTACTAAAATGCTATAATTATGCATCAGACTCAAAACTCAAGAAAGAAATACATTATATAATTGCCTCTTAACTTGGATCCCCACCCCTAGCTTCCAATATCCTTAGCTAGCAAATATGATTCACAAAACAACATTTTTCAATAACATATAGGTGAAGGTTATATGTTGAAAGTTGCACCTATTGGTTCCCTTGCGTAGCTTGGGTGAAATCCATCATAGCCAAAATTTGATCAATTGCACCCCATTAACATACATGTATTTCCAAAGTGCATATGAAAATTATCTACATAATCTCATATTGAATTATTATAGCACATGTAATTTTTAAGACAACAAAGTTGATTAAACAACTAAGCTTAAAATACTAACCAATGTTTTGCATTATAATTCATACAATTGAATTGAACAAAAACCCTAAAAAATGGGTAGATCAAAATGAAAATCAAAGATTCCTTAAAAAAAAATTACAAGTCAATGGTTGTAGTAGCTTGCCTTATGCCATCCTCGGCATGTCCAGGAAGCTTATATACTAGATTATTTCCTTGGACTTTATGATTTGTTGGAAATATTGGAAATTTGATTTTCCTCACATGGCATACATGAATATGGGCAATTTGTGATTTCCAACGGAACATAAAAGGAATCAAAATTTCCCCACCTTTAGTAGTACTTTCCACCCACTGCCATATCACCAACATTAAACTCTTGCCCCCATGGACATTTGAAAGGTTTTTTGAAAGTGAAAGCCATCTTTGTGCACATCAAGATGTAGAAGTCCACCCTTTCTGAATTCCCATCTTTTGAATTCATTGCAAAATTGTCCCCCAACAAAATACATGGGGCCAAATGGTCACCAACCCTTCCATACTCACCCCATTCATCCTCTTGAAAAACATCTTCCATGGTATGACTCACATAACCCACATTGTTAAAAATTAGCACTTCAACCTCCCATTCCATGGTCCAAGGTAGACTTTCACAAGCCGAAAATGCAAAATCCACACATTAGGAGCAAAAACAAACCAATTTTTTTTTCCCAATAATTTGTTAACATCTATTGCACCAATAGACCTAATAGAATGTACTTCCCTTGTGCCTTTTATTGTATCACATGTGTGTTCAATTACCCTATCCACATAAGAGGGTTTGATGTACCAAAAGGTGAGACTAATTAGTCGTTGCTCCCTTGAGTATGATGTTTTTGGTCATTGGCTTGGATTCTCATGAAGAAACATCACAACTTGCTCTGCATTTTGGAATTGAGGGCCTTGTACATCAAGTTGAGCTTGTTTAACAAATTTCTTCACAATTGCACCCACCCTATCATGAGGGCCCTTGCCATGGCCAAAGCCAAAAAAGTTCCACAAACAAACACATCCATTGGTCAATTGTGGGTAACAACTCACAAAAAATAGTGGTACTTTGCTACTAAATTGAGCAACCATTAGACCATATCCAATGTTGTTTCAACCTCCACCCATCCTTCACTATGTCTTGCTAATGTAACAATAAATAGTGTTGTACAAAAGCACGACCATGAGTTTTGTCATCTAATACATAAAAAGGTATCTCATGATGGCTTTTGAATCCTCATTTTGCAGGTCTAGGTTTGGATTACACATCCAACAAATTTGTACAAGAATTGTGACTTGGTAGATGTGCCAATGCATAGATTGGACTTTGTTTTGAATTTCAAAATTATAGTTTTTAGCAAGGCCTATCATTGAAACTATAGTGTCATCAGGGAAGTTTTGAATGAAATTCTTGAACTATTGGTCTTGCCATCTAGCAATGAAATTATGGCAGACAAAATACTAGCTATAACTTGGGTTTCAAGTACTCAATAGGCTCTCTTGAACTAGTAGACTTATAGAAGAATTTCAATTTTTCCTTTTCCTCACCATTTCTTGTCACAATTTCTTCCATATTGAAATGCTTCCAACTAACTAGGGCAAATGATGATCCTTCTTCCTCAATTGGACAAAAAAACAAATTGTCCACCCCACAATAGTCATAATCCCCAAGCACACAGTCTCAAACATGCCGCTCAAAATGAGGGTTTTTGGGACAAGCAACATTTTAGTCACTCCAAAATACGTGACTTGGGAACCCATGTAGCCAATTGTAAGACCATCAACATATCCACAAACTGCTTCATAGTTTCAATCACAATGTGAAATTGAGCGTAGTTCAGATTTATGTCGCATATGATTGAAGCCCACTTTAAGCTCTTCCATCTCTACATGGTATATGTAGCAACATACATTTCGTTCTTTCATTCGCTTCACCCAAAATGGACGTAATGCATCAAATGCCCTTTTACCTACGATCACTAATGGATGGGCTTTTTGAGAACGCAAAAAAAAATCCATTTACATCCAATAGGAAGGCCATTTGAACAAGCCAATAAAGTCATAAATGAAATCAAACTTTTTGGATATCAAGAAAGCCATCAAAACCCATCATAGTCACTGTAAATAGCCACAAAGAACTGAAATCAAAATCATGTAGAAAACTCAATGAAGTCAAAATGAAAGTTACCTACCATAAACCATTAGAGTCAAGACCCACCAAAATATTGTCAAATTCATAATACATTGGCTGAATAATGGAGACTCACATCATGATTAAATCAAAATCATTAAACATCAAAAATTAGTTTTGAAAATTCACTTAAGAGTGAATTGAAAATCAAAATATACATCATATTAATTATGAAGACTCACCACGGAGTCACATAAAAGTCATAATACATGATGTAAGTTTTGAAGATTCACCTCAAAGTCAAATCAATGTCACAACAATTCATCATATCAATTATGAAGACTCACCCAAAAGTCAAATCAGGATCAAAATAGTTGATATTAATTTGAATACTCACATCAAAGTCCAACCAAAGTCATAACACATCATATATAAGTTCTAAAGACTCACTTCAAAGTCAAAGCAAAGTCACAACACTTCATATTAAGTTCTAAAAACTAATTTCAAAATCCAAACAAAGTCACTATAGAGTCTGTTCAAAGTCATAACACATCATATAATATTTAAAGACTCACTTCAAAGTCTAACCATGGTCACAACACATCATATAAGTTTTGAAGACTCATTACAAAATTAGCACAAAAGTCACAACACATCATATAAGTTTTGAAGACTCATTACAAAGTCTACCCAAAGTCACAACACATCTTATAACATCTAAAGATTCACTTGAAAGTCCAACCAAAACTTCATAGCACATCATATAAGTTTTGAGGACTCACCTTAAAATCCAACAAAAGTCATAACACACCACATCAATTCCTTATATAGTTGGATCAAAATCTGAATTCATAACAACAAAATTATTATGATTCATCTCATAATTAAAACAAGATGAAATCAAATGATAAGATCACTATAAAGCAAAACAATTATTAAAAGCATATTAGAGTCAGTGTTATACCTTCGCAAAGTCAAGTTATAGTCAAATTATATCATCAAGACTAAAGTTTTAGTCTCATGAAAGTTTGGGGTGTGACTTTTAGTTTCATGAAAATTTAGATGAATTCAAATAATATAGTTTAGTTTTAAACTTTGGGCAAATTGTGGATGGTAGAAAATTAGATCGCCAACATTGTGGTTAGCAATCCATTTCATCTTCCATTTTACATTAAAACATTAGACAAATTTGAATATAAAAGTTCAAGTTGCAATAGCAACAGAAGGAAGAAATAAATACATGCAGCCATGAGCTTATGAATATCAAATTCACAAAATATCAAACCATTTTCATATGGATGTCATATTGAGACTTTGAAATTGGGATTTAACATCTAGATAGTCCTCACGAACACTTAGATGAATTCACACAACATATTTGTTTTAACTTTCCAAATTGTGGTTGGCATCAATTCAAATTGGTAAAATTGTGGTTGGCAATCCACATACTTTTCAATTCTCCATTCAAAAATTAGACATATTTGGAATGTTAAAGCTCAAGTTATAAAATAATTTGTCTCAAATAGCCCTAGTGACGCACTCCCAACTCCTTGAAAGACTCAAATGCGAGTCCAAGTAAAAAACAACGGAAGAAAGAGGAGTTGGGGCACACTCCCTAGCTCACAACACTTGGGGGGTAGAAGGGCGTGCTAGAGCTCCGGGATGGGACTAGGAAGAGTTGACAAGCTTCACTCATTCACACGGGCCTGCACAAAACCCACACAAGGTGGTTAGTGTGTAATTAGAGCACTTTTGGTGCTAAGGCGAACCACGGGCAACACGGACACACAAGACTCACCACGGCCCAGACTTGGGGGAAGCCACCACCTTCCCCCTTATAGTATACTCTGCACCTCTCTACGGGGCCCACATCCAAATGGCTTTTTGTCCCGAGACTCCTCAGTGGGAGTCCCGAAATCACCCAAGTTAGGACTCCCGCAACTTTGGATCCCCATAACTTTTCGATCAGACTTCAGATTGAGGTGCAGTCTGAAGCAAAGTTGTAGCTCTTGTCGAGAACTTTCCAATGGTATGTCGCACACCATTTGCAAACAACTAAATTGGGTCGATTCCTGACTTTTTCTGGTCGGGAGTCAAACTGGCAATTTGACTCCCGACCCTTCTTTTGGCCATAACTTGTGTTTTAGATGTCCAAATGAGCAATGAAAGCCCATTTTAGACATTTAAGTTGCAAGAGATTTCCAATGATATAAAGAACGCCGCAAGCCATTGAGTTTTGACCCCTGAAATCGCTCTCTAAAGTTTCAAAAGTCCATCGAGATTCCATTTCCCAAAGTGGGAGTTGCCTTGGGAGTGTGAGTTCACTCCCTCACACTTTTCTACACTCCCGGGAGTATGTGATGTGACTCCCGGGCTCTCTCTTGGCCCACACCCTTGCAACCCCTTGGCCTTGGTCGCGAGCCTAAAACTAAGGTTGCGACACCTAGACAGCCCATTGATTGACAATTAGATTGGGCTTTCAAATAGGCACCTTGGATTCCCAAATAAATTGGACACAAATTTTTGCATACATATTCCTTTCCAATCAAGTAGAAAATCGCAATGAATTTGAAAGCAATAGAAGGAAGGAATAAATGTAGCCATGAGCTTATGAACATAAAATTCACAAAGTATTAAACCATTTTCTTATGGCTATCATATTGAGACTTTGAAATTGGGGCTTGACATCTAGATAGTCTTCATGAACAGTTAGATGAATTCACACAACAGACTTGTTTCAAACTTTCCAAATTGCACGGTTGGCAACAATTCAAATTGGTAGAATTATGGTTGGCAATCCACATATTCTTCAATTCTCCACTCAAACATTAGATAGATTTGAATGTCAAAGTTGAAGTTGTAAAATTATTTGTTTCAAATAATCCTAGACAACTCAACTAATAGCTAAATTGGGCTCTCAAATAGGTGCCTTAGACTCCCAATTATTGGAGACAAATTTTTTTTGCATACATATTCCTTTCCAATTAGAAAATTGCAACTTTTTTGACAGGACTATTAAAGTGACAAAATGAGGAAACAAATGTAGCCAAATTAAGCTTATGAGTAACATTCACAAAGTATTAAACCATTTTCATATGGAACCATACTTAAACTTTGAAATTTGTCAATCACCATAGTTAGTTTCATGTTGATGCACATAAACATGTGGCATCCTCAAAACCTAAACATGTATATTAATCAATGAGTATAATAGATCAATGAGTTGTATAATATTCAATTTTCATTAGCTTCTAGATTGTATGTTCATGTGAAATAATCTAGATCCTCAAACCTAAGTTTCAACAAGCTCACCATTATTAAGGTGTAGCAAGGTCACAAGGTTTTCACTAGCTTAGTTCCAGAGTCCAGATTGACACAAACATTGTACCAAATCTTCCAAAACCCAGCTCAAAATCTAAACAACAAGTTTAACAAAAAATTGTCTATCTTGTAACATTATTGTGACAAGAACCAAACTGTAATTCACAAAGAATATGGAATGAGATTGTGTTTACTTGTGTTTCCATGAAGTAATGTGTCGGATTCTCATCATAAACATGTGGCCCTAGTTGTCTCCTCACCACTTCCTTTTGGTTTGGACTAATTTGTGTTTTCAAAAACCACCAAGACTCAACAAGTGCTTTTGTTTGAGGAGACAAAATGTTAGATCGTGCCTTGCATACTGACAACAACCATTGAAACTCTCCAGAAGAATTCATCAAATGCTTGCGATGAATAGCCATCATGACATTCTAGGGATGAACCTTCAACAAACAAGCTTTAACCCTAAGGGAGGTTTTTGAACTTGAATTCATAACTGCTATTAAAATAGCATGTTTTGTAGTTAACTTAGCATTTTTGTTTGATCATTTGACTTTAAACAAGGATTGAACTGACCTAGATAATGATTCTTGTTCAACAATTGAATCTTTTGAACATCTAAGGGTGTTTGGAAGGAGTACACCTACAACCAGGTTTGACCAAACCTTCTTCATGATTGTTTTTTTATCACCATGCCCATAAAATACAAATAGTATTACAACAATGTTTTGAAGAATGGACTATACTGCCCTTCTAATTTCCCGATATGGTATAGATTTTGGAGCATTTCGAAGCACCCCATCTTGCTCAAGTACTATTCTTTGACCTTCTCTTTCTTGAGCTTGCTCAACTTTTCTTCAATGGGCTCAATAAAGTTGTCAACATTCTACAACATTTGCAGCTCTCACCCTCAGACCATGTCAAACCACCCTTGGTGCTTATCTTTATTTTTGCAATTTCCCATTCTTAACAAAACCTTCTCCAACAAAAAACCTTTGGGCAAGAAGATGGAAGCTAACTGATAAAAACCCACTACATGTTGAAAAAGTTTAAGGTTTGCAAAACAACAACCGGTTGTCAAGAAGGAAGTATGTTGAAGTAAACAACAAACGTAGTTACAAGCTTGTTCCCTCCAAAACCTAATCAACTCCCACATTCAAACAACCCTAAACCCTATGACACAACATTATGACATCATTTGTCACATATTTGTCACAATAGATGAATTCTGAAAACCATTCAAACATAGCAATAAAGTCCATATGACATGTGGCCAACCTAGATATTCCAAAATTGTGAACCCCTATCTATTTTATTTTTTAAAACAAGAAAAAAACCAACTCATAGGGACTTTTGAAAATATGGGTCAAATTAGACTCTTTAAAAGTCCATAAATTTTTTTTGACTAAGGTTTTTTGGAAAAGGATTTTAGGTTTGAGTTTTTTATATCATTTTTCATTAACTAATTAATCACTATCAATCAAAATTTTTGAAAATAAATATCAATGCTTAAATTGAAATGATTTCCAATAAAAAATCAATCCATATTTTGGGACTTCAAAAGTCCATATTGGACCATGAATGTATTATTTCCAAAAAGAATATTATGTACCTAGTTCCACAATCAAGTTGAAAATCTAAAACCAATGGTTAATTAACAAATGGCATGTTATATTATTTTCTATAGGTGATTAAACAAATGACATTCTGTAAATTTTAAAATCGTGACTCCATAAGTGAGCTAGCATACCATGCATCTACCAAGGAAATTGAAGGCGTATCGAGAAGTTTACACCAACTTATAATATGTATCACCTTTTAAAACTCCAAAGGACAATTTGGCAACATCAGACCTTGACCAATTTGAAGCAAGTTTAAGTGGAAAAACACCTAAGGGAGTAAGTACGTCGCAACCCTAACCTTGGGCTTGCGACCAAAGAAAAAGGGGTTGCAAGGGTGCGAGCCAAAAGAGAGCCCGGGAGTCACATCACATATTCCCGGGAGTGTAGAAAAGTGTGAGGGAGTGAACCCTCACACTCCCAAGGCAACTCCCACTTTGGGAGATGGAGTCCCAATGGACTCTCAAAACTTCAGAGAGCAATTTCAGGGGTCAAAACTCAATGGCTTGTGGCGTTCTTTATATCATTGGAAAGCTCTTGCAACTTAAATGTCTAAAATGGGCTCTCATTGCTCATTTGGACATCTGAAACACAAGTTATGGCCAAAAGAAGGGCCAGGAGTCAAATTGCCAGTTTGACTCCCGACCAGAAAAAGTTAGGAATCGACCCGATTTACTTATCTGCAGATGGCGTGTGACATACCATTGGAAATTTCTCAATGAGAGCTACAACTTTGCTTTAGACCGCACCTCGATCTGAGGTCTGCTTGAAAAGTTATGGGGATCCAAAGTTGCGGGAGTCCTAAACTTGAACGATTTCGGGACTCCCACTGAGGAGTCCCGGGACAAAAAGCCATTTGGATGTGGGCCCCGTGGAGAGGTGCAGAATATACTATAAGGGGGAAGGTGGTGGCTTCCCCCAAGTCCGGGTCATGGTGAGTCTTGTGTGTCCATGTTGCCTGTGATTCGTCCTAGCACCAAAGGTGCTCCAACTATGCACTAATCACCTTGTGTGGGTTGTGTGTAGGCCCGTGTGAGTGAGTGAAGCTTGTCAACTCTTCATAGTCCCATCCTGGAACTCCGACACGCCCCTCAACCCCTCAAAGTGTTGTGAGTTAGGGAGTGTGCCTCGATTCCTCCCCCTTCCGTTGTCTTTTATTTGGACTCACTTTTGAGTCTTGCAAGGAGTTGGGAGTGTGTCAAAGTAGATGTTCACCTAGATGACCAAACTAAGGTGGAAGTCATAGAAATGTAGGAGTGGATGCGATAACATGTACCTGTATTTACAGAATTGATTAAGTATATAATAATGACTACTATTTCTTGGTTAATAGAGTTTGCCACAACTATTGCCATAGTGACCACATCCTAATTTGAAGGTGATAATGGTCACACATAGACTACTGTGAATGTACAATAGCAAGTGCATCAATAAATCCAACTTCAAATTAAAGGATTATCTATAGTAGAAGGGCAATAATCCATAGATAAGGGAATGCCTATTGTGGTACATGAAACTATAGAAGTAAGTCAAGCAGAACAACTAGTCCATTTTAAATAATAACATGATTATATATTTGTTCTTGCCAATGCAATTCTATACTTTACCATGGATAAGATTTCGAGGACAAAATCCTAAGTATGGTGGGGTAATGTTAAAGGTAGAATTGTGTTATCCTTGTTGGACAAACTAAATAAGGGTAGTATCAACATTTGATAGGGTGGACAAAGGTGTAGCAAGATTATGTAAGTTAAGTGAATTAAGATTTATGAAAATTGATTCAAATTGAGGTTTATGGTGGGAACTTAAAGAAGATTTAAAAATAAGTTTGTTGATGTTAAAATGTCACAACCCTAACCTTGGGCTTGTGACCAAAGCAAGGGCTTGCAAGGTTGTGGGTCAAGAGGGAAGCCGGGAGTCATGCCACATGCTCCTAAGAGTGTAGGAAAGTGTGAAGGAATGAATCCTCACACTCCCAAGGGAGCTTCCACTTTGGGAGTTGGAGTCCTAGGGGATTCCCAAATTTTCAAAAAGAAACTGCAAGGGTCAAAACTCAATGGATTAAAGAGTTCTTTATATCAATGGAAAGCTCTTAGAATGTAAATATCTAAAATGGTCTCTTATGACCCATTTGGATATATCTAAAACACAAGTTATGGCCAAAAGAAGGGCCGGGAGTCAAATTGGCAATTTGACTTTTGACCACTAAAAGTTTGGAATCGACTTGATTTCCTTGTGTGTAGGTGTTGTGCGACATACCGTTGAAAATCTCTCGACGATAATTATAATTTTGCTTTAAACCTCATCCCAATTTGAGGTCTGCACACAAAGTTATGGGGTCCCAAAGTCGCAAGAGTCCTAACTTTGGGAATTTTGGGACTCCCATTTGGGAGTTCCAGGACAAAATGCCATTTGGATGTGGGCCTTGTGGAGAATTACAAAGTATACTATAAGGGGGAAGGTGGTGGCTTCCCTCAAGTCCGGGCTGTGGTGAGTTTTGTGAGTCTGAATTTGCCCATGGCTTGTCCTAGCACCAAAAGTGCTCCAACTATGCACTAACCAACTGGTTGTTTGGTTTGTGCAGGTCCATGCAAATGATAAAGTGCTTGTCCTTCTTCCTAGTCCCATCTTGGAGCTCCAGCACGCCCCTTTACCCCCAAAGTGCTGCGAGCCAGGGAATGTGTCCCCAACTCTTTATTCTTCTGTTGTTTTCACTTAAGACTCACATTTGAATCTATTAAGGAGCTTGGGAGAGCGTCATAGAAATTATTGGAAGAGGAAGAATTATGATTCAAAGAAGAGGAGGTAGTTTTGAGATATGGAAAAGTCATTAATACAAAATTAGTGGGTTGTAATTCATTAACCTACATCACTATGGGACCTTAAAAATGAAATAAATTCATTACATCTTAATGATTTCACTTTCGTTAAAGTTTTTTCAATATAGGGTCATTATGTAAACATCATGTTTCACTATTAGTTGACATAATTCAGTATTATAATTTATTTTAGTAAATATGTTTATTTTTATGTTGTTTGAAATACCTTAGGGCAAGCCTATCCTTGGGTGGTACCATTAGGAACATCACACCTTGATTTTTTTGGACCTAATGAATTTTGAAAAATCATAGGAAACATTTAAATAAATTTTTTCACAAATTTTTTAATGAATACATTTATTAGGTTTCATAGATTTTGAAATTCAATAATATCAAAAAATATTGTGTATTTTGATGTTCTTAATCATTGTATTTAGAAAAAGTTTTAAGAACATAATATTAGTTCCTTTTTTTGAACTTTTTGGTCATGAACACAAATTTGAAACATGATTTGAGAATTTTCTTGGGAAATTACTATCAATTTTTGAAGGGGCCAAGTACAAACACAAATTTTTATTTCCAAAATTAACTTTAAGCCATATATTAGTGCATGCAATTGATAAACATTATATATATATAGTTGTGAAAACATTTCAAGTAAAGGGCCTAGGAAAATGATTTGGTTGTTTTTAGTTTCTTAACCATTCCTTGAAGTGGTTCCTAGTGCTACCATGACCCAAGGATGGGTTCACTCCCTAAATTACTTTAAGCTATACCCTATGTCATTTTAGGCTACCCTGGTTATTTTAAGTTATATAATAAGTTATTATAGGTTATTATATTTTAAGGTATTTTAGCTTATTATAAGCTTTTTACTTGAAGTTATATGAAGCTAATCTATTTAATTAGTCCTAAGCTATACCTTACGTTATTCAAGGTCATTATATTTTGTGTTGTTAGAGGATATTTTATTCTAAGGTATAATAATTTAAAATAACCTAAAATAAAATATAATAACCTAGAAAGTAAAATGACACATAAAACTTTAAGGTGACATAACCTAGGATAGAATAATCTAAAATAATCCATAATAACCTTAGGAAAATAACTTAAAATAACCAAAAATGGCATATGGTAAAATAACCAGTAATAAATTAAAATATATTCCAATAAAATAACTTAGAGTAACAAAAAAAAATTTGTGGTATAATAACCTAAAATAATTAATAATAACATAAGGTAAAAAAATTAAAAATAATCAAAAATAACAAAATAGGTTGAAATAACTAAAAATAATTAAAAATAATCAATAATAATTTACAATAGAAGAACCACTAATAACATATAATAAAATAACCAATAATAGCTAATGATAAAATAACCAAAAGTAACATATAATAAATAACCAATAATAGGCAACGATAGTAACGATAAAATAATTTAAAATAAAATAACCTAAGATGGCCAATAATAACCTACAATAGAATAAAATAATGATTTAAAATAAAATAACCCATATTGACACAACCATGTGCGATATAATAATGTGACCCATATTGACACAACCATGTGCGATAATTTTTTTAAAGTTGCATAAGAGATATTCAAATGTGGTAAGGTTATTAGGGGTCTTTAGCAATTTCATGTTAGAATAAGGAATGATGAATGTGCATGGTTACATGGGGGGGTTGTTTTCTTTTCCAAAATATGATGTTGGTGAATAAGGTGTTGTGTTAATTATTTTTTTGAACAAAAGGTCGGTAACCATAATTTTAAAACTTCAGTTGCGTAATTAGGGGTGGGAAATCTCTAGAGGGTTGGGGGTAAAAGTAGACACCAAAATTTGTGGTGTTCAACAAAACATTGGTCTTGTTTTAGTATTTAGTGAATAACAATGATGTTTGAGATTCATGAAGCAGTTGAAAGGGTGTCAATGAAGGGTCCAATAGATATAAAATAATCTTCAAGCCTTATGAACATAAGATTAATTCAAGACAACTTAACGATTAAATAAATAGTGTGATAGGGTGGCAATGGCAACATGAGTTTCATAATGAATGAAACATTTATTTAGATTATGGATAAGCTCAACGAGGAGCTACAATTACATGTTGAGTCTTGGGCTATGCCATAATGATAGTTCATAACTGCAAGAAATCTAGGATGCGTCAAATGGTGCATACTAGGTAGTCCGCTTTGCTATTAGGAGGCATTTAACAAATTAGATCGTGCAACCAACGATAGTGTCCAATGCCGAGAATTAAAAACCATGTGAAAATAGAGGTGTCTTCAATCTCGTAAAACCTTCACAGACGATTTCAGGTTCATCACCAAAAGTGAGGTCGATTTGCAACAAAATCACCATGGTGTGAAAGTTCGAAGAAATGCAATAATACCAAGTTCGAGGAGGATCAACTTCAAAACGGGTGCGCACCTTTTGCGGTTCGGGATCTTCATCATAAGGATGCTACGTCAATGTCAAATCTAGAGATGACTCCGGAGCCAGTTCTTCATTCACTTGTGCAACTTAAGGCCCATAAAACGTGGCCATATGAGACACCATAATTTCAAGGAAAGGAAAAGAGATCTTCAATCCAAATCAAATTGGCAATGAATGTGTGGAGGACTTATTACATCGAAATGTGTGGTTGTAATTTATAGGTAAAGGAAAAGGAAGGAAATGTATATGTCTATGATAATATTAACTCTAGAACCTCCATCCAACAACACATCCTTTATTGTATTCTTCC
>Ga0209208_10001642_pt1 | contig 31716 bp, 28 predicted proteins | sample S1TSphfallax_3_FD_187694 | JGI IMG/M metagenome (GOLD analysis project Ga0209208, IMG submission 187694) | Host-associated microbial communities from peat moss isolated from Minnesota, USA - S1T2_Fd - Sphagnum fallax MG (SPAdes) (version 2) | ecosystem: Host-associated > Plants > Peat moss >...
GTAGGATTAGGGTTAGGGTTGGAAAACAGTGATGAGGATTTTTCCATGATGCTTGGGGGGAGATGGATTAGGTGATCAGAAAATTGCAGTGCTTTTGGAAGAGAATGCATAGGTGATTGATTGAATATGGAATCTTTTTACTCTGAAGTAGATTGAAGTTTCTACCTGATGCCACAAGGTAATCATGTTGGTGTGTTGCAAAAGGAAGAAGTGATCCCTCTTGTTCATATTCGTTTTACTATGGCTGACACCTCATTCTTTGTGCTGCTTTTTCCTTAAAGTTATGCAAAACAAAAATTGTCTGGATTGTCCCAATGGTGATGGCACCATTCTGTGTGGGAACACCCAATATGACGCATGTCTTGCTCAAGCATTCTTGAGTAGGAGGTGCCCTGGATTAGATTGAAATCTTGAGTTTGGTAGATAATATTGCAGTTTCCGTACTCTTTATTGCAGAGAGATGTGGGCTTTTTATAGCAGGGGAATACCTTGCAGCATAGGGCATGTATGTCCTGCTGAGAAAGTGATGATGGCAGTCACTGTTTGGTTTTTTTTTTATTGGATTTGTGAAGCTCCTGCTTGTTATGCCGAAGGTTGTAGTGACCTTTCTTGGGCTCATTTGGCACAACTCATTTTAAGATGTTCCAAACAGAAACAGGTCATTGGGGCATGCTAGTAGTATTGATGAGTGTTTGTTGTTGCCAGATGCGGTCAAAAAGCTAGAGGAAGCTCTTCAAATAAAACCTCGCAAGCATGATGCATTATGGTGCCTAGGCAATGCTCACACATCCCAGGGATTTCTGGTGACTGATACTGATAAGGCCAACAGTTACTTCAAGAAGGCTGCAAGGTGCTTCCAGCAAGCACTTGATGAGGTCCTCCCCATTAAAACTATCCTACTCCTGTATTCCACTGCACTACAAAGAGTGACTTTCTAGAAATGGCAACATTCTAGGAGCATAAATACTGCCAGCCAACTCCTTGTAGACATTTGACAGAATGTTGCTTCCAGATGTTTCACAGAAACTCTGGACATGGATTTTCTGTTTACCCAACTTCTGCACTTGGGAATTTGTCACAAAGGCTTGTCCATTTTGCTTGTTCATTTGTGCAGGAACCCAACAATGAATTGTACCTAAAGGCCCTGGAGATGACTGAGAAGGTGCTCTCAGCATTGATCTTGTTTATGTGTTTTTTTCATTTGGTTGGAGGAGGGTTCAGGGTTTTAGGGAGGAGGGAAACGAAATTTGCATATACCCACTGAATACTAAGATTGTTCTTAGAAGGTGCAGCTTTAGGAATCCAGGCAAAGATTGGGCATAGCTGTCGCTGCATGAAGGAGATGTATTTTCCTTCAGCATTGAAGTCTCTGCTCTCACACACTTTGAAGGTTGAATTCTGTGGGATATGGTTGGAGGACAGGCCCCATCACTGCATCAAGAGTTGCAGAAGCAGTTAGCCTCACAACAGGTCATATTAGGAGGTGGCACACCTTCACCCAGTGCTGCCACTTCCAAGGTACTTTCTTTTATCCTTTGCCCTCAAGGCATTCCTTTGGCTCCCCAATGGAGTTTTACTCACACATACACGGACAAAGAGGTGTGGGCTGCTTTCAAATGTGTTGTGTTGGCTTGCTTGAAAGCTATGTTTGTGGCATTATGCTTCAGCTGCTTTAGATGTGGACCAATGTGTTGGTCACAAGAAGAAAGAATTGTTTTGACTTCAAGCCTGGACATGGCTATGACTACTGTTACGTCCATTGGGGTTGGTGTTTGTGAGGCACATCTGTTTGATAGAAGTAGTGCAGTCATATTTTCTAAACATGTTTATTGCCTGGATTACTCTTTGGATGTCAGGGAGGAAAGAAGAAGAAGAAGCAGAAGGAGAGTGATTTCAAGTATGACGTGATGGGATGGATTGTGCTTGCAGTTGGTGTAATAGCATGGGCAGGATTGGCCAAATCTTCTATGCCACCACCCCCACCTCCTTCCCTGAACTCTTAGATAGATTCATCGTCTACTGACCTATCATGTGTGATGGTTTTTGAAATCACACTACGACTGTAGTTCTTTTGCCCTGGATATCAACATTTTGCAAAGTAAACCGTTGATTGTTGAGTATATTTTATGGTGTTGCCTTTGTTATAATACAGGAGATCTCTATGTGAGAATGATTTACACAACATGGTTACAGTTCATAAGTTCATCCCTCCTGGCTGTGAGAAAAACATGATGTATGGTGAGTAGAAGGCTGCACTTGGGCAATGTGTGACATGATGTTTGCTGTTAATATCATATGCATACTACCTTCTGCAATCCATGAAACTATGGTACATGTTCTGCAAGATAACATATCACTCTTGCCATCCCTCTTTTAACTTGTTCAATCAAAACCTGTGCAGAAAAGTACAGATTTGAGGCATCTTGTCTGAGTATGGAATGAACTCAAGAAAGAGTTTAGAAGGTACTGTAATGTGGTTTCTCATAGAAAGGTATAGAGAATAGGCTTCATCTCTGGTTGAGTGTGTGGATAGCATGGATGATGATTCAAAGAATATACTGTTATCTTTGTCTCAAGGCACCTCTTCGTTCCTTTAGTTAAGCAATTGGTAAACAATTTCTGCTGGTACAAGCAAGAAACAATCATCCAAGAATAATCATGCTAATAATCATGCAAAATCATTGCTAATTTCTATTCCTGATCTAGCAAGACTTTTCATCAGGGTCCTGTTCTTGTGGTGGTTCCATCAAAATGGTGTCAACTTGGGTCCAGGTCACAAGAACCTGGACCTGAAACCCAGTTTCAACCCTGCAAACTGGATACCCTCTCAAATCACAGAGGTGCCTGATTTGAAAATACAACCTGAAGTTTGTGAACTTAGAAAAAAAGTCACCAAAAACTGCCTATGTAGCTCCACCAGACAGAATTGCTGAAGACACATCAAGCAATGACACACCCTAGTTTTTATGCTTTCAGGAACAAATGTCTGTTTATCAGGATCATGCATGACAATATCTAGTACCTACCATCTATGAAGAGTGCATCCACCAAACTTCTTGGGTTGTGTGGCAAGAGATTGATTGTTCAGCTCCGAGCAAGTGTTTCAAACCAAGAAATTTCAAGAAGTCACTGGAAAATCTAAATCAATGAAATATGCAGTACAGTCTCCATGACTTAATGACATGACATTTCAGCAAAGCAAGTCACATCAAAGAAATGATTGAGTCCATAGAGGCCCTACTTGTTTAAGACTTACTCCATCCAATGCAAAATTATCCATGCCTGGTGCAAATATTTCATGCCATGATTAGTGATCATGCTAATTGCTAATGCTTGGTGTCACATTTCTCCACATTCAGCAATGGTGCATGCGAGCTTGGGCCGATTGTTTTGTCCTGTTTGAACATTCTCTATTTTCCGCACCACCAATAAGCCCTCACCCAATACTCTCTGCCAACCAATCCAGCACACCCCAATAAAACACGACACATGAGTTGACAGAATCCACATTTCCAATACCAATGTTGCAGTTTCTCATTTCATGTAGCTCTGTTTTAAGAGACAAATGGGTGCTTTTTTAAAATCTCAAATTTGTAAATTCCTCAAAACTGAAGGGGCCCATAAGTCCTCAATCACAGAAATACTCTAAAAGAAGCTCATGGAAACCACAAAAAATCAGCACCAAGCAAATCAAACAAAATACCACTGCAGGCCAGATAACATTCTTCCATTGAGACTTTTCAGATACCCTGGTTGATAACCACAAAAGATTCTATCCCCACCCAACATATTCATCTTTGGAAGGGTCTAGCCAGACAGACTTCCTTGACACATCTAGAGGTGTGTCAGCAACAGGCTGTATTGATTGCAAGCAAAGCAGTAGTGAAAAGTGGGAACCTGAACCATTTGGCTATTTGAGAGGAGCATCCATCTTTCACTCTTTCTGGAAACAAAAATGGACGAAGAAAGTTCAAGATTGAACAAGCTTTATATCAAACAACATTTACCCCAAATACAATGTGTTTGTTGTCAAGCCAATCGCACTTGGCACATGTAATGAAAAACTGCAAAACACAAATAGCAGGTCATGTCAACAATGTTAGATAGTCCTTCTCTTGGATTCAGATGCAATCTCAGACATGAGCAGCAGCAGGACACTACAACCTATTGATTGTCTCATGTACCATTCAAGGGCATTAAGGTGCGAAAGCCATTGTTGATGGATCACATACAAAGCACATCAGCTTGGTTCATAACCTTTACAAGTGATTCTTTGAGCAGGTCACTTTTGTGATGGCAGAAAGAGGAGAGACCTGAGCTGTGGGTTAGTCTCAAACTCTTTTCAAGACTCAGGAACCCTAGACCTGAGACAAATGTCCACTCATGCTTTCTACCAAGAAAAAACTGAGAGGACCGATAGAGAAGGTTTAAGACCTGGCAGCCATTTGTATTTGGTCCACTATTTGCCTGCAAATAAACCACCAGCACACATCAACCAACAAGTAAACCCTAAACCCTATTCACCCTAAGCATCAAAAAAATTCTTCAACATAAGCATCCTTCCCATTTCTCCTTAGCAGTAAGGCTCAAATAATTTCCCACTAAATGTTAAAGAGAGCATGAGGAATATAGCTAAATTATGACTATGAAGAATACTATTTAAGTCCACTTTGAAAAGTTCATTTGCATTGCTTTTACAACCAGAATTGATAAACTAGTTCAAAAGCTTCAGAGGTAATGGATTCAAATATCTCTGATGCAATCAAGGAAGCTTAAGTATCTATGCTGCTTTTGATTATCTGTAGATGCCAATGCAGCATTATGTACCATGGACAGAAGCCCAGGGCCAGTATGTTTTGCAGTGAAATTCTCATCATCAAACTTGTTCCCATATATACTGACACAACCACTCCCATCACCCTGCAGCCACCCAACCCAGTTGCTCAGCTCTGTATGTTGAGCAAAACACTGATGTAAGCTACACTATCTCATCCAATCCAAGAATGCTTAAAATAGAAATTTACCAAAAACAGAACAAACCATGCAACCAACAATGAATGCCTCACTTTTGCAACTTCTCCTTGGTTCCTTCTTTTCAAATACCAAAACCCAAGTGGTCAAATTATTTCAAATCTTTCCAGGGTTCACAAAACCAACCCAAGAACAAAGAGCAGAAGAAGAAGAGTATAGGATGACATTCTAAGCAAACCTTAACAAAATCACCACCCTGTATCATGAAGTCTTTGATGACCCGGTGGAATGTTGAGCCTTTGTAGCCTATGGGGATCCCTGCCTTCCTGCATTCAGGAAAAAATTGTAACATGAAACCCAAAACAACAACATTGTTTTCCAGCTTCAAATGATTCACATTTATTGATTATTTTGTTTCCCTTCCACCGAGGCCATTGAACACTTCCTAGTAGCTTGTCAACCCAATTCCCCTCAGCACATTATCATTGTTGACAGTGCTTCAGAGCAGATTAAATGCATCTCGGATACAACAGCCAACTCTTCAAATCTGATAGAATAGAGATATGAAGAACCCACAAACATAAATCCCTCTTGGGTCTGAGTATTGTATTGTAACCTGTTAAATTTTCATGTTGAATCACTCCCCTAAAATGTACACTACCAGGATGGGTCCAGAAACATCTAAGCATAAGTTAGTGACACTTGATCAGGTTGCAAATGTGCCTCCAACCCTAAAACAACAAACCCTGATCAAAGGCTTGTTGCTTGCTTGATTTTTCACCTGATCAAAACACCCAATCCAATGCAGGAAACTATCTCTTGAATGAAGGAAAACTAAACCATATAGCAAAAAAATGCAAGTACCTGAATTCACCAGTGCACAGTTGCCTGCCATGTTCAACACCCCTCACATATATGTCAGAAACTTTGAATGCATGAATACAAAATTGAGCCAAGGTTCAAGCCAAACCCTAGTTTGTGGCAGTAGTGATGCTTGGAAGAAGAAGAAGAAAAGACTTCAAAGACAAAGTCATGAAGAGTGTAGTCAAAGAAATGGCCGAGTTCCAGAACAGAAGAAGAAAGAAAGTCTTAAACCTTGGAGAAGGCAAAAGAATTTCCTGCAGATTTGTTTCTTCTGTTTTTATTGTTTTTAGCTACTAAACCTGATCTCCTCCTCCCAAGGATTGTGAAGATTTTCCATGTCTTTGACACCAAACACTTGCCACAATGCCAACAGAACCATGAGCCTTCCTTCTAACCCTAAACCTTCAACCCTAAAAGCTTCTTTGCTTCCGAAGAAGCTTGGTGGCACCTGAAGCTTCTTCTTCTTCTTCTTCTTCCTCCATCTTTAGTAGAGATGCTTGCGGAAATCCAAAAACATGAAGCTCTAGGGAAAAAGAAAGCAAGAAAACACAGAAGTACAAGAGAACAAAACCCCAGGGAAGAAAAACAGAGTCCAGAGTTTTGGGTGAGTGATAGATCGATCCATCGCACCTAAAGTTTTCAGCACAAAGAGGGACGATGTCGGCGAAGAGCTCCATCTTGATCCGACCAGCAGGCAAGCTGCCAATGGTGACATCGAAGAAGACGATAGGGTTCTTGGGATTGGGTGGTCTCAGATGCCATTCCAAAGCCATTCTCGCCCTGCCACTCTCCTCTACTAATCTCCAGTCTCTCACTACTACGATCTATATGAAGAAGAAGAAGAAGAAGATGTTCTTTGCTGTAGACACAAGGAAGTGATCAGGCAACAAACTTGTTCTACTCTGTACGAAGAAGAACAAGAACTTCTTTGCTGTAGACACAAGGAAGGGATTAGGCAAGAAGATCTTTGATAGAGAATAACAACAAGAAACACCCAAGTGTAGAAGCTGCTTGCCTTTGCATCTGTGTCACAGTTCCGGGAACTAGGGTTTAGGGTTTAGTGAGCTTTCCTCATGCCCGGGTATTACATGTTGCCAATTTTTTCTTTTCTGTTTGTGGGTTTTCATGTCTTTCTTTCATCGCAATAATGCCTGCCGTTTAACCAGATTCCAGTCTGTGTGGAGGAGGAGGAAGAAGAGATGGCAGCCCTGATCTAGCAGACTGCTTTCCAGTCTGAGAGGAAGGAAGGGGAGGAGGAAGAGGGAGATAGGGCCCCTGATTGTAAATCAGAATTGATCGAGCTTTCAAGGGATTTTACAGGCAGCATACAGCACCTTCAATTGTGCTTCTAAGAAATTGGTTGAGAGAGGACAGTTACCGCATGTGCCATTTGTGACTAAGTTGCAAGAGCGCACCTCCTCACAATCAAAGCAAGGCATATAACAATTGTGAGCTTATGGTAATCATCTTTAGCAAGACATTCTCAATCGGCTAAGCTATATAACCCATATCACAATCTTTACTAAACAATCAGCACCCCTCTTGAACTTGGTGAATATATCTACACTTGCAAGACTGGCATCCTCTCTACTCTTGATATATAGAGAACACATAATGAGCTTGTTAAAATTAGTGAGCTTAGAAAGCCTGCAAGGAATGTGAACATCTATTGGCATGCAAAATACTTTTTTAAAACATGCAAGAAATTGCAACACTCATTTGTGACCATATTAAGAGCTTTGATGGATGTCAATTGTTTTTTTACAAGTGTTTACATTCGTGGCCTTCTAGTTTTTTTTGCATCGAGGTCTGTAATTAAACCTCAAAAACATCTCTCACCTTTTAGGAGAGGAGTTCTTAACCAGGGGGTGGATCTTTCTTAATATCAAGTATTGTGCATGAGCCCTCCAAGTTAAGGTGGCTAGACTCTTACAAAAAACCATGACAATTCATGTAAATTACATTCTTTTTATTAATTTATGCTGCAAATATTGAAGTAAGGAAACATCTCTTAATTAGATGATGTGCTCATGTGCAAAAACTTAAATTTGTAGAGGTCTTGGAGTCTTTGATCCCCTCATTTTTATATGAACAATCACTCTTAGCAGAGACTAAGATTGGTGATGATACAACTCGAAGACATCCTAACTCTAACCCCATTGCAGAGATTTTTATATATTGCTAATAGAGATTCATTATTTGAGAATCTTTTTATTGAGAAAATGTATGGTCAGTTTGACCAATATATTTGTGCAATATAAAATCGGTGACTTTAATTCTGAAAAAACCAATGAAGTGAGTTGAGAGAGAGACAGAGAGAGAGAGAAGAAGGAAGCCAAAAACTTAATCCAACAATTCCACCACTGTCCCTCCTTTGTCAAGCTGATGATAGAAGACACTCTACTCTTCATAACCTCCTACCCTTTTTACTTCTTGGTTTCAGAATCCTTGTGAATCTTTGAGATCTTGTTCTCTACTTGCGGTGCTACTGCCTTGCTTATACTGTTTCCTCTTTCCCTATGTCTGGTATCTGTTCCATTGCTGAGTCGGTCCCATCAGTAAACAAACAAACAAGGAGCTTCATTTCTGCTACAAAATACTCCTCCTACACTGAAACCTCCACCATCTCCAACATGGTTTAGAACATCAGAACATCTTCCCCGAGTGACATCCTTAGTCTGCTGCACTCATGCCTCACTGTGTCTTCAAGCAAGCATCCACAACTGTCACTAACATTGGAATCGGCATCCCTTTCTGTATAACTCCCTTTGCTGCAGTTTTACAGCTCAAAATAATCAGGGGGGGGGAGTTGCAAAGATCATCAACCACAAAATCCTAGTCTCATCAAAAGAATCTGAAGAACAAAAGATTGACTGACCGACCTGTGTTCCTTATGGAAGGAATGTGTGTCATCCAGATGTCCTTTACCATTGAACATGCCATGTCCAACTGTACAGCAGTAGGCTTCCACTGAGAACCTCCATGTTTCTAAAATCCCAACAACACAAGGTCATATCAATAAGCTATGGAAAAATGAGTATAGTCATGAATGTCATAAGCAAGTCAAACCTCACTGCCTGTGATTGAATGTGAAGAAGAGAGCATAGCTCAGAAATCATCATGTGTACACAGAGGGAGAGAGCTTCTGCAATACCCTGAAGTCCTTTTGGCTCTGTAAGAGAACACATCTCTCGCTCATTGCCAAATTCAAAGAGTGGTGTCAGTTCTTGGCAACCAAAACAGTTTGAGGTTCCAACAAGGAAGAAAGAAAGAAACAGATGGTGCATTGCAAGTTTGTCATCTAGCGACATCATGAAAATCATGAAAGCTCAAAGGTAAAACTCCTCAAAGCGACCCAACAAAATCAGCGCCTGGAGCTCCTGTCTGACAAGATCAATAGGTATAATAATCAAGCTGCAACTTAGAGATTGAGAAAATTAAGTATGTGGTTAGAAGCAACTTACAATGACCTTTCAATATGATGTCAGTCTCTCACTGTCAATTTCTTGTGCGCAATTTGTACATGTGATAAATGTGTTGCCAGACCTTCATCCCTCCACCTCCAGGTATAGGTGCCATCATCATCTTATATACCTGGTTGTTTGTGCAAGCAGCAGGTAAGGATCACATGATCTTCACGTAGCTGAGAATAAGTTCACATAGAGAGAACCATCCTTTCAAGCAAAAAGGGGCTTGAGCCTTTCATCTCTGGAAGCACAGAAAGAAAGATGGATGCTAAAGAGCTTCTTCTCCTGCTTTCTCTTTTCTTCTTTCTTCCTGGCTCTACACATGCATATGAAGAAGAGAAAAAATCCTTCAAGAAGAAGAAAAAAGAAAGCTAGGTCTTCTATCTCTGGAAGCACCTACCTGATGCTTGCTAAACCGCTTCTTCTTTTCCTGGCTCTCTCTCTCTACAAGTGCACATATAAGAAGAGAATATTGGATCATGGATCAAGGAGGATCAATGCAAGACTAAGGCTGCAAAAGAATTCAACGCATTGCACATTGAACATGTAACAAACAAAATGTCATGCGTGATTGATCAACAATTCTGAGTTCAAAGAAGAGAAGACGAATGGGTGGCTCCCACTAAACCTAAACCCTGCCTTCAAGATCCTAGAAGAGAAAATTGAATCATGGATCAAGGGGATCAATGCAAGAAAAGCAATTCAACACACTGCACATTGGACATGTAACAAACAAAATAGCATGCGCGATCGATCAACAATCCTGAGCTCAAAGAAAATAAGAACAACGTGTCGCACCCACTAAACCCTAAACCCTAACCCCCTCAAGATCCTAGAACAGAAAATTGGATCATGGGTCAAGGAGATCATTGCAAGAAAATGCTGCAAAACAGTTCTGCACGCTGCAAATGAACATGTAACAAACAAAATACCACGCACGATCCATCAACAATCCTGAGCTCAAAAACGAGAAGAATAATGCGTGGCCCCCACTGAACACTAAACCCTAACCTCAAGGTTCTCCTTGAGACACGTCCTTCTTCCAACACAGAGAAGAGAGACTTGCAGCAGAATTCCTGGGGAAAAGAAAGATGAAGCACCGTCTGACAAAGATTGAGGTGTATGAGATAATGTGGAGCAAGTTCTGAATCATGTGTAGCACTTCGAAAAGTATGAGAAGAATAGAGCAAAATGGCAGCAAGAATTGCGAAGTCGTTTGCTTCTCCTACCAACCAGGTGTTCAGGCTTTGTGGTAGGAACAGCGGCGGTCTTCCTGACGGCAAAACAACAGCAAAAAAAGCAGCAGCATCGCAGCGCACAGGAGTGACCAGCAATTCACGCCTCGGACGCTCTCTTTCGTCTCCCTCTGCTTCCCTCAAGTCGCTCCTTGGAACCAGGCGGCGCGCCACGTCCGTCTTTTTCAGGTACTCCAGTTGCTCCTTGTTGCCGTTGCACAGCGCAATAGCTTCAGCAAAGATGGTGCCTCAGCTCAACTCTACAGCTGACACATTGCTTCAAGGTACAACAACAACAACCAAGCCCTTTTTCTTTTTTTTCTTCTTCTTCTTTTTTGGGGTTTCAGAAAAACTAGAAATACAGCAATGGTTTTCACAAGACTTCTGATACCTGTGACTAATTTTGCAAACTACAAATGTAGAGCAAGCAATAATCCTGGGTCAAACCTGCACGGATCCACAAACCAAAAATCCATCAGTCAGGGAAACAAACTGTGCAAGTCTTTTGCTCCATTTTACAAGTTCAAGGAAGATTAAGCAAAAGATGCAGCAAGGTCTTTTGCAAGGATTGTTGATGCTATGATGTTACTTCATGATGTTTTTTTGTCAGGAGGAATGTGGATTATTGACGACAATTAAGATGAGTCAGTGTTGCAACTGCAGCCATCATGCAGCCATCATAAGGAAAGCTTCAAGGAAGAAAAAACCAAACATTGCAAGGTAAGGATTGTTTGTGCTGCTACTCTGGTGTTTTGTCAGCATTAGGTTTTTCTATGAGCACATTCATTCCTTTGTCATCTTCAAGTTTCGGTTTTGCTGCAACTGGCAGAAACATGTACCTTCAAAGTGTATGTGATGAGTGCTTTTCTTTCTCTCTGTAGTCTCATATAGATACATCTTATCTTCAATGTGTTTCGCGATGGCATGTTCTTTGTGCAATCTCATATGGATACATCTTATCTTCAAAGTGTTTTTGATGGCATTTTCTCTGTGCAATCTCATTCAGATACATCTTAGCTTCAAGGTGTTTGTGATGGAGTTTTTTTTCTGCAGTCCCATGTAGATACATTTACGTTCAAAGTGTTTTGTGTGGTAGTTTTCTCTCTGCAATCTCATATGGATATATTGTAGTTGTAGTTTGTAAAATCTAGCTCTTCACATGTATGTGCAAGCTTTTAATCTTGCCATTTTGTTGTTCTATCCTTAAGGAAAATGTCTTTAACCATACATTCTCAGGTTTTGCTTCACCTTTGTGTTTTGCTTGTGGGGAGGAGATTGAGAGTTAAGGATTTTCCCACCTCAAAACCAAAGATTTAGGGTGTTACCACCTCCTTTTGTTCCATTGATACTTTTGAACCTCACTCATGAGAAAGGGGAAGTTTATATACACAAAAGGAAAGCTATCAGTGTTTTTTTTGGATCTTAAAGCGTGGAATTGAAACATAACATTGAGTAGTATGCAACCATGGCTTATTCATTGCCTAAGATATCAATTCATTGACGGTCTTCAATTGTGGCCATAGTTTTCTTTGCTTCACTAATTGCCCGTCCTTTAGATAGGCTTTCTCTTCATTCATTTAATTTTCTCTTTCATTTTGCCTCTTTCATTGATAGTCTTTTGACCATGGCCCTAGTTTTCTTTGCTTCACACATTGCCTACCCTTTAGATGGGTTTTCTTGTCATTGATTTGAATTGTGCTTTCATTTTCTTGTATAAGATGACCATGGAACATTTGTGTGTAGACCTTCATGTGTTTTGAATTTTGTTGTTTGTGTTATGTACTTTGTTTGATTGTTCCATCAAGAATCCATTGTTTTCACCTATTTTTGGGTTCTTTTGTTCCTTGATGGTTGTATAACTTGCACCGCAAAGTGTTACAACACCAAACTAACTGAACGAGGTTGTTGGCCAACAAATGTGTTGATGAACTCATTGTGGATGATGCATTCTCACCAACATTATGTTTCATATTCTTTGTTTTTTGTTTATGAGTTGTAGGAATGCCATGTTAAGGAATTTTTAGAATTTGAATAGCTGAATGAAAATCTAAATGAAAAAAGGCTATTTAGAATAGCAAAATATTTTGAGATTCTACAAGGTGTGTTTCTTGTATTTAGGCTTCATTTTCATCACGTTTGAAGTTTTCATCATGTCTTTTTGTCAAGTTGTTGTGATCATATGTGCGATGAATGTGATCGATCTCCATAACATTCATTGAGGTGTATGAATAAATGTTGTCTTTTCACAATTTCATAATTCGTAAAGTTGAATTAGATTGTACCTTACTATTCCATTGCATTATAATTTTGGTATAAAATAAACCTATCAAATAATCAAAAAATATTGTGTTCATTTCTTTTTATGCTTGTTGCTTGTTATGATGACACATTGTCCTTCACATTATCTACAATCACTAATTAATGATCATACAATTTATTTCATGTTTCCAAAAATGGTGCAAATTGCATAAACACTCCAATAAATGATCATTGGTCGGTTAACATAGTTTGAATTATGAAATATGTTAACATCAACACATGTTCCCCACCTCAAATCAATATTTTGTCCCTAAATATTATGTGAACGATAAATTTCTTGTCCCTAGGCAAAATCAACAAACAATTGTTCTAAAACAATCCATATTATAAAAGCCTTTTGTCTACTTCTAGAACATAGATAAAACTTTGGATAGGTTGTGAATAGTTATCAAAGATTTTAACTTATATTGCTATGATTAAAAAACCAATAAACATTATATTGGATGTGATAATATAGAACATGATAAACACTCTTCAAGATTTAAATGGTACACCCTAGTAATAGGTTGATTAAACATTAATTAATATTTTTTGGAATTGCTGAAAATTTTGAAAAGATGTGTACCTACCATGCCAAAAATCTAAACAAAAGCCCTCAAGCACAATAGCTTCATTATTTGGTATAATACCCAAATATTATTTTTTGATGTCAAAAAATAATTTATCATTAAACACCTTGTTGCCAAACCAACCTAGGTACTACAATTTTTACCTCATATTAAGTGATGTAAAAATGAAACATGAACTCTATTAAACAATAGCCATGACATGAAACATATTATTTCCTCATCTTGTCATCATGTAGATGTAAGGCAAAACATGGCATGGACATATGTTCTGTACACTAGTTTTGAGTTCAAGGTAGGCTAATGAAAATGTTTTTAAAATGTCCAATAAGATGCCCATACAAAATGTGGTCTTTTGGAACACCATTGTTTTGGGGCATGTGAAATATGGAGAAGGGCAAAAGGCAAGATATGGGATCAAACACTATCATGTTATAAGGGGGTTTTCAAGTGATGGTATACAAGATAGATGTGCCAACAACACGGATTACACACAACATTCTCAAGTTTCCATTGAGGCACATTTTTTTGGTCAATCTTATTTTTATTTAAATATTAAATACCTCCACCTACACCAATTAGAAATAGTCCTTATTTAATTTTTAAATCATTGTGTATATGTAAGTTTACACACCCAAATTCAATTCAATTTTACATATTGATGTTCATTTTGTCATGTGTTCATCCAAAACCACCTAGAACCTATTTTTAATATTACTTTTGCCTTATAATATGCCAATTTTTTTTTTTCAAATGTCAATTTCTTCCCATCTTTAATCATGAAAACATCCAAAAAAATCCCATGTGGTATTGAAGAAACAAAAAAAAAGTTCAAATTTGCCTAATTTGACATAAATGCCACAAGTTTGTAACAACAATGATTGTTTCATTTATCTCATGAACCAAGTCAACATTATTTAATTTCTATCATGTTTAGTAATTCAATTGTATCCCATTTTTAAGTGCCAAATCAAAATTGGAAAAATCATTCAAACATCTTCACAAAAGTAATGGGCAATAAACAAAATTCTTTTGTTTTGTTAACATTTGCTAACACCTTTTGTAGTTGATTTGAATCAATTGTTGGCATTGTCAACATAAATTTTTTATTTTTTTATTATTATAACTAATTCACTTGAAGGTTAAGTCTCATGTCTAGGTTTGTTCTCTTGATGACCTTAACTACCATGTTATGTTAGGACTACATAACGTGCCAAACAGATAGTGCCAAATTGGGCCTAACCAATTTGGGTCCCCTTTTACCTTAAAAGGACATGGTTTGCAAGGCCGTGCACTATAAACCTTGCCTCCACAACTTATTTTTAGTTTGGGAACATACCATTTAATGCATGCACATCACTCCCACAATCTTGCATGATTAAGCTTTTAGAAGTTTTTTTTTCAAGTCCAATTCATTAGGTCTATTTTCTTTGGTGGTTGTCATTTCAACTCAACCTTCTCACTTACTTCATACATGGAAAAATCCCTTCTTGTATATCATGACCCCAATTTGTGTGCAAAACCTCTTTTGCCTCAGTTAAATATAAGTCATTTCTTAAAAATTTCGTTTCATGTTAAGGAATTGCTTTAAAAATTGCTTCTATAATGGAAAGAGATTAAATGTTGAATCTCATTGATTAAAAAACATTTATGATGGAGACTGATGGTTTTACTTGTGTTTGAATCTATGAGTATTCTAAAACAAGACGTTATAACTCCATGAGTTAATTGATTATCTTGCCATGAGGATTTATGGAAGGAAATTTGAGTTTTCATAAGTTGAATTGTTCCTTGGAATACAATGAGATGGAATTTGACAAGAATGTATGTAGTCTTGCATGAAGATGGCAAATAATATCAATAGTATTTGAATATGATTACACTTTGAAATACCTTTGATGTACATGTGTTTTGATATGAAAATGCACAAGTTTATTGCAAACATGTTTCACAACAATTTACATTTTATGGATGTTATTGTTTGACAAAGTGATGATGTCTATTGTTCTTGGATCTATAGTCAAAAGAACATGGTTCATTCAAAGTTCTTCAATTACACAACATGATGAGTTTACTTATCAATGCCCTTGAACTTTACAAACCTTGCCTAAATTTGCTAAGATTTTTGTTTTGTTTATAGTTATTTGTTCATCCCTTATTTTATGTTTTAAAATTTTAAACCTTTTTTAAATGATATTCCTTTCAAGGGTGAAATTATTGGTTAAAATTTCATAATCTTACAACGTCAATGTCTTCTCCATTAATTGTTCAAATAAATTTGTTATCAATAACCTTTTTTGTATTTCTATGGTGGATTCAAAGTAAGTTCAAATAGTTCACAAGTTGAAAGATCTTTTTTAATAGTAGACCATATGGAAATTACATCAAACTCTTTAATCTCTTTAGTTTTGCTCCTTATGACAAGTTGGCAAATCATATTGATTACATTTCTCATAACCTTTTTTGTATTTTATATAAATTTTACAATTTTCTTTGACACAACACCACAAAAGGTCTCCTCATTCCCATTCAAAATTTAATAGCAAAATAATGAGTCATGATCATTGTGATTGATGCAAATGTTAAATGGTAACATGAGTGATAAGGTTTTTAATCTAATTAAATTGACCCATTGTTCTTAAAAGGTAATGTCATGTGGAAGTTTGAAAATAGGTTTTTCTATTTTTTTATTTAAAAAATCCTTTCACATACAATGGTAATACAATGAACACTACATATAAATTAAAAACTTAAATTATGATGAACCAAAAATGGGCATACTATTAATTGTGGCCACCTTAAGTATATTGTAATGTTTTGAAATTTTGAGTTTCCAACAATAACATCTACAAATCTTCTAAACAATCAAAATTTATATATGCCTATATTTGGACAATCAATTTAATTTAATTCGATTTGTAAACACGCTACCAACCTATGTGCTTTGAAATTTTCTTAATTTAAAAAAAAAAATAAAACCAAAAAATATGCAAAGTAATTTTGAGAACCTTTAAAATATTTTGAATTAATAAGATTATAAAAAAAATGTAAATTATAAACATGGGCTATAATTTGCAAAAGAAAATGAACATGAAATGAAAATTTCTTACTTCCAAGTCATATCTCTTGATTTATAAATAACAAATCCTATGGAATAACCATTGATCATTATTACAATGTTTCATGTTTCATAGGTAAAAATTCTTCACAAAACTAACACTTTTATAACAATTTATAACCAAATGCTCTTCACAAAATTGACAATTTCATAATAGTTATAACCAAACACTCTTCACAAAACTAACATTTTTATAACAATTTATAACCAAATGTTCTTCACAAAATTGACACCTTTATAACAATTCATAACCAAGAGCTCTTCATAAATCAACACCTTTGTAACATTTATTAATCAATTTTTTTCACAAAACCAACACCTTTGTAATGTTTAGTAACCAAACATTGCTTAAAAAAAACACCTTTGTAATGTTTCTTTTTAACACTCTTGAAAATTTTGTTTTGAAAAACTTATACACCTTTCAACATTAAAAATGGGACTATTTTATTTTTGTAAAACATATGCAAAACATACACATGCTTTATTTTCATGACAACAACAATGCAAACCTTAATTTCATTTTTTAAGAACCTCATTTTGGACCTAATTTGGGACCAATTTTTGAACAACATGGTTGCCCACAAAGATAGGAAATTCATACTCTTTAATGGGCTTCCTCCACAACAACTCTATGGTTAATACTTTTTGGTTTAATTTATCACATTTTCACCAAATTTTTTTTTGATTTTTAAAATTATATTTGAACTATGATAAACACTTTAATTATTTTTCTTACACAACATTTTCAAGGAAAAAAAAGTGATTTACTAGTTAAAATCTCCCCTTTTAACCAAAGGGTTAAAATGGTCCATATTTTTCTCAAATTATTTTGTCCTTCCATGAATGAAATGGATGAAAAAAAAACTTCTAGGCAACTTCTTCAAGCTAGATGTCGGGTAGATGTCCTAGGGAGAAAAGGATTTTTCGACTAAATGATAGCCATAGCCATGTTCCCTCAAAGAGAAAGGGAACAACTTCATGAGGAGAAAGGGACTAAATTCCTTTGGGGAACAATTTCCCCCTAGGGGAGAAAGGGGCTTCAAGGATGAACTTCCCCCATGAAAAAAGGACTAAGTTGCCCCAAGGAGCAATTCCCATGGGGAATACATCTTTCAAAAAATAAGATTTTAAATGTTTGACAAGAAAATGTAAATGATAAACTTTGTCCCAATCAAACATTCTTTATACCTTGAAAACTCAAAACATACATATTTAAAATGATCTGAGAATCAAAAAATGGATTACATTGATTTTTCCCTTAGGGAGGAGGGGAGTTCCTTGAAGGAGAAGGGAAATAAGTTTCCATGGGGAGCAATTTCCCCTATGAAACAAGTTTTTGAATGTTTGACAAAAAAATTCAAGGGGAAAACATTGTCTAAATCAAATGTTTTTATATCATTGGAAACCTTTTGAAACATAGATATATAAAATGGTATTGTTTTTAAAATTTGAAGTTATGACAAAAAGAAAATTTGAGGATAAAAATTTTCAATGCCTTTTACCCCTCAGTGAAAAGAAGACTTAGTTGTCATGGGGGAGAAATCAAATTAGTCCTCTTTTTAACTTACAATTTTTTTATCACCCTAACTCTGAGACTTTAGCCTTCAGCCATAATGTGATAATTTATAGCTAATAGTTTCAAATCAAAAATTCAAAATCATTTTAAATATTTACATTTTGAAAGCTTTCCCATATAAAGAATGTTTGATTTGGATAATGTTTGTCCCTTGAATTTCCTTGTCAAACATTCGAAAACATGCTCCCCAATGGGGCAAGTTGCTCACCAATGGAATTTAGTCATTTTCTCCCTGAGGGATATTGTTCCCTAGGGCAACTTAGTCCCCTTCTCCTTGAGAGGACATGGTGTGGGCTACCATTTTATTTCCTCCACGAGGCATTTAACTTGAAAAAGTTGCCTAAATGTTATTTTCTTTTCATCAATTTCATTTATGAAAAAACAAAAAAAATTGAAAAATTAAACAAACCTTGAACCCTAGGGTTGAAAGGGGAAATTCTAACCAATAAATCAATTTTTTTCTTTGTGAGAAAAAAATAATTAAAATGTTAATTGTGATTCGAGTATAATAATAAAAAATTGAAAATGCATTTCTTATTAAGCAATGTCTTACAACTTTGTTGAGACCAATGTGACAGGGAATTTTTTGTTCCTACTTAGTGTTTGCCCTTAATGGTCCACTTACTTGTGTCCCAATGCGCATTTTGTTTTTGAAACTCAAAATCTCATTTGTTTCCATGGATATTTTTTTTTTCTGAAGGAACAAACTAAATGTTCATTGTTTGTAATGAATTTATGAGTGTTAAACATGATCTTTGTCATCTAAAATATGATTTGATATTAAAATGTTTATCAATATGTCTTTAGAACCAAATTTGAACATTACATGCATGAAATTTTAAAAATCTTACACAATCACCTCATTTCTTTAATCACTCTTCATGCTTTCAATTAAAATTAAAAATTCAAACAAATATGTGGTGGAAAAATTCAATAGAAATTTTTTATTTTAATATTTATGTATCAACCATTTATATGATAACAAGGTGAGAAATTTTTAAGTCCCCTCACATAATAATCCTAAAAAAAAACCCTCTTTGATGCGCATAGAAAAAAAAAACACATAATGACCCATTAAGGCTTTCTATCATGCGTTAATGAATCGAATGTCAACTATTATATCATAACATCATTATGCAAATATTTGGTTAATTTGGATATCAACCACTCAAGCTTCTTTAAGATAAACACATGGATTGAATCACCTCACTAAGATTATTTTTTAATCCTACGATTAAAATATATTACTATAATATATTTATTTATTTATTTATTTATGAAAATGCATTTGTGTGTACTTCTCAATTTTGAATAAACCTTCAGATTTGGTGTTTGTTCCCATGCTCATCAAAAGCCATTGGGCAACCCTTATGTTAATGCTAATTGAACTTTTGTTTCAATGACCACATCTTCTTATAATGGAGACATAAAACATTTTTTTTTCCCCTTTCTCTCTCTACTACTAATGACATTTTCTAGTTGTTTATAGTCACATTTTTTTTGTCTAGGAAACATGCAAAACATTCTTGTCTATTTTCACATCTTTGATGATAAGGTCCCCAAACCGTCCATGGATTGTTTTGATGATTAAAAAAATAATGACTTTAGTTTATGCTTTTTTTGTTCTAGCTAGGCATGTAGGTTAATAGGTTGGGTTCTTTGTAAGGAAGGGAGGTGAGTAGGAGGGGCCAAAACATGGGTGTGTAGAAGGAGGGCCTAAAAATATGGGAATGATAAACCCAAAACAAGCAAGCACATTTTGGCACATTGCATTAGATACTTAGAGTAAAATCACCTATATTGAACATCCATATATAATCCAAAAGATGGCTCATTAGCAAACATTGCCCTATTGATAGACCGTTCAAAGATACCCTAAAACTACATGACATGTTCTTAAAGTTACAATTAGGGTTTTAAACTACATGACATGTTCTTAAAGTTACAATTAGGGTTTTGAACTACATGACATGTTCTTATTAAACTTACAATTAGGGTTTTAAACTACATGACATGTTCTTAAACTTACAATTAGGGTTTTAAACTACATGACATGTTCTTATTAAACTTACAATTAGGGTTTTAAACTACATGACATGTTCTTAAACTTATAATTAGGGTTTTAAACTACATGACATGTTCTTATTAAACTTACAATTAGGGTTTTAAACTACATGACATGTTCTTAAACTTACAATTAGGGTTTTTGAATCTTCCATTTGAAGATCTCATTTGTTTTTTTGGGGTGTTTTTTGTCAATGGGTTTCAAAACTCTCGCATCCAAAAATATATCTCCCATTCATTTGCTTCTTTGTGTTGTTTGGTAATTATGGGTAACACTCTTCCAAAGTCCTTATTTGTTTTTCATTTTCAAAAAAAAGGGCAAATCATGCCTATGCAATGTTTTAGGTTGTTACAAAGGCAATTGTTTGGAACAAAGTCCAATAGTGTTTGGTAATAAGAGGGATATTGTTTGTGTGTATGGAGGAGTCTAACATGTCTAGTTATAAGTTCAAACAAAGTGAAACTACTTGTTTTTTTTTTGGGTGTTTTGTTAGGGACCTCTTTACTTGGGGAAATTTTTATCTTGCTCATTTCAAACCCAAATGGAGGTCTTTATAATGGGTCTAGGGCCACTAGGTGAAGGACTACCTAGACCCTATAAGAGTGAAATACACACTCTTTGAAAGCTTAATTATTCATTCACTGACCATACAACCTCAAAACTGAACACAATTCCCAAAAAAATAGAAAAAGTGAGCATTTTGATGATGATGGAATCTTGGAATGAAACCAAATAAATATTACTAAAAATATATAAATATATAAATAAATCAATTAATCAATTAACACAGAAATATTATTATTATTATTATTATTATTATTATATTGTTATGCTAATTTGTATTTTTCTCTAGGTTTCTTGTCCCTGTTACTGTTACCGTTACGGTTAAGCAGCATCACTTAACTGCTGCTTTTACTGTTAAGTCCTTTTGTTGCTCTTCAGCTTCTCGTGGTGGATCCTGCCTCCGTTATTGTTTCGTAGCTGTTACTGTTACCGTCACCGACAAGCACTGTTACTGTTACTGTTACTGCTACTGTTATTGTTACTGTTACAGTTAAGTCCGTCGTTGCTCCAGCTTCTGGTGGTGCGATTCTGCTGCTGTTGTTGCTGCTGCCGCTGCTGCTTGTTCTTTCGTGGCCCCGGCGATGGCGCGTTTGCACAGCAGCGGAAGGAGAAGAAGGGGAATAGTTATCGTGTAGAGATTTCGTACAGAATTTGTACAGAAAACAGGCTTGTGTGCAAGCGCGAGAAAGAGAGGGAAAGAGAGACACACACAGCGGAAGAAGTTTGGGGGGGGGGAGAGGGGATGTATTTCTCTCGTGGAACTACCCTTATAGGGTCTGCTGCTGTATTGGATTCCTGTTCCGTGTCTTTCCTCGCCGTCTCCTCCTCGCTTTCTCCTCCTCCTCCTCCTCCACTTCCTGGAGCTGCAAGGAAAAAACCAATCCCGTCCACCACCTCCCGCATACCCTACTCGCGCTTGCTCAGAAGAAGTTTCCAATTGGGTGCCTACTCTTCTTCGTCGCGGTCTCTTGAGCAAGCCAGTTTTGGAAGATTGAGGAATGGGTGTTTGGAGAAGCGGTGTGGGCATGCGAGTGCGTCTGTGGGAAGTACAGGAGGTGAGAGAAAAAAGAAGGAAAAACCTTGAATACTTAATTGGTAGGTTTTCGTGTTTTGTTTAGGGTTTGCTTTTGTGCCGGTCTTTTGAGAGATGGTGGAGTGGGTTGTGATTGAAGATTGTGGTCTGTTTGTGTGTCTGTGTATGTGTGCAGAGGGCAGAAGAGGCGTGATTCCTAGAGGAGATGGGTTTGAGAAGGTTCAGATTGGTGCTAGCGTTTGCAAAGTTTTATTGGGTGCTGCAGTTGCAGCTCGAGTGGTGGTTGCTTTCGCATCGGAGAATTTGAGCAATGGCAGCAGCAGTCACGAGCCGCATGAGCATTATGCAGAAGGAGCACATGCAGCTCATCATCATACCCATGAAGAACATGAGCACCACCATGATCATGAACAACAGTGTAGTCACCAGCATCACCATCACAGGACAGAGGAGCTGAATCAAGTACAGAGACTGGTGCAAAGGGTATCCGAAGTAACAGGGATAGCAACAGTGGCTGATGCATGGAGGGACAACCTTGCTGTCTGCTGTGCATCCACTGTCCTTCTCTTGTTGGGTGCAGTTGTCCCATTCATAATTCCGAAGCAGCAATCTGCCTCATCCCTCCAGTCTCTCCTTGTCATTCCAGCTCTTCCTCTTACTGGGGTCTGCACTTCTCGCCAAGAAATTCTTGCAAGATACTCTATATGTTGGTATGACTTGCTGAATTCAGGAAATTTTGCACAGTTGCCACATGGCAAATGCCACCATGAAATTGATTGGGTTCTTAATCCCAGCATCTTTCTTGGCTTGTTTCTCTTGTGCAGTTGGTTGCATTTGTTTGGATTCCTGATCTTGAATTTTTTTCTGTGTGCATTTGACTTTTTCAAGTGGCTGTGAGGAAAAAAAAAGGCCAATCTGAGTGCCACCCTGACAACTCTCATGAGCTTGTCAAACAGCTGCAGTAGATGCAGCCCATCTCTTGAAGAGTTAACTGAGCCAATCAGTATTGTCTTGATTCCTTGTCACACCAGAAATCCTTCCTTCCAGAGACAGAAGCACCTGTATTGTACCAGGCATTGAAGAATTTTCCTTTGTTCAGATGCTTGTGCACTACATTGTGAAGTCTCCGGCAACACAGGAATTTTTTGGAGTTTTTTTCTGGATCGTGTGTTCAGAAGCACATCTATGTAGGATCTGCTTTTATCAATGTGTTCTAGTAACACATTGCCATGCAACTCTTGTCTTCAGAAGACATTGATTTTTTTTTTCTTCTCAATTTCTCTCATAGGGTTTGAGATTAGGGGTGCTTTATTTTTCTTCAGGTACCAGCAGTGTTGGATGCAACAATTGATGTGGCTGGAGGAAAAGTCAACATCCATGTCCTCATGGCATTTGCAGCTTTAGCATCTGTGTTCATGGGGAATGCACTTGAAGGTGGCTTACTTCTTGCCATGTTCAGTTTGTCCCACCTTGGTAAGTAATCTTCCAAGAACACTTAGTTTCATTCCATGTACCACAAGGGAATTTCATGTGCTGGAATTAGTATATACCTACTACCCATTGCTGATGTGTTTTGGACCCCCTCTGTCATGCAATATATATACAGCTGAGGACTACTTCACAGAACGTGCAATGGGGGATGTGAAGGCACTGAAAGAAAACAATCCGGGGTCTGCTCTTGTTTTGGATGAGTTTGATACTGCAAATCCCCCGCACCTTTCTTCACTCCCATACAAACAACGACCCCTAGCTGAGGTCACTGTGGGTTCATATGTCCTTGTGAAAGCTGGTGAGGTATGTTGCCACAGCACTCTGTCTTGTGTTGATTTTGATTTTTCACAAAAAAATTTCATGAGTGGGACCACAAAATCTGTCTAAGAAATCGATCTCCTTCTCAGCCTTCTTTGGCTCTTGCCCCCCTCCATTTGAAATAGAGGGGAATAAAGTGTCATAACCAAGTTTCTTTCAGAACATCATTGTGGTGTTATAGCTGCTGAAGTACAGTGCTGATTCCCTTTCACAGAAGACAACTGTCTCACTGAACTGGTTGCTGTTATTTTAAGGTGGTACCGGTGGATGGGGAGGTGTGGAAAGGCAAGGCGACAGTGAATGTGGAGCATCTCACTGGGGAGGCCACACCTATTGAGAAGCAAGTAGGTGACTCCATACCTGGTGGGGCCCGCAACCTGGATGGCCTCATGATTGTGAAGGTGATGAATAATTTTCCTTTCTATCATTTTCTGACCAGATCCAAAACATCTTATCTCCCTCAACTTGGTTTTTATAATTTTGTGAAATTTGTGATTTTGTGATGATCATGTCACTCTGTTTTTGAGCTGCCAGTCCTTGTCAGCTCTTGCAGGCAGAGCACATAGTGTTGTCAAGGAGGAGAATGATTTGAATGCAATTGATCCTGTACCATTCTGCTGTACCCAATGGCAGTTTTTCAAAAAAATGCAGGTCTTCAAGGCTTTGTTTAGCACTGTTACTGTGATCTATTATTGCTCAAGGGTTGGCTCTGCTTGTTAGCTTGCACTTTTGGTTTCTGTACTGATTGAATCATCAGGGTGTAGGCTACAAGGACATGGAAGGAGTCGACAGTTGCACGTATCATGCAGTTGACAGAGGAAGCACAAGCAAGCAGGCCAAAGCTGGAGCGGTGGCTGGACGAATTTAGTGAGCGGTACAGTCAGGCTGTGGTTGCTGCTTCACTGGCTGTCGCTGTTTTTGGCCCATTTCTCTTCAAATGGCCTTTTCTTGGTTCTTCAGGTCGGCGTCAGTACTTCTACACTTAGTTTGAAGTAGCACCTTATGTTCTGTACCCTGTCATCTCTGGCTCTTTTCATTTCCAAACAAAGGTTTTCATTTCCAACACATGTTGAAATATTTCATCTCCTTACTCTTTCTAGCAACATTGACACATCTTGCTGCAGACACAGAAACATTTTACATGAAAGTTCTCTGTTAGAGAGCCAATATTGGTTGTGGTGTTGCTGCTGCTGTTCAGGTGTGCGGGGTTCACTGTATCGAGCATTGGGTCTGATGGTAGCAGCTTCTCCCTGTGCTCTAGCAGTTGCCCCCCTTGCATATGCAACTGCCATCAGTGCTTGTGCTAGGAAGGTATGGAAAGAAATGTCTCTCTCATATGACTGCATATAATGCTGATGTTCAAATTATGAAGCTGAAAACTCTTTGTTGACAACGGGAATTGTCTGATCATGATCATCTTCAACCTTCAACCATCTTGCCCTTGGCAACAAACTGGATTCATAGGTGTGAAGATTTTTTTTACTTTTTGTGCAGGGCATTCTTTTGAAGGGAGGAGAGGTACTGGATGCGTTGGCAGTTTGTGACACAGTTGCATTTGACAAGACAGGGACATTGACCACAGGAGAGTTAATTTGCAAGGCAATTGAACCACTCAGGGGACATGGGCTGCAAGAACCTTGCTGCATACCCAGCTGTGAAACAGAGGCGCTGGCTGTTGCCACAGCAATGGAACGTGGTGCAATCCATCCTATTGCACGGTTAGTCCTCACATCTCTCTACCTCCTGTTGAAGCTGGACCCCCATAGCTCATTGGGTGCTCTTCTCCTGCATTGAGGCTGTGAACCAAAGTTAATAGAAACAAGACGGGGAATTGTGTTGTGGAACAGGGCAGTTGTGGATCATTCTCAAGGAAAACAGCTGCCAGCGGTGGAAATTGATGATTTTGAAGCTATTCCTGGAGAAGGTTTGATGGCCAATGTGTCCAATTTGGAGGTGCACTTTCATCCTCCACCTTGATTAGACAATCTTACAAAGATGTGCACCTTTGTCTGGAAGCTTTCTTTAAGTATACCCAGGAGGTTTTCAGAAAGTGCAGTCTGGGATCAATTGAGTTTCCACAAGTGTGTCCTCAATGTGCACATGGAAAGTACCCTGAAAAGTGTTCAAGGTTTCCTTCCATTTAGAATGCCTTTATCATCAGTTTTGCTAGGCCAAGTGTGGTGGCATTGTTTTGGGCTCTGTTGATAATTCAGGAACATGTGGGATAGGCAGGGGATAAGGCTTTACACAAGGCGCGATTGGGTTCACTCGAATTCATCACATCCTCATGCACAAGTTCATGGGAGTCTTTAAAAATAAAGGAGGCAGCTAGTGCATCTGCTTATAGCCGAAAGCTTGTGCGAGCAGCTCTGTCTGTGGACAGAAAGGTATAATATTCATTCTTGGAAGTTGTTGATTCAGGAGTATACACCTGAAGGTCCATTTCTTTGAGTCTCTTTCTATGATGAGTACAAGCCAGGAAGGTCCAAATGTGCTGGTTTTTGGATTGTGTCTGGAAAGTTGGAAGGTAAGCTACCATTTATGCAGAAGTACTCATGTTCCATTTTGAGGATCGGTTTTATTATTCTATTGCTCAGGTAACCCTGTTCCATTTTGAGGATCAGTTGCGAGAAAATGCGGCAGCAGTAGTTAAGTCTCTGAAGGAGCAGGCAGGAATGCGAGTGTTAATGTTGACGGGTGATCATTCCACCACAGCCGAGCGGGTAGCAAAGTCTTTAGGGATTGATGAATTCAAGTCAGGGCTCAAGCCTGAGGATAAGCTCAACGAAGTCAAGCATTTATCACAGCAAAATGGTAGGCTCTCTATTCCTGCCCTTAGTTTTTCAAAGAGACTTTTCATGCTATGGAGAGGTATTTTTTGTCGATGTGTACGCGTTTGTCTCCATGTATTTGAGAAAGATGTGACAATCAGAGTGAGTTCTAAGAGACTTTGTTCAAGCTTGTGCAAAAGTTAGAGTCTTTGGGTCTTTTGTATATTGAGCTCCTTAACGTGAAGGGAGGATGTGGGATGCGGGTGCTACACAGAGACTGGAGGATTGATAATGGTTGGTGATGGGATCAATGATGCTCCTGCCTTAGCAGCGGCAACAGTGGGAATTGTGCTTGCACAGAATGCAAGTGCTACAGCTGTGGCTGTTGCAGATGTTTTACTCCTCCAAGATGCCATTGATGGGGTTCCCTTTGTAATAGGCAAAGCGCATCAAACCACTTCCTTGGTAAAGATTTCATGGTCTGGTGCTGTCCATTTTCTTGATTGATTGAACCACTTCTTTCCACATCTTTTGATTGATCATGAGTTCCTACATAGTTGTTCATTTCCCTCCTGGCACATGATATGTTCCCCCTATACTTTGACTTCTCTCACAATGACTTTGTGAACTTGCACAGGTGAAGCAGAGTGTAGCACTTGCACTTTCTTGCATATTTCTTGCAGGCCTTCCTTCAGTCATGGGCTTTTTACCCCTCTGGCTTACGGTGTGTGCACTCATCAATTTTCCACTTGATTTGACTTGTTTTACTGCTTGACTTGAGGTTTTGATATAGGATATATGGGCTTTCAGGTCTCCTTGTGCTTTCATGAGCAAAGTAGGACAGGAGTTAGAGAGAGGGTCCCATACACTAGCTGTAGGTCTCAATAGGTTTGTGTGGATTGTGTAGGTTCTTCTCCATGAAGGTGGAACACTGCTAGTGTGCATAAATTCAGTACGAGCTCTGAAGGATCCATCATGGTCACCCCGACATAGAAATATATGGTTGAAGAATGCAACTTCTGCTGTGACTGCATTTTTACAGCGCAACACTTCTACCCAAGTGCAGTCAGCCCCTGTCGTCTCTTCCTGAAGCAATTCAGTGGAAACAATGCTGGCCGTCATTTCCAGTTACTATCAGTGCATATGTACGAGTAAAAAGCTTGATCACATCACTTTTAATTGAGTAGAGAATCATGAGCTTCCCACTTCATTCTGTGAAGACTTGTACTCTCATTGTCATGCACAGGAACAAGGAATGTGAAATTCTATATTTTGGAATTTTTCATGCACACGAATCATCATGGACTTGTTACTTTTTGTAAAGACTATTTCTAGTGAGCTTGAAGACTAGATTTGAGAGGTAAGGCAATCTTTTTCTTTCTTTCCATGGAGACACATAAATAATGAATGACCTGAAAGAAGCATTTATTCAAAACCAGACTTCTTTTTGTAGTTGTTTCTGCGGGATTTTTCTTTTGTTTTCCCAAGTTCTTCAAATTGGGTACTGCAGTTTTGATGCTTTCTTTTGCTACAGAAGCTAATCTGAGTGCTACAAATACACTACTGATGAGAAGGGAGTGATCAAATTGATGAAATTCTGCTCAACTTCATTCCAACAAAAGCACTATGAAATGGGAGAAGTTGAAATGAGGAAAGAGGAGAGAGCAGAAGTTCTTTTTTGTTGATAAATGTCAAATTTTTAATAGCAAATGCAGACAAACGTGAAGTGCATACAACTATTGATGGTGATGAATAGCAGATCAACAATGAGAACTGAAGGAGGGTCTCTAAGGGTGGAAATTAGTCCAAATCACAAATATCGCAGCCTGAAATCCAGGTAGGGTTTTTCCTAAACACTCTTTCTCATACCCTCATGTAACTGCCCAGGTTTTTATCAAAAGCCTGGCTCAATTCATACCCTAAAAGCATAATCACTTGGGTTTTAAACAAACGCCCAAATTCATATCCTCACCAAATACCAGATGGGGTACTAGTTAGGGTTAGGGTTCAAGGTACTTTGCACTTGAAAGCTTGAGACTTGAGATGGCTTTGCACTTTTTGCAAAGCTTTGGAATTTTTTTTCAGTTTTCCCATCTTGTTGTCTTCATTGAATGTGATGTTATGGAGCTTTGCAAGTTCTCTCAAACAAAGTCAAAAAGGCAAAGGTTAAACAAGATTACAACTACAAACAACATGGAACTCATGCACAAAATGCAAACATAAGTGAGGATGAGAGAAGTGAGAACACTTACCTTTTTAATGTTTAATGTCTAGAGTGCATAGGCATTGTGACTACAACCCTTATGAGCTTTGTCCATCAACGCTCCCTCCCATTCATGAGACCACACCAACAGCCAAGTTCAGTGTTTGCTTGCTTGTGCATTTGAGCTTTTAAGTTTATTGTTTGCTAGCTAATGCTTGTAACTTGTAACCTTATAATCACAACATTTTTACACATTCCTTCCTTAAAACTACTTCTATAGTTACATTGCCTATTATAACATATGGTAGAATATATTAAAATGGTTTGGGGTAGCCTATAATTGTTTAGGACAAAATAACTTAGTACGGTAAAAAATAATCTAGGGTGGAATAGTTGATAATAATTTAAGGTAAAATAATTTATGTAGAATAACTTAGAATAGTCGATAATAACCTAAGGTGGAATAATTTTAAATAATAAAAAATGACTTAAGGTAGAATAATTTAAAATAGATTAAAGTGGAATAATTTATTATGGGTTATTTCACTTTAGACTATAATAGCCCTATGATTTCACCCTATGATAATACCCTAAACTAAATTAGAGTGAATTAATTTAAGATAGTTGATAATAACCTAAAATAACACAGTTTGGAATAACCTAGAAATAACATAGGGTATAATAGTTGAAAATATAATAACCAAAGGTATTTCAAAGAACAACATTATAAAAAAAGATTTATTATAATGAATTATTTCAATTGATAATGAATTACATCAACTAATAATGAAACATGATGATTACATAATGACCCTATAGTAACATAACTTTAAACAAAGTAAAATGATTAGGGTGGGGTGAACCTATTTCATTTAAAAAATCTTTTAGTAATTTATGTTATTGAATTATACCCCATTTTGCAACAAATGTCATTTGATATAAAAGAAAAAATACAATAACAAAACCCACCAAATCTTATTTCATATTACACAACAAAACTATTCACATCAAAATAACTACAATAAAAATTCCAAATGACAAATGACAAAATGAATATTTTTCACATGCTAAAGCCAAACAAATGAATTGAAATGAGTTACCTAGACCCATCCCAATCTAATGAAATATACTCTACCAATTTTGGTTGTCCCCAAGGCTAAGTTGATGTTTCCAAATGTATCTAGCATATTCAATCCCATCATGAAGCATGGGTGAATCTTGTAAGCTAAATTTCACAAGGTTGGATCAAACATGTTAAATAACATGTTTTGGGGCTTGACATCTTGTTGAGAAGGCTATTGAATGTTTTCTAAAGAACTTGATGTGAAGCATTCCAAGGATGGCGCCCATTCATTTTCTTTGTGTAGATGGTAGTGCTTGTTGACAAGATAATATGTAACCCATTTTTTTGTCTCATTAATCACTTCCTTCCATTTTGTATTGACAAGGCGCAACTTTATGAAGTCCTCCAGATGGGTTTTTCTTGGTTCCTTGTCATAATTGACAACTTTTGAAATAGGTGCAAAGTCATCATGCCACAATCTATTTTATTTACACCAATATTGCCATGAATCTAGTGTGCAAAACCTTTGGAATGATATGAGATTCTACAAAGTAGTCAAAGAGGAAGGAACAAAGATTTCCATCCATTTTAGATTGGTCTTGCACAATCCTCAAACACAAAAGATGATTCAATGCCAAAAATCTAATTAACACGATCCAAGAATAAAATGTAAAATTGTATTTACGGTCTATGAATCTATCAATAATGATTATGAAATCACAAATGGTGTTGAACTTGTAACTTTGGTGACATGAAGTTCGATGGTAATGCAAGTAAACCACATATAAAGTTTTTGTCTCAATTTAACATTCATGGTGAAAGATTTATTTAGAAGTTGGGCATTGTTCCTAAAGTCAAATCAAATTATAGAAAATCAAATTCTTCAATAAAAAAAGGTCAATGAATTTGATGGAAAAGAATCAAGATTCATGTGCAAAATTTCATTCAATGTATGAAATCAAGTTTTAATAAACATACTACACAAAATACACAAAAACTATTCCCCCCTCCCATGGAAGCATGGAATTGTAATTACGAATGGCAATTAGCTCATAACATTGGCATTCCCTATTTGTTAAATTTTGTAACAATACACTTGTAACATCCATCATATTTGTCCCTACATGTGTGGCATTAGTTTTTCGAAAGTTTGTTGGTCTTTTATTCTAATCAATTGGTAAATATTTCAAATTAACATAGTTGAATGGGAATCACTGTGATGATTCAATGTGATGATCCAACTTTTAATTGAATGAATGATAAAGTCAATGTGATGACTCAATTCTTAATTGACAGAATGGTAAAGTCAATGTGACGATCTTACTTTTAATTGAATGAAACAATAAAACCAAGGTGATGATTCTAAACTTTTGGTTTCCTACACCTTTGTAGTCAAGGTGTCTATTGGTGAACATGTATTTGTGTATTGTATTATTATTCAATTTCCTTTAATCTAATTTCATTTCCCTATCATTATAATGACAATTGACTTCATGGCTTACCTACCTTCCCCAAATAATACCACTGACCTTGTGCTACTTATTATTAAATGAACAACCATGTTAAAATATTTTAATGAAATCAAAAGTTCCTAGTGTTACAACATTTGACATTCTAGTCAAGTACCTTGCAATTTTGTGTTCTAATTCAACAAAGGGATCTAAATAAATGTTGTTTCCATGAATGCCCACTAGCCCATTATTATATTTCCCCACCCAAATAGTTGGGACTACTTAGGCTTGCCCATGAACCTAACATTTGTCAATCACCTTGCTTGAAAAATTGATTGTACAAGTGCAAAAACATTGTAATTTGTCTACATTTGCAATTACTACATGTGGGTTTTTCACAATCAATTGAAAAATAGTTGTTAGAACATAGAAACCCTTCTTCCATTAATTGGATAATCAAAACCATTAACTATAGAAAATTGAAATTTTTAATAATAAAAGTCAATGCATTCAGTTGTTTGAACATAGAACATTAGATAGTGGGTGAATTCAAGACATGGATACTATGCCTAATTTATAGGTTGACATGGTGTGAGATGACATAAAATGACACGTTGTGACAAACATGTGATTGATAATAT
>Ga0209208_10001643_pt1 | contig 31703 bp, 26 predicted proteins | sample S1TSphfallax_3_FD_187694 | JGI IMG/M metagenome (GOLD analysis project Ga0209208, IMG submission 187694) | Host-associated microbial communities from peat moss isolated from Minnesota, USA - S1T2_Fd - Sphagnum fallax MG (SPAdes) (version 2) | ecosystem: Host-associated > Plants > Peat moss >...
TTGGGAAATTGTGTGATGTGAAAAGAGTGAAGAAATTTAATTATATGGAAAGCAAAATTTACAACAACACATGTTGTCAAAGTGGTGATGGTAGCCAAAGAAAATGCCATTGCAAAAGTTAAGATTGTAATGAAAGTAATAACAACAAAAGTGGCTTTGGAAATAATTGCTCATGCAACTAAGGTTGTGGCTTTTGTCCAAGTTGAACTTAGGAGGAGGAAGACTACAAATGCACTTGGATTATTTGAAAGTTATTTGAAGCTATTGTAAACTTTTGTAGCTTTAGAAAGCCAAACAAAAGAAAGGTTTTGGAGAGTACATAGGTGAAGACATAGAGGGCATAAGAGGACCATGCAGGGCATAATAGTGGTGGAGCAATAAGAGCAAAAACATTAACAACATCTTTGGATGATGAATCTAGCCAAAGTTGTAATTCCAATAGTAGAAAGCTTAGTTGAAAAATATAATCCTTTCAACTTCTATAATGGTTATCAAAACCTACAATGTTCAACTACTTGAATACTTAATGTACTTAGGGTTAGATCCACCCAAACATAAAAAAAAATTCATCCATGTGAAAATTTTCATTTTGGGAACACTTGTCATCTCCACATTGGCCAATGAGTGAGCAACTTTTTTAATACCCAAGTCCAAATCTTGCACAAATACGTAATCTCTTCCCTATGTGTAGAGCTAAGAAACAAGGGATGTGTCACGTTGTGGCCTCACCATTTGCATTAAAAAGTATCTTAAGGAGAAAGAAGAATAATGGAAACTCAAATAATTGAGCATGCATGCAAAGATATAATCTTCAAAAAGTCCTCTAAAAAAAACCAAAATCCTTCAAGATATTATAACTCTATAACTAATCTCAAGTTTCAACACAAGCCCAAATATCATCTTTCAAAAATCCTCATATAAAAATAGACCAAGTATTACCTAGGGGCAAAAATCCCTTAAGTTACTATACTTTATAATGAATATAAACACAATATCCTTGCCTAAGTAGGCAAGGACAACAAACTACCTTCATAGATAGAGAACCGCGTGCAAGAAATTGCATGGTGTGTACTCACGTGGGTCTGCATTTGATCCATTGGGTGTGCTCAAAGACATGAACTTGTGCATGTTGATGAATGGAGGCCAACCCTTATGGAACCTCTATTGCCAAATTTTTTTATGGACTAGGTATTAGTTATCTTGAGCTTGGCTACAGGCAGCAATCTACCTGCAAGTGGAGGACTGGAGTTGGTGCACCAAGAGTAACTAGATGGCCCACTACAAGCCTTACCAAGGTGAAAGGTACCCAATAACAGGCCACATAAACCAGCACCTACAATGGGTAGGTACCTGCACCTACTTGAGTGAGGCCTCTTATATTAGGGGCTATATTTAACCCAGGATCTAGGTGTTCCCAAAGGAAGGTGCCCCCCAAGGCAGGAGTCAAGTAAGGGACCCACACTGGGAACACCCTGCTCTGAGGCCATCATCCATTTGAATGAACCCCGATTAAAGGCCAGGTCGAACCAGCAACCCACCAGTGCATCATGAAGAATGGATGATAAGTGGTCAGGAAGCAGTTTTCTGTTAGGTTCCAGCTGCGCTTGCTAACCATGGTGATTAGCTCTGTTGCTTATTTTACTATCTACCTACTGACAGCCCAGAAGCAGGTTGTTAATAGGTAGGTAGTTAAAAAAACCCTTACTTATGTATAAAGTATTTACTTACCTAGTAGTTACCTATTTTCCTACTTATCTACCTATATATAAGACTGAATTCCTACTGAATTGTTTACCAAAGGTGAAACCAAATATTAACTCAGTTAAGGTTCATCCACAACTGAGTAATAAGAAGCATCCAGTGGATGGTGCACTGATGGGTGCTGGTTGACTGTGGCCCCCACTTACAGAACCCCAGGCACACTTGCAGAAACCCTCAGCTGTGTTAGCTGGGGAACAAGAACCCAATGAAAAAAAGTGTTCTGTTCATGTACCATCCATCCAGCCATCCATCCATCCATGGTGGTCTGTTTGTAGGTTCTGGTCTGCTATGGTAGAACCAATATGGCTGTAAATAACGTGCCCTGCATTTACATTTAAAAAAAAAATCAGCCAAGTACCTACAAAAGTGCTTAATTTAAGGTCAACAAGAACAGCCAGGCTATGGGTATAGCTGCCCTGCTTGGAGCCAATAAATAAACGCCACGTCAGCAAAAAATCCTCTCAACTAAGGGCCCAACTAGCGAATAATCCGTTGGATGTTGTTGTTCGTCTCCAATGCCAAGAGGGCCCAAAGGGCGGTACAATCTATAACCCTTTGGGTCGTTGGTGGTTGTTCATGATCCAACGTGGACCTTGGATGAATGGGCTTTTGGAAGGATGATGTTGTTACCTATTCCATAAATCCAAAGTGGGCCTTTGGACGAATAGCCAGCCTGCCTTTGAAAGGATGATTATGTTGGTCACAATCCAAAGTGGGCCAATTGGACAATTAGCCTTTGGATGGATGATGATGTTGGTCACGATCCAAAGTGAGCCTTGGATGAATATCCCTTGGAAGGATGATGATGTTGTTACCTATTCCATAAATCCAAAGTGGGCCTTGGATGAATTAGTAGCCTTTGGACAGATGTGGATGTTGGTCTACAATCAAAAGTGAGCCTTGGATGAATATCCTTTGGATGGATGATGGTATTGATCCACAATCCAAAGTGGGCTCTTTGGACGAATAGCCTTTGGATGGATGATGGTATTGATCCACTATCGAAAGTGGGTCTTGGACGAATAGCCTTTGGATGGATGATGGTGTGGATCCATGATCATAACTGGGCCTTGGATGAATATACTTTGGACGGATGATGGTATTGGTTCACGATCCAAAATGGACCTTGGATGAATATCCTGTGGACGGATGATGGTGTTGGTCCACGATCCCAAGTGGGCTCTCGACAAATCAGATGGGCGGATGAATAGATGAATGGATGGAGGAATATGGATGAGAGTTGTGGCATATCAGGTTTTTGCATCGCCATGGAAGCAGAACTCAAAACAAACCAGCGACAGGCGAGGGGGGGGGCGCGGAAGGGGACGGAAACTGGCAATCGGTGGTCAGGGTTTGCTCTCAGAAAGTGTGCGCTTGGAGCTCGGATCTTGTTGCATCAAAAAAATCCCTCGCACGCACGCAGTTCCTCAAGCCAAACTGTCGCCGCTTGGTGTACCGAAGACGTCCATTACCGCTTTCCTCACTTGCGAAAACCTTCATGCATGTGTGCTCGGTTGTGATGGAGGATTGATTAGTCTTTTTTTTTTTTTTTTTTTTTTGGGGGGACGGGCGGGGGGCTTTCTTCAAGCATGCAGCAGCAACAAGGATGGTGGTGGTGCAAGTGCAGAAGTTCACTCAAAACCGTTTCTAGGTTCAGAATAAATTGTGTCGCCGCAGGATAATGTTGCCCCATGTTTATGCGGTGTTGTGTACACCGCTTTTTTTGTCGCAAGAAAGCTGTGGTTGATGGGTTTTTGGTGAGGGAGGGTTGGTAGGCGGAAGAACGAGAAAGAGCAGAGAGGAGGGAGGGAGGGAGGGAGAGTGAGAGAGATAGGGTTTGCTAGGGTTTGGTGATCATTTGCTTTGCCGCGCTGCTGCTGTGGTGCCTGTTAGGCAGGGGAATCAACCAAGTGGCCACTGATGCAGACGTGATCTATGGGGAGGAAAAAAGGAGGAGGAGCAGGGAGGCCGGCAAAAGCGGGGGGGGGAATCGTGGCAACAGCCGGAGTGACTGCCGATGCCTCCAGTCGAGAATGGAATGTGGGAGACTTGGTTTTGGCAAAGGTGAAGGGATGGCCTGCTTGGCCTGCGCGGGTATGTCGTTCCGTCTCTTTCTCATGACATCACTCTGGACACGGGTACCTTCTTTTCGGTTGTCAGGCATTTTTCCTGAGGTTGACGCATGACAGACCACTGGCAACAATAAGCTGGGCCGCTATAACCTTCGCTATATGTTTAGGCCACTTGCACATGGCATCTTGTGGAGTTTCTTTGCAATCTCGTTGATGTCTTCTGCTATCTATAAGGGATAACCTCTCTATTCTGGAGTTATAGTAATGTTGGTGTTGATTTTGGGCTTTCCCTTTTGGTATATCCTCGTATGTCTAGGTCTTAAGTTCTTAGGGTCTACAAGAAGGTAGCTTGTTCAGTTTAAGATTCATGATTTAGGTCAACATGATAACAATCTGCAGGGGGCCAACTCCTTGGTGACTGACACTGCTTGTAGCATGATTAGGGTTCTAAGTGGTGATTCCATTCCTTGGTCTTGTGGATTGTGATTTGTATTTTCTCCATTGTTAACTGGTGACTTTGACCTGCATGTATAGATTCTCTCTGAAAAGATGTAGCATTGTGAAGTCGGCTAATGGTTGGTTTGTGCGGTACAGATTGGAAAAGCAGAGTCATATGGCAGGCATCCTGTTTCTGGGAAATACTTTGTCACCTACTTTGGCCCAGAAAAGCAAATGTGAGTATATGTGATTCTTTCTTGTAGCATTGCTTTGCTTGAAATGGAAGTCTGCCTGGCTTGTTGTGATGGACTCTTCTTCAAGCTAGATTGTCCTTGTTTTACTGTTAGGGCTTACTTTGCATTTTTCAGATTATATTTTGGCTTTCTGACTGGTGGCATCATGCATGATGTTTTCAAGGAGGATATTTTTCAGACAGTGAGCCAGGAGAAGATTTTTTTCCCCCTGTTTTTGTGGCCTCTACATATTGGAAAGCTTCTCACATCCCTTTGGAATTTTTGACAGTGGCTTTTGTGCACCAAATGAGATTATTGCGTTTGATGCTGCTCAGAGGGCAAGTTGTACCGCCAAGACACAGAAGAAAAACACTGCAGGTAAGTTCATATTGGCTGTGAAGGAAATATGTGCCTTCCAAGACGAGCAAACTGGTGCAGCATCTTCACATGATGCAGCAGAGCACGGAGTTACTGAAGATACTGAAGGTGCACAAGATAATGGATCCGAAATTGGAGAAGACAAGCAAGTGGACAAAGAAAGTGAAGCTGATAACAAGCAAGGCAACAGCTTGACGCAACTTGTTACTTTAAACCAGCAGGATGAGGTTGTTCCTTTAAGCGAAGGTGTGTCTGAGGATGAGGTTCGGGAGGATGGAGAGAAAGATTGGAGTGACAGGAGAAAGTATTATCGTGATCGTGGAAGGATGGGATCAGAAAGTGAACCTCAAGAAGGAGGTGACTCTAAACACAAGGATGTTGAAGGACATGAGTCACTGAGAGGGAACAAAATTGCCCTGGGAAAGGGGAAAACCATGCCAACAGACTCTGATATCTCAGACAGTGGAAGGAGGAGAACTGCTTTTGGAAATGCCTTGAAGAGAATCAATCAGACCTCTGAGAAGACCCAAGTTGAGAGGAGAACAGAATTGCGGAACAAGATGAAAGGTAAATCTGCACCTGCACTTGATCATGGGAGAAGCAAGAAGAAAAAGCCGGATAGTAGGGCTGATAATAACAAAGGACATGGCACTACAGGTGCTGTTAATGGGACTGGGCGGAGAGATAGTTTAACTACTGTAAAAAGTGAAGTGGAAATGGAAAGGTCCTTGAAAGGAAATGCTACTAGAGCAGGCACAGGTAGCCAGGAAGCATCCTTGGCTGTACAGAGCAAGTCGCAGGGTTCACCATCTAGGCATCCTGGAGGAGAGGAGGTAGATTTGGAGAATGGTGTGCATGAAACCAGCAAGAGAGATACTACTCTGAGTGACAATGATGGGTTGGATTCTCAAGTTTCTTTTCGTGAGAGCAACAACAACAGGGAAGCCCATTCCAAGAAGTATAATGTGAGTGTTAATGTGAAGCAAGAGGGTGATGGATACAAGACCCAGGTGAACAAGGTGGTCAGCAAAGGACTTCTGGAATCAGACAAGGAGGTGAAGGTGCAAAAGAAAGATCGCATTAAAATGGCAAACAAGATTAACCAGGTAGGCACACCTTCTGGTCTGATATTTGGTGCATTTTCTTTTCTTCTTTTTCTTGCAAAGATGAGAGGGTGATGATGGAAGTCTGTTGGTCTGACAGGAAGGGAAAAATGCAGAGTCCCGGAAGGAATCTGAGGACTATGGTAAGTCTGGTGGCCTAGTATCTGAAAAGCGAGTCAAAACCCATTCTCAAGGGCATTTTGGTGGCAAGAAAGTTGACATGGATATGAAAGGAGAGAATTTGTTAAAACGCCGGAGACTTTCTGATGGGACAGGCGAAGTAAAGGACACAGTCTCATCAGGGAAACAAGCAGCTGGACGTGGGGTGAAGAAAACAGTGGGAGGTGCAAGTCCTGGTCACAGCCTGAAAACTCAGTCAGATCCAGATGAGCATCTGACCTTGCCCAAGAAAGCTGGGTTTGGTGAAGAAAATGAACTATCTAAGCCAAACAGTCAGCGAGCACTGACTTCCATCAAGGAGAAACAGAAGCATACAGTTCTTGCTGATCCTGCTGTGGAAGGGACTAGCACGCAGAAAGATACAGGAGTTTTGTCTCGAGACTTGATGATTAGTGAGAGAGGTACCAGCTTACCACCCAAAGCAGACAAATACCGAATGCGAAAAGCTGCACAAGATGGTGAGGCTGGGCTTCCTCCTTCTAAGCGTCGCCAACGTGTATTTGATGCTATGAATGACTGTCAAGCAGAAGCTGCTACTGCACACACAGGTGAGCCTGTGGATGTGAAGGGGAAGCCACCAAGGGACATAGCTGCCTCTGCAGTAGGAGCTGCTGGAAATCCTGTCTCTGGCACAACAGATGCACTCGGAAAGGAGATGTCAAAGATATCTCCGTCTGGTCAACATTCTGTGAATATCTGCAGCACATCAAGGAGTGCTGTGTTCACATCGGACCTTTTGGAATCTGCAGATGTAGGCCCACACAGTGATGTTCTTATTGCAGGGATTCAAGATCGGCCAGGAAGTGCAGATCACCCTGGCAAAGAAGTTCTAGGGGTTGCATACTCACCAAGCAAAGTGGGAGGAGGCTGCGATTCCAGTAAGGGGCAGACTAGCAAGTCTGAAGGAAGGTTGAAAACTATGAAGCCAAAGTCCTCTACATTGGTTACAGATGTTTCAAGTCCAACAGTTCTTGCAAAAGCAAACTTGGAAGCAACCACTGAGAAGAAAGGAGCAGTTTTTGTTTCATCAGATGGTGTAAAGTTGAATGGATCCACAACTTCAGCTGGGTTGGAGGGTGTTTCTGCGACTTTTTCAAAGCTTCCTTTTGAAGACTCAACTGTCAAAAATGCGTGAGCACTCAAAGAATTTGGTCATGAATTAGTCTGTATTGATATGTTCAGCTACTGTCTAATTGATATTGAGTATTATCATCCACAGAAGACTTGTTGGAATGCTCTTGTGAATTTATGATGATGGCTGTGCAATAGCAACCTTCCATGTCTCATGGATGTGCAGTATTTTATTCCTAATTTTGTGTTATGTTTGCATGGCTAATTTGTGAGGCATTTAACACAGTGTGATCCCTCTGTGTGCTTCACAACAGGGTTGCACTTGCAAATGAGAAGAGAAATGCTCTGAAAAGAGAGGGAGATGCATCTGCTTCAATGAAGGTCCTGATTGCTGTAGCCCAGGCTAAGCAACGCGCTCGTCATGTTTCCACTGGTGGATCTACAGCACCAGGCTCTGCAGAGCTGCAAAAGCTTACAAACAGCATGGTTTTGAGCCCATCTCCTTTACAGAGAAGTGGAAGCTCAAGGCTCACATCACCAGTGGAACATGTGCCAGGGAGTGCAGCCACTCAACATGATGCACTGAAACGGTCTGGTCCCTTCCCAGAGTTCTTTGGCTCAGAAACATCTGGAACAGGGGAGAGCTCCCGGCACTTGGGATGGATTTCCAATGCTGAAGAGAGGACTGGATCTGGCCATGGTGGTGTTGATACAGAGGCAACAGTAGCACGGGATACATTTGTTGGAATGTTGGAGACTCTTTCACGAACAAAAGACAGTATAGGACGAGCAACTCGGCAGGCCATGGATTCTGCAAGGCATGGGATTGCTGATCAGGTGAAAGATTTATCATCATTCTTGACTTACCTTATTTAGTTTGTCAATTGTTCAGAATACGTGCTGACAGATATTGATTCTTTGATTAAACCTGCAGATTGTTGAAGTGATTGTTCAAAAGCTGGAGATGGAGCCAAGCTTTCATCGACGAGTGGACTTCTGGTTCCTCCTAGATTCTGTCACGCAAGTTGCCCATACCACTAAAGGTTTGATTTACCTTTCCGTATGACCTCAAGCTGAATCTCATTGGTAGCTGATGTGCAACATCTTATTTTTGTGTTCCCTTTTATTACCTTCTTAACAACCTAATTCTATCTTTGACCACTTAAGTACTGCTATCATATTTTATGCAAGAGGTGAGACATCTATGGCCTTTTTGTGAAGCTGATATAATATTTTTGTTCGTAATCATTCTTGCAGTCTCAGCATATCTTCCAGTGGTGCAAGCAGTTCTACCCCGAATACTTAGTGCTGCAGCTCCAGCAGGAAGTGTGGCTCGTGAGAATCGGAAGCAGTGTTTGAAGGTGATTCCAACCTTGTATCAAATGACCTTGGCAATAAAACTATCCCCCAAAAACTGAGGATTCTGGTCTATATGGTTTTGATTTTTTATTTTCGAAGCCTGGAATGTTCAGCCATTAAATGTAACCTAGCTGTTGAACTACTCATTTGGGCTCTGCACCTTTGTAGTTTCATGAGCTGCATGAGGCTCAAAGCCAGAAAACTATTTCTAGAGGATGAACAAGTCACATGCAAGTATGTTTGCATTAAAATTCTCACTCTAGAGCTTGCAATATTCTCATGTACAGGTACTGAATTTGTGGCTTGAGCGGAAGATAATGCCAGAATCAGTTCTACGACATTTTGTGAATGAAATAGAGTCTCATGGTGATGACAAGGCAGGACCTGGGAATGGCCCGCGCCATCTCTCTCGATCTGAGCGTGCAGTTGATGATCCTGTAAGGGATATGGATGGGATGCTTGTTGATGAGTATGGCAGGTAACGCTTCTTCTTTGTACTTATTGTTCTATTTTCATAAAACTTGGGGTCAAGGTTACTTATTGGTCTTAGTTGTAGGAGGTTGGGTTTAGGACTAATGTACAAACTTCTTTATTAAGTTCCAGAGTGAATTTTGGTTTAGTGGTCTTAATTTTAGCACTCAGAACCTGTCTTTGTAGCTCTTTGTAGGTTACTGATGGATTCATTTGCAACTGCAGCAATGCAACCTTGGCTTTACCTGGTTTCTCCCTTATACCTCAAATGTATGATGAGGAGGAGGAGGGTAGTGAAGGTGGTGCAAAGAAACCGGAGTTGGAGCCTGTAAATAGGCCACTTGTGAGCATGGAGAATGCTTCAGAGGAGGTTGTGGAAAGGCATCGTCATGTGCTTGAAGATGTAGATGGTGAGCTTGAGATGGAAGATGTCTCACCAACTGCTGAGCGCGAGTTGGTCAGCCAGATTGAGCAGCAGCTTCCGGCAGAGAACTCACTTGTGAATTCTTTGGATACGACTGTGAGCCAACCTCCTCTTCCTTCAGGCCTTCCACCCATGCTACCATCACCTCCCCCTTTGCCTGCATCCCCTCCTCCATCTCCTCCACCTCCCCCTCCTCCATCATCACCACCTCCAGCAAGTCCGTACTCTTTACAACTCTACCATACTTCCTCACAAGGTAGGCACCAGACCATGGAGACATCCTGTGACAGAAGTTTTGAATCACAATCTGTGGCAACAGGTTATGCATCATTCTCTCATCAGGGGAGTCAATCTGATAGTGGTTTTCCAGCACAGTCAGGTCAATCAGCACCCCCTGGATTCCACCCACCTGCCTCTCAACACAGTGCTCCAATTTCTCAGCAGTCTGACCAGCTTGTTACAGGGTTTGCAAATGAGCCCAGTCAAGTAAATTCAGGACAGCCAAATCTCTTGAAGAAAGCTAGTACAGGGGCAGAGATTGCATATGGCTCCTCACAATCCTACATGGGCCCCCATCCAAACTTACTCCCTCAGGTACCTCCAACCTCATATTCTGCTGCTGTTAAGACTCATGCAGGTGGGCATCAAGGTTCTCCTATTCCACCATCAAGCTTTGCACCTGGTCCTCATCGCCTCCCATCACAACCATCTCTTCCTTTTCCCCCTTCACGGGCTTGGCCAGAGTCAGTACTCTCACCAATGGGGGAAACAGAACAAAAGTCCCCTTGTTTATTCAAACCATCTGAAGATCAGATGCTGTCACAACACTGTGAATCTTCTGGGAGTGATAGGCCTGCAGAGTCCCCAAACAGTGTGCCTGACACAGGAGGCCCACTGACCACTGCCAGCACACCATATGCACCTCCTGAAGGTTTGTTTTCTATTCTGATGGTTTGTGTTTCTTTGGGTTAGGTTGTTTTCTGTTTTGTGTTTTAACCAGCAGGCTGGCAGTAGATGCACACTGACTTGTTTTTATCCTCATCTTTTCATGCTGAAGCAACAAATTGTATAAATGTTGTTCTTATGGAAGTGATTATGGGCAAACCAGGTGCATCAGCAGGAGAGAATCCTTTGACAAGGGGAGCTGTGCCATCTATTTATTCTCCTGCAAGCAACCTATATCCTCCACCAGATCAAATGTATAGGATGAGTGCCAGCAGAGGACCCAGCCAATGTTTGCCCTTTCCATGTGGGCCCCAAGGACTCCAACCTGTTTTGCATGGTCGCCCAGCTCTAGGTCCATATAGTCCTTATGGAAGCCCAGATATGATGCGCCCACAGTTCCAGGGTCATGTTGGAGCCTTGCCAGGTGGCCTTTCTACAACTCCTCCAGGTAATCATCTCTGTTAAGTGAAACACATCTGTCCAGTGAAGTAGCTATCTTCTATACTGAGGCTCCTGAACAGAGCTAAGATTCTCCAAGTCAACAGAAAATTTCTAATTAAGTGTCAGAGGTACAGAAGTTTGAGTATGCTTGGGTGTGGTGATATGTGCAGCAACTCAACCAACAATACAACGGCATGGCTTCAGACCTGGAGGCCCTGGTCCAAGATCTTGGAGACCAAGTTAGTCTAATGCAGAGGTAGAGTCTGTCAGATGTACTATGATCTAAGCTTTTGTTTAAAAGTTCAAATTGATATTATAAGTTGACTTGTGGTATAATGCACACATATGCATATGATATCTAGTACTGTGGATATGTGAAATTGTTGGTTAGAAGTGGCTATCTGATGTAGGGTTTCATGCTTGGTTTACTGAGGTTACACCGCTGATTCCAGTGAATGCTCACTCAGTGATTGAATATTTTGCAGTGCAGGGGCTTACAGTGTCTGCAATATTGATCGCAACCCTGTGACAGGACAATTTGGAGACTAGTTCACTTGTGTTCTGTTTTCTTCTCAATGACATGAAGCTGATGCTGAAGGTTCTGCAGCTATGACTGGTGAGGTATCCAGTATAGTTTTTCATTGGACAAAGAGCATGATGTGTTAGGGCTATTGTAAATATATGTCCCAATCGTGCTCTGCTGAATGCAGATTCATCGATTGTGAAGATCATATGAGTTTTGGGGGATGCTAAATTTTCTGTACATCCAAAGTTGGTGGTCAGTTTTGTCTCCTTTTCCTTTTTGCAATTTCATGCCTATTGGTTCTGTAGTCTGTTTCATAGAGACCACTGTGCTGAAAAGGCTATTTGCTCTCATTTTGGTGATTTGATTCAAAATGCCACTGTTCCTAGAGGTTAGAATAGATGATAGCTCTTCTCTGGCCACGAAATGAGAATAGATGTGCTCCAGGAAGTTTCGAAAAGGATCCAACAGCTAGAACTCTGGTCATTTTTTCATTAGACTTTGCTGGAAAATGTTCATTCCAGGTAGTTACACCCAGCAGTTTGAATTCTGTAATTCCTGCTAGTTGGTGGTCATTTGACAGCATTTTCCCTCAGTGCATGACTCAGAGTAATTGGAACCTTCTATACTGGACATAAGCTGTCAACTCTTTACAAGTCATATCTGTTGTCAAAATTTGAACCCAGGCCTTGAGAATGTTAGTGTGATACTAGTTGATAGTTAGGTGGATTGGGGCAGTATCCTTGGAATTAAAAAAGAGGGCTACTTTTGACTGACATGCACATGATACCTCCAATTTGATTGGTTGATAATGTAGTGACCTGGGTTCTTGAACCTGCACCATGGAGTTAAAAAGCAAAGAAAATTGCTTGTAGTTACCATGTACATACCCATGTTTCAAAATTGAGGTATGGCAGGTGCCTGGCGGGTAACTATTTCCTAGTTTGCATTCAAATTGTGTACTTGACTATTCATCTGAATAGTCCAAATAACCATTCTGATGCAACCATAAAAGATTTGAGTGACAAACTACCCTAATTTTCATAGCTATTCTACAATGGTGGAATAGTAGCTACATAGGATCTATCCTTCTGAAAGTGCCACAAACCCATTTGCTGATTGCAGACATGGCCTGAACAGGCGAGATAATGATAAAGGGTCCTAATCTTGACCTCACCTTGTAGGGTAAGGTCCTCTGTGTCCAAGTTTGTGTCAGGACTTAGTGCTCTATTTCCCACTGTCTGTCATAAGCTGGTCACCACTGATGAAGTTGCAGGAACTCACAACTTGCATGCTCAGGATACTGACATGCCATCGGGTTCTATACTGATCAGGGTGGGTGTATTCTATCGAGCAAGGCCCAGGGGACATTCACAACCCATGAGGAAGCAAGATGAGATGCTCAACCTTTCATCAACTTTGGTTCAAACCAAACCAAATTCCTAGAGTTGGCCTTGGGCTGGATTTTGGAGTTGGGTTGCTTTGTGAGGTCTTGTGTGTGGACCTATTTGCCTGAGAAGGTCTGTGCATAGCACTCTGTCTCAAGTAACTGTTGAAGATGGTGGAGTCAAATATATGGTTTGTGTGGGTGAAGGTGTCCAGGGTTTCACTTGAAAGCTAGAAGCCTGTGGTGCCTCCAATGGCTAGTACTTATCACATCTTGATTTTGAGGTTTGCAATGAATTTGTCCAGACAACAAGCGGGTCAGTGCAACCCACCAGCATTTTACTGAAATGTGATGGATACCAACAAAATCATTAGGAGAAAAAGAAAAGGAATACATGAAGAAGCCAAAGGCAGGACCTTTAATTTATTAGTGACTATATCAACAGCCTTTAATACATCAAACATGGGCAAGGGGGTGATCAGATTGCAAGTGTTACAGTTAGTAAATGGGAAGGGGAGACAAACCAGATTTTACATTCTCTACAAGTTTGTGGTTTGTAGTGGCTTTTTGTGGGTCTTTGGCACAACTTTTTCTAGCAAAAGGCGACTAACAAACTTCTTTTCTTTGTATTTTCTCACCAGAGCTTCACTCCAGTCTTGATGTAATACTACCCTTGGCTATAGGGTTCTTTGAAGATTTTTGGGTGAGAGTTTCATTAAATGGTAAGGATTTGAGGGCTAGATGTAGAACTTTACTATGATCTTGAGATAATACTACACTTGGCTATAGGGTTCTTTGAAGATTTTGGGCAAGAGTTCATTGGATGGTAAGGATTTAACGGTAGAATTGATGGTTGTCTGATAGAACTAAACTCTATCTTAGTTGTAGCTCTTGGACTTCGTGAGGAAGTTGTTAATTGTGAGAGGAAACATTGCTCGGTTTTTCTGTGCAAATTAACCACTTTGAAAAGATATTGTGAACCTTCTAAGGTATTCAACAACAATTGTCATATTGTGTGTCTACCAATATTCCTTTGACATTGTTAGGTTCTTTTAGAACTCATGAGAAAAGTGGTAAAATGATGCCTAGCAAAAGAGAGGAAATGAGTCCATTATAGAGAGTGATACAAGGATTGTGCCATAGAATTTGAGAATAAATGCAACTTTGAGGATCGGACTGGCAAGAGTCAAGGGTATTGTTAACACATGAGAGACAAATGTTAGCATAACCTTGAGGGTCATACAATAATTGGAACAATGAATGTAGTTGAATGACATAATCTAGTGAAGGTAAATTAAGTTTAAACTTATATGAAGTTGAATTAGATTGATGTTGAGAGGATATGGTTTTGGAGTTTTCAAATGTAGCATAAATTTGAAATGAATGCAAGGTTTGTTGTTAGTTATGGCCAATTGATTATTTGAAAATCAAACTAATTCTCAAACAACTTGACATTTGACATTAAAACAACATGAAACCAAGTCAAGGTATTGGCCTTCACATTAAAATTTGACCATGCTTGTAAAAAGGTAAAAGCAATAAGGATGTTGCCCATGTTCCAACAACACTTGAATGTGAGATACAAGAGTTACAAACTCAATTTTGAATATGTAATATGAACATGATGACAATCTACCACAAACAATTATAATACGATTCAAACTTGATCTTCAAACATACAAAGTGGAAATAAAAACTTCAAGACAAGGAATTTAAGGTTTTCTCTGAAAAGGGAAGGGGGGAGAGGTTAGAAGGTTATTGAGCTTGTTGAAACTAATTGCATGTTCTAGGATTTTAAACAAGTTTGTGTTTCAGTTATAGTTCAAGTTTTGCTATTTGTACATGAAATGTCTTCAGTTTTTTTGAACCACCATCAAATTTTAATCGAACAATTGACCTTTTTCAAAATTGAATAATAACCTACACTAGGGTGTTACCCCATTTTAAACGTTTTTAGATTCTTTGGGTAGATAAATACAACTTCATTTTTTATAAAAACTTGACCTTATTTTAAACAAGTTATTGCATTTAATTGCTTGTACATAATTTTTATTTTGAATTGTGTACACTAGTTGAACAAAACTAATATTACAAAAAAAAAAGAAAAGTTGTTTCAATATGTGTAATGGACATCGAATGAGACTTAGCCTTAAACTAAACTAGCTTCAAATTGCTTGAGAGAACAATTTTTTAAATCAAAAAAATTGGTCTCAAAACTAGGCCAAAGGTTCCATCAAAAGGAAGAAAAAGGAGTTGGGACCAAAGGTTCCTTTTTATATCAATAACCGGATAACATTGTTATGAATTCATAACAATAAATCTACTATTCAATTTCCAAAGGAGAAGGTTTTTGTAATGCATTATGCATGTTAGAAGGTATTGGTGATAATCTTTCAATCTTGGGCTACAACAAAATATTGAAATTTGAAACATTTCCCTTGATTCTTCACATAAAAAAAAAGGGGAAGTTTGAAAGCTTTGATAAGATTAGGATGAAACAATGTTCTTCACAAACATTGTTTGGTCATATTAATTGCACAAATTAAATAAAGAGGGTTCATTAATGCAATTGGAACCAAGTTTAATTCATGGACTAACCATGGGCTCCCATTGGATTCATCACAACTTTGATTTGGGATGAAGCATCACTTTTCTTTTTATAGTGTACTTTATAGTTTTCTATGGTATCTATATCAAAGTTGTCATTTTCCCAAAACTAAATATGACTTCCTCAAAACACATTTGCATTCAAAATGAGAGCCCACAATGTTATGACTTTCATTAGAAAAATTCAATAACCCGGAGTTCATGTGATTTGAAAAATTATTTGATCCTCAATTGTCTTATGAAGTCTTGGGCTCCCAAATCCCATAGTGGGGGTTCATTTAAAAAGTCACGAGATGCCTCTCCTTGAAACCCCAAGACTTCCCACTTTAGCTTAGAATATGTTTCTTTTTCATTATGTCACCTTTTGTGTTAGATCCATTTCTATAGGGAAGCTCCAAAAGTAAGGAAGGCAATTTAGAAGGCTATTATGGGGAGGACTATAAAAATAAATTGAATGATATTTTTTTTAAGGCAATCCTTTTTTTTTGTGTTGGTTTTATTATACATGCTTTTCACCTTAATTATACAAGAATCATTTTAGTTTTTTGGAGAATTGTAGTTATATGACATAAAACCTTTGCGATTTGGCATCTTTTTGAAGATTTTTTTCATTTTTCACTCCTACAATACAATTCTAAGTAAAATAAAAAGTGAAAAACAAATTAACAAATAAGCATTATCATTGTGTACCTTTCATGGTTAGGTACATAATGATAGTTTTGTGTATGGTTGTGTAACAACCAAGGTATGATAATCTTTATATCAAGGTTACTTGTTCTTGTATTTTAGGTGATAATTATGATATTTCAGCCTTGTGGCACTTTTCAAGCTTACATGTGCTCTCTTCCTTTGCAAGTAAATTTTTTATTTTAAAAAAATACCTTATTTTTAATTTATTTTTATGCAAAATGGCTAATGGTGAAAAATAAATGTACATTTTTAATTTGTTAGATACAATTTTGAATGAAAAAAAAATGTAGATTGTAAAGATAGAGAGCTTGCACAAATGAGAAAACAACATCATCATCCATTGTGTACAAAAAAAAATCCCAAGTTCATAGGCCTATAAAGAAACAAAATATGAGGATTTTGAATGGACATGAAATCAAAAAAGAGGATTTGGAGAATAAGAGACCTTCAAAACATAACAAGGAACAAGGGAAATAAAAAAATTAATTTCAACCACATTTTTGGCCTTATATATTAACATCAAACTTGAAGGAATATGAAGATAATAAGATTGTTTTTACATTCTTGCAGACCATTCACAGATAATGAAACATAACAATCCCTTATGCAAAGCTAAACTAGGGGTACAATGTGATAATGGTTTATAAAATAAGGTGCATTGAAATAAAATTACACTGAGGTTGTTGAGTATGAAATAACTATACAAAATCCCAATTTAAACTTGCCAAAACTTGAAAAATACTTCACACTCTAAAATGAGATGGTTTGTGTTTTATAGTTAATGAAAAAAATTGATTAACCATTGTCAATAGGCATTGTGCAACTCATTCTCAAAAATATCATATAATCTTTTGATTCAATTCATAAAATTTGGACATAGGGGGTTTAACGTGACAAGATAACGGTCAAGACAATTCATAAAGCAATATAATTGGTTGGATTGACCATGTGATGATCATTGCTACAAGGAAATTCCCACCATATTGACTCGTAAAAAGTTTGATTATGTTTTACAAAATTATTTATTTAATAGAAGCATAGCCCATTCCACCATCACTTGTTGTGAACACTAATCAAACAATAATCCATATTGTTTTTGATTGTGATGAGAAACCTAAACACCAAAAGGAACCAAAATGTTAGGTTTGGAGGATAAGAGGCAAGTAACAATGGTTATATCATCCAATATTGTAAGGACCTACTTTCACCATATATTGTGTTTATTGGTTCTACACATAGGACATTACCATTAAACAACAAAAGGAAAACAAATTGCATCAAAGATGGTTGAGACCTTACTTTTATTGAAGATCACTAATCATCTTTGGAAACAACCAATCAACTTGTGAAAAACATTCTCCTTCCTTACCTATTATACCAAATTTAATTATTAGGTTTAAAGTTTAAACAAACAATAAATGGTATGGATTGTAAATTGTTGGAGCTTTCATATCAATGAAAAGTTCATCAATTGGATTTTTAAAAACATACAAATGTGTATTGCTAATTTTGATTCTTGCTAATTGCATAAGTATATTATAAATAGTAGATGTAATCTTACAAAAACCACTGAAGCATGCGTTCAAGGTTCATTTTAATTCATGAATTTCTTAAACAATTAAAGCTTTGATTGGTGATGGGTAAGTGTTGGAAATGGACTTCAAGATGAACAATTGAAAGCTTAGGATTTGCAGCTAGTTACATTCAACATGGACAAAGATGAAAACCACAAAAAAAATAATCATCATCAAGGGATGGGACAAGACATCTATCACAAAAACTTTTTTATTTTCATTTTATCTTTTAGCAACGGAGGCCAACATTGCAACACAACAAATGTGGATGAGGTCGTGGAAATCATTATAGACATTGTTCAAGTGGAACCAATGTCAAAGATTGTTCAAAATTACTTCCAACTTAATATTCATGATCTCCAATTTGGCTATAGTTTTAACCCCACACCTTCCACAATAGAAGTTAAATACACCATCAAGGTGTTCCCTATCAATTGTTTCCCTCCAACCAAACACTATCCACCCAAGATGCATCCTTGTTCTCAAACCTTAAACCTTTCATCTTAAACACATGTTGAAATTGGTTAACTGGGCTATGATTTACACATTTTATTATTATATTTGATGCATTAGAGTAAACACAAAGGGTCTTGCCATCACCATATAGGTAATCTATTTACACGTATGTTGGCAATTTGAAAATTCATACAATCAAGTCATTAGACTTACCCCATTCATATAGATACAAAAAAAATTCACATCATAAATTAAATTCTCATTTTCTTGAATTATATATGGTGTGAAATGCATACCTAAATTTAAGGTTAAATTATATCTATTATAGATTGTGAATCCTTGAAAAATCATGATTCGAAGAAAACACTTGAAGCTTATGTTAGTTGATTGTTAAAAAATTTAAAAAGTGAGTCATGTCATCCAAATGAATTTGATGCTTGCAATAATTTGTAATACCAAAATGTTCATACATGCAACAAGACTCCAAATGTTCAAAAAACATGGAGTTTCACCATCAAACTAAAAGCTTGCACAACAAATGAAAGCAAAATTTGCACATTGCATCTTACCATTTCACACACAAATTGAAGCTTGAAAACTAAGCCACATTCTTTAAAAAAATTGTGCATTGTTCCATGAAAAAGTTGTGAAGAATTGAAAATGTGAGGAATGTATTATAGAAATGCAATTTGACGATACTATAGTTACCAAAGTAAGTTCATTATCATTGAGAAACATGAAGGTGCCTTGGGTTGTAATTCTAGTAACAAATTCAACATAGGATTTGGCCACGGCATCAAATCCATGGGTGCCAAGCTCATCGAGCACAAGAGAAGGTGAATTCAAGTAGGCCAATGGTGTGAAGGAGGAAATGTTGCTTACAAAAGAAGAAGATGATGATCCCAACGATGACAATGGTTTCTTGTTCTACCATCTCTTGATATTTCTTACTAAAAGCTCCTCCTTTGTTGTTCCTAGCTTTCTTGCATAACATCATACCCAACTTCCCAATGATTCCCCCACCTCCATTGATGATCCAAGCGAGTCAAAACTCAATGCTTTGAACTACATTTGGATATTTGGTATTGAGAATGAAGTTTTTCTCTTTGCCTCATTGAGCTCATCACCCACCTTCAATGCACACACTTCCATTGTTCTTTTTTTTTTCTTCCAAAATACTTCTATGTACTAGTTTTTTTCAATTTCAATTCTTGGGATCTCCAATTGTTGTCAAGTTATAATAATTGTAGTAACATACACAATTGGGAAAAAAATTGATTAAATCAAACCCCATTCCATAGGTCTTCATTCCCCATTCACCAAATTTGTTTTGTTGTAATACCTAATTGGTGTTGTCATGTTACCACCCACCTCGAAGTCCTAAAGTTGGGGGAGTTGTCATTAAACAACCATGACATTTAATGTTATATATTTTTATGTGAGTAAAAGTAGTAAGAGACCACAAAAATGAAAATATGAGATTGAAACCACAAGTCTAAAGTTTTAAAATAATATTCAACATACACATTTTTTTTAAACCACCATCAACATTTTGACATTGCAATGTTCACAAGAAAAACGATGATGATAAACAATGACACACTTTGATTCTAACATTTCAAATTAATTATTTTATAACTTTCAACATTGATGGCAATTTTTTTTTTAAATTGGTATTTATTGAAAATAATTTAATAATTATTGAAATGGTAAATATATGTTGGTATCTATGGGAATTAGTTATTTATTTTTGGCGACTATGGATGGTTAACATAACTTTGAGAACCATCAATTATTGCCTTTCCATGTGTTATAGTTGCCCATCACAAGTTGAAGTCCCAATGTTTTTTTGTTGTTTTTTTTTTCAAAATTATGATGTAGGTGAGTTGATAATCATCCCATAAGACAATTTAGCTAAATTTAGATACATGTCAAAAAGGAAAGTATGATAAATTAAGATTCTTCTTAAGGTAAGTAGGTCCATAATTGAACAAAGGTTAGAAATCAAATGACTTAATACAAAACAAGATAAATTGTTTCAATGTTGGTAACCATGCATCAAATTGTTTATTATCAAACATCTCATAGTTGATTATTATGTTTGGGGTTTTTCATGATTTGACCAATCACGAATAATATATTATTCACAAATGGGTAAGTATGGAATTAAAAATAAAATAAAATAATTATTGCACATATTTTTGTTCGGTGATTAATATATTTGGTCATTTCAATTAGATCATTTTTATTTTTATTTTTTTTGGGGGGTCAATTTTATGTATTGTACAACCATGTTTTCATGTCGCGTCCTTGTACATTCTTTGACCTTTTAAATATATATATATATATTTTAGTGGCTATAAAAGCTTATGGTACTTACACATATCTTCTCCAATTCATCAAGCATAGCCGTGCAACATAAGCATAAACATAGCCGAACTCTTCTCTTGTATCATCCCTTTTCTATGTTGTTAGGTTATGTGCTGAAACTACAAGATGGAATACATCTATGTTGCAAGCCATATTATCGTATCCTCCTCGCTTGGAGTATGAAACCTTTTATCGCCAAGAGTGTTTCTAAAGGCAAAGGAGACGAGAAAACAAATAATTTGATTAGGAGCTTTGCCAATGCCTCGAAAGAATTTCCCATCTTGGCAACAACTTAAAAGTTTCTCAATTGATCGTAAACCTACCTACCTCTTCTTTTTGATTGGAAAGTTGATGTCTACTGTTGTTAGTAGCAAGATACATACATACATATGAGCTTGTGAAAAGTGAAGCTCTTTTGGAGAATTTTGATTCTCACTCATTAGTTCTCTTGCTATTAGTTTGTTAAATTGTAGTTGGACTACTAGTCTTTTATTCTTCCTCGGAATCCTTTGAAGTTTAAGGTTTAGGGTTTGAAGAACCCCCCGATGGCATTCAATGTCGCACTGCTATTGTGTCCTTTCATTGTAGCGTTGGACATTTTTGCGTTGAAGAAGGACATTGCCAAGCAGTACTACAACAACGCCAGGCTCAACATCCCAGATATTGCATCCTTAGTAGTCTACCAAGTAGCTTTGGCCGGGCATTGGCTAGTGATGGGCCTCAAGACCGATGACTCACCTGTTGACGTGTGGCTGTCCAAGATGGAGGCGGCCATTGAGAACATTGCATTTCTCATGGCCGCTAACAACCTTGTGATCAATCAGCTAATGGAGTGCGAGGCAGCCATGACTATAACAACCAAGGCTATGTCTATAGAGGAGCCCAAGTGGACCATGGTGATGGCCAAGAATGTGCGCCAGGTGGTCAACCAAGTTGTGGAGACCCTGGCTGATGCGCCCAAACAAGAAGAGTGCAAACTCAACCTGCGCCTCACGGGCTTTGAGGCCAAGGGGGGTGAGACTGAAAAAGAGCTAGTGTAGCGGCTCAACACAAAGTTGTTGCAAGGCCAAATGAAGTTGTGCGCCAAGGTTGTTGCCGCCACGCGATAACAGCTTGCCACTGTGTGAGCTTTCACCCCAACGATGGGCGCACACCTCGACATGGTGTTCCTCAAATTTGTGACGAGCGAAGATTACCAAGCTACGTTGTGAGGATGCAAGGGCATGGCGAGGACTAAGCTGGGCCTGGACGAAGACCTCACGTTCGCACATCAGGCACACAAGTTGGAGCTATGGTTGTTGTTCAAAGAGGCCAAGGCGACGAGCAAGCACACGTTCTAGCGCATAGTTGAATTCTTTGTCGATGACACTCAAATTTGCCCGCCCTCCTTTGTCTAGGGGCACGGGGACCAAAGAGACCTATGCGTGGTATTATGAAACATGCACGGTGTAAATAAACTAGAAAGGAGGGTGCAAATACTAAAGTTATTTCAAGGTGTTGACCTTGTCTTACTAACTAAAACCTAACATTTCCTAAGCCAACATCTGCCACACGTCAAAGGGTTTGATTCACTTGTGGTAGTGTGCACTGTGCAGCTCAGAACAACAAAAATAATAAAACATAATGAGGGGGTTGTTGCTTATTTCCACAGCCACCCAGCCCAAACCTATCACAGTGGAAGGAAAGAAGCCACGATTCTTATCTATGGTTACAAGTCAACATGGGTGTTACCCCTAACTTGTTTATATGCGTGGTGTAAGCTGCCCTTGTTGGCGAATCCTTGTTCCAAAACCTGGTAATAGATATTGTTAAAGTTCAAACTTTAGGGAGCATAGTACTATTGGGAGGGGATTTTAATGCGCGTACTACAACGCTACTAGATACCATTGACAGTAACGACCTTTGTGAACTATTATAGGCGCTTGAGCTTGTTGAAATTGAACAACCAGGTGTTATGGCTAAACGCCAAAACCACGATGACAATGTTAGCAGCTAGGGCCGCAAGCTCTTAAACCTATGCTGTGACGCTGGGTTGTTCATCCTCAATGACCGGACACCTGGTGACGAATTAGGGGAATTCAATTGCTTAGCAAATGGGGGGCGCAACATTATCGATTATATTGTTGGCTCATTTGTAGTTTGGCAAGTTGTTGCACACTTCGAGGTGATAATAGATGACACCCATTACAACGTGGTGGGAGGAGACTCTAACCATAGGCCATTGCGCCTATGATTGAGCATCGATTGTAGCTTTGTTGAGCCATAACATACGGTTGAAACAAAAAAATTCTTGCCTAGGTTCAAATATGATAAATCAAAAGTTGAAGAATATTAACTTGCCCTAAGAGCGAGTTTCGAAAACCTATGGGTTGTTGATTTGATTGGGCATCTGGGGGCAGACGAGTTAGTTGACATGCTGCAATAATGCATGGGTGCTACAGTAGAATCTACTTTTGGCAGCAAGCTTTCAGGAAGGAGTTACAGAAAGAGACATTGCCATAAAACCTGGTTTAACATCGACTGCCTTGCAATGAAACATGAGCTAAAGCTCTGGTTGAAAACCAACCCTGATTCGCATGCTGCTAAACATAAGGAAAGTAAACTTAAAAATTTATTAAAAAGGAAAATATTTTTTTGGGAAATTGTAAGAGCTCAACATATTTGTGTGCTTGCCAAGGTGGATGCGCTTTTGTTCTGGAAAAAGTACCGGCCAAGGCCGCCCATTATGGACAAGATTAGTGTAACTGCGTTTCTAGAAGGTTTCCACAGGCTGGTTGGCCAATCTCCACCACCCGTACGACTACGAGCTGATCACTCAGGTGACAAAACCTCCACCTAGCCACACCCTGAACACAGATATCACACTTGCTGAACTACTTTAAGTGTTGAAAAAACTACAAAGGAACAAGGCTGCTGATTTGGATGGTATGAAAGTTGAGTTCATTTTGGATGCAGGAGAGTTGTTACACATGCCACTATTGACAACATTCAACTGCTTTCTAACGAAAGGCTTTCTAGAAGCCCTTTCCACTCGGGTGGTCCATGCGCTTTTTAACGGGGTCGATGTTTCCAAATTTGACAACTACAGGGGGATAATGGTTGGGCCTATCTTAGCAAAATTGTTCGCTATGATTCTTGACAAAAGGCTGAGCGAGTGGGTTGAACAACATGGGGTGCGTGCCAAGGGTTAAGTTGGGTTTTGCAAAGATTACTGCACTATTGAATAATTTTTCATATTGTGGACTCTGATAGAACATAGCAAGGCAAAAAATAAGCCACTCTATTGTTGCTTTGTGGACTTAAAAAAGGTGTGAGGTAGACAATGAAAAACACTTGCTCCTTGTCTATCCAAATACATAGAAAGTTAGGGAACGCTCTTGTTCGGCCTTACCCCTCACCCACACTAGCACTCTTGCTGAATTCATATAGATTACGAACATGGTCACTTGGCCAAGTTTGTGGCATGTTGCCAATACCATAGGACTATTTGTCCTCCATGGTCTGTCTTTTGTTTAATGGACTTTCTGGTCCCAAACGGATGTAAAATTATAAACAATAAACATACAAGTTTTTGAAAATTATTTGGCAACCCTTCATTTTTGGCCTAAATATAAATGTGTTTGATAATAGAAAATAGACCTTTTGTATTTGAGGTATGGCCTTGATGGTTAGAGGATTCTACACATATATGGTGTAGAATGATTGATTATGAGAAATTTATTTTCTTAGGGTTGGAATGTGTTCTATAGCAAAAAAAAAATTCAAAGACCCAACCCACTTTGGAGGTTCTAACTTTTGCATTGTTGCATGTAATTTGGTGTTTGTGAAGGATTATTGGTGACTAAACTAATGCCTTACCAAAAGTCTTAAGGCAAAAAAAAGAATTATGGAAACTCAAATATTTCACCATGCAAAAATATAATCTTCAAAAAATCCTCTAAAAAAAACCAATATCCTTTTTGATATTATACCTCTGTAACTAATTTCAAGTTTCAACAAAAGCCAAAATATCATCTTTCAAAAATCCTCATATAAAAATAGAGCTATTATTACTAAGGGGCCAAAATCCATTAAGCTACTATATTCTATAATGAATCTAAACATAATATCCTTGCCTTGGTAGGCAAAGCCAACAAAACATAACTAGTTGTGTTTGCCCCATACATGTGTGATAAAACCTAAAATCATCAGTGCATGTGTACTATCTTTGGGCAATAATAAACTTGTATAACATAAACAACAACAATACAAACAAATTCAGCAATTCAAAATTGATTTCATTATAATTTTTGTTATTAAGTCTTCATCAAAGCCTTATTGAGTTTTAAAAATAAATTAATTTTAAGACATTTATATCTGAAATAATAATTTTATATTGAATTTGTAATTATTTTAAAATTGAGGTGTTTTATTTTAATCAATTATTGCATAATCTTTCAAATCATTTTTAAAAAAAATCATTTAAAAAAGATTTAAAGGAGTTCAAGCTAATTATTTTTTTATCAAAAAAATCATTTAAAAAATTAGTAATATGAATTTTTTTAACATTTCATAGTGATATGAAAGCTCGTGACCAAAAAAAAAAAGGCAAAATGACAACCCAACAAAATAAAGTGATACAGAGGCATGATTAAATCAGTTACCCAACATTCATATTTGGAGAAGAAACCCAACAAGTAGATGGGTAGACTTCAAAACAACACATCAATTCGATGGGTGCACCCAAAATCTACACATGAATATAGTGATACAGAGGCATGATCAAATCAGTTACCCAACATTCATATTTGGAGAAGAAACCCAACAAGTAGATGGGTAGACTTCAAAACAACCCATCAATTGGATGGGTGCACCCAAAATCTACACATGAATGTATTGATACAGAGGCATGATCAAATCAGTTACCCAACATTCATATTTGGAGAAGAAACCCAACAAGTAGATGGGTAGACTTCAAAACAACCCATCAATTGGATGGGTGCACCCAAAATCTACACATGCGCGTCCATTAGACTGGGGCAATAACGAAACAAAGCAGCACTGGTTGCTAGAGAGAGAGAGGCTGGTGATCTCTGGCCCTTTGCTCTTGTTTGCTTTGTGAAAACAGGCCCATTGGTTGTTCGAGCGGAGAAGACGCTTCTCGTCTTCCACCCGATTTCCATTCTCAAGCTATCATCTCTCAATGAACATGTTCACGCTCCAGAGAATGACGCAGAAAGCAAAAACAGTTTGTTGAAATGTCCACTCCGGTGGCCTCTGGTTCAAATGTGCGACAATGTGCGACATTGTGGTGGACTTAACCCTAAAGAACTCTTTGTTCATTCAGTTCGGGTCCGGCAATATTATTATTGTGACCTTTACTACACTCCTATTGTGATCCCCTCGTGTACTACTCTAGAGTTTCCAACCATCCAAGAATGCTACAGTTGTTCTCGTTTTTTCTTGATATGCAGCCTTGAAGAAGAAGAAGAAGAAGAAGAAGAAGAAGAAGTGAAGCTTTTACTGTAGTTTCTTTCTTTGCAGGTTGTTGTTGTTTTGCTCCTTATTTGTAGCTCACGGGGACTCGTTCCTCCTCTCATTAGGGTTTGTGTTTCCGCTAGTCGGCGACTATTAAGATGGATTTCAAGAAGAGGAAGTTGGAGGAGAATGGTGCTATTACAGGAGGCGGTGGTTCAACTCCTTCTTCAGCTGTGGAAATCCCAAAGGACGATGTGAAGAAGTTTATAGAGCTTTTCAACAAGGAACAGCTGGTGGAAATCTTGGAGGATGCAGCTACTCGACATGCAGATGTGCTGGAAGATATTCGTAAGCTGGCTGATAAGGACCCTGCTCATCGCAAGATTTTTGTGCGAGGCCTTGGCTGGGATACCACCTCTGACACCCTGAAAACTGTTTTTGCTCAATTTGGGGAGGTGGAAGAAGGTGTGGTTATACTTGACAAGGGCACCGGCAAGAGTCGGGGCTTCGGTTTTGTGACCTTTCGTCACATGGATGGTGCACAGCGGTCGCTAAAAGAGCCAAGCAAACGCATTGATGGACGCATGACGGTCTGTCAGTTGGCAGCAACAGGGGCCCAGGCTTCTGTTGCGAGCTCAACACAGGAAGTAAGCCAGCGCAAAATCTATGTTGGAAACGTGCCCATGGATCTTGCAGCAGACAGACTACTGGCTCTCTTTTCTGGGTTTGGTGAAATAGAAGAGGGGCCTCTAGGGTTTGATAAGGTCACAGGGCGTTCAAGAGGCTTTGCATTGATCATTTTCAAGACTGTTGAAGCAGCCAAAAGAGCATTGCAAGAGCCAATCAAGATGATCGATGGTCAGCAGATGTATTGCAAGCTTGCTGTTGAAGGTCAGAAACAGAGGCATGGTGGTACACAGGGGAAGTCAGATGATGATGTGTACAGAGGCGGCCCTCAGGTATGATCAGAAAAACATGAAGCTACACACCAGAGTTTCTTTTGTTAGTCCTTTCTCATCCAACCCCCTCATGCAGAACTCTTTCTGTGGTACTCTGTTTGGGAATGTCTTATTCACGATTTTACATTTTCTCACTCAGGACTTGTACTTGGTTTTTGGTGGTGGTGAAACTAGTTTTCAGAAGTGTAATGTATCTCACAATTTTACATTTTGAGATTATCATGGGGTTGTGACTGCAGGTCTCTACTCCTCAGTCGGCAGTTCCAGCAGGGTCAAATTTTCAGTATGGTTCAGGCAACCCAGGCTTGATCACAACCGGCGTCCCTTACAACCAGGGAATAAGCTCAGGGATGAATTCTGGGCTTCATTCTGGTCTTCCAAGCCACAATCAAAGTCTCAAAGCTTCCCTGAATCCATCATATTCTCTGACCCAACCATTAACTACTCCTCTTGGGCATTCACTTAATACCTCCCTCAATCCCTCACTGAATTCCTCTTTCACACCAGGAGTGGGCCAAGTGCAGACATCTTTAGGGGTGGCCTCATATGGTACTCAATTAGGCATGCCACCCTATGGAGCCCAGCAAACTGGATTGGGTGGGCAACCAACAGTTTATTCTTCAATGGGAGGACTGCCTTTGTATGGATCAGCAGCAAACTTGGTTGCATCCCAGCAGGGAGCAGTTTTCCAAACTACAGATGGACATTATGCATATGCCTCATACCAAAACCCACAGTTGCCTGTTTCATCTGCCCCTCGTACCTCAAGTGTTGCAGGACTACAAACATTACCCTCATACTACAACTTCTAGGTACAATCATCTTGTTCCTTCCTTAATGGTCAAAAAACATTTGGCTTAACAGTCTCTAGGTGAGGACAGTAGATTCTGAGTCTGAACACTTATCTTCATGCTGCTTCTCTCTGTAGGTTGTTATGGGCTGTAGATTAAGGGGAATGGAGTCCTAAGGCTGTTCCTTTATTTAGTGAACCCTGACACTTTGTTCACAGTTTGACAAAATACCATTTGTTGTGCTTACTGTGGAGATTGGCCACTTTGTGAATCCTTTTTTCTGCCAGCTCTTTTTGTAGTATGATATTGGTACTGTTTAACAGGAGATTGTCTTATTGTCTGATATCCATAATAGGCTTTCAGACAGCAGAGAGGAGTACTAGTCCACCTCTTATTTGTCACTTTTTCTATCCGGTTCTGTTTTGTGCATGTCCTTGAAGTGTTTGACTTTCCTACCAGTATCTTTGTTCCTTTTTTTTCCCTTTGTACATATGAGATTTGTGTTAATGTGCTTGTTGTGATGTCAAACTGATTTTGTCTCTGAGGGTCTGACTGTGAGTAGTTGTCGATTTACAGGTTGACTGGCACAATTGACATATCAGGGACCCATTGTAAGTAGTGTGCTGTTTTCCTTGAACCCATGCTGCCCCACACTACTGTTTGATCAGCATGGGTTATATTGAATTTTTGCTCAGTAGTGCTTGTCCTCCTGATGTGGGTATGCCGTTGCTTTTTTTCTTTTTGAGCTATGCCCACATCAAGTTGTGGATGAACTTACCATGGTTTTGTGGCATGATTTGATAAGTATACACTTCAGAATATCTCTGCTGCTGGTTTTCTGAGTGTTAAAGGTCAATATGCCATGTAAGCTATAGATCTCTGTTCTCTTCATGATGCTTCATGCTGGTTCCTCTTTGTGATTCTTGATACTAGAAACTAGACTTGTCTTTTGCTAAACCTCCCTGTTATAGATATGTACAATGGGCATTTTTTTGGTGTGATGGACTTGTTTGGACTTCACTGATGTCTTTATGACATAGGCAGCTTGCCACCATGGCTCTTTTGCAATAACTTTTCCTACCAATTCAGGAAGTATTTCTGAAGTTCTTTGAATATTGTGTCACATGGGTTCATCAACACCAGCTCACAGGTCGGTTTCATTTGGTTTCTGTTTGGTTGTATTGCACTATCCTAACTTTTGGGAGCTTTACTTGGGTCCTCAGGGTGGTCATCCATGCATCCTTGTGAGTGCATTCCTTCACTTGACAGTCTGTCCATTTTCAAGTCAAAAGTCGTTGTGCAGATCCATGATGTTTGGAATTGAGTGCAAGGTTTCAAAGGCATGTGCAATTCTGCTTTACCATCTGGTCAAGATCATGGGGTCATTCTCTCAGGTCCATATGTTTTATTTTCTGAAATGTATTTTGGACCAGTGTGCCAAGTTCAAGTTTGTGACAGGGCTGTTGAGCTCTGTCATGGGTGACTGTTCTTTGCTCCTTTCACAATTCATTTTATGCCAGAGTGTCTTATTTACCTGAGTCCTCCATTAGGGCCTTCTCAGACTGTAGTATCTTTCCATGCAAAGATAAGGTGACCTTGTCTGTAGTTCTTGTGATTACAGAGCACCATGGACCTCTGGGTGACATGTCATCAATATAACTCCAGATCTTTGTGCAGAATATTGAATTGTATTTGTTGGGGTAGATTTTGACTCTCTATAGTTCTGAATTGATTCTTTGATGGATTTTTGCACACTTGACCCATTTGCAAATGCCTTCATAGCCCAGGTGGATGAGGCAAAACATGTGTTGCAGAGTACTAAGATTTGTCTTCAGTTATTATGGGCATTGGTGTAATCCAGAGCAACTTTGAGCATCCTTACAGTGGCAAGTTGATGAGTCTATGTCACTTCTCCTGTGGATATTTGAAAGTGTATTGTGCATTGTGTTTGTGATAATTTGGGAAATTTGAGTGCAAGAATTGAATAAGCTTGTTGATTTGACATTGAAGTTGCCTATGTTCAACTGGATCGATTACTGGTGGACTTTATTTTGGACCCAATTGCTCATACGCAATATGGTGGGTCTTTTGCTTGGATGCATTGTAAAACATTAAGTTGTTCTCTGTGCAAGTTACTTGGCATCCTCAGTTTACTTGCATGTTAACCCATTTTGGAATGGCAAGCACCTACGGGAATTTCAACAAGGTGATAATGTGACTACTACTTGCAAGGATGGTTACCTATTCACAGGCCCTGGTTTTTTTAACCTTTCTGATGGCAATGCATTGTTGAGCTGCATCATACAGGTGATGCTACAGTATTATATTCTCATTGATGATCATAGCAACATCCTTGGTGACAGTGGTCCACTTCAGTTTGTTGTCAGTTTGAAGCAGTTCTTGTTGTCCATGTTCAAATTTTCTTATATTAGTGTGACCCATGACAGACGGACTGGTGGCAGTACTGGTCTTTGAGGAAGTAGCTATCAGGAGATTGTATCCATGTCATCTGCTCCATCCTGGGCTTGTCTAAGTTGAATCTCTTTTGGTCTGGAGTCCTGCTGCAGTAGATATGTTGTGACCTGTTGTTGTCTTTGGTTTGTCTTGTTGATAATGGTGGATATGTGACATTCTTGCTGCCATTGTGTTCTCAAGGAAGGGAAAATTATGGACTGTTAGATGAGGAGAAGAGACAACACAAGAGGAAGATTTTCCTCCCCATGTTGTACACTGATGTGCTCTTCTTAAGCATCCTGGATGATTCTTGATCTGCAGCATAATATAGACATGTAGGCAAAGGAGAGCAAAGAGCCAGGCTATTGTTGATGCTGGAGTGTGATCTGTGACATGAATTGTTGTGTTTCAGATGAGCAGGAGATTGATACTGATGATCTGTAGGTGATCTCAGTTAATTAAACAACAGGACACATTCTTTTAGGTTGACATGTCTGCTTTAGGCATGTCTGAGCAGCTTACCAATTATCCATTCAGGCTCATTTTTTATCCTAAGCAGTAACATTCATGTTAATTTCAAATTCTGGGGTCTAAAATTTATCATTTCTGTGCTTTCCCTTATTTTGATTATAGTTTTGGGATCAACTGCTGTTGTGTTGATTGTGTGGAGCAAGGCTTCATTTTACAGAGGTTCATCTATTTGCTGAGATGATTATCCTCCTCAGTTGTGTCCTCACTTATAAGCAACTAGTGTGTGCCCCGTGCATAATGCACAGGTGAAATAAAAATCCCACTCTCTCCCAAAACCACAACCTACCTACCTATCTACCAACCCACCTACCTATCAAATTTCCTACCTACCTATGTGCTTCTTTTCCTACCTCCCAGGCTCTTGTACCTACTTTCTCATTTCCTGTTTTCCCACTACCCACCTTACTTACCTTCTCACTATTTCTCTCAAAAACCACCCCTTACCTACCTACCTACCTACGTGCCTGCCTGCCTCCCTCTTTGGTTCTTTTTCCAACCTCCCTAGCTTGACTCCGTGAGAAGGCAAAAAATAGGTAGTGAGTTCTCTCTAAACCTACCTTTCACCTTCTCACCATTTTCCTACCGTGTCACTATTAGGGTCTAGGTCCTGTCCAGTTTTCCTACCTCCCAAGTGGCTTCACTTATCTTTTTCTATGGTAGGTATTGACGTAGGTAGGTAAATTTGAATGTGGACTGCAGTGAGGAGGAAAACAACGTGAAAAGTTAGAACAAAATTTGCATTTACTGTTGAGTTACCATGTGCAAATGTCTCTAAATATAGCTACTGTCCATAGCCACTGTCCGTCCGGATATAGCTACTGCCCGTGGTCACTGTCCGTCCAGCTTCATTGAAAGTGGATAGTTTGAAGCTGCCCCTGACTCCAGACGGACACTGTAGCCAATCACTACTCGCCACGCGGACCACGTGCTGTCCGTCCGGCTTCAGGGGATGACGGGACGGATTCAAGGGAAGCTTCATTTCATCGGCTTCACACGGATGCAGTGTGTGCCCCGTGCATAATGCACAG
>Ga0209208_10001644_pt1 | contig 31697 bp, 19 predicted proteins | sample S1TSphfallax_3_FD_187694 | JGI IMG/M metagenome (GOLD analysis project Ga0209208, IMG submission 187694) | Host-associated microbial communities from peat moss isolated from Minnesota, USA - S1T2_Fd - Sphagnum fallax MG (SPAdes) (version 2) | ecosystem: Host-associated > Plants > Peat moss >...
TGGTTAACTTAAAACATGTTATCCAAAAACTAAAATTGTTTTAAGGTTATACTGCCTCACTAATTACTAATTGGTTTTAACTAGTCACTACATATTGAAAAATTGGGTTAACATTACCCCCCCCCCTTTGAAAACCAGATTTCGTCCTTGAAACCAATCACCTATACTTACATGTTTAAGTCCTACATCCAAATCGTTAATAGGTTATTCACTTGTGGTATCAATGGGTTCAACCAAAAAAACCAATTGAAATCTTGATCCTTTCGTAATAGGTGTGTCCTTCAATACTATATTTGGAGTCTTAAAACCTTCAAAAGCAAGGGTAATATTGTCAATCAAAATAACCTCTGCACCTATTCCAATATCTATGTATGGGTTTTGGAATCACAAGTTCTTCCAAGGCTTCTACTTGAATGTTAACAACTACTACAAATACTTCCACAGATTTTGTGGGAAAAGGTAAAGTACAAAAAACAATGGCCAACTATGTTTTTCCTGTAATGGGTTTAGGTTCCTCAATAGTAGTGGCAACATGTTCACTTTGAAAACTTGTAACTACAGTTATCGCTTACACAAGTGAATTTTTTTGGAAAATAATAATAGTTACTTCAACCAGTTTGCTAGTAAGTTGGTCATACTTATAGCCTTCAAAATACAACCAATACGTAACCCATTCATTCAAGTAGGCTTCTTCATCTACATGAATAATCTCCAAACTTAATAGCTTGTGCACTTACTTTAACCACTAGTTCAACAACTTTAGTGGGTACAATAAGAACTGATGGTTATTCTCTCTTCCTATTATGACAAGTTTCTTTCACATGATTTGTTTTACCACAATTTGAACACATTAATTGATACTTAAAAATGGTATAAATGACTATGGGTTATGCAACTAGTTTGGATTTCTAATTGAATTATCAAAACATTGTAATTTGATATGATTAGTCCCCTTTCTTCACAAATCATTACAACTTTTTTATGTTTAATAAGGGTATCTCTCGTCATACATGTTGTTGCCAACCTAAGGTATGATTATAAACATGCTCTAAAATAATAGTAAGGAAAACATTAGTAGCTTTCACTTGTAAGTAATTAACCAATTTAAGCAAACATTCATTGTAGACCTCTACCCATTTGCCAACTTGTTACTGGAAATTCTTCAACTGCATATAGATTTTTTGGTCATTTTTCACAATTTGGAAGCGCTTGCAAAATGTTACTCTAATTCATCAAATGTGCAGTTAGGATGATCTTGTAAAAAGTTTTCACCCCACTCTAAAATGTTGTCTTATAAAATGAAACCAAACAGGTTGATGATATTAGTTTCCATAGTCTCAACACTGGCTCTGATTACCTTTTTGAAAACTCTAATGTGAGCATTAGGATTAGTATCGTTCATGTACGTGGGATATTGAAGCTTTTGATATGGTAATTTATTGGTTGGTTGAGATCAAACTATAACCGGTTGGTACCATGGTGGCATGAATATCCTTGGATCGAGTGTTTTCCATCTGTAAAAACCAAACATGTGGATGAGGTGGCAGTCCTCTAAGTGGGTATTGATTAAATGATCCTCCTTTTAAGGATCCTTCGTTAAGCAAACCTCTAGTTTTCCACTTGGCTCTAGATATGAATTATCCCTTTTGGGTAATTAAATTATGGTAAAAGTGAAATTTAAGCCTTGCAAAATTATTCCATGCTACTCTAACAACATATTTGCACTACAATATGCACACATTCACATTTTTTACCTTGATTCCAACACACATGACTTTGCAATTCATTAAAACACCATATTCATAATTATTTCATATAACTAGAATCTGCATTTCAAAATACAATGTAGAAAAAATCTAGAGACAAGATTAGATTCATTACATTACATTTTTGATATTAGAAAAAAATCACACAATGATATGGATATGGAAATTACTATAGAAGTCTATACTTCTCTGTTTTACTGAATTTAAAAAAAAAATTATAACAAAATTTCGTGTTTTGTGGAAATGAAATCAAAACAACAAAATAAAATTTCTGGTATATTAAAATAGAATTTATGGTTTTCTATTACAAAATACCTACAACTATTCTTATTTCCCAAAATTGTGTCTAAAAATGAAATCCTTTTCCCCAAGTCTCCCCCCTTTGGGTAGTGCCAAGTCACATCATCATGATTCAAAACCAATAAGAATTCAATATTCAAACCAACAATGTTCCATGAGCAATCCCTATCTTAAATGTTTTGTTCATCCAAACCATGTAATCATCTTATCCCTTTAACATTACCCCCTTTGTACTTTGGATTTTTTCCTTGAAACCCTTATGAAATGATAGAAAATAAAATGAAAGCATTATACAACCTTCTAATCACCTATCTCCTCCACTATAGTCTTTGTAATCTTGACTTGTTCAACAACCAATGGTTATGTACCCACCTCTGGCTTTACAATTCTAACCTCCTTTTCCACTTAGTTTGTGGTTCTATTTCTAAGGGTTGTATCTTGGATACCTCTTTTTATGTTGTTGAAATAGTTTCCAACTATTCTTGTTCTTGAGTTATCTGTGATTCTTTCTTTTTTTGGTCCCCTTTTCTGAGGTCTTAAGGTTATTTGTCTATATTTCCTCCTCCAGAGTTATTTATTCTTTGAGGTTTTATGGTTCTTTAGTTTATATTTCCTCCTCCTAAGTTGTTCCATTATGCCCTACTTCAACCTCCTCATCCTTGTCCAATGCCCTTATACTTATTCAATTGCCACAGACAATATCTGAAATGCTTTTTCATAAATTTTTAACTCATACTTTAGAATTCTTTCATCAGCTTTATATTAAAGCATATTCTTTTCCAACTCATTTGCAAAATACTCCTCTGCAACCTCCCACTAATCCTCAAATTCTACCTTAGAATCTTTCATCACGTTCTTTGTCCTCATTAGAATATAATACTGCAACATTTGTTCATAATCCTTTAGCCTTTTCTTGACACCAGTTGAGTCCAAACTCTTCCTTTGTTCCTAATCAATCTCCAACATGCTTGCAATTGCCATAGATTCCTTTGATATTCATTTTCCTCCACCAACTTTTTTTTTTCTACCTCTATTATTTTTCTTCTAAACTTTTTAGAATTTAGTAAAGATGCATTCTTCAGATTTTCCAATTCCAAATTTGTCAAAACATCCTCCTCTGCCTTATTTTCATCTTACATCGTCTAAAAGAATGCTTTAATCTTTTGTTCATTCTCTGCAATGCTCTCCCTCTAGATTTCTATGTTATGCTTATAGTCCTAGAAGTCCTTCTCCGTAGGCAATTCCACTTGTAGTATTACCTTCTCCTTCTCCTTTGTAGCCAATATATTCTTTAAATTGCTTACCTCCAAATTCAAATTCCCCATATTCAAACTCATAATTGCCATGGTCTAAAATAATTTAATTGCCTTATCTTCTTACATTACTTTTCCAACTACCTTTTCCAAGACTTTGGTGTACTTGTTTGTGTCATAGGATTTTTGGATCCTTTTTCATATGATCCCATCTCTTGCATCAATCTACTCCCCAACCCAAATTCAAATGGAAATCCCTTTGGAAATCTTGGTCTACTAAATGGTACATGTAGTTATGGTGGTCTAAACATTAGAAAAGAAGGTTGTGTTTCCATTCTCTCCATCTACAATCTACTAATTTGTAGACCTTCTTGTGCATATTGTTGTTATTGTTGCAAATGTTATGGTCTTCTACTGATCTCCATCTAGTCTTCATACACATCCCCATCAAAGTGCATATGCTCCTCACCCTTTAGAAACGTTATGTCAAGTTCGTTCTTAACTTTCTACCTTTGTTCCTTTAGTTGTTTTTCACGTGGGAATGTCATTTGTAATACCTTTACAAACTATTTGGCTACATGTACCATTATTGGCACTGCGGATGGTGCCACTATGCCCCTCATCACTTTCTATGCCCTTGCTTATGTGCTTTCCTATTCCCTCTTAACTCTTGAACATGAGGCTCCACCTTGCTTAACTTTGTTCTTCTTCTTAAGAACACATTTTGGAAATTATGCTGCAACCTTCTTTCTATTTTCCAATGATGTCTACATCTCCTCCTTAGTTCTATTCACCTTGGGCGTTGGTTTCTATGGATTTTCCTTTTGGTGGACAAACATATACTGAAAGATTTTTGCCAATATCAAGGCAGATTAACATGTGTCCTTTTTATCCCCCTTATTCTCCTTGACATATTTATACCACCGATCTAGTTCACTACACAAACTATTGTATATAATTTATGCCCAATCTACCTTTTGCCTTTTTTTTTGCCCTCATCAATGTAATGGCATTCATGTTGTTAAAATACATCACCTTTTTTCTTTGATGAATCACCAATATGATTTGCAAGATATCTAACAAAATATGGCATACCTAGACTCTTTACATTCCACTAATTTGCTACAAAATTTGTAGGTGCGATTTTATAATTTTGTAATGCTAAAACTAGTAGTGACTTATTGCCTACCCTTTTGGGGTCTTCTACATACCCTTTTGCACATACTCCAAAGACATCTATAATCAATTGTTTATTAATTACATACACCTTATCCTTATGCCCAAAGTAAATATTTGTGCCTTTGATCACAAATTTGTTCAAAAATTCCAGCACAACATCGAACATGGGTGCTTCCCAACTCATTAGAAATAAAAGAACAAGCCTTACTTTAAAAGCCTAGTTTTTTTCTTCACTGATATCCTTCCAATCCTCCATCCTTTCAACATGCCTATGAATTGCTTAGGATTTGGAATGCAAATACCTTTCTCTAAAAAGTGTATAAACTTTGTCCATGATGGCATGTCTTTTCTTTGTTGTAGCATCTAACTCATGCATTTTGATCTCCATTGCCCTTAATTGTGCTTATGTCAACACCTGCACTTCTATGGATGGCTCTACTTTTGTCCCAACAACATCTTCTTCCCTTACATCCATCTATCCTATCTATGCCTCCTCAAATTGTTGCTCCATAGCTTCATCTTCCTCTGATTCTTCAATGAACACCAAATTTATTAATGTAACTTCTGGTCCTGTCTACACATTTGCATGCCAATGTTTTCTTCTATGCAAAAATTTAACCGCAGATGTTCCAGTTCAATTTATATCATGAATTATCGTATGCACAAATTGTATCCTTTCATTATACGTTTTTCCTTCTGCACATTCTAAAGATGATGAAGAATGTGATGATGACCTTACAATCAATGCCCGAATATTCAACATTCCTTCACTATTTGCTCTTCGCAACTCCTCTTCTACTTCTTTTTTTCTCTACAATTTTGCTTCCTCCTCTTCTCTTTGTTTGTGCTCACTCTTTTGCGCTTCCTTTTCCTTTGCTACTTTTTGTAGTTTCTCAATTGCACTTTCTACACTCATGCTCCTATGAATTCTAGAACTTAAAAAATGCTCACAACTACCGACAAGAAATGAAAATATCTTTTGATGGTCACCCCTTTTTTTTGTCCTTGAACTTCTCGCCCATCACATTCATTTTTTTACCTACCCATCGTCCTTTAATTAACGCCTAGTTTTTTTAATTAATATGGTTCATCACTCTCATTTTTTGTGTCCCTTATATAACCATGTGGAAGCATTTTGTGTCACATTATGAATAAATGCTTCAATTTTCATTTTCCTATTAGTCCACATCCCTAATCTCCCTACATTAATTGTACTGACTCCGCCTCATTTGCCATGTACACCTTTTGTTGATCATGGCCACTTATGAACTAATCATGTTAACTCATTTGTTGACTATGGCAATACACCTACTAACTATATTGATTTTTTTGTTGACTATGCCAACAAATTTAATGATCGTGTGAATACCCTTGATGACTAGGCAAATATTTATGTTGATTCAACTGATACCCCTAACAAGTAATTTTCAATCTGCATCCCACTTCCTTCACTTCTACAATTATTACTCACAGATTCATTAGTCATCTATAGTTCCAAAATCAATATTGTGTTAACTGCAAGATCTTTCATATGTCCTTCATCTTAATTACTCTGTATCTATGATTTTTATATGTCACAATCTTCATTTTCCACCTCCATATCAGAATCCTTTGCCTAAAGTCCACTTGCACTTTATTCCCAATACATTAGCATATATTGTTCTTTTTTTAAACTTTAAATTTTAAGTTTTGAGCTTCACATGACTAATATAGGGCTAGTCTCAAATTTTTCAACTGTTACCAATAACACAATGTTATTTGGCAACACATATTGTACTCTGTACAGTCCAAACCATTTCCTATTAAACTTCCCTAGGTGTGAATTATTGCCCTTTAAAAACCACAAAGCATAATCACTAGAATTGAATTGTTTTTTTGTATTTTTATGTTGACTCCATAATGTTATATTTCACTGTTGAATACTCGTAGTTTTTACAGCTTGTATTCTATCCTCTTGCAACTTCTCCAACTTTATAATTATGTTAGTTAAAACTTCCATTGAAATATTATCCTTTTCATTCCCACTAGCAACTGACATTATGTACTATGTGGGCATTAATGGATGTAATCCATACACTAATTGATATGGTGTATACCATGTTGTTGCTTTATATGCAGTTATGTATGAAAATAACATTGTGGACATATGTTCATCCCAATCTGTTTTATTCTCACTAACTAGCTTGGTTAATGGTGTCCAAGTACCTTGTTAGTAGACTAGGCCTACCCATTCCCTTGAGGATAATACTCACATGTTTCGATATAAAATGATTTGTCAAATACTTGATGGCATCATTAATGAAATGAACCCCCTAATCTATGACTATAATTAAAGGACATCTAAACATGGTTAATATGCACTCCTACAAAAAAATTGTTATGACTACTACAATATTAGTTCTCAATTCTTTTGCTTCCACCCACTTGGTAGCATAATTTATGGCAACAATAATATATTTATTCCCTATATATTTTCCTTGTGGCTTAATTGGTTACACAAAATAAATGAATGGTTTTCATGAATGGGTTTTTGGAAAACTTGTGACCAGCTTTGCAAGACTTTCAGTTGCCAATCCTCATGTTCTTTGACATGCATCACAAGATCTACAATAATCATGCACATCTTTATACATAGTTGGCCACCAATATTTAGCATCCAATATTTTCCTTTATGTTATTTTAGTTGCAAAATGTTTTCCTGATGGTCCTTCATGCATCTCTCTCATCACCATATGTGCTTTTATAGTTGTCAAACATCATCATAGTCTGTTGTCTTGGCCCATTCTGTACACTCCACCATCTTTAATATGAAAGGCTCTACTTTCCTAACCAATATCTGCTTTTATTATATTAATAATGTACCCACAATTTGTCTCGTTCTCAATAATTCTTTTACATTATTCAACCATTTAAGCTTTATGTAAAACATGTTTGCATCTGTGGTTTGATCAAACACACATGTTGGTTTTGTAATATTTGGTAGTCTTAACAATGCATTTGCAACTACATGAGTTCTATTTAGTTTATAGACTATTTGTGAAGTCATTTCTACAAACAATAACAATCATCTAGTTATTCTCCTTGAAACATGTGGTTTGTTGACCAAATAGACCATGCCATATGATCTACATAAAAGACAAACTTATTACCCAACAAATAATGTATAAACTTGTGCAAAGCAAAAACCATTGTTAAGGCCTTTTTTTTTATCGTGTTATAATTTTTTTTTGCTTTGTTCAGAAGCCTAGAAGTATACATTATTAGTTTATCACTCTTCCATGTTACAATCTGAGCCAACATAGCCCCCACAACTAACAAGGATTCATCTATATGAACATGAAATTCCACTTGCTAATTTGGTGATATCAAAATTGGACCTCAATATATTTTTGTTTGATCAATTCCCAAGCCTTTCTAACATTCCTTTGTCCAAAGAAAAGTCTTTGTCTTTTTGGTTAGTTTAATGATAGGTGTTATAATAGCAACAAAGTTTTTGATAAAACATCTGTAAAATTGTGCCATCCCATTAAATATTTGAATCTACTTTGGATTCTTAGGTGGTGGCATGTTTACTATTGCTTGTACTTTTTTTGGATCTATTAGTTTCCCTTTTTTGGAAACAATAAAACCTAATACCATCCCTAAAAATACCATAAATGCCCATTTCTCTAGATTTAGACTAATGCCATATTCTCTACACATTTGAAAACATAGTATGAGCTTCCGCAAATGACCTTCCATGTCACTATACACTATAAAGTCATCCAAAAATATCTTCATAAAGTTGTCCAAATATTATCTGAATGTTTTTGTAATAACTCTCTGATATGTTGGAGGTCCATTTTAAACTCTAAACGAAATCACCTTCCATATAAAAACCTACTAGTCTATAACAAATGCAGTATGTATGTATCTTCTAGAGCTATAAAGATTTGATGATATCGTGAGTATCCATAAAGAAAAAATATGCTTCATACCTTGCTATTATGTTTAACACTTCATTTGTGAAAGGTCATGGGTATGGATCCTTCTTCGTGGTTGTATTTACTTTTAAAAATCTATGCTAAATTTCAATTTGCCATTTTTTTAGGTATTATTACTATGGGTGACAACCATGTAGCTTCATGTATAGATTAAACAAATCTAATTGCTAATAACTTGTCTATATCTTATTTGGCTGATGTAACATAATTTGGATTTAATCTGTACCTAGCCTAATGTGCCGGTGGTATAATATTGTTCAATTCAATTTTGTGTTGTGTAAGTTTTGGTGGAATCCGTTTCAAATCTTTGTATGTCCATTCAATAACATCTTTGAAACCCTTTAATAGTTGTTCCAATTTTAACACCTTGTTTGTTTCCAACTATGCATTGATCTTCACCAACAATGGTTTTACATTAGTTCCTAGATTGAACTTCATTATTTGTTGATCTTTAGTTAATGTCCATGCTACCATTTGTAATTCTTGTATTTTGATTTTTGCTAGAGTTTCATCCACCACAACACTCCCTAGTTGATGACTTTAATACATCTTTGGATACACCTTATCTTCTAGAGCTACTTTTGGTTCATATATGTTGCCAACTATCTTCTTTTTTGTGTTATGTATTCCAAATTTATTTGCTTTTAAACACTAGTATTCACATTTGTATCCATGATCTCCACATATGTGGTTTTCACATATTGAATTGTCATGTAAACGAATTGTTCCTATTGAAAACAATTTTGACTTTGAGCAAAGATGATATCTTCTTCTTCATTTGTGATACCATTTTGATAATCGTAGCAGAATAACATTTGTGGTATTTTTACTTCACCTCCCAAATGCTGATGGATTATAATTATTCTAATTGTCCCATTCCTTTATATGGTAACAATGTTACTCCCCCAATCATGTGCCATTTTAACATCCCTCAACCATGGTCTCCCCAACAACATGGAATAATTAGAATTTTCCACACTATTATGAAATATAATAAACGTAATTATGTAAAGAATGCCATGAACATATATCTTCAAATCTCTAATCAACCCCATTAATTTTGTGGTTGTTTGATTTGCCATCTTCAAATTATATGGTGTAGGTTTAGGCTTTGGAAGCCCCAACCTCAATCTCAACTGTTATGTGATAATTATTGGAAACAACTTGAAATCAAGCAAGAAATGAAAGATTCAAGGTTCATGAAATGAAACAATTGTATTAACTAAATAAAAGATTATAAAGGTTGTATGCTTCAAATGCTACAATGTAAATTATGACTTGTAACAACTAACAAGGCTTGAAGGTTCTATGTGCACTCAAAATCATGAAAGGAGATAATGAAAGACCATTCAAAAACACTCCACTATATACTATCTCCTAACCCTAAAATAGCCGCCACTTAACCCTAATCTAACCGCCATTTAACCCTAACCTAGCCGCCACCAAACCCTAACCCTAGCTGCAACCAAGCCCTAAGTAATTTTCACTTCTAAACCCTAGCCACCACTATTCAACCTAACCTAATTACTACGAGGATGAAAATACTATTCATCCTTTTGATGAATGTTTAACACATTCATCACCATTGGGAATTAGAAACAAATAGTATTTCTAGCACTCCCACTCTATGAAGTTTTTAATCTGAACATGCTTATCAATTTGTTATGTTATTCTTTTGGTAATGCCTTTGTTAGCACATCTGCCACCATGTCCTGTGTTGAACAATATTCGAAAGTAATTTCGCCATTTTCAACTCATTCTCAAATAAAATGATGTTGCACATCAATATGTTTTGTTCGAACATGTTGCGTGGGATTCTTCGTCAATGATATTGCACCTTGGTTGTCACAATGAATCACCATTGCCTTTTTCTCTTTCATGTACACTAATTCCTTCATGAGCTTTGTCATTCGTATGGCTTCCTTGGTAGCTTGCGTACTTGCCATTTATTCGGCCTCTGTCATTGATAAAGCGATTGTGGGTTGTCATTTGCTACTCCAAGAAATGGTCCCACCTTCCATCATGAATACAAACCTTGTGGTGGATTTCTTATCCTCAATGTCACTAGCCTAATCCGCATCACAATATCTAACCAAACCTTAAGCTAATCCTCCGAAATGTAATTTGAATTACAAAGTGCCTTGCAAGTATCGAAAAATGTGCTTGACTGCAATCTAATGTTCTAGGCTCAAATTGGCCATATGTTGACTCACCATGCTTATTGGGTATGCCAAATCCGACCAAGTACACAACATGGCATACATCAAGGATCCCACATCTTGTTGATAAGGAACCTTCACCATCTCAACATCCTTATTCTCAATTTTTTTCAACTTTGACTTGGGATTAAACAGCACTCCAATGGCTTTGTAATCCTCCATACAAAAGCATTTGAGAATCTCCTTTAGATATCCAATTTGGTTGATGTAAAGCCAACGTTGTGCATGATCCCTTTCCACTTCCATGCCAAGGAAGAAATGCAAGTTGCTAAGATCTTTCATTTCAAACTTTCGAGAAAGTTCTTTTTTTACTTGCAAAAGCTTGTCCTTATTATTGCACACCAAAATGAGATCATCGACGTAGATGACAATGAAAATTTGACATCTCCCACTTGGGCAATGTACATGTTAAAATCCGCATCACTCCTCACAAACTCGATGTTTTTCAAAAAAACATTTAATTTTTGGTCCCAAGCCCTTGGAGATTGTTTCAACCCATACAATGACTTGTGAAGCTTGCACATAAGATGTTCACCTTCTTGTGTGAATCCTTCGGGTTGTTCCATGTAGATCTCCTCTTCAAGGTCACCATTGAGAAATGTGGTTTTGATGTCCATTTGATGAATCTCCATGTTTTCAATGGTCGTTAATGCAAGGATACAACAAATTGACACATATTTTGTAACGGGTGGAAAAGTTTTGTTGTAATCAACTCCAAATGTTTGGGTGAAACCTCTTGCCACAAGTCTAGCCTTGTAATGTTCAACTTCACCATGGACCCTATCGTAACCCTATTTTGAAAGAGTGTGAGGATGAAATTCACATTCCCAAAATGGGGACTTAAAAGTCCTTTGGGACTCCCGAAAATTTAGAGTTTGATTGTAGGGGTCAAAACACCTCGCATTGGGGCCTTTTTTATATCATGGGAAAGCTATCAAAGTGTAGATGTCGAAAATGCGTTCGCATGAGCCATTTGGACATCTGCAACACAAGTTATGGCAAAAAGAAAGGCCAAAAGTTGGGAATCAACCCGACCCCGATGCGTGCAGGAGGAGTGCAACACACCATTGGAAAGCTCTTGACGAGAGCTACAACTTCGCTTTAAACCTCATCCCAATCAGAGGTTTAAGCAAAGAGTTATAGTCTTGTAAAGTTGCGAGAGTCTAAACCGTGGCAATTCCGGGACTCCTCCTTGGGAGTCTTGGGACAAAAAGCCATTCGGATGTGGGTGCCATGGGGAGGCACATAGAATATTATATGGGGGAAAGTGGTGGCTTCCCCTGAGTTCGGGCTGTGGTGAGTTTTGTGAGTCCAAAGTTGCCCATGACTTGTCCTAGCACTAAAGGTGCTCCAAAATTTGTATTGTGGTGCAGGTACGAGTGAGTAATTAAAGCTTGTCACTCTTCCTAGTCTCATCCCGGAGCCTCAGCACACCCCTCTACCCTTTTTAGTGTTGAGAGCTGGGAGCATGCCCCGAGTTCCTCACAATTTCGTTGTTTATGTAACTTAGACCCATCTTGGGTCTAACTAGGAACTTGGGAGCACGTTAAAATCAAACATGGGGTCCATGGTGAAGTTGAACGTTACAAGGCTAGACTTGTGGTAAGAGGTTTCACCCAAACATTTGGAGTTGATTACAATGAAACTTTTGCACCTGTTGCAAAGTTTATGTCAATTCGTTGTATCCTTGCATTAGCAGCCATCGAAGACATGGAGATTCATCAAATGGACGTCAAAACCACATTTCTCAATGGTGACCTTGAAGAGGAGATCTACATGGAAAAACCCGAAGGATTCACACAAGAAGGTGAACATTTTGTGTGCAAGCTTCACAAGTCATTGTACGCGTTGAAACAATCTCCAAGGGCTTGGAACCAAAAATTAGATGCTTTCTTGAAAATCATCAAGTTTGTGAGGAGTGATGCGAATTTTAGTGTGTACGTTACGCAAGTGGGAGATGTCAAATTTTTCATTGCCATCTACATTGATGATCTCATCTTGGTGTGTGATAATAAGGACAAGCTTTTGCAAGTGAAGAAAGAACTTTCTCGAAAGTTTGAAATGAAAGATCTTGGTGACTTGCATTTGTTCCTTGGCATGGAAGTGGAAAGGGATCATGCACAACGTTTGCTTTACATCAACCAAATTGGATATTTCAAGGAGATTTTCAAACGCTTTCGTATGGAGGATTGCAATGCCATCGAAGTGCCACTTGATCCCAAGACAAAGTTGAAGAAAAATGAGAATAAGGATGTTGAGACGGTGAATGTTCCTTATCAACAAGTTGTGGGATCCTTGATGTATGCCATGTTGTGTACTCGGTCGGATTTGGCATACCCAATAAGTGTGGTGAGTCAACACATGGCCAATCCAAGCATAAAACATTGGATTGTAGTCAAACGCATTTTTCGATATTTACAAGGCACTTTGCAATTCAAATTACGCTTCGGAGGATTGGCGCCCTAAGGTTTGGTCGGACATTGTGATGTGAATTAGGTCGGTGACCTTGAGATAGGAGATCCACCACAGGGTTTATATTTATAATGGGAGGTGGAGCCATTTCTTGGAGTAGCAAACAATAACCCACAATTGTTCTATTAATGACGGAGGCTGAATACATGGCAAGTACACAAGCTACGAAGGACGCCATATGGATGACAAAGTTCATGAAAGAATTAAGGTACATGAAAGAGAAGAAGGCAATGGTGATTTGATGTGACAACCAAGGTGCAATATCATTGACGAAAAATCCCACGCAACATGTTCGAACAAAGCACATTGATGTGCAACATCATTTTGTTCAAAAACGAGTTGAAAATGGCGAAGTTATGTTCGAATATTGTTCAACAAAGGGCATGGTGTCGGATGTGCTAACAAAGGCATTACCAAGAGAACGACATAATAATTTGATAAGCATGTTCGAATTAGAAACTTCATAGAGTGGGAGTGTTAGAAATACTATTCGTTTCTAATTCCCAACGGAGATGAATGTGTTAAACATTCATCAAAAGGTTTAATTCCCAACGGAGATGAATGTGTTGAATATTCATCAAAAGGATGAATAGTATTCTCATCCTTGTAGTACTTAGGTTAGGTTGAATAATAGTGGCTAGGGTTTAGAAGTGAAAATTACTTAGGGCTTGACGACGGCTAGGTTAGGGTTAAATGGCGGCTACTTTAGGGTTTGGAGATAATATATAGTGGGTGAATAATAGATGAATGTGTTCTTCCACTATGATTTCAACATCTACTTTATTGAAAAGAATTTTTAAAAATATATAATGCAATATATAGAAAATTCTAATGGAAGCTTCTTGTGGAAGCTTTTTTCATGGAATTTTATAAATTGTAATGGTACAATTTCAAACTCCATTAAACATTAGGATTCATCCACTTGTAATTGGGTCAAAGTTCTTGAAGTTACAAAAGGTTTTAGTGCAAATAGATTTGGATGAAATCTTTAGGATGATGTTCAACGTATAATTACCTTGAAATTGAATTGAAAAATCAAAACCCAATCACAAACTAGTTGATTTTTAACTACAAAATAATTTTGTTATAGTTATAAAGTAGTTGCACATGCAATCATTGTAAAGACCACATTGATGATGTGGTAATGTTTACATGGATGATGATGCACCAAGGTTGAATAACTCTTTGACAACACCACCCAAACCCCAAAACCAAAATCTTGTGGATGAAGCAATTCAAAGAGGAGTAGAAGACATAAAGGTAGACTGAAGGCATTTTAGATTATTTACTTGAACTACATTGACAATTTACATTCATCTCTAAATTCCATTATGCCACCAAGTTATTGTCTAGGTGTTTAGTGGATGAAATATTGATGTATTATAGTTCACATTTAGTCATGTTGAAATCAAGGATTGTAGCCATGCTATTTGGTGGTGTGAATCAAAAACTAGCTAATTAGAAATTTAAATGTATATTAATTACCATGCAATCCCACTAAAGTTGCAAGGCACATGGGGTTATCACAAAGACCATGCATATGACATGGCAACATCCATGCCAATTAGCATTTACCACGTTGGATGTGTTTGTATGGGAAGGATCGTGCAATCCACATCATTGCATTTGGTTGCCTATACACTAGAAGAAAATTGGGTTTTTGCAACCAATCAATTTTCAACTACTTGTGACTATTTGTTGCTTGCAACTAATGTTAGTTATTTTTACAACTATTTTTTGGATTTGGTCATGTTTGCAACTATGTTCCAACTAATTTGCAACTAATGTTTTTTTCATCCTTTCATTTGGATAGATTTAATATGCTTTCATTCAAGAAGATTCATTTATGTACCATTAGTTGCAAATGTGTTCAAATAAGTCACAACCCTTTTGGTATTCAATGTGTTATGTGTATTATAAAGTATATGGGTTTAAAATGGTGTAGTAAATGTAATCTACTCATTAATATATGAGGATGTACTTGTGTATAATATGGGTTATATATATTGATTGTATTCAAATTATATGTAGGTTACATTCTATACACAAATTATTGTTAATTTTTCAATTATATAAAAATTCCACCAATTCCAAATTTTTTTTTTGTAATTAATGTGAAATTAATTACTATAATCATCTCATGATCTAATCTTCATCATCAAGAAATTCCATTGTCTTCTTGAACATATTTTCAACTTGGAGATTACCAGCCTCCACAACTTCTACCTTAAACTCATGGCAAATGAATTTGACGATTTCTTAATCCAATGTTTGGTTCACTATGGTGCTAATCCCTTTCTGTGATTTTGGGGGCCTATAATTTTGCGTGCAGACCTTTGATTGAAGTGAAGTCTAAAGAAAAGTTATAGCCCTCATCAAGAGCTTTTCAACGATATGTCACATGCCACTTGGACGCAAGGAATTGGGGTGATTCCCGATTTTTTTGTGGTTGGGAGTCAAATTGTTAAATTGACTCCTCACCTTTCTTTTAGCTATAACTTGTGTGTTAAGTGTCCAAATGGGTCATGCAAGCCCATTTTAAACATCTATGTTCCAACAAATTTTCAATGATGTAAGGAACTCCTCAATCCAATGGGTTTTGACCCCTGTAATTGCTCTATGAAGATTTGGGAGTCCATTTAGACTCCAATTCCCAAAGTGGGAGTTCACTTGGGAGTGTAAGGGTTCATTCCCTCACACTCTCTTGCACTTTTGGGAGCATGAAATGTGACTCCCGAATTTCCCTCTTCGCTTGCACCTTTGCAAGCCCTTGCGTTGGTCGCGAGCCCAAGGCTAGGGTTGCAACATCTTGTTTTAATTGTTTTATAGTTGTAATATGCAATTTAACATTATAAAAAAAACACATATTTTCAATTGGTATTTGCAACTAAATCCCTTTAGTTGCCTTGGACAAGTCACATGCGATATTAGTTGCAAATAACAAAAGGTATTGGGTGAAAGAAAAAATCAACAAATGTAAGTTCATCTTTTGATTCCATTGTATACATATTGTCACACACGATAAAAATGTGACTATTTTGGTCACATTGATGGTAAATGATGTGTTGCCATGTGTCCCAATATTTATTATTTAAAATATTATTATTATCATTTAGAATTAATTTGAAATGTTTAATTCAAATGCTTGGAATGAATATTATTACACATGGCCCAATGTAAATATGCCACATTGCACTTTTAAAATGAATTTCATAGAAAATATTAATATTAGGTTGGTAGGTACCTAGGTAGGTATGTAAATAAGTGCTTACAAACCTAGGTTACATACTTGCCTACTTACTTTGGTAAAAAGGTCAGTAGGTAGGTCCTATCTTCCCAAGCTAAATACATATTCATATAAGTAGGTATTTAGGTAGGTAGGTACATAGGTCAACCTAGGTAGATACGTCAAACTAGGTACCTAGCTAATTAAATAGATAAGTAGGTTGGGGAGGTAGGTAATTAAATATTATTTTGCATAATTATTTTTTTGGTTTTGGGTTAAGCCTTTTGATTGAGCCATCTGATGTGCACAATTTTTTTTCATGTGAAATCGAATGACCACACCGTTTGTTTATATAATGTTCAAAATAAAAATGAAAAACAAATAATATGGGATGAGTTTTGAAGTCACAACTTGAAAACTTTCTTCATGCCTTTTGTTCATAGTTTTTTAAAATTTAAACAATATAATTATTCAAGTACATGGCTCACTAAATAATTAGATAACCATTTACTTAATAATGATTATATTTAACATACATTACAAATATAAACTATACATTACAAACATTAAATATTCATTATCAATTACTTAAATAACTAATAACTTATTAATATTTAACTAACTAGCTATTTAGTTAATCACAAGTTGTTAATACATAACTCATGATAGAAAACTAAATAACTAAAATATTTAAAACTATTTTCATACTTCTTAAAATCTCGTCAAATTATATTTAATGCAAAATAATGTAATTAATATTTTTTACTATATATATTTTCAGATTATAAATAATGAATTACAATTACAATTAAAAAATTCCTCAATGATTTATTATTTATTTAATTGGTATTAAATAATTATAGTAACTACCTACTATAATAATAATAATAAATATATAATTACGTTTATTACTGTAAATATTGTTATCGATCAAATATTGTTTTTTGTTGTCTTGGTATTTTTCGACTATAAATAAAATAATATGCTAAACATATATTAATTTTCCAAACCATTGTAAAATTATAATAAAAACATTTGATCATAGACAAGTAATAATAAAATTCTAAAATAAAAAATTAGTATATAATAATTCCTGCATTTACAATCATTATAAAATTTATTTTAACTACATTATGGTTTTTCCAAAATTTTCATTCAAGTTTGAAGTTATAAAGTACAAATTGTGAATAATTATGTTCAAATAGAAAATAATGATGCATATATTATAATTAATTATTATCTAAATTAATTACAATTATTTTAAATTAATGTAAATTAATTACAATAATTGATTTCTTTTATTTTAAAAATGGAAATTTTACAATATAAAAATATATCTTGTAACAATAATTATTTAGTGTAATTTATAATCAGTAAACATAATCATTTATAATATTTACAATAGTTACTTACTACATATGGATAAGTAATTACAAGAAATAAATATTTTAATTTATTATATTACCATTTGTGTAATTATGGTCATTACATTAAATATTTTAATTAAATTAAATACTTTTAGAAACTTAAATTTCAGAAAATTTATATATTATAGATTATGAATAATGAAGTTCAATCATAATTTAATTATGCAAGTATTGTAATTTTAATTGTAAAATAAATTATAATATTAGAATAATTTTAGAATAATTTTATGTTATTATAGAATAGTTAGTATTGATACAAAAAAATTATTTTTATATTAAATATTTACTATAAATAAATAAATAATGAGTAATACCACAATTATTTAGTGTCTTTTTTAATAAAATAATTACTTCAACTTTGTTCATTATTTGAAAATTTTCATAAAATTTTCAGATAAGATCTTAATTATAGGACATAACTTTTTGATTACGGATATGAAATTTTGTTACTGTTATTAAAATATAAGCATTATAAATACAATAATTACTTTTTATGATTGGGAAATATCATTTTAATTATTGTGAAATTTTATGTTGTAATAATAGTTATTTATTTCAAATAAGAAGTAATAATTTATAATTAATTATAATTAATTATAAATACTTAACTTGCAAAAAAATTATTTAAAATTTTTATGACATAGTAAGAATTATATGTTGTAAATACATGATTAAATATCATAGAGTCCTAAAATATAATTTTATAGTTTTAGAAATTAAATTAATTCATTTAATTAGAGTGGTAATATTTTAATTTTTGAGAATAAACATTATTCTTTGGATGTATCCAAAGTCTATGGTGTCAAACCATGTATATTTGTGCACCCAAATGTTTTAGATATGAAAGGACACATATTTGACTGTTAAATATGAAAAGATAATTTGTTTTATTTTTATTTTCAAAATGTCTTTAATTGTTGCGCATTTTGTCTTCCTTATCTTTGGGCCTTGTGCATTTCGTCTTTTTTGCATTGGTGAACATGAGATGAGATAAAACTTAAGCTTTTGTGGATTTTGATTTAGATACTCCTATTATGATTTTTATTGCATATGTTGTTTGGAGGAAGTGAGGTGGTGAAGAAAAAAAAGCAAAATGGTGATGGCTATGTTGTTTGTTGTAGTAGTGATGTTTGTAAGCTAGATTAATGTATGTATGCATAGACTTATGTTTGCAAAGGAGGAAGGAGTTTGTAAGGGCATGATGTAATACAATAGTGATAGATAAGAGTGCAAAGTTGGATGCGTGAAAAATGTTATTTGTGGAGTTTGCAAATGCTATTGTTTTCTCTCTTTGTTTATTGGTCAATTGTTTGTTACTTTTCTTTCTAGTTTAAAGGTTTCTTGTAGAATCTTGGCTTGATGTAACTTACTTGGGAGAGGGGTAAGGTCTTCCTCCTCTTCCTTTAGATGGTCTAGAAAAACATGCTACCGAATGTATGTACACTCCTGATGCTTTGATGGAAGCCTAAGTTTCTACAAGACCACTAGAAGGAGGTTGAGGAGATGGTGAGGATGTTGGAGGTCCTTTGTTGTTTTTAACTTCAAAGCTTGTTCTCACAATGCAAGAAGTCTCAAGATGCCAACATTGACACTCCTTCGTTGAAACCTTCTCCTAAACTTGTTTTGAACCTTCGTCTAAAGGGCTCTCCTTCTTCTTCTATGCAACAATTATAAGAAGCAACAACTACCATGGGTAATGTAAATGGATCACGCAATGAAGCTCCAACCAAATTCTAAATTGAAACTTCATGATAATATTCCTCCTCCTTCTCCCATAGTTGCTTTAGGCAAAAGTAATGTTGTTGTTGTTGTAGCAAATTATGGTGCCATAGACTCACTAAGGTAAACTTTGGAGAAAGTTGAAAAGCTTGGAACATGGAATAGAATTGAAGCAAGCCATAGCAATAGACAAGTGGGGAATGGTGCAAAAAGACTTAAGCCACAAGCAACACAACCAAATGCATGGAGAGTTGGAGATAAGTAGAAGCAAAATTGAATGATAATAAGCATTGTTGGCAAAAGAAAGACCTTGTTTTTCATGAAAAAGTTAGGGAGAAGCAAACACTTCTTTTTTTGCAACTACTAATGGAACACCTACTGCCAACCGACCTATGCCTTTGCAACCCCTTTATTCCTGGACAACTTAAGCAAAACCTATCTTGTGGCCACGAACACTTAGTGTTGAAGTTGTTACAACAATCAAACTAAAAGCCTCACTTGCAAGTGGCAATGAAGTAGTGAATACAAAGACCCATGTTGAGATATGTTGGAGTGGGGCCAAGGATTGCATCATTGGCTTGAACAAGTTTAAATCTTGCCACAACACCTATAGTGGCCATGGTTGTGCCTGCCAAAAGCTTTTACAAAAGTTCCCCCACCTTAAGGTTGGTGTTTAAAAGCTTTTGATGAAAACTGATTGGATTTTATTTTTCTCCATGGTAATGATTTTGAAATGTTTTTTCCTTGGTTTTTATTTTCAAAGGGTGAAGAAGATTGGCGCAAGAAGGCCAATAATCCCTCTGAAGGTGTGAAAATAAAAATGACTACTTGCGACAAAGAAATTTTTGGATGTTGTCTTTGTAGATTTGAACATTGACATTTTAGGAACACCACCAGTTTGCAAGGGTGGCATGAAGATGAATAAGGCTAGTCATAGAACCATGTGTGAAGAAGCAACTAAACAACAACACTCGTATGTGTTGACATACTTGAAGTTGGCAATGAAAGACTTTCATGCCAAGAATTGGCTCAAAAGCTTACTATCAATGATAATGAAATTATCAAGGTTCTTTTCAATAGAATCCCAATCGTGGGAATTTCGGGACTCTCGCTTGGGAGTCGCGAGACAAAATGATATTTGGGTGATGGTCCCATGGCCAGGCATAAAGTATACTATAAGGGGGAAGGTGGTGGCTTCCCTTGAGTCCGAGTTGTGGTGAGTCTTATGAATCTGAGTTTGCTCATGGTTCTTTTTAGCACCAAAAGTGCTCCAACTATGCACTAACCAACTCGTTGTTTGGTTTTGTGCACGTTCGTATGAATGCTTGTTTGTCATTCTTCCTAGTCCCATCCCGAAGCTCTAGCACATCCTTTTACCCCCAAAGTGTTACAAGCCAGGGAACATGGCCTAACTCCTTACTTTTTCATTGTTTTCACCTCGGACTCACATTTGAGTCTATCAAGGAGCTTGGGAATGTGTCACAAGAAGTCAATGCACATTGACCAAAATTGTATAGCTGACCAATTACATTCAAAATACTCCAAACCCTTGGAATTTCCCTAAAACTCATGTTGAACCAATCATTTTCCAATGTTGCAACCTAGTTGTAATGTAGTTGGTATGGACATGTAGTTATAAATTAGTGCGGTCTCCATGGACACAATTTTCTCATAGTGATAGGGAGAATCGTCAATAATAATGGTTTGGATATTTCTAAAGCCCACTAATATTTAAAAGTTTAGAGCAATGCAAGACTTGTGTTTTCGCACAAGAAACATTAGTAACTTTGTTAGAATGTTAGTAACAACCAAAGTAGCAACACAAATTTCCATAAGACAATTAAAATAAAAAATCACATTTGCATTATAATTTTGTTACGGTGTTGGAAATTGTTCAAAAACATCTATATGAAATTTTCATTAGATAAATGAATTTGTTAAATGTCTATGATGTGACAATTTGGGACACTTTAATTTTGGCACTTTGTTAATTTCAAAAAACCATTTGAATGAGGGGCCCAAAGAAAACTATACAATATATTATGTGGGAAAATAATTCCTCTTATAAGATTTAAGATTGTGATGAGTTAATGTAGTGAATTCATGATGATTTGTGGGTGTAAACACTATCATCATGAATCCATAAATATGACAAAGTTTGGATTATTATTCATGATTATGTGATTTTTAATGCATTTCAAGTTACAAAATTATGTTATAGAAAATTAAATCACTGGTGCCAATGTTTTAAAAGTTTTTAATACTTATATTCATTGTATTCATTCCAAAATGTTGCACATGTTTCATAATATATTAGAAACATTGTCATGTTAATATAGTTTTGCAAATTTTGCAAAATTAGTATAGTTTTGGACACTATAACATGAAAATCAAACACTTGTTACATTTGCTACATTCTTGTTACTACAACTACACCCTTGTGTATTTAGTTTTGTTCTTTACTACATTTTTTATAGCTTATTGCAATTCATTTGACCAAGGCATATATGCAAAAGAATATGCCATTTTAATATCTTGATGATGTTGCCACTTGGACCAAATACAAGGACCTTTTAAGTGGTTCAAAGTTTCAACAATTTACATTGCCACATGAATTGAAAGATTAATGCTTATATTAATTGACAACCATGAGAGTGCCTCATATGATGTATGTTATGTTGCATGTGCAATCTAAATTCAACATAATCACAATGTTAACATTGTGAATTCTAACACATTGGAAATGTAATGATGTGACATTAGATGATCATGAAATACATTGAGTCCAAACGACAAGAGATTGGGGAATGTAAGATTGCATCAAATGAATAAAAAACTTGGATGGTGCAATTTGAAGTGAAACTAATCACGACTTGACACAAACTTATACACAAACCTTGTAGGAGGAATTATTCCTTCACATAATACCATAAAAAACTTTCCATTAGCCTTTCATAAATTTTCACTATTCCCAAAATTCCACCAAAATAAAGAAACCTTGGTCTTTTTGAACTTTGAAACCTTTTATTTCATGATAAACCTAATCAAATGGGATAATGCACATTTTTAAGCTTTGTCATTCCAAAATGCTCGTTAAGTGGTTTGGGATTTTGGTCATGTCTTTTTAAATGAGCTTGTAATTATTAGAATTTTTAAAAAGGTATTTGAGCCTAACATGTTGCAATAGTGCTCACAATTGAAAACTTTTCAATGACATCAAAATCACATGTTTTAACATATGTTGACCTTTTAAACATCATTTTCAATTTAACATTTGGAACTTTTTGAAAGTTCGCACCTCAAAATGGGAATGCATGTTGTGAGTCTTGGTAATGCATCCTTTGGCTTCCACACACTTTCCCTTTTATTTAGGTGAAAATTTCAATCTCTTTGGCCCATGCCATAATGCTTGTTTGACTTTATTATTTGTTTACCTTCAACCTTGATTGTGAACCCAAGGTTATGGTCCTAAGAAATTATAGGACTTATTATTGAAAACACTTTCAACCTTTATGATTAAATAACCAAATGTAATAAAAGATTGTACATTGAATAATTTAATTAAACATCAAACACACCAAAACTAGACATATTTCAATAGTCTAGTAGGAAAATACATGAATATCATTAATCATAAAAAAAAATTACTTCATTTAATAAATTTTAAAATTCCAAATGGCTTGCATTTAGTTTTATGTTTTACAAGTTGATGCTTTCATGAAAAATCAATACTCCTTTAACATCAAGTGATTTGTCCATAAGCATCATTGAATTTATTTTAATGGAATAAACCTTTGCTTTAAATGACATAAATTTAACTTCAAATTCCTTTTTTTTTTTGTAGTTCAAAATTCCAAAACAATCAAACTATTTTATTTTAAATGATTTGTCTAACAATGGTGTCAAATATCTAATTGCACATCATATTTTCAACTCTTTTGGGCAATAATATGTAGTTAGTGAACATGATAATATTTTCCTTATGCCATGAATAATGTATCCTTTTGGGGGTAGACTTGATCTAATTATACATGCCACTATTAACTAAGGATATTATGCATAACTTGAATTGTTTTCCAAATTAGGTTGATAATTAAACCTACATGTCATACGTGATTAGTGTGTCCACCCCAGTTACCCTAGTTAGGTCATACTTTTTCGTAGGGTGTATAAAGATCACAAATATTAGAGAAATCTATTGATATATGAATACCCATACTAGTTTGAAGTGATACAATTTTTCTTGGAGTTTTGAAAGTAATTGTCCAATCCATGTCCAAGATACATCTAAAGATCCAAACATCATATGTTTTGAAGTTTTGAGGAATGTAGAATTTTTGGCCCTTGATATGTATGATGAAATCAAAACAATTTCAATTGATTCCATACAAAGTGTTGCCCACCAAAACCCAAATCAAAACAATATATTAAGCTTATAACATCTTCAAGTGCCATAAATCATTTTGAATGGCCCTAAGTATAATAATGTAATGTTGTAGCATAATTAAACATTAAACAATATATCCTTTTAGTTTTGACTCTTCTTTATGAAGGAAAACATTACTTTAACCATGGTCAAATACAAGTCCTCCCACACAAGAAATGAAATCATTGTATGATTAATTAATTATATGTGGAAACACACAAGGGTTAAACACAAAAGGATGTCACACAATATATTTTTGCATTCAAATTTTGAATTGTAGTTCATTTCAATTTATGTATGCAAATGATGAAATAAAAGTCATATCAACAATGCCTTTAGGTATCAAAACACAATGTAAAAATTCCATGCCAAAATATCTGAAATTTAATTCATGAAAGATTTTAATAGGCATTACACAATTTTTGATTTAGTTCCCAAAATGCACCAATTGGACTCATCAAAAGCATCACAAGGTATAGTTATAGTCCATAATTTGTACATATATAACAAATAGACGATTAAAACATAAGATTGATTTTTATTTTTTTTGGCCAATTTTTTTGCATTAGAAAGGTGAATTTCTTCGGAAGTCCTTTACTTTTTATGATTAATGCACTTGGAACTTATTTTTTAATAAATCAATAAAGGTCAAATATAAATTATAGCTACCCAAATTAATTTATTATGAATTTTAAATATTATTTTTGGCCATCCATTTCCCTTTAACTTTGTCAAAACTAGTATGAAATCCTTTGTATTCCCTTCAATTATGGACATTTGTGAAATGCCACTTTTGTTCCAATGTAGTGTGTTTTCACTTTTGCCTAGTCTTTAAAATCAAAATTTCATGGTCATTGAAAAAACAATTTCAACAAACAAATCAAAATATTTGGTTACAAATCAAAATAACCAAGAGGACTTTATTTATGCAATGTTGGGGATCCATTATTGGAATTAAAACATTTGATGTTTAGAGATGGGGATTTTCCTATAAGACCTACATCAATGGAAGAGATTAGGTACATGGAAAAATTAATGAAATTTAAACATGACATGAAAAATATTAGCAAGGCACACTTGAAACATTTGGAAGAAACAAAATAGGAGCTCAAGGAACACTTAGACATTGGTTTACACTATTTATGGAGGATCAAAAGGATTCTTTTTTAAAAGATCAGAATAATATGCATATATGCAATTGACACTTCACTTTTCAAAATAAAAGGACAATAAAACCAATTACATGACCAAGTGATAATCTATACTAGTTTTTAAACCCAAATATTTGCTTGATAATCACTATGAAAAAAAGGAGTGTTTTGCAACTGGCCCTGTAACATTATTTTTGAGTTGTAGAGTTGCAATTCATCGTATATATGATGTAATTCATTGCAATTCAATTGCAACTTTGTTAAAACATTTTATTTTCAACTACTATGCAACTCCATTATAATTGCGCCCATGATGTCATGTTGATGTCATTAATTGTCATCTATATATTAAAACCTAACATGTGGCGTTATGAAAAAAATTGGACATATATTTTTTTGAAATATAAATTTCCATTATTCATTATGATTATTAATGATGGTTCGAATTTGTGACATGTGGCACAATCATTTTTTGCCACATGGCATATTTAAATTATATTGGAATAATTAATTAATTAATTAATTAATTTTTAGTAGCGAGGTAAGTCATACATAACCATAGGTAGGTAGGTTGGTAGGTCTTAAAACCTACATACCGACGTATCTACTTACGACCTACCTACCTACTTACTTACATAAGTAAGAAAACACAAGATTAAATGAACAAAATAATAGCCATGAAATTTTATTTTTTAATTTTATGTTTTGCCTTCATATTAATCTTTTTAATCTTCATCCCAAAATGGCACTTGTATTTTAATGTGAGAATATAAGATAATAAACCTTTTTTATATAATTTATAACATGGGATTCGAAGACAAAACATATGGTTTAAATCTTTTAGTTGTTCCTTAGTTGCAAATTAGTTGCAATTCAATTGCAACTATAACATTCAAGTGTTCAAGGGAAGCAAGATTTAAAGGGAAGGCTCCATTGTTTTGGTATCTAAACAAAACTTGAACCCTTCCTATTGGTACATATGAGGCATTCAAAATCGTCAAAAATGAAATAAAATTGAGAAAGTTATTACCCCCCAAAATAGAGGGAATAAAAAATTCAACATAACAAATCACTAAACGCTACAAAGGCTAGTTCTTGACACACCTAAAATATGTTCCGTTGTTGTTATTAGAGTTCAAAGATGATTCGTAGAACTTGAGGTATTGTTCCCATAACATTTTAAATCACTCAAAATGAAGCACATATGATGAAGATATAATTAACTAATGAATAAGTATCTTTATTAGGTTATAAGTAGTTGTATTATAGTTATAACCTAGTTGAATAATAATACTTTAATAGTGACACACTAATGGCCGTATTAATTGTATCAATGAAAATCATAATCGAAAACTAATTACAAATGTATCCCATAATAGGTGGTGAAAATGTGGACATGTGGCATGATCACATATAGGTACATTATACATTAATTGCAACATAGTTATTGCTTTAGGTGCACATTTACAACAATTTTAAATTAGTTGTCACATGTAATTACAATGCAACTTTTGAAAAAGTCAAACGTGGTTGACTACATATCTATATATGATGTGTATAAATACAACATAGAAGACCCATTTTCAACTTACTTGCAACTATAATACAATTAAATGATTTTCTAACTTGGTAATTTATTTATTAATACACTATATTTCTAGGGGGATAGTTGCACACTAGTTGTAATACCCAAGGGATAATTACACAATGGTTGTATATGAGCTATTTTTTGAGTTTTAGTTGTAGGGTTGTGTGGTTTTGATAGACGTGATTTTTCATATTGAATTTTCCTTTAAAGTTTTATATTCGTCCTTCTTCAACGACAATGTACATTGAATTCTTCACATGGGTTTTAGGTGGTGGTGCTAACATTGTTTTTCTTTTGGCATTGTGAATTTGTTAAATGTGTCAATACATCTCATTGCATGGATTATCTCATGTTGAAATTGTAACACCTCTAATTAACATGTGTCATTGAGGTCACACACTATGTCATGAATTTTGAAAACTTTAGTAGAGGATAAGTGACCAAATCTAAGCAAATTTGGTCACTTCTCCAATTTTTTTGATAATCCTTTCTTTGAGATTATTAACTCAAGCGTGCATATGATGTCAATATTTGTTATGCATTTAACTTACTACATTAAAAGAAATATGGGGGCTTGTAAATTATAATGTATGAACTTTAAAAATGTTATAATGATTGATATTATGATTATTAGGGACTTCATTTTAATTAGATAATATATCAATAAAATAAAAATTTAAAGATTTTTTAGCATATGAATTGTAGGTTATTCTTGATGGACTATTTATTTGTTAATGTTACAAATTTGGGTATATTCAAAAGTTGAATCATTATAGAAAAATATTTATTTGATGTTGGGTTTGTGCATGTACATAAGTTATAAACAATTTTATTTAATTGGGCACACACATGAATGAAAAACTATTACTTGGAATTCATGGATTTTGTTATTTAACCACTAAGTCCTTTTTGGGGTAAAAACAATATGAAGGAAATGGACTTTGGGTGATGTTTCCACATGTCACAAAGTGGGCCATCTTAGCTTACATTCATTTGAAGTGGAAAGAGGTGCCTAACCATAATGTTTAGGCCACTTAAACACAATTCATATTATGACAAACTTATGGAAAGTAGAAGAACTAATTCATCATTCTTTTGAACCATGTGGATGCTATAATTAAGGGTTTCATTGCATGGATGTTGCTATCACAACTTGCAAACATACATTCCATCCTCTTTGCCTTGGTGCAATGGTAAAATAATCTAACAAATTTTTTTGTATCTATAATGTGAAACTTCATCCTAAGTGATGGACAAGTTGGGGATTAAAAAAATTGGACAAGGAATCGACTAAAATTGTAAAGAAAATGAACATTGAACAAACTTGGGATGACATCATTAATGTTGAAAATCAAAGAAATTGCACCATCTAAACATTCAAGTCCAAAAGGTACATGTTATTATTCACATTGGTTGCTTCTGTCTTGATGATGTCTTTATGATGAAGGTTGCAAATGTTTTTGGATTTTTATGCTATATAATGCAACTCATGATGTTTAATGTAAAAATTAATGTTTGTGTCATTATTGTTGTGTAAAAAAAATGAAGTATGATGAACAAAGTTTGGTCAAACACAATTTCCATTGGGTTCATGTTTTGCAAGCATCAATTGATAACACCTAAACATCAAGTTTGGCTACTTGCTTGCATTCAACATCACATGTGAAAAGATTGTTTCCCACTATTTCACCTAGTAAATCCACAACAAGTGTCATGTCACCATTTCATATGTGAGGTGATTTTTGTGTTAATGGTAACAATTCCTTGACAATATGCAATCCAAAATCTCCTATTATTTTGAAAATGAAAGGGATATTACTTGAAGAACTTTCAATGAAGAGGCCTATGCTTCTGGACTTATTTGGTGGCCAATAATTAACATATTTGGAATCAAGAACAAATAGAACCTACTATAAATGTGGAATCAAGTATGTGACTTATCTTATTCCACGGTGAAATGTGTGTTTTGACTCCCTCTTTTGGTCAATCATGTTTATAGTTGATCTTGGTGTGGATTGTGTAGGTGTTGGTAATATGGTTGATGCACCAACATCACTAACACAAAGTTTTCAATACATCATTGCCACTGCGTTCAAACAAAATACTAGGACTGATGGAAGGTGTAATGCTCAACTAATTATTTTTGATATTTTTAAGTGATAAAATAAGTTTAAGTTGAAATCTATTGATGTATTTTTCCAATAAATTATGGGAAAATTTGTATAAGTTTGAAAAAAACCTAATGAATATAAAGTACCCAAATACATTTTTGAAATAGTGCAACCAATGTTTTCACTACTTAATCATTTTTAAAAAAGTGCTTTTGGGTACTTTATATTAATTTCATGTATACAAATGCACACAATATAATATAATGTCACATCTTTTTAGGTCATGAGAATTTCATGTCAACTATAAATGATGCATCAAAAAATACTTTCATTAAATAGCTAATCAAATTCTATTACATCTTGATCAGCTAGCCCATTACTTTAAAGCAAAACATTAAGGAGGTGGGGTTGGGTCCTAGTATTGTGGTTGGATTATTGGTTGCGAGGATAACAAATGTGAAGGCAATTAATATTGTTAGTCCTTTAAAAATATGCACAAAAAGCCTCCCCCAAAAACATTGGGCAAGGCAACCCTTGTGAGCAAGATGTCACAACATTTATAATAAATAACTTTCTCATCAAAAATCCAAGAAAGGGTAGTCACCATTTATGAAGAGCTATAAAATCATTCGATCCATGGAATAAAAATGAGTGGGATGGTAGAATTAGGCACATATGCCAAAGTTGTGTGATCCACCAAACCATTAAAAAGTCGCACTATCATGCCAATCAAAAGGATTATGACGACTCATGGGAAGAAATGAAGCAAACAAAATATTTGGCCTTTGTAATTTTGTACTTTCTTTGTTTCATTTAACTAATGAATAGTTATATTGTTTTTGTATATGTAGTTTAACACTTGGCTTGACTGAAAAGCCCTTTAATAAGTTCATATATGGGTTTGCCACTTTCAATATATTGTTGAATGTTTCAAGACACCATTATTTGGACAAAACCATAGATATAACCTTTGCATTTTTCTTGGCACATGGTTATTATACCCAATCTTCATTGTTTCATGTGGGAATACCATAAGGCAAGCAAATTCAAAGTATATGCAAGTTTTGATCACAAGAGCATATTCCTTTATTTGTAGATTGTGCAAATGTACAACAAAAAGTTCACAAAGGTAGCAATAGTCAAAATGATGTATGAACTTTATGAAATTTGTTCATTTTTGTTCATAACTTACAACTTCCTCCAAACTACTTGGTACATACGAGGTTTCATCATGTATGTTCAAATATTTAAATCCCATAATTGATTGAACATATCATGTTCTTATTCAAATACAACATAAAACTTATTTTAAATGGTCTATAAGTAATGGGGAACACAAGAAATTGTGCAATTAAAACTACATGAAAAATAGGATGCATGGTTGTTGTTAATATGTTGCCAAATTATAAAGGTACCCCAACAAAACAACATAACATAATGAAATTGTATGCCACTTGGGTTTGATGTTCACAATAAACTTTATAATTTGTTCATGATTATAGTGTGGCATGCCCATGGCATGGGAAATTGTATTTCAACATCTCAGGAAACACTACTAGAAATTTTGGGTTTTGCAACTGTCTTTTGCAACTAAAATTTAGTTGCATGCGACACATGCAACTACAAATTTGTGTAGTTGCATAAGACAAGTTACACATGACATTTAGTTGCATGCGACATTACGTATGCAACATATATATACGGTTTTAATATACATGTTCATACATACATACAAATCCAAATGTAGTTGCACCTTATGTGCAATTCTCCTTGCAACTACAATGCAATTAATCAAAATATGACATATGTTTTAAAATTAAACGACTAACTTATGGACATGTGTCACTATTTAAATTTTTTATGTTCTCAAAATTAAAAAATCATTGGATTAATCTCAATCATTGAAGTTTTTGCCACTAGGATGATGACACGTGGCACACCATGGAATGTTCATTGACCATTTGACACATGTTCATGTAACACCAATTATATGGTGACACGTGGCAATCAAAACCCACCTATTTTTAAAAATAAATATTAATCAATGAAATTTAAATCATCCAATATATGGCTAATAAGATATTGACACATGGTGCATAGGTAGGTAGGTAATAATTAAACCCTATTGAATAGGTTTACTTAGGTATGCAAGTAGGTTAAAAAGTAGCTAGGCTTAGGTTATATAGGTAGGTTTAAAATAATCCAATTTTATTTTTAGGTTTAACCATTTCACAAGGGTCAAGTTTTTTCATTCACTCATCCCCAATGGCACTTAATATTTGGCTAATACATAGCTATTGTTCATACTTATATGCTGAGCCAAATAGAATTTGAAGCCAAAGGATATGGGTTAAAACATTCCATTGCAAACCTCATGAATCAACTTAGTTGCACATTACATGCAACTATTATATTAGATTATACCAACCAGGGCATGGTTCTATTACATTTGGTGTCCAAAGAAAACTTGAAGCCCTCCTCTTGGCGCATCTAACAAACCAAGAATCATTGAAAACATATTAGAAATGAGAAAGTTATGGTCCCCCCAAAGTAAAGGGGGTCAAAAACTCAAAAAAAAAAACTATTGAACACTCTAAAGGCCGGTTCTTAAACATCCAGAAAGTTCATTTTATGTTGTTTTTTTGCTATTATAATTCCAATGTGATTTGTAGGACTTCAGGTGGCGCTCCTATAGCACTTTAAATCTTTTAAAATGAACAAAAAATAAGAAAGTTATGAGGTTTGAAAGTAGGAAGGGTCCAAAGAAAAAAAAAAACCAAAAACGTTTTGTAACTTGGAAAGCTTATTTTTCTTCTTGTTAATTTTTCATTACTCCTTTTCTTTTGCACTTCAAAGATGATTATAGGATATTTTAAA
>Ga0209208_10001645_pt1 | contig 31697 bp, 26 predicted proteins | sample S1TSphfallax_3_FD_187694 | JGI IMG/M metagenome (GOLD analysis project Ga0209208, IMG submission 187694) | Host-associated microbial communities from peat moss isolated from Minnesota, USA - S1T2_Fd - Sphagnum fallax MG (SPAdes) (version 2) | ecosystem: Host-associated > Plants > Peat moss >...
TGGTAATATATACTTTGGGGTAAAAACAGTTTAAATTTGGAGAGGTGGCAGAGCGGTTTAATGCGGCGCACTCGAAATGCGTTTTGGGGTAACTCAACGGAGGTTCAAATCCTCTCCTCTCCGTTACTCCCTACTTTCTAGCTTGTATCACCTGCAAGCTACCACCTGCATACAATGTCGGTTCTTCCACCTTAAACCCATAATTTCTCAATAACCCACGTAAATCAGTTTTCAGCAACTCCCAAGCCGTCTGGGTTTCAAACAACACCAAAAATAGCCACAGCCCTGGCCAAAGTATTGGATTTATGGGGGAGTGAAAATCTACGAGAGCCAATACCCCACCGGGCTTTAAGACCCGATACACCTCAGCTATGATTTTTGCCAGTTGTTCAGGTTGCATTTCATGGAGGGCTACACTGGTATGTACGACATCAAACACATTCTCTGAAAAAGGGATATCTTCGGCAAAAGCTTCAACAAAAGTAGCTTCTGGCACATTCTTTTGGGCCCGTTTCAACGCCAAGGGTGAAGCATCCAAGCCTGTAACATGGCTTGAATACCTGACTAAAAATTGTGTCCCCTGACCGCTACCGCAACATAAGTCTAGGATGTGGGTGTCTGAGTTTAGTGTTAAGCCTTGCAACGCCATCAGCCGAAACCGCACCTCCCCACCGACACTTATAGCTGCTAACCGAGAAATCCCATCATACAGCCACTGATAGCGGTAACTCCAATCCCTAAAAATTGTTGCCATTGTATTTCCTGCTCATAAAGCTTTATTTTAAAAAAAGGTATAGATATATTGTTAACATTACTAAAAAAGATGAAAGGCTGGGGAGAAAGTAACTACTATGGGTCGTGTAGGCGTCTTATTACTCAATCTCGGTGGTCCCGATCAGCTAGAGGATGTGGGACCGTTTTTGTACAACCTGTTTTCAGATCCAGAAATTATTCGCCTACCCTTTCGCTGGATGCAAAAGCCGCTGGCTTGGTTTATTGCTACACGACGAACTCAAACATCTCAAGCTAATTATAAACAAATAGGTGGTGGTTCCCCCCTGCGGCGAATTACTGAGGCCCAAGGGGAAGCTCTCAAAGAACAGCTAGCTGCTTTAGGGCAACAAGCCAATATTTATGTGGGAATGCGTTACTGGCATCCTTACACCGAAGAGGCGATCGCTCTTTTGACCCAAGACGACATAGAAAGTTTGGTTATACTACCACTGTATCCTCAATTTTCTATTAGTACCAGTGGTTCTAGCTTCCGGCTCCTAGAAAAACTTTGGCAGGAAAATCCTAAACTTCAGCGCCTGGAATACACTGTGATTCCCTCGTGGTACAAAGAGCTGGGGTACCTTCAAGCAATGGCACAGCTGATTACCCAAGAATTGACCCAATTTCCTAACCCTGACGCGGTACACATCTTTTTCAGTGCCCATGGTGTTCCTAAAAGCTACGTTGAGGAAGCTGGAGACCCCTACCAGCAGGAAATAGAAGAATGTACAGCATTGATCATGCAAACCCTCAATCGCCCTAACCCCCACACCTTGGCTTACCAAAGTCGCGTTGGTCCAGTAGAATGGCTCCAACCCTATACTGAAGATGCACTTAAGTCCCTAGGTGCAGAAGGTGTCAAAGATTTGGTGGTTGTACCCATCAGTTTTGTCTCCGAACATATTGAAACACTACAAGAAATCGACATTGAATATCGGCACGTAGCTGAAGAATCTGGAATCCAAAACTTCCGTCGGGCAGCTGCTCCCAACACCCATCCTCTATTTATTCAAGCACTCGCAGATTTGGTAATTGACTCCCTAGCTAAGCCAAGCTTTAAGCTCTCACAGGTAACTCAAATGCGAAAAAAGGTGCGGATGTATCCGCAAGAGCGCTGGGAATGGGGTTTAACTAGCAGTGCCGAAGTTTGGAATGGTCGTATTGCCATGCTCGGCTTCATTGCTTTAATTATTGAGTTAATTACTGGTCAAGGTTTGTTACATATGATTGGACTTTTGCAATGATTTAACAGCAGTATTTTTCCTTCTGCCCTTGTGATACCAGTCGTACCAGTGCTTGGCACTGCACAGAGCCAATAAGAGGAGGACTAAGGCAATTAATCCTCCCTGTAGGGGATCATCAAAAGCAAGGAGCACCAGGACAACACCCAAAATATCTTGGAGACAAACAGCCCACAAGGGTAGGCCTCCCAACCGATAGAACCAACCAACTTGTACAAGTTGTAGTACCAAGGCCAACAAACCCCCAATCAAAGCAACTAGCCTAGGGTTAGCGGCATCCGTTATCACTACCAGTGCCATAATAGCTCCCGCAATGGGGGGAAACGACTCGGCGACTTTAGTCGCAGTGGATCTTTTTAGACTAGATAGCTATAGCCATCTTTTTTGTGAATAAACTCACAAGCCTTATAGCTAATTCCTTGAACTAATCCATTCTGAGTCGAGATATTAAAACTACCCGTGGCACGAGTGGCAATCCTACCAACATATTCACCAACTTTCTTCCCGGATTTGACAACTGCTTTAACATCGTCTGGTTCTAGAGCAAGGGATAGCTGGGCATCCCTTGGTAGGTCTTTAACTCTTGCCTTAAACGATAGTACGCGAGGTACTGTGATTTGGGTCAGATTCGAGCTTTTTTAGAGCTTTACGGCTTTTAGCCGTGGGTTTCTGACTTTTTCTCGATACAACTTTTACAGGAATTAGATTTGATTGGAGAAAAAGTCCTGACATATACTGCCTTTCTCGTATAGTTTCACTGCTATCAAACCGGATTCCTGATTTGAGAAGAAATTGTTCCTCCCCAACCCATAGATTCTCTTTTAGGGCCATGGGAGTAGTTTAACTTCGATGAATCGCCCCGTCGGGCATGATTGCTCCAGCTAAGTTAGCACCAATCAGTTTCACTAGCAAGCGATCGCCAGAGCGAATCCTTGCTCCTGTCAAGTCAGCCCCCCGCAAGTCAGCACCACTGAGATCGGCACCAATCAAGTTAGCAGATCGCAGATTTGCTTCTCTCATATCGGCTAAAAGCAGGTTAGCTCGAAACAGATTTGCCTCTGATAAATCTGCACCTCTAAGATTAACTTTGTGCATGAAAGTATCGCTGAGGTTTGCACCACTTAAGTTGGCGTAACTCAGATTTCTTCCCGATAGGTCCCTATTGCTTAAATTTGCGTGGCTGAAATCTTTGCCGCTTAAGTCTGAGTTTGGTTTTGGGGCTGATGATGTTTTTGCAGCAGCAGAGGAGTAGGGATTGTATTGAGGTTCTCTGCTAACAGAGCGTAATTTATCACGAGCTTCGTTGAACGCTTGGAGTTTTGCTTGGGCTTTTTGCTGTAAGCGGAGATTGTCTTTGGGGATGCGATCTGGATGCCAGACAAAAACTAAATCTTTGTAGGCCTGGTTAATTTCTTCCAGTGTTGCTCCAGGTTCTAATTCTAAGACTCTATAGTACTGCTCCAGCTCACTCATACAAAGTTTTGGTGAATGATCAAATAACTTAGATATTCTTTAGGGATTGGGCATTTCCGCTGAAGTTAAAGCTACATTGTATTGCTGTCTGCCTCTAGTATTGTCTAAAAATTGTAACAAGTATTTTTCGGAAAGTAACGATAACCCAACCTAGGTGTGCATCCACGCTATAGATGTGTTATGAAATTTCCCGGAATTTGCTCGTAGGGAGACAGGTGGCAGGGGGATTTATCCCTTCTGGTGAGTGCCCGAACCTTGTGCGTAGTTTGTTAATTGGAGTGAAACCTTACCCCTACAAGGATTGAAGCAGGTTCTGTGTCAGAATACGGAGTAGAAGTATATTTTTTTGACACACTAGATTAGATATGTAAAGAAAGAAAACGACCATTCTGCCAGTAAATACGACCTAATGGTCACTTAACTAGCCCTAGATGGAACCAGTAAATAAGCATTCAGAAATCAAGATTCGGTAATAAAAGCTCTGAGTAGCTTGCAATCGATCCAATTTATTGTATACTAAAATTTGTAACCTATGTTACCATTAATCTCAAGTTATGTTCACCATAAAGGTGTGGTGCTAAAAATTTTAGATTTTGGATTGGGGACTAGGAATTTTGAAGAAGAGGCAAGGGAGCAGGGGAGAAGGTTCAGATGGAGTTCGACCCCACCTGAACGAGAACCACTTGAAGAAGAGGCAAGGGAGCCGGGAGCAGTTCTTGCTGGGGTCATTTCCCCCCGCTCCCTACCCCTTGCAAGAACTGCCTCTTTGTTGTTCCGCTCCACCGCAGGAGTCAGGGGTCATTTCCCCCGGCTCACTGCCCCCCGCCTCTTCGTTGAATTTTGGGACAATAGATTAATCTCTCCTCTGGCCCCCAGCCCCCTTGAACCAAGGTTAAACAGCCACTATCTATACCAATACAAGTTGATAATCACTGACATCAATGTATACAAGTGAATTAACCAAGTATTCTGCCAGAGCGGATATCGGGCAAATCAGCCGAATTCTAGTAGTGGAGGATGAAGAACTCATCCGAGAAACGCTAGTTATGGCATTGGAGGAAGAAGGTTTTGAGGTGATAACTGCGGCTGATGGGCGGTCAGCCGTAGAATATCTTAAAATTTGTGAGCCGAGTGCAGGGGAGCTACCCTTGGACTTAGTGATTCTAGACTTGATGTTACCCCAGATTAATGGGTTGGATATTTGCCGCTTACAACGTCATCAAGGAAACCCAGTACCGATTTTGATGCTCAGTGCTAAGGGCAGTGAAACTGACAGAGTTCTAGGTTTAGAAGTGGGAGCAGACGACTACCTAACTAAGCCCTTTAGTATGCGAGAATTAGTAGCCAGGTGTCGAGCATTACTGCGTCGCCAACGTCTAAGTAACCTGCCACAACTACCAACACTGAAGCATAGAGATGTAACACTAAATACACAAGAATGTCGGGTACTAGTTCGCGGTCAAGAAGTAAGTCTTTCACCTAAAGAATTTCGGCTGCTGGAACTGTTTATGAGTTATGCCCGTCGCGTATGGTCAAGGGAGCAGTTACTTGATCAAGTATGGGGACCAGATTTTGTCGGGGACAGTAAAACCGTAGATGTTCACATCCGTTGGTTGCGGGAAAAGTTAGAACAAGATCCCAGTCATCCAGAATATATAGTGACTGTGAGAGGTTTTGGCTATCGATTCGGATAATGGGTAAGGATAGTTGTTAGTTTTGATTAGTCACACAGCAACTAACGACTCAAATGGTCTTATTGGGATTTGTCCTGGGCTTGGTAGTAGGTATTGGGTTTTGGGTTTGGCAACAGGTTCAGCTTCACCGCTACTTGCAACCTTTAACCTCCCATGCTTACAAAGTATTACTGCCGCTGATTCCTCGCTTACGGCAAGAGATTACCAGAGTAAAGCAGCAGCGGCAGGATTTGCAGCAGTCGTTGCAAACGTATCAAGACCTGCTAAATTTTGCCCCACTGGGATATTTACAGGTGGATGAAGAAAATCAACTGGTGTGGTGTAATCAGCAGGCCCGAAAAATGTTGCAGTTACAGCGGTGGCAACCAGGACAGATACGTTTGTTGCTGGAGCTGGTACGCTCATACGAGTTAGATCAGTTAATTGAACAAACTCGCAATTGGCAAAAACCCCAAATTCGGGAGTGGATATTTCACCCCTCATATGACAATGCTCCTGCCATGTTAGAACAGAAATCCCTAGCCCTGCGAGCTTCTAGCCTACCCTTATACCAAGGACAAGTGGGAGTATTTTTAGAGAATCGTCAACCACTGCTGGAATTGAACCAAGAACGCGATCGCTCCTTTTCCGACCTAGCTCACGAACTCAGAACTCCCCTGACTTCCATTCGTCTAGTTGTAGAAACACTGCAAAACCGTTTAGAACCACCTTTAAATCGGTTAGTTAACCGCCTCATGCAGGAAGTTGATCGGCTAATCAATTTGGTTCAGAGCTGGTTAGATCTGACTCAAATGGAAACAAGCCCCAGCTTTCAACTGCATTTTGAATCAGTGGAAGTGCGATCGCTGATCGTGTCGGTGTGGGAAACCCTAGAACCACTGGCACAACAGCAGCACTTAACTTTTACCTATTCTGGGAGAGAAACCCTCTGGATTAAAGCAGATCGCTCCCGAACTTACCAAGTGTTTCTCAATTTATTAGACAATAGTATTAAGTACAGTCATCCTCGGGCAAACATTCACATTGAAGCCCAAATTCTCCCCAGCAAAGACGATTTTAGTGCCAATTACCTAGAAATCAATATTATTGACTCTGGAGTCGGTTTTTCTGAAGCAGATTTGCCCCACGTTTTTGAGCGATTTTATCGTGGGGAACTCACGGCAGAGAGAAATTCTACAACAGCAATTGTTGGGAGTGGTTTAGGTTTAGCAATTGTGCGACAAATCGTCATAGCTCACGGTGGTACAATCAAAGCCATGAACCACCCGGAGACTGGTGGGGCATGGATACAAGTTCAACTTCCCATAGTCATGCCAAACTCCCCAAGCCAAGACTATACTTAAATGGAGTGAGAATTTAGTAATAAAGTCCGCTGATGAAGGGATAGTTCAGTGATGGACCGAACTATCCTGAACCCAGAAACCTTAATTCTGGATGTTAAAAAACCTATCGTAAAGTATAAGCTTGTGAAAGCTGTTTTTGATGATCCCCATCCCGACCGATCCCAGCTAACACGTGCCATTCGGCACCTTGAACAGGATGTATTACGCATGGGAGCTTTAGTAGAACAATCATTTCGTCTTAGTCACCAAGCGTTATTTGTCCGTAACTTAACCGCAGCTGAGGAAATTCCTCGATTAGATAAAAAAATTGACCGCTTTTATAGAAAGATAGAATCAGACTGTACAGTAATAATAACGCTGCAAGCACCCACTGCTCAAGACCTGCGGTGTTTGAGTGCTTTTATGCAACTGGTGCGAGATCTAGAACGGATTGGTGATTATGCTAAGGATTTAGCTGAAATTGCAATTAAAATTTTCCCTTATACACCTCACCCATCGTTGCCAGAAATTGCACTCATGTCTCACCATGCTCAAGCAATGCTAGCAACTAGCCTAGTAGCTTTGGCAGATCTGGATGCAGCCAGTGGACGACATTTAAAGCATCTAGATGACACTGTAGACAATGCCTACGATCACCTTTATCAGACTTTAGCCCACCAACGGGATGTTCCGGGGGTAGTTGAGCCAATTTTGCTCCTAGTCTTGGCAATTCGCTACCTAGAACGGATGGCAGATCATGCCACTAATATCGGTCAAAGGGTGACATATATTGTTACTGGCCAGCGTCATTGATTGGGGGGGGAGGAATGGACGAAACAAGCCAATTTTGTCCATGTACATAATGACTTATTTAAATAGTGGAGTTTATTGTAAACCTTGAACTCTTTATATTTAATTACCGAAGAAAGGCTCCAGGGCAGGAGGAAGAAAATAGATGTTTTGCCCTCTGTCAAGCGGGTTTAAAGCCCCTAAATTGATTTATGGAGCACATACTGCCTCCTTAAAACCCCCTGCAACACCTACCCTCATCGACAGAATTGCCAGATTCAGTATGTTTCCCCTCCATGAGCAACCTAACTTCTCCCGTTAAGTCCGAAAACCCATGCTCAGAGAGGGGTAGTTCTTATGGAAGGCAGAAGGTTCGGGATAGCTATTCGTATTAATTTTATAACAGTAGGACAAGGGAAAGTTCATTCATATTCGGTGTGGGAGGTGGGGAACCAATGAGACCAAGTTCCCGACAATTTCTTCCCCCATAGTCCGACACAGAACCTGCATGAAGCCTTGTGGGGTATAGGTTACCAGAATTAATACACTACTCCCTACTCGAAAAAATCAGCAAAATCCTTGATTTTTCCTTGAAATGTAGGAGTGAGTGTAAAAGGTTACGCTTTAATCTATATTTCACCAAAATCTTACTTATTCTTAATCTTTTGGCATTAGAGTTACCAAGCATAGTCCAAAAAATGTTTTTAATTTCACTTATAAATTTAAATACGTATATGAAATATTCCAAAATTTATTGCATCACTGATAGAGAATAGTGGAGGCAGATAGGTTAAATTCTACACCTAGTAAATAAGTTAAATACCAACACGTTGATAAAGCCAAAGAATAAGGAACTGGTATGTGAAGGATTTTCTAAAAGTAATAATTACTACCAATAGTGTCAAACCTACACTTGGAGCTAACTTCCTACAAAATCAATCAGTTCGTGATGGATTCCCCGATACCTCTAAATAAAATTTATAAACTTTACTAATGACTTATTTGACAACTCACCCCCTTAACTCAACTGTTAGAGCAAATAACACCACTGCAAACGGACAGCTATTCACCCGTAGAGAAGTGATTCCGCCCAGAAATGATGTATTGTGGCGGATTGAACGGGGAGCAGTTCGTACCCTGACTTGGAGTGAAGAGGGAATCTTCATTACTTTAGGCTATTGGGGTCCAGGGGACTTGATTGGTCATCCCCTATCCAGAGTCAAGCCTTACCAAATCGAATGCTTGACCAGCGTAGAAGCAAGTATAGTAGCTGCTCATCTTTGGGATCAAGATATTAAGGGACTACTATCTCACATTCAACAGGCAGAGGAACTCCTGGCTATTGTGCATCGTAAACCTATCTCCCTGCGGTTGTGGCAATTTTTGGTGTGGTTGAGCGAAAAGTTCGGTCGGGATGTGGAACAGGGCAAGCTCATCGACTTGAACATCACTCATCAGGAGATAGCAGAAGTATTAAACACAACGCGAGTAACCATAACAAGGCTACTACAGCAATTTGAAGAAGAGGGAACACTTCTGCGACATACTCGTCGGATTATTCTGTGTTTGCCAAAAAGTTAACCTTGAACTAAATTAAAAATGTGTTACTTTACTTGTATAAATGATCTTTAATGATGTATAATCGTCATAAAAGATTTATGTGAAAATCTCCCGAAAACAGGAGATCTTACCATCAATTTAGATTATTTAGGTGTGAGAGAGACTAAAACCATGACAAAAGCACTCTGGAATCTTCTAAAGGTCAGTCCTGTTGTTTTTGCCGCTAGCTTATTCGCTGCCAACACTGCCCTAGCGGCGGATGCGAAAGACAATCCAACAACTGTCAACCAGTTATCCCAAGAATCTAACAGCATCGGCCAGGTAACATCTGTTTCTCAGTTTTCCGATGTACAGCCCACAGACTGGGCGTTCCAAGCCTTACAATCCCTAGTTGAACGTTACGGCTGTATTGCAGGTTATCCCAACGGCACTTTCCGTGGTAATCGTGCCCTAACCCGTTATGAGTTTGCGGCTGGTTTGAATGCTTGTTTAGACCGAGTTAATGAACTAATTGCAACATCCACAGCCGACTTAGTAACCAAGCAAGACTTAGCTACCCTACAGCGGTTACAAGATGAGTTTTCCGCTGAGTTAGCAACCCTGCGCGGTCGTGTGGATGCTCTCGAAGCCCGCACTTCACAGTTAGAAGCGCAACAGTTCTCTACCACCACTAAACTAGTTGGGGAAGCAGTCTTCGGTATCTCTGATGTCTTCGGTGACCAAGTTGCAGTTAAAAGTGGTAGCGTTCCGAGAGCTAACCTGAGCTCCAATGCAGTTTTTGCTGACCGGGTTCGGTTGAACTTGTACACCAGCTTCACAGGTACAGACCGGTTACAAACCCGGTTAGAAGCGACAAATGCCATTGCGAATAATGCAGTCAGCGGTACCAACGAGACTCGGTTGGCTTATGATGGTGCACCTAACGCTAGCAGCACTAATAACAGCGTAGGCATCGATAAATTAAACTATGCTTTCAATTTATCAAAAGGAGTGCGTGTCAAGGTTGATGCAACTGGCGCTGAGTTGTATGAGAACGTTGACACCTTCAACCCTGACTTTCAGAGCTCTGGTACAGGTGCCTTGTCTCGGTATGATCGGTTCAGCCCAATTTACCGCCAAGGTGCTGGTGGTAACACTGCTGCTGGGATCACAATCAGCTTGAGACCAGAGAAATCTCCTGTGAGTGCTGATATTGCTTATTTCGGAGGTGGTACCAGTTCTAATGCTACTGGTACTAATCCTGGTCCTAACAATCCAATAGGCGGTCAGGGGCTGTTCAACGGCAGTAGCACTCTTTTTGGTCAGTTAGCTTTCCACCCTAACAAAGCCTTCGGTGCTGCTTTGACCTACGCTCACACCTACCAAGACGCAGAGGATGGAGTTAACCTTTTTGGTAGCACAGGCAGCAGCCTTGCTAACGCTCCCTTTGGTAATATTCCAACTGTTGCTGATAACTACGGCGTAGAACTGAGCTTGCAACCCAGTCCTAAGATAGTTCTTAGTGGTTGGGCTGGCTACACAACTATTAGTCCTGAAACTGGTGTTCAACAGAGCGCGGATGTTTGGTATTGGGCTGCAACTCTTGCTGTTAGAGACTTTGGTAAGCAAGGCAACGTATTAGGTCTAGTCTTCGGTCAGCAACCTCAAATCACCAGTACTAACAGCCCAACACTTGCATCAGAAACCGGTACTCCCTACCAAATAGAAGGTCTTTACAAAGTTAAAGTCAGCGACAACATTCTTGTTACCCCTGGCGTGATTGTGATCTTCAATCCTGAAAATAACGACAATAACAACACTGAATACGTAGGTACTCTGCGGACAACCTTCACTTTCTAAAAGCACTTAATTAGTGACTATATCCTATGGAACCCGCCAACAGGCGGGTTTTTTATGGGGAATTTTCATCTGGAGAAGATAGATTTGTGGGAGGGCGATCGCTACTCCATGCCCACCAAACATAACCGCAATTGCAGTGGTAAAATTCCTGCCATTTGCGACGATGATTTTCCGTCAATACAGGCGATCGGCGATTCAGCCAAACTTCTGCAGCTTCTAGACTACTGGCTCGGCAGCTAGGACAGCAAAACTGAGATGCGTGAATTGCCTGATTTGTCCATTCAGGTGGGATGGGAGCGAAAGGTTCCATAATGATGATTGAACAACCAGGTATCTGAGAATCCGGCAATAATATAATGCTGATTAGATAGAATTACGCTGTTTTTGGCTGTTATCGTCACAAATATTTATTTAGGGCACCGAGGGCTGAACTACCCCACGGATAAATCCTGGGGGTTCCAACTCCTCACAAGCTATTGGATTATGGAAGATCCAATATCCACTCTATCCCAATACGGTTCAGATAAGAAATGGCAGGTAAAATATGAATATGCTGTATGTAAGGTTTGAAATGTCAGCAACCCAGCCCTTAAAGGGCTAAGCTTGTAAGAGAAATCCAGCAAGCTTTGCTGACCAGACCACCTAGAGCCACGCTCGTTTCTCACTTACCGAGTTTTCTTATGAATACTGTAAAAGAGCTTATTTTAGGTAAGCTTGAACATTTAGAAGCTTTGTCTGAACCTGTGTTACAAGAGGTTTTAGATTTTATTAGCTTTTTGGAATGGCGGCTAGGCAAAAGTCAGCAATTAGTTTTGAATTCTAATTTGGCTGAAGATACGGTAAAAGGTATTGATGATACAAGTTCATTTTTATTAGAGATTGCAACATCTTTTGCTAATGGTTTGTCCGATGAGGATTTGGATCGCCTGCCAATTGATGGTGCAGAAAATCATGATCGCTATCTCTATAATACGCAAGTATGACTGAGATAATTTTTGCCGATACTTTCTACTGGGTGGCATTACTCAGTCCTCGTGATGGGTTTCACGGTCAAGCGATCAGACTTACAGCAAAGCTGAGTCTAGACAAACTCAAGCTGAAAGAGGAGAAAAACAATGAATACTTCGCCTTCTGTCAAAGAAATCTCCGGAGTAGAAATCACCAAGGCTATCTTAGTCAATTTACAAAAACTCTCCTCTTATTCTGGAGAACCAATGGCGGCTGTCTATGCAGATAACCTACTGCGTACCATGCGCTTGTTGCGCGATAAATTATCATTAGACCCATTAACCGAAGTAGTAATGGCACTGCATGATGCACTTGTATGTTCTAACCGTTGGATTGATTATACCTCGACTCAGTACCAAGGAGCTTATGACCTACTTGCATCGCTGATCGCTCAGGAAATAATCACTAATTTGGAAGTAGAGTCAGCAATTTTAACTTTAGAAGACTTAGGCTTTGATACTCTACCATTTGGGGTCAAACTTGACGATAGCCTAGATAGGGATGAAGATTCTGAATAACAGAACATGGAGGATAAACCTATCCAAGAGCACTTTCTAGACACCTCAGTTGCACGGTCCTTTCTACTTGGTACACAAACCTACAAACAATATTTTGAATCACAATTTGGCAACCAACCACTTTATATTGCCAATTACGTTCAAATGGAGATAAAGCGCAGCTATCTAATTAATCTTATTTCTTTCTACTTTGTCTTGCACCTGGAGACTATAAATAATATTGGTGATGCCATTGCTTTGTGGAGCAATAGATTTAAGACAAGCGAACTCAAAGCTATTTTACAGTTGATTCCCCAATTATTTAGCACACACCAACTCAACTTTGGTAGTGACCAAGATAAAGAAAAAGCTCTCTGTATCTTGGCAATTTATATCAAACGCTTTGAACTGATTCAAAGAAGAAAGTTTAACAAAACTAAGATTGATTCAACTGCCTGCGCCCGTGCTATCGTAACACTTAACATTGATTTAAAAAATCCAGCAGGGTGATAACCATTCACATCCCTGGTTTTGATGATTTTGCCGGGGGGAGTGAATAGTTACCTATCCATATCATTTGGAATTTTGTACCTTTACTTTTAAACCGTCCACCACATCATCTGTAGGATTGACAATCAGTTGCTCATCCCCATGCAACCCAGAAGCAACCTCTACCTCAGTTCCATAATCTCGACCCACTGCCACTGTGCGATAGGATACTCTACCATCCTGGTCAACCATTGCAACTTGGGCACCATGGGAGTTAGTCACAAGGGTATTTGCTGGAATAATCAGTGGTGTGTTGCTGCGATTAAGGATGAACTTAACTTGAGCATACATCCCCGGCATTAGTCGTAGATCCTCATTGGGGACTTGCACTTCTGTCAATAAAGTATGGGAAGCAGAATCTAGGGAGTTAGAAGTCCGAGTAACTGTACCGATAAACTCCCGATTGGGAAACTCCTTAACTAAAATTTTGGCTGACTGGCCAGTATGGATAGAACTAACATAGGCTTGAGGTACGTAGACATAGATGCGTAAGCGCTGTGCATGGGCAATTTTGTACAGCCACACCGTATTACTCCCACTACTGCCAGCAGTAATCAACGCTCCAAAGTCCACATTACGAGCTGTAATTACCCCGGAGAAGGGAGCAGTGATCCGTTTAAAGGACTCCATCGCTTCCATCTGACGAACTTGAGCTGCATTAGCACTAATATTTGCCATTGCCGACTCAACGCTAGATTGACTGGCCCGAATATCCGATCGCGCCGTTTCAATGTTTGCTTGGTAGGACAGGAAACTAGCTTCTTTTTCGTCGTAATCTTGACGAGCTACTGCGCCATCTTGCTGAAGCAGCTTCCACCGTTTAGCACTAACCTGAGCAAAATTGGCGTTGGCTATTACCTGTCTTAAGTTAAAGCGGGATTTTGTCAAATTGGCCACTGCTTGCAGATAGTCGGAGCGACTTTGAGCCAGATGAGCACGAGCTTGGGCTAATTGTTGGTCGGTTTCTGGGGAGTCGATTTCTGCCAGCAGTTGGTTTTGGTGAACCCGGTCACCAATATCCACATACATTTTACTCAAGTACCCATTGTCACGAGCGTAAATGGTTGTGTCCTTGATTGCTTGAATACTGCCGGGAATTTCTAATTGGACTTGGGCAGGGGCGTGGTGGGGAGTCACAGTATTTACCACCAGCGGATCATTTTTGATGGATTCGGTAGCTGCATTCAGTTCCCCTTGCCGATGCAGACGGGGCAGTATCCCCATTACTAACAACCCAGTCATCACTGTCCCCACGCCCAGGATAATTAGGGTAAAGTGTTTCATGCCCTTACCTTTGGTCTCAAGGGTATCGGGGTGGGGGGTTTGGGGTTTTTCTTCCGTTGTTTGTGGTTTCATATAGTTTATTTAAAGAGATTTATTTATCTACTCCCTACCAACATTTTCTCCTCTAACTCAGGTGCATCCAACCTCTGGGGTTGCTTATAGCGTAGTTTGCTGTAAACTACTGGCACAAAGAACAGAGTTGCTAGGGTTGCCGCTGACAACCCACCAATCACTGCCCGTCCCAAGGGGGCATTCTGTTCTCCCCCTTCACCTAAACCCAGGGACATGGGCACCATGCCGATAATCATCGCCAGGGCGGTCATCAATACCGGACGTAGGCGGGTGTATCCAGCTAGGAGGGCAGCTTCCCGTGCTTCCTTGCCTAAAGTTCTCTGGTCGTTGGCAAAGGTCACCAATAGAATACTGTTGGCAGTGGCTACCCCAATACTCATAATTGCTCCCATTAATGAAGGCACACTAAAAGTCGTCTGGGTTACATACAACATCCAGATGATGCCAGATAGGGCGCTGGGTAGAGCCATGATGATAATTAGGGGGTCCAGCCAGGATTGGAAGTTGACCACCATGAGGAAGTAAACCAGGAGGATGGCAAAGACTAGACCAATGCCTAAGCTGATGAAGGAGGTCTTCATGGTCCCCACCTGTCCCCGGACTTCGATAAAGCTGCCTTTAGGTAACTGGGAGCGGAACTTAGCCACAATCCGATCAATCTCCTGGGAGACACCCCCTAAATCTCGGTCTTGGACGTTGGCGTAAATATCAAAGACAGGTTGAACGTTGTAGTGATTGACTACCGCAACATTGGTCCGACGTTTGACGGTGGCAAGGTTGCTTAATAATAAGGATGTTCCTGAGCCGTTATTCACGGGGGTACTTTCTAGATCTGCCAGGGAATTGATTTTTTCCGTGGGAATCTGGACGGCAACAGAGTAGTTCACCCCATTTTTCGGGTTGAGCCAGTAGTTGGGGGTTGTCTGGCTGCTGGAACTGAGGGAGGTGAGTACGTCATTGGCTACATCCCTTTGGGTAAAACCTGCTTGTTCCGCTTGGGTACGGTCTACATCAATCCCAAGTTCTGGGGCATCAATTATTTGGTGGAGGTGGACATCGACTGTACCAGGGATCAAGGCTACCTGGGCGAGGATTTGTTTGGCAATTTGGTAGTTAGCTGTGGCGTTTCGACCTAGCACCTGGATATCAACGGGGGCAGGCAACCCAAAATTTAAGATTTGGCTGACGATATCAGCGGGTTGGAAGAAGAAGGACAACTGGGGAAATTCGGCTTTGAGTTTTTGCCGCAGTTCCTTGATGTACTGCCAGGTTGACCCGTGTTCCTCTGGTGTCAAGGCCACAAGGATTTCCCCGTCTGCTGGACCGATGGTGGCACTGTCCCCGAAGGCGAGGTTGATGCCACTATTGGGTAGACCAATATTATCCAAGATGGTAGAAATCTCTTGACTGGGGATGGTGCGCCGGATCGCGTTCTCTACTTGGTTAAATAGGCGTTCTGTCTCTTCAATCCGGGTGCCAGCAGGGGCACGAACGTGTAAGCGAAATTGACCAGCGTCTACTTGGGGGAAGAAGTCTTGCCCAACGTAGGGGACCAAAGCGAGACCACTGACCAAAAAAGCGATAGCTACAAATAACACCCAGATCCGGTTCCCTAGTCCCCAGGCTAATGCCTGGCGATATTGGGCGCGCATCCTTTCAAACTGATGGTTGAAGCTATGGTGCAAGCGCCAGATGGGATTTTGGGGGACATGATGGCCATTCTCCTGATAGGCATCCACCTCACTGGCTAGGAGGTACTGAGCCATCACAGGCACCAGCGTGCGGGAAAGGACGTAGGAGGAAAGCATGGCGAAGACTACCGCCATAGCTAGGGGAGTGAACAGGAATTTGGCTACGCCGCCAAGGAAGACCACTGGGGTAAATACTATACAGATACAAAATGTTGCCACTAGGGCAGGGGTAGCAATTTGCTCCGCACCATCAAGAATTGCTCTGGTGATGGGTTTTCCCTGGGCGAGGTTACGGTGGATATTTTCAATTTCCACGGTGGCATCATCTACTAAGATCCCCACGGCTAGGGCTAGTCCACCTAAGGTCATGATGTTGAGGGTTTGCCCCAGCAAGTTCATGATCATAATAGAGCAGAGGATCGACAGGGGAATGGAGACGGCGACAATTACTGTACTGCGCCAACTGCCCAGGAACAGAAGGATCATGGTGGCTGTCAGGCAAGCAGCAATTACGGCTTCTTTGATCACCCCATCTAAGGAAGCTTTTACAAATAGGGACTGGTCAAACAATAACTTTAAATCTAGGGCTGCTGGCAGGGTGGATTTAATCCGGGGCAGGACCTGTTTCACCCGCTCCACCACATCTAGGGTGGAGGCACTACCATTTTTGAGGATTGTTAGTAGGGTTGAGCGTTGGCCATCTTGGCGGACGATATTTGTCTGGACGGAAAAGCCGTCGTGAACGTAGGCTACATCCCGGACATAGACCATAGCCCCATTGACGATTTTAATGGGTAGATCGTTGAGTGCCTCAATGGCCTCGGGACTGTTATTGAGGGCCACTGTGTAGTCGCGATCGCCTATCTTGGCGTCTCCTGCCGGTAAGATGAGGTTCTGGGCATTAACTGCATTGACAACATCTGTGGCGGAGAGATTTTTCGCAAACAGGGCTTGGGGGTCTAGATCAACTGTAATTAGCCGGGGTTTTCCGCCGTAGGGTAGGGGAATAGAAGCACCTTGGACTGTTGCTAGTTGGGTGCGGATGAAGTTGAGCCCTAAGTCAAAGAGTTCTTGCTCCGATAGGGTCTTAGAACCTACACCCATCTGTAAGATGGGAACATTGGTGGCACTGTAGCGGAGGATCAGGGGTGGTGTGATCCCCGGTGGCATGACCCGGATCACTGTTTGGGAAACAGCGGTTAATTGGGCTACAGCAGCTTCTATTTTGGCATTGGGTTGGAAAAAGATTTTGATCACACTCACACCAGTCATGGACTGGGATTCCATGTGTTCAATATCATTTACTGTTGTCGTGAATGCCCGTTCACTGACGGTAACAATCCGCTTCTCCATTTCATCGGGGGAAACACCGCTATAGGTCCAGATGACACTAGCAACGGGAATGTTGATGTCTGGGAAGATGTCTTTCGTCATCCCAGCGATGGTGACGACACCCATAATCAATATCATCAAGGCGGCTACAACAAATGTGTAGGGTCGGCGCAAGGCCAGGCGAACTATCCACATAGGACTTTTAGATTTTGGATTTTGGATTAGAAGTTATCTGTTCTCCCCCGCTCCTTCCCTGTGAGTGACGGTTGCTCATGCAGCGTCTCCGTAGGAGATACCAAAAGGGATAGGGGACATACCTGTTCTGGGATAGCTAGGTTCAGTTGCTCACCTAGCCACTCAATTTCTGATTGGATGATTTGTAGCGATCGCTTCTTTAAGACTATTTGATACGGATCTGCCGAGCTTGGTTCTGCTTGCTTTTTTGCTAGCCGTAATCGACAGGTCATCAACCGATGTTCTATTAATTGCTGTCTTGCTTCTGGTTGCAGGTGACTGAAGAAGAAAAATTTAATCAAAAAGCGGGAGCGAGAATTTACCCAGCTTTCTTGGGGATGGTTGAGCATCTCTTGGCACCAGCGTTCTTTTCCCAGTGGAGTGATACTGTAAAGTTTGCTCTGTTCATCTGCTAGTAGCGCAATCTCTCCTTGCTCTTCCATTCGTCTTAGCAATGGGTACACTGCTCCATAATTGACACTGATGCAGCAGTCCATAAAAATTTCTAGCTGCTGCTTGAGACGGTAGCCGTTTAAGGGTCCTGCTTGTAACAGACCTAGTGCTGCTAGTCTTAACATTTCGCCATATCAGATTGATATAAAAATAGTACAACTAATAGGAAAGCTTGTAAATATATGTATGGCACACTTGGTATTTTTTTACCGCGTGGTTTCGGAATTAGGGGCTGCAGGCAGAAGTTTGATCGTCTTTGTGCCATAGGAGTTTCGGCACTGTTTCTTTTTTTACCTCCTGCCTCCTGTTCTGCCGGACCGATGCTCCCCAGTCCCCCCTTTTTACTCCCCCAATAAAGGGATAGCTGGAGGTGGCGGAATCTAAACTGCTACTTATCTCCGCGCACTGGTAATGGTGTTTCCAAAATCTCCATCAGCAACTCTAGTCGGGAAGGACGAAATAACAGCGGGATGAGATTTGGTAGGGAGTAGTAATCACGTTTGAAAGTGAAAGTATCCACAGGGATTTGGTTCTGCTTTCAAAATCTAAAGTTCCTGACATCCGGTGGCAGAAGTTTGCTGATCCTTGTGCCATAAGAGCTTAGGCACTGTTTCTCCGTTTGCCTCCTGTCTTCCGGCAAGGAATATCATAGTTTCATCACAATTGCCGTCTTTTAGGACTGTGATATCAATCCTGCTTTTATACCAATTCAGATTAAATTTTGGTGCTTCGCGCAAGTCCGAAAAGCTGTTGATTCATACACAGGGATCAAACCTGTAATCATTATCTCTATAGGATAATGCTCTACCATTAAGCAAGTATGTAAGCTTTTTCTCTTAGGGCGCGAAGCATAAGCTTGTCAGATGTTTACCCGTAAACTGCCTCTGGTCTGATGAGCAAATCACCACTTGGTCTGTGGTCAATTATATAGGATTCAAAGCGATTGAATGGGACTTCAAAGTATTGTGCTAGTCGCTCTTTAATAGCATTGTTATTCATTTGTGCTGTTAAGCCTTGCTCTTTGGTGATGTCGTATGAGTGACCTTCAAATCGAACGTGTACCATGGAAAGATCTCCTCTAGGTGATCAGGCGATCGCTATTGGGCTACCTAGCTGGATTAAACATAATTTTATGTTACACACGTAACACATGAATATCAATAGCCCAGGAAAAGAATTTTTACAGATGGTGTAGTATACGACGATAGACTTACACTTTGACGTACTTTATATGACCTATAAATAGTTTACCAGGGGTTTTTTACTGAAACTATACATTTGATTTTTATATATAAAGTTATTGTGAAGCTACTGGAAAAATATTCTCTAATTTTGCATATAATCGAGAGGTGTTTGCTAAACCTATATTCAGACTGAGGTTTCCGGAGATAGTTTTCTCGGTGGTAGAGGCGAAACGCGAGTAAACACTGAAGGAGCTAAATCGGAGTTGCTCCTAGGACGTCTTATCTACTCTCACAAGAAAGGCATTAGTCTCAATAGAATTTTCTGGAGAAGAGATGCATCTGGCACATTCATTCGTCCCTGATCAAAGGCAGCGCAACTCTCAGCAGCCTCTAGTTTTGGTAGTAGAAGATCACAATGACAGTTTACTGTTAATGAGTTATACACTGGAATTATTTGGCTGTAGATTTCTATGTCAAACTGACAGTTCAGCGACAGTAGTAGTGGCAAAAGAGCATCAGCCAGATTTGATTATGCTAGATATTTTATTACACAGTTCTAGTGGGTTAGATATTGTGCGTGAGTTGAAGCAAGAACCACTAACCTCTCAAATTCCAGTGCTTGCAGTTACAGCTTTAGCCAGCAGGGAGGATCAAGAACTCATTTTCCAGGCGGGTTTTGATGAATACGTCTGTAAACCCTATATGCTTGAGGAATTGGAAACCATAGTTCGTCGCTTGCTGGACGGTAAATTTGAGGCTGTTGAACCTTTATCAACACTAATCACTCCCTTCCCCTTTAAAGAGGGATGGTGCTCATCAGGGTGAAAAGGGAAGAAACCAGTAACGCCTTTTAAGTGCCCTTTGGCAGTCGCATGGTGAATACACTCCCCTTACCTAATTCTGATACCACCTCAATTGTGCCACCGTGAGCTTCTAGAATCCGGCGTGATAGATGCAGTCCTAAACCGCTGCCGGAGCGTTTATTTCTCCCTTGGCGAAATCGCTCGAAAATTGTTCCTAGATCTTCGGGGGCAATGCCATAGCCTGTATCTGCTACTTCAATGGTGACTTCATTGGTAGCTGGTAGATCAAAAAGGCTGACTTTGATGCTGCCTGTATCTGTAAACTTGATCGCATTACCGATTAAGTTATTCAACACTCGTCGTAACTCCATGCCATCGCCCATAACTATTGCTTGCTGGTGTAAGTTAGGAGTATCTAATTTGAGTAGCAGGTTTTTTTCACTGGCAAGGGCAGTTAGTTCACTCACTACTTCTTGAGCCAGAGAGTGCATATTGCATTCTTCCCGATTGAGGGTTTTCTTCCCTGCCTCAAAGCGATGGACTTCCAGCAAAGTATTCACCATTTCCATCAAATTTTGATTACTGCGAATCATCAAAGCAATGGCTTGCTTCATGGACGGTGAAATCTGGCAGAATGTTTCTTGCTCAAATAAATTTAGCATCCGATCAGCGGCTACCAGGGGGGTTCGCAAATCATGAGTTAGACGCGAAACAAAGTCTTCCCGTTGCTGCGTCATTTTTTGTTGTTCATCTAGACTGTGTTTGAGGCGCAGTAGCGATCGCACCCTTGCTAGAAGTTCATCTGTATCAAATGGTTTGCGAATAAAATCGTCAGCTCCAGCATCCAAGCCCTCGACAACACTGGACTCGTGGAAGGCGGTAACCAACAAAATCGGAATATAGCTGAGTTTAGGGTTATGACGTATCCGACGTGTCACTTCATACCCATCGATCCCCGGCATCATCACATCTAGGAGAATTAGATCAGGTGGAGATTGTTCTACCTGCTGTAAGGCTGCGATTCCATCGGAGACTAACTTGATATCATATCCCTCACTCTCTAAAATAGTTTGCACCAAAATCAGATTATCTTTAGTATCGTCAACGGCGAGGATACGGTCAATCCTAGAACTTTCAACAACAGACATGACTTATCAACTTTTTTGAAATACGAATTTGGCGATAGGTTGTATTCTTACTAACTTATAAAACAGCCAGACCTTATTTAACCTATAACTTGAGGTTGGGATACCCAAGGGGTGCTTTCCTAGATTGAGATAAGGTGGAATTGTGCGGGTGTTGGGCACAACAAAAAATCTTGTTGCTATCGAGATGTAAAACCCGGGCATCATCTTTTATTGTCGGTGACTTAATCCGACTTGGCAACTCAATGCTAAAGGTTGAACCAACTCCCAATTGACTTTCCAGAAAAATTTGACCTCCCATCATCTGTACTAGAGAATCTATAATCGCTAAACCCAAACCTGTACCAGAGTATTTGCGGGTAATACTCTGATCCACTTGCCGGAAAGCTTCAAAAATATGCTTAAAATCTCTAGGTGCTATGCCAATTCCTGTGTCCCGCACCACAATTGTGACCTTATTTGCACACGGTTCTTTCACCTCTACCCAAATACATCCAGATTCTGTGAATTTAACAGCATTGGAAAGCAGGTTAATTAAAATCTGACGCACACGTATGGGGTCATTGAATACAAACGTGTTTTGCAAGTCCGTATGTACTAGCAAGGACAACTTTTTGGACTCCGCTAGGGAGCCGACTTCCGATACAGCAGCGTTAATCACCTTTGGTAAGTCAAATATCTCTGGCTTTAACTCCAAGCGTCCTGATTCCAGTTTGGAAAAGTCCAGAACTTCATTGAGTAACATCAGCAAATGCTTACCATTATTGAGAATCCGCTCCACCATATCGGCTTGCTGAGGTGTCAGTTGACCAAACTTGGGACGTAATAAAATCTGTGAAAAACCAATGATGGCATTCATTGGTGTTCGCAGTTCATGGGATAGGGTGGCCAAAAACTGAGATTTGAGCCGTGATGCCTCCAATAGCTTTAAATTTTGTAACTGGATCTGTTGTCTTTGTCTCTCCAGTTCTCGGTTTTTGCGAATCAGTTGCTCATAACTTTCTTTTAGCTGTTGATTTGCTGAAGCTGCCTGCATTTCTGCGCGATGAACCCGAATCGCATTCCGTAAAACCGATGCCAGTATGTCAGGGGACACTTTAGACTTAGAGAGATAATCTGTCGCACCCGCTTTCATCAATTCGACAGCGATATCTTCATCTCCCTGTCCAGTGAGAATGACTAAAGGAACTTTAATTTCCCAAGAGTTTAGCTTGTGGATCAAGGTTAAGGCATCTTGGTCTGGCAAGCAATAGTCGAGGAAAACACAATCGTATTTAGTATTTTTCAATGTAGAGAGTGCGACATGGCCATCACTTACCTCAGACAGTTCCATCGGTAGACCTGCCTTAGTCAAGGCACGACGCACTGCCATGCGGTCTAGTTCATCATCATCTACAACCAAAATCTTCAGCGTCTCTTCCATCGGTTTTTATTTTCGCTGTCAAACATGGGTTGGTGTGTGGCATTTCTCTTTTCAACTTCGTGTTGGGAGGAATGGGAGGTTAATTGCGAGGCATCCCCTGGTAGGTCTTTAACTCTTACTCAACGTCGTAACTAAAAGTTACTGGGTCTGGTCCGATCATACTCAAAGAGTTGATGGTAGGTGGTTGACAAGCACTAGCTGTTAAACACTTACCAATTAGTTAGATGCACATTGAGGACATGGGTGAACAGATGATCTGATATTCTGAATATAAGGTAATATGGAATACTATATTGAGTATCAACACAATTGTAAATTAATTAGTGAGTGGTCGTCGTCAGCCATTGGCCAGAGTTACACAGAAACATTGTGCACCAAAAGCTTGAGCAGTTTTACTCACGAGGTTGCTGAGGCTAGTTAAAGTAGAAAGTACTGCCAAAAACTCAATAGGGATGCTGACTATAAGAGAATTTCTCTATTGCCAGGGACTCCGGTACTGGTAGTGCAACATCCCCAAGTTGGGGAGAATCCTTAAAAGGAGAAGATACACACCGATGTAACTCACCAGAACCTCTTTGATTTATACCCCAACTCTGGAAAATTTCCCCAGTCATTTCTTTTTAAATTAGCCAACTGCTAAACGAGAATGGACAGTTTTTTGGTGTTAATGCATAGAAAGCTATAGCTTTTTTGGCTGTTTTGGATCATAATAATGAGCAAATAGACAAATCATATTTGACTTAGAAAAAATCCGGACACATCTACCCCATTTCTTCCTTCTAGTTAAGAGTTAAGAGCCTACATAAATACTTTCAGTAATCAAATCACAGTCCTATAGACGTTCTTGTTGAGGAAAAAGCCAGAGGGTTTTGCTATCGCTCGAATCTTGCATAGTTATTCATTAGCGAGCCATGTATCCCTCGCTAGATTTTTCACTATACCTGATATAGAAATGGATGAAAATTAATTATCTCTATCGATGGATGCATCAGGGAGAAAGTATCATCTATCTTAGGTATGGGAAAATAAGAACAAATTAGAGAAATTTAAAGCTTGAAGTCAGTAATCAGGCAATAGCGGGTGTAACAATGAATGAAATTAGTATTCTTTTGATTGAAGATCATGATTTAACCAGAATGGGGCTAAGAGCTGCATTACAGTCTTATAACGGACTGAGAGTTATTGGTGAAGCGGCAAATGCCACCCAAGGTCTAAAACTTTTGGAAACTACCAAGCCAGATGTAGCTGTGGTGGATATCGGTTTACCAGATATGGACGGAATTGAACTCACCCGTAAGTTTCGGCGATATCAAGCTGAAACTGGGCAATTCGCAACAAAAATTCTGATTTTGACCATGGATCACACAGAAGATGCAGTCCTAGCTGCTTTTGCAGCGGGAGCAGATTCTTATTATATGAAGGAGACAAGCATCAATAAGTTGACTGAGGCCATCCAAGCAACCTTCGGGGGTAACTCGTGGATTGACCCAGCTATTGCCAGTGTGGTGTTACGGAAGATGCGGCAAGGTTTACCAGGAGATAACCAGCCTACTGATAAACCGAAAACTGTGAAAATTGAAGCCCTGGCAACAGAATACGAGCAAGTTTTAGAAACCTATCCCCTCACTCAGCGGGAACTAGAAATCCTAGAGTTGATTGTTGCTGGGTGCAGCAATGGCCAGATTGCCGAGAAACTCTACATCACCGTTGGCACAGTCAAGACTCATGTCCGTAACATCTTAAATAAGCTGTGTGCTGATGATCGAACCCAGGCCGCCGTCAGGGCTTTGCGTTCTGGGCTAGTAGTTTAAGTATTTGGATAAAATCTGGGCTGGAACTCTTATCCAGTCTAGATATCAGGTTGTAAATATTTCCATTGGGTTACTTTAAGAATCTCACCTGCAAACACTGAGCGATGCGCGCTGCTGCACCTGGAACTCCCATGCGTTGCACACCATTTTCAGCGATGATCTGTAAGTAGTCGGGATTTTTGAGTAAGTGTTGAACCACCTCAGCCACTTTTACTGGTCGGTCTACTAAAATTAGGGATGGTCCTAAAAGCCGACTTTGGGCCTCAGCAAAAGCCGGATTATATTGGGGACCTGGACCAGGAATAGCGATCGCTGGTTTCCCCAGACCAACGAACTGTTCTGTAGCTGTCCCCGCCATGGCGATCACTAAGTCTCCGAGGTGGAGGCAGTCGTTATATGCTTGTTGGGTCAGAATTATGTACGCATTTTTCTGCTTAAAAGTCAAGCTATGAGGATCAGAAATGGTGAGGGGGCACTGGGGATCGGGTCGCCAACCCTGAATTTTCAAAGTCTGGGATAAAATGTGGCAATCCAAACTAGGAGCGATCGCCCCTAAGAATACCACTGTTCCCAGGTGAGAATCCCGAAAACTTGCCATCAAAGCCGATACCGCCACCATAATTATTTCCCAGTTACTATATGCCTCCGGTGGACGGGAACCTGGGAGCAGAGTGATAATTAAAGGTCTATCACTATCAAATTGTTGGTAGCTGGCGGTGGGTTCTAGACCATCCATCATCGGATTACCTGCATTAACTGCCGGAATCGGCCACTTTTTTAAAATTTCTGTTGTCAGTGAATCTCTGGGGAACACCGCTAGACATCGGCGACGACTCATTAACCATCTTTCCCAGGGATGATAGACTGAACCTGAGAAGTTCTCCCACCGCGCAGCTTTTGATTTGCGGGGTAGTATACCTAGTTCATCGCGCACATAATATTCCGATTTTGCTGTACCGACAAAAGCGTATTTAGCACCACTTATAGCCGCAAACACCAAGGGGACAATATCCCCCACAGCCAGGATACCGTGTTTGTTACCCAACTTTTTTTGTGAACCCACCCAACAGCATACAGCTTGAATTTGCTTACTCGTCAGCTGCAACAAACCACCGCGCACATCCCGCACCAGTTGACGACCATCCATATAAATGAAGCCACCAGAAGGCATAGTCCGGACAGAACCAATCAACGGGACATTTAATTGTTGGTAAGCCAAACCCTCCCCCACCAAAGGCAAAGCAAAAATATCTGGTGGTGGGGACAGCTGCTGGAGTGCTTGTAAAATGCGGACGGCAATCATGTCTTCTCCATGACCATTGCTTAAGACTAGCAACTGCAAACGAGAACTTGACGATATGTTAGATATATCACTCATAGCACAGGGGTTTTAGACACTTAGAAGGTTGAATACAGATAGATTTATACTCTAATCTGCTTCAAATGTATCTCCCCCTTGCTCAGGGCAGCAAATACCCATTTTTAACTCACCCTTTGCAGGTGGCACATTTCCCGCAAATCTTGATCCAGTCCTTTCCTTAGCTCCTGCTTCCCTAAATGTATCAAACTTAAAGTTACTTCAAAACCGGAGCCTCCCTACCTAGAAGCTCCGGCTATCTCCCTGCTAATCTACACCTTCAATCGGTGCAAAACCTTGGCGCTGAATGTTTTCAGTGATGGTGCGGGGTTCTAAAAACTGCAAGAGGTAATCGGGTCCTCCGGCTTTAGAACCAACCCCTGACAGCTTGAACCCACCAAAGGGTTGACGAGCGACGATCGCCCCGGTAATATTCCGGTTAATGTACAGGTTGCCAACTTCAAACTCTTGCTGTGCTTGCTGGATATGGGCTGGTGTGCGGGAATATAGTCCCCCAGTGAGGGCGTAGTTTGTCCCGTTAGCCACTGCTAAGGCTGAGGGAAAATCCTGTGCCCGAATTACCGCTAGTACGGGACCAAAAATCTCTTGTTGGGCAATAATCCCATCAGGTGGTACGTCGCTAAAAATCACTGGACCGATAAAATACCCTTGTGTCGGTGCGGTTAACTCTAGGGCTACTTTTGCCTCTGCCTTGCCTTTTTCAATGTACTCACGGATGCGATCGCGGGCGTTGGCATCTATGACTGGACCAACTTGGGTACTGGGTAACTCTGTCTCCCCAATGTTCAGGGATTTTGTTGCTTCTACTAATCGCTGTAAAAAGGTATCATAAATTGGTTCTAGGACAACTACCCGTGAACAAGCGGAACATTTTTGTCCGCTATAGCCATAGGCTGACTGCACTACCCCAAATACGGCTTGATCTAAGTCGGCGCTTTCATCAACAATGATGGTATTTTTACCACCCATCTCCGCAATCACCCGCTTCATATGCTTTTGTCCCGGTTTGAGGATAGCTGCTTCAGCATAAATTCTACAGCCGACTTCCTGGGAACCAGTGAAGGCAATGACATGGGTATCTGGATGGTTAACTAGGTAGGCACCCACTTGGGAACCAATGCCCGGAACGTATTGGAATACACCTTTAGGTATACCAGCAGCGACCAATATCTCCGCGAGCTTGGCGGCAATCACCGAGGACACTTCTGCGGGTTTGAGCAAGGTGCAATTACCTGTAACTAGGGCAGCAACGGTCATCCCACAGGCGATCGCCAAGGGAAAGTTCCAGGGAGAAATGACTACGGCAATACCTCTGGGTCGATAAATATAGCGATTTGTCTCCCCGGCTATGTCATAGTTCACACCCTGTTCTAGCCGTTCCATTTCCTCAGCATAGTAGCGGCAAAAATCTATGGCTTCTGTCACCTCAGCATCGGCTTCTTTCACTGGTTTACCGACTTCTAAGACAATCCAAGCTGCCAGTTCAGCTCGGCGTTGTTCCATCAAGTCGGCAGCTTGGCGGAGAATCCCGGCCCGTTGTTTAACTGGTGTTTGACGCCAACCAGGAAAGGCGGCCTTGGCTGCTTGCATAGCCTGTTCTGCTTGTTCGATGCTAATTAACCCAACTGTGCCAATGACCTCCTGAAAGTTTGAGGGGTTGAGGGAGTCGGCAAATTTCTCTGTCTGCACATATTCACCATTAATCAACGGCAGATAGGTTTTACCAAATTGTTGACGAACGGTTTGCAAAGCTTGGGCTGATTTCATTCTCGCCTCCTTTTGGGCATAGTCCGTGTCTGGTGAACCGGAGAACCCTGGGTGATTTACCGCAACTGGGGCAGAGGAATTTGGAGTTGGTGGGGCTAAGAGTTCCTCAATGGGGCGATTTTCCAAGTTTTGCCGCAGGAAGGAACTATTAGCTGTGTTTTCCAATAAGCGGCGAATTAAATAGGCCATTCCGGGGAGAAGGTCGCCGTAGGGACAGTAGACGCGAACCCGGTACCCCCTATCTACTAAGGCTTTGGCTAGCTTATCGCCCATACCATAGAGGACTTGCAGTTCTACGTGACGCCGGGGGACATTTAAACTTTCGGCAATGGCAATGGCGCGGGCATGCGATCGCACGTTATGACTACCAATGGCAGCGTAGACGTAGGGATGATTTTCTAGCAGTAGCTGGGTTATGGCTTCAAAATTGGCATCAGTGGCAGCTTTGTCGTTGTAAACTGGCTGTGGCCAATGTTTCTGCAAAGCTTTGATGGTTTCCTGATCCCAGTATGCACCCTTCACCAACCGGACTGTTAGGGGATAACCCCGTTGTTGCAACCAAGTAATTAGGTCTTTGGTATCTTGCTCGCTGTCACGCAGGTATGCCTGGATGGTGATACCAATATCGGTGCGTTGCCTAAATTCTGGTTCTAACAGCAGTTTTTTCAAGATGCTCAGGGTGATATCTTTATAGGCGTACTGCTCCATATCAAAATGGATAGCTGCACCTAACTCTTGGGCTTCCCGGAGGAGAAGGCGCAGGCGACTGCTAACTCGTTCTTCACTACCTTGAGCATCCAAGGGGTCAAATTGGGAATAAAACGCCGTCAACTTCACCGAAACCTGAACTTTGGGTAGAGGTTCCCCATCGGCTAAATCAATTGCAGGGACCGTTGACCAATTTTGGGATGCAGCTACCAATTGGCGGATCAATTCCCGATAGCGATCTAAATAAGACTGGGCTTCTGCTTCCGTAATCACTGCTTCACCTAGTAAGTCGATAGTGAAGGCCATTCTTTCTTGCCGCAGTCGTTCAACTGTCTTGATCACCTGTTGGATATTTTCCCCAGCAATATATTTGTGTGCCAAGGTTTCTACTGCAGTAGCTACGGTTGTCGCTGCTACCCGTCCAGGCATAGAGTCGGGTTGGGCAAAATTGAGCATCCCTTTTAAGACTTGGGGAAGTTCCACCGACTCGTCCCCCAGGTATGCTTGGAGGTGGGCAGCAACTTGTGATGTACTACCCAATGCAGGTAAGGTATCGATAAACCGGAATAGTTGTACGCGCAATCCCGCATTATCCATAGCCCAAGACAGCAATTTGTCATCCCAGCGCATCTGATCGCGCAATGCAGCCAAAAATGAGCGATTTTCTTTAGTAACTGTGATCAATTGTTTAGCAATTTCTTGGGTTTTAGCCTCGTATGTGCTAGCTTGTACTTGTAATACCACCGATTATAAACTCCTGAGTTAACTTGAATATTTCAAAGTTATATTTATTATATGAACACAATTAAAAAACCTCTCTGAGAGGGAATTTCAATCAGGGGGAGAATAGGAGGGCTATACTAGCCAGTTTCCATAACTTCCTAGGTCTCTAAGCTAACGGACAACTTTACACCTGAATTATCAACAACCGTAAAGATAAATAGTCGTAAAAATTTAATCCTAGCAGGGAACTTGATGTGATGTTTTCTGCTACTCAAATTATTTCTCAGGAGTTGGGAGGTTAACCATATTTTGGGGAGAGCTAGGGAGCAGGGGAGTTGGGGACGAGGGGAAATTGTTCTTTTCTTGTAGGTAATCAGATGTAGGAATGATGTTTGGTTAGTGAGAAAACCATACGCACACCTCTATCCTGTTAAGAGTTGCCCATTAAGAACCTACACAGATCCTTTCTTGCCCATCAAACCGGATTTCTATATTGCTTCTTTGACCTGTTAAGAGTTAAGAATTTCCGAGAAACCTTAGTATTGATATGAATGAAGTGGATATTAGGTTAGTCAAAAAGCTTTTGATGCTAATTGAGTCAGATTTGGATGATATAGATTTAAAGAAATTTTCTCAGGAATTAATGCAGCTTTTTAGAGAAATTGGTTCGGAGACACCAGATAACCTAAATTGTTGTGCATATATAGACTATGGAATTGTTTCCGGGCGTCAATTTGGACTTGGGAGCATTATCGGGTTGAAGATTAAAGATAAGAATGTACTTCTGTCAGATGTTTTGAACGCTGTAGAAGATTTAGAACTCCCCTCAGAAGTCAGGGAATATTTCCCGACTTTAAATTTAGATGAATGGAGAGCTGTAGCTCGAATGGTGACTATGATTTTGATTTTTTTGGAAAAAGTTATTGACAGTCACTAAAACAGCTAGTACACAGTAGCATGAATACATAGACTAGAGAAAACCGCTTTTAACTTTACCACTTAATTGCTTACTCCCCACAATATAGTCTACCTGCTTATGCCAAATGATACTAGTGCGATCTCCTGAAGTTTTAGGGTGCGTTGCCTATCGCTAATGGACCAAATTCTTAAAAAAGCATACCTGGAACAACTTTGTCACAACGTGTTCCAAGTGTAATTCAATGAAGAGCGATAGCTGAAAGCGGGTGTTATCTCTACGATACGCTTCGCGTAGGATATGCCAACACCTACAGTGGGTGCTGCTTACCCCATAAAGCTGGAATGGTCAGCAATTCTCAATTTAGGGTTTCATGACATTGGGATCATTGCTCCAAGTGGAGTTCATAATTCTTCATGAATTTTGGGATCGCTGGAATAACGCAAAACCGTTCCAAATTTATTTTGGCTGTGGAATGGTACTGAAAACCAAGCCAAAGGCCCGAATTCATCCAGTCTGGAATGCACAATGCGTGAGTGAGAACGAGTAATTTACTTCAACACTGGTCACAGATGGCAACACCGCGATTGCATAACACTGCTCTCTCGGTTCTTTTAAAAAGTTTGTGGTATGCCCTTGACATATTACACTACATTGTGTAGTGTAATATGTAGTAAAACATGAGAACCTTTGAAACATGAATCCCAAGGAAGGCCAATTTATCGGGTCCGGGAGGTTGTAACTAGGGACGTTGAGTAAGTTTAGGACATAATCGTTCTAGAGGTGCTATTGAAAGCTTTTAATCCTTTTAACAACTATATCCAGTTCAACCTGCTGATGTTATTTACAGCAGGTTTATTATTCTGGTCAAGTTTATCCGCCCTATTGCCTACTCTACCGCTATATGTGGAGTCTTTAGGCGCAACAAAGCAGCAAATTGGCATTGTGATCGGTTGTTTTCCCATTGGGATGTTGCTATTTCGTCCCCAGTGCGGTGTCTTAGCAGATCGACAGGGGCGGAAAATTGTCCTCCTCATTGGCATGTTAGTGGCAGTAGTTGCGCCACTGGGCTATTTAGCTACTAAATCCCTGGTTCTATTGATGGTGGTTCGTGCTTTTCATGGGATTAGTATCGCCGCTTTTAGCACAGGTTACACCGCCTTGGTGGCGGACCTAGCACCGGCAGATAAGCGTGGGGAAATTATGGGGTATATGAGTTTGGTGAATCCCGTAGGTGTAGCTATTGGCCCAGCTTTGGGTGGATATCTACAGGTGGCATTTGGTTACACCCCACTTTTCCTATTATGTACTGCTCTAAGTGTGATGGGGTTGCTATGTATCCTCCCCCTTAGTAACTCCTCTGTGACTCCAAACCAACAACTCAAGGCCTCTAACAACCAGTTTTGGCAACTGCTGATTAGTCCCCGTGTCAGAACACCAGCGATGGTTTTCTTATTATTTGGTTTAGTTTTAGGAACTTTGCAGACCTTCATCCCGTTATTTATCAAATCCATAGGGGTAGATTTGAATCCAGGGCTATTTTTTACAGCTGCTGCCATTTCGAGTTTTGGGATCAGATTATTCACTGGTCGGGCTTCTGATCAATACGGACGGGGTTTATTTATCACCCTCAGCTTAATTGGCTATGTTCTAGCGACACTTTGTGTCTGGCGAGCAAGTAATGCTAATACATTTTTACTCGCAGCATTGTTTGAGGGTGCTGCCTCTGGCACAGCAATTCCGATGATGACGGTGATGATGGCAGATCGGGCCTTGCCATCGGAACGGGGACAAATGTTTGGTGTAACTTTTATCGGATTTGATCTTGGGTTGTCTATGGCTGGACCAATTCTAGGCTCTGTCGCTGAACAATTTGGCTACGGCAATATGTTTTGTTTCGCTGCTCTTTTGGGATGTGTGGCAACCTTGATCTTTCTCACTCAATCTGGGAAAGGTTTGGTCAGTTCCTTCAATTTTGCCATCGGTCGCGCTCAGGATAGCTATGCTGTAAAAAATGTTGACCCACA
>Ga0209208_10001646_pt1 | contig 31689 bp, 28 predicted proteins | sample S1TSphfallax_3_FD_187694 | JGI IMG/M metagenome (GOLD analysis project Ga0209208, IMG submission 187694) | Host-associated microbial communities from peat moss isolated from Minnesota, USA - S1T2_Fd - Sphagnum fallax MG (SPAdes) (version 2) | ecosystem: Host-associated > Plants > Peat moss >...
GCTCGCCGCGCTGGGGGCGCGCATTCAAGCCAAGCCGGCCGACAACACCACCATTCTGGCCGGCGCGTTCGACGATAATCCCGGTGGCGGCGCGTTCAGCGGCGACGCGCAGGCGCTGGACGGTAATGGGACGAAATTCAACACGAATACCGGCGCTTTATTCATCGCCGAGCTGCAATATGCGGTGAACGAGCGGGCGGTCGGCCAGATGGTGCAACCCGATCAGCCAGCACCGCCGGGATTGCCGGGCACATATAAGATCGGCTTCTGGTACGATACCGGATTTTTTCCCGATCAGCGTTTGGGGACGGATGGGCTCTCGCTGGCCAATCCGGCCAGTAACGGGCAGCCGGACATGCACAAAGGTAACGCGAGCCTGTACGGCGTTGCCGACCAGACAATATGGCAATCTTCCACGGATAACGTCCGCAACGTGAATATTTTTGGCCGCGCCATGGTGGCGCCGGAAGATCAAAACTTGATTGACTTCAGCTTCAACGGCGGTGTCACGCTCGCAGCCCCTCTACCTGGGCGGGACAATGACCAGGCGGGAATAGATGTCGGCGTGGGACATGTTAGTCGCCGCGCCGCCGGGTTGGATCAAGATGAGGGGACGATCATCCGCGGCACAGAGACTTTGGTAGAGCTAACTTACCAGGCGCAGGCGGCCTCATGGCTGCAACTTCAACCGGATATCCAATACATCATAAATCCTGGCGGTGGCTTGCCAAATCCCTATGACGAAGCACGGCCGCTACATGATGAATTTGTGGCAGGTATACGCGCCATCACAACGTTCTGAACGTTTAAATTGAGTTAAGAAAGCGCTTCTTTTTCTGAAGAAAAAGAAGCAAAAAGACTTTTTGTCACTCTGGGGCAACGCCGGTTGCACCGGCAACGCCCCGAAGTCAAAAAAAGTTTTTTGGTTACTTTTTTTCAAAAAAGTAACCTCTTTCTTAACCCACTTAACCAAATCTCCGGTCAGGCGGCGGCCGCGCGCAATGCCCGTGCCGCGCTGACCATATTGGTGAGCGCCGGGATCACCTCATCCCATTGCCTTGTTTTCAACCCGCAATCAGGGTTCACCCAAAGCCGCCCGGCCGGGATACGCGCGGCCGCCTGGCTCATCAGGGCGACGATATGCGCCTCATCGGGGATGTTCGGCGAGTGGATATCGTAAACCCCCGGCCCGATCTGGTTCGGATAGTTAAAGCTGTCGAACACATCAAGCAATTCCATGTCCGAGCGCGAGGTCTCGATGGTGATCACGTCCGCATCCATCTCGGTGATGGCGGCGATGATGTCATTGAACTCGGAATAGCACATATGGGTGTGAATCTGGGTTTCATCCTTCACCCCATTGGCGGTGATTCGGAAGGATTCGACCGCCCAGTCCAGATAAGACCGCCATTCGGATGTGCGTAAAGGCAGCCCTTCGCGCAAGGCGGCTTCGTCGATCTGGATGATCCGCAGGCCGGCTCTTTCCAGGTCCAGCACCTCCTCGCGGATCGCGAGGGCGAGCTGATAGCAGGAGACGGCGCGCGGCTGATCGTCGCGCACGAAGGACCAGTTGAGGATGGTGACCGGCCCGGTCAGCATGCCCTTCATCGGCTTATCGGTGAGCGAGGCGGCGTAGGCGATCCAGTCCACCGTCATCGGCTTCGGGCGGCTGATGTCGCCGAACAGGATCGGCGGTTTCACGCAGCGCGAGCCGTAGGACTGCACCCAGCCCGCCTGGCTGAAGGCATAGCCCTCCAACTGCTCGCCGAAATATTCCACCATGTCGTTGCGTTCGGCCTCGCCATGCACCAGCACGTCCAGCCCCAGCGCCTCCTGCGCGCGCACGCTGTGCTGGATTTCGCGTTGCATCGCCGCGATATAGGCGGGCTCGTCAATCGTCCCGGCCTTGAACGCGCTGCGGGCGCGCCGGATCTCCTTGGTTTGCGGAAACGAGCCGATGGTGGTGGTCGGGTAGAGCGGCAGGTTCAGCAACGCGGCCTGCCTGGCCGCGCGTTCCGCAAACGGCCCCTGGCGGCGCCCTAAATCCGGCGAGATGGCCGCGACCGCGGCCTTGACAGCCGGGTTGTTGACCCGCGCGGAGGTCCGGCGCGCGGCAATCGCGGCGCGAGTCTCGCCTAGTCCGCGCGCCACCGCAATGCGGCCTTTGGCGAGTGCGGTTGCCAGCACGTTGATCTCGTCCAGCTTCTGCACGGCAAATGCCAGCCAGGCGCGAATTTCGGCATCCATTTTGTGTTCGCTGGCAAGGTCGACCGGCACATGCAGCAGCGAGCAGGAAGGCGCGATCCAGAGCCGCTCCCCCAGCTTTGCCGCCAGTGGCTCCAGCCAGTCCAGCGTGGCCTCAAGGTCGGTTTTCCAGATATTGCGGCCATTGACCACGCCGAGCGAGATGACGCGGTCCGCCGGACTGGACTCGATCAGCGCCGCCACCTCATGCCGGGCGTTGATGGCATCGAGATGCACGCCATGCACCGGAAGTGCCGCCACCAGGGGCAGATTCTCCTGCAACGAACCGAAATAGGTCGCCAGAAGCAGCTTTACGCCGGCGGTGGCGAGGCTCTGATAGGCGCGGGTGAAGGCGTCCCGCCAAGTGGCGTCCAGCTCTGTCACGAGGATGGGTTCATCGATCTGCACCCATCCGGCGCCCGCGGCCGCGAGTGCTGCCAGCAACGCCGCATAAACCGCCAGCAGGCCGGGCAGCAGCGACAACTTATCCGCGCCGTCCTTGGCTTTGCCGAGGGCGAGATAGGTAAGCGGACCGATGATGACGGGCTTGGCCTTCACACCTTGCGCCTTAGCCTCGGCGAGCTGGGCCAGCAGGCGGGACGCGTCGAGCTTGAAGGTGGTGTCCGCGCCGAATTCCGGCACGATGTAATGGTAGTTGGTGTCAAACCACTTGGTCATCTCACCCGCCGCAACGCCGCCGCAGCAGGCGGCGTGATCTTCCGGCCCGGCGGCGGAGCGGCCGCGCGCCACGCGGAAATAATTGTCCAAAGGGTCACCGTGGAAGCCGCGCACCCGCGCGGGCAGGTTGCCCAGGGTAAAACTCATGTCCAGAACCTGGTCGTAGAACGAAAAATCGCCCACCGGCACCAGATCCATGGCGGCCTGATCCCGCCAATGGCGCGCGCGCAATTCAGCACCTGCGCGCCGCAGCTCCACGTGCGAGGACTGCCCTTTCCAGTAGGCCTCAAGGGCGAATTTCAGCTCGCGCTTGGCGCCGATGCGCGGGAAACCGAGATTATGCGTCGTGACCATGGGACTTCACCTGGGTATGAGGAGAGATGGATAAGCTGCGCGGACCATAACGATTGGAATACATGAGCGAAAATGATATGATTTCATCTATCGATGAATTTCATTCATGGTGGAGTTTGGACATGGCAATTCTGGAGCGCATCCATCTGGCGATTATCCGCGAGGTCGAGCACCAAGGCTCATTGACCGCGGCAGCGGCGCGATTGAACCTGACGCAATCCGCACTCAGCCACGCAGTCGCCAAGCTGGAGGACCAGATCGGCGCCAAAATATGGCGGCGCGAGGGCCGCAGCCTGCAACCAACCCAGGCCGGTGAGTTTCTGCTCGCCGTCGCCAACCGGCTATTGCCGCAATTATCCCATGCGGAAGACCGGCTGCAGCAATTCGCGCAAGGTGAGCGGGGCAAGCTGCGGATCGGCATGGAGTGCCACCCTTGCTACCAATGGCTGTTGAAGATCGTGGCGCCTTATCTGGATCATTGGCCGCGGGTTGAGGTTGATGTCCGCCAAAAATTCCAGTTTGGCGGAATCGGCGCGCTGTTCGGCCACGAGATCGATATGCTGGTAACACCCGATCCGTTGTTCAAGACCGGGCTGAGCTTCACGCCGGTGTTCGATTACGAGCAGGTTCTTGTCGTCGGGCCGGAACATCCGCTGCGGCATGTGGAATTTGTCGTCCCCGGCCAGTTGGCTGAGGAAACGCTGATCACCTATCCGGTCGCGACCGACCGGCTGGACATCTACACGCAGTTTTTGCTGCCGGCGGGCATCATCCCCCGGCAGCACAAACCGATCGAGACCACCGACATCATGCTGCTTATGGTGGCGCATGGCCGCGGCGTGGCCGCACTGCCGCGCTGGCTGGTTGAGGAATCCGCCACCAGGTTCAACGTCACGCCGGTGCGCCTCGGCCGCGATGGCATTGCCAAGCAGATTTTCCTAGGGCTGCGCGAGGCGGATGCGGGCATTGATTATGTGCGCGCCTTCATTGATCTGGCATCCGCCCACCGCCAGACGATGCCCAATCATTGACGTCCGGTTCGTCGTCTTGCCTCGCTTTTTATGACAGCCGGACCCGGCTTTTGATCTGGTGTGATGCCCACCGCAAAAACGCGATTCGGCGCGGTGGGACAGCGATTGACCGCACCGCCTATCTGGCCGAGTTTACGCCGCGCATGATGGGCAGACGATAGATGGCGGCGCCAGGACGGCTGAGAGCCGCTATATTCATCGGGTTATGGGCTGCGTCGTTAAGTTTTCTTGCCCCGCTCGCCGAGGATGCCATGGGCGCTTTCGGCGCCAAGCCCGCCGGCCAAAGCCTTAACGGCCCGTGTGATTTTGTCGCCTTCTGGGCCGCCGGCCGCCTGGCGCGGCAGGGTGAGGCGCCCGCCGCCTATGTGAATACGGCCATGCTCACGGCGGAGGACCATGTGAGACAAGCCCATGGGCTGCATCTGCTCTGGCTGTATCCGCCGCCGGCTTTTCTTCTCGCCTGGCCCGCTTCCATCCTGCCCTTCCCCGTTGCATTTCCGGTTTGGATTGTGGCGTTGATCCTCGCCTCGGTATTTATTCTGCGCAACGCGGGATTGCCCTGGCCCGTGATCGCGGCGGCCAGCTTCAGCCCGGCCGCGCTTTTGAACACAGATCTCGGCCAGGTTGGGCTGTTCGCAGGCGCTCTTCTCATGTCAGGCATCCTGCTGGCTGACCGCGCCCCCGTCGCCGCGGGTGCGATGTTTAGCGCGCTCATCTTCAAACCGCAGGCGGCTATTTTGGCGCCCGTTGTGCTGCTCGCCCGGTCGCGCTGGGACGGCATTTTGTGCGGCGCGATTGGTGGCGTGTTGTTATCACTGCTGGCGACCGCACTATGCGGTCTGGAGGCCTGGTGGCGGTTTTACACGCTGGCTCTGCCCTCCATGCATTACATTTTATCTGAGCCGTTCCCCCATCACGCACCGCCGGTCGCGGCGTCTGACGAGCTCTATGGCATTTCGGTTTTTTGGATGTTCCGGAGCCTGGGAGCGGGCATTGCGGCATCCTGGGCGGCGCAATTTGTAACATCCGCGATATCCGCGGGTCTTTGCTGGCGCGCATGGCGCCGCCCGGTTAGGGAGCCTGTGGCGCTCTGCGCGTTCACGATGTGCTTGAGCCTGCTGGCGACGCCCTATGGCTACATGTACGATCTTTGCGGCGTTTCAATCGCGGTTGGCGCTCTGATCTACCAAACCGGGCGTCTTGCCGCCGCTGACATCTTGCTTTGGTCTTGGCCGGTGCTGGGACTTATCATCGCCTTTCATTTTTTTGTGGAGATTACACCGGTTGTCCTTGCGCTCACCGCATGGCGCGCGGCTCGTGTCAATGCAGCAGGGAGGAACCAGCGCTGACGCGGCTGGAGACTGATCGTTTGAGGTTGACGCGCATAGCGCGGCAGCCGCAAGCGTGAACCAATCTCTTATCAAAGAGCTAAAGCGCGATAAGCGGGGCAAGATCGGCCTTCCGATCGCGTTCTGAACCGGTCCAGCTTGCAAATCGGGGGGCATTGCCGCGGCGGCGATGCCGGTGCATTTTGACGCTGGCCGGTTCTGCGCGCGCTGGCAGGTACCCGGCTTGTCCCGTCCGCTCGTCAGTTTCGCGCCCGAGGCCCTGCCAACCGGCCCTGACGCGTTGATCATCAACCCCGAAGCTGGAGACAAGCACCCATGATGGGGGCCTTGATTGCCACCTACCTCACCGCCACCGTTGAATGGGTAGAGGCCTATACCATCGTGCTGGCCGTGGCGCTCTCGATCGGTTGGCCGCGCGCGCTGGGTGCGGCGGGTGCCGCGCTGCTGTTGCTGGCCGTGCTGACCACCATTGGCAGCTTTATTCTGACGATGATCCACGATCTCAGCATCCTGCAATTCGTGGTGGGGGTATTTCTCACGCTGTTCGGCATGCGCTGGCTGGGTAAGGCGATCGCCCGTGGCGCCGGCTTGAAAAAACTGCATGATGAAGACGCCGAATTCGCCGGCCTGCGCGCCCGTTCGGACATTCATGAGGCCCGCGCCGCCTGGTGGATCGCGTTCAACGGCATGCTGCTCGAGGGCTTGGAGGTGTGGCTCATCATCGTCGCACTCGGCGTACAAACCCACCATACGCTGGCGGTCAGCGCCGCCGCCTTCATCGCCTTGCTGGTGGTGGCCGCCGCCGGCACTCTGGCGCGCAAGCCACTGGCCAAAGTACCTGAAAATACCATTAAATTTACTGTTGGTTGTGGAATTTTAAGCTTCGGCACATTTTGGATTCTAGGGTCGCTTGGCTATGATTGGCCGCTCGGCGATTCAACGCTGCTGGCACTGTTCGCCTTTTACGTGCTCGGCGGGCTGGCGCTCATCCGCCTCTACGGTGCCAAAACGCTCAAAATGGGAAGCGTGTGATGCAGGGCTTCATCAAAACCTTGTTCGGGGACAAATACACACTTGGCGTCGCAGTTGGCTGTATTGTTATTGCCGCCGCATTGTTGCACAGCCCGGCGGCAATTTTTGCAGGCTTGGTTTTGCCTGTCTGCCTGTTATGCGGCGCCGCCTATCTCGCGCGGCGATAAGGCGATCATCCGGCGGCACTGGCGCCGCAGGACAGATGTAACCGGTTATCCGGCCATGGGATGGGATCGATAAAAATCCCCAACACCCTCTTTTTTCAATGCGAGACCCAATAGCGGCGATAATCATGAAGATTCAGTGAGCGCCGCCGGCCGTGCTGGTGCCGCGTTTCAGCAGCGCCACCGAGGCGACCGAGGCAACCAGGATCACGCCCAGAAGCCCGAAACAATCGCCATATCCCATGATGGTCGCCTGCGCCGCGATGGTCGCACCCAGCATATTCATTGCGCGCGCCATCGCGGCGGCCGGGCTGGGCGAGCCGTTCAGCATGAAATAATGCTGCAGCGCCGAGAGCCGCCCTTGGGTCGCCGGCGCGTAGAGCGACACACGGGCATTGATGATGAAGGAATGATATTGCTCGCGCTTGGTGAAATAGGTCTCCACCGCGGCGGTGCCGATGGCGCCGCCGAGGCTGCGCAGCATGTTGAACAAGCCCGACGCGTCGCCGGCTTCCTCCTGGGTGATGCCGACCATCGCCACGGCCGAGATCGGCACCATCACCAGCGCCTGGCCAACCGCCCGGATCACGTCGGGCACCAGCAATTGCGGGCCGGCATCGTTGGGGTCAACTCCTACATTCATGAAGCAGGAGGCGGCAAAGATCATCGTGCCCGCGCCCACCAGCAGGCGGGGATCGATCTTGCCCATTAAATACGGGACGAAGGGAATAACCACGAGCTGCGGCAGGCCGGTCCAGGCAATCACTTCGCCGCTTTGCTGCGCATCGAAACCTTGGGTGACCGCCAGATATTGCGGCAACAAATATGCCGCGCCATACAAGGAAAATCCCAGCATGAAATTGCTGAAGCTCGCCAAGCCGAAATTGCGCCGCCGCAGCAGCCGCAGCCGCACCAGCGGCGCCTTGCGGACCAGTTCCACGGCGATGAAAATGCTCAATGTGATCCCGGAGATGATGCCGAGCTTGACGATATAGGGCGAGCCAAACCAATCATCGACATTGCCGTCATCCAAAATGGTCTGCAGCGTCCCGAGCCCGATCGTCATCAGGATGATGCCGATCCAGTCGCCGTGCCGTAGCAGGCTGTGCTGGGGCTTGGCGGCCGGCAGCGCGTAGATCAAACCCGCCAGCATTAGGGCGCCAGGCACCAGGTTCATGTAAAAAATCGTTTGCCAGCCATAATTATCGGTCAGCCAGCCGCCGATGGTGGGGCCAATCGCAGGCGCGAAGGTGGCGGTGACCGCGAAGCCGGCGAAGCCCATCGGCCGCTTGGCCGGCGGCAGCATGGAGACGATGATGGTAAACGCCATCGGGATCAGCACGCCGCCGAAAAAACCCTGCAAGCCGCGCAATATGATCATCTCGGGCAACGTCGTCGCCTGGCCGCAGCCGACCGAAAAGAGCAGGAACAAAGCGGTGCTGGCGATCATGTAGCGGCGCAGCGAAAACACATCGCTCATATAGGCCGTCATCGGGATGACGACGATCTCGCCGATCAGATAGGCGGTGCTGATCCAGGTACCGCTCTGCCCGCCAGTGCCAATGCCGCCTTCGATATCGGGCAGCGAGGAATTGGTGACCTGGATGTTGAGCACCGCCATGAACGCGCCAAGCAGAGCAGCGCCCACCGCGATCCAGGTTTTTAAGGAAACCGCGGTGTCAGCAGCGGCGCTGTCCCCGCCGTCCTGCCCGCTCATGTGCCGGGCGGCTTCGTATCGATCGCCGGCTCGGCGGACATCCCGGGGCGCAACTGGCCAATCAGCGGATCATGCGGGTCGATGCTGATCTTCACCGGCACGCGCTGGACGATCTTGGTGAAATTGCCGGTGGCATTGTCTGGCGGCAGCAGCGCGAATTCCTCGCCGCTGGCGGGGGCGATGCTGTTCACCACGCCATGCACGACGGCACCGGGGAAGGTATCGACGCTGATGGCGACCTTTTGGCCCGGCCGCACATCGGTGAGCTGGGTCTCCTTGTAATTGGCGGTTATATAGACCGACTGCAGCGGCACCACCGCCATCAGCGGTGTGGCGGCCTCGACATATTGCCCGACCCGCAGGCTGCGCTCACCCACCACGCCCTCAATCGGCGAGGTGATGATGGTGTAGCCCAGGTTCAACCGGGCTTGGGCGAGATTGGCCTGCGCCAGCCCGACACCGGCTTGCGCCTTCACCAGCTCCGCGCTCAGCACCGCCATTTGGGTGCGCGCCACGCCGAGGGCGGCCAGATCCCGCTGCAGATTGGCCTGGCTGTTTTTTGCACTGGTGCCTGATTGCTGGGCCTCTTGCGCGGTGGCGGCGCCGTTTTGGGCCAATGATGCGTAACGGCCGTAATTTTGGCGGGCGAAGGAGAGGGTCGCTTGATCGCTGGCGACCGCGGCCTGTGCTTCCGCAATCGCGTAGGTCTGCTGGGCCATCTGCTGCACGAGCATCTCGGCGCCCGCCGCGGCAGAATCGGCATTGGCCTGCGCCGCGGCGAGGGCGGTGCGGTAATCCCGGTCGTCGATCCGCGCCAGCAACTGGCCCGGCGCCACAGCCTGGTTATCCTGCACCGGTGCGGCCACGATATAGCCGGCAATCTGCGGGCTGATCGACACGCTGTCGGCCTGCAGATAGGCATCGTCGGTTGAGATCATGAAGCGGCCGGATGTCCACCAGCCATGGCCGTAGATACAGGCGCCGATCAGCACTGCGACCCCGCCGGCGATGAATAGCGCGTTCCGCAGGGGGTGCTTGGCGTGGCCGGCCGGCGGCGCGGCGGTGGTCTCCGCACCCGGCGTCACGCTCTGCTCCGGCGTGGGGACGACGTTCTGATCCATGGCTCATTTGCCTTTTTGCCGGTCGGAGCGCGGATCAACGGAACATTGCCGGCTTGACATAAAACGTACTGTATCGTACAGTACGTTTTATGTCTCACGCTGTCAACGTAACAAGACGCCGGAGGCAAAGCCTGGCATGACGGCGCTGAGCATGACCGCGCCGCGCATCGCCGAACCGGCCGAGACCGCGGCGCATTCGAGGTTGGAGGCGCGGCGGCGTGCCTTTCTGAATGCGGCCAACGCCGCATTTCTGCAGAAGGGCTACGCCAACACCACGCTCGGCGACATCATCGCGAGGTCCGGCGGCTCCCGGCAGACGCTTTACGCGCTGTTCGGCGGCAAGCAGGGCCTGTTCGAGGCGATCATCTCCGAGGTGAATGCCGAATTGTTCCGCCCGCTGCGCGCTGATGGCCAGCTTGACCGGGCGCCGGATGACGTTCTGGTGGAAATCGGCACCCAGTTTCTCCAGGCGGTTTTAGCGCCTGACGCGCTCGGCCTGTTCCGCCTGGTGCTCGCCGAGGGACCCTATATGCACGCGCTGTCGGCGCGTTTTTGGACCCTGGGCCCAGCCCGCACGATTGCTGCGTTCGAAAATTATTTTGCCGAACAAACGCGGCGCGGCGCCCTCAAACTCGCCGACCCGCGCCAGGCCGCCCAACAATTTCAAGGCATTTTGCTTGGTACGTTTCATTTGCAATGCCTGCTCGGCTTGCGTGAAATTCCGGCTCTTGAGGAGATCAAAGTCTTTGTCAAAACCTCGGTCGCGCGCTTTTTGGATGGCAGCAGGTAGCTCTCAGCCTGAACTTATCGCCCTGTAGATATATTTTAGAGGCGGATTCAGAAATTCCGTGGGATCGCGAAGCGATTCCACGGAATGTCATCGCGCTCTAACGTAAAAAACCCGTCGAAATCCACGGTATGGCGGCAATCAATACGAGTCCGGCCAGCAGGGCGCCGAGATAGGGCCAGATTCGGCGTAGGCCATCATCCGGGCTGATGCGGGCGATTGAGCTTGCGGCATAATAGCCGAGGCCGAAGGGCGGAGCGAACAGACCGATTCCCATCGCCAAAATCAGCACCACCGCGTAATGCACATCGTTGATGCCGAAGCTCTCGGCGATCGGAAATAATAGCGGCCCGAACAATACCATCGCGGGAATGCCCTCCAGCACCGAGCCCAGCAGGATCATCACCACAATCGTGGCCCCCAGAAAGCCGTAGCGGCCGCCTGGCACATGGCCGAGAAAGCCGGCGATGGCCTGGGAGAAATTCGATTGCGTGAGCGCCCAGCCCATGGCGGTGGCGCCACCGATGATGAACAGAATTGCCCCGGCGAGCGAGGCGGTTGCCACCAGCATCGGGTAAACCCGATGCCATTCGAAATGCCGGTAAATCAGCAGCCCGGCCAATATCGTATACACGATACCGATGGTGGAGACCTCGGTCGCGGTGGCAACGCCCTCGATCACGGCAAAGCGGATGACAAACGGCAAGGCCAGGGCCGGCAGGGCGATGAACAGCCGGCGCAGCACCACCTTACGCCCGACGCGCGCCGGCAGCGTCGTCGGCGCGACGGTGCGGGCACGGGCGACGAATGCGAGCGCGATGGCGAGCACGATGCCGGGCAGCAGGCCGCCGGTGAACAGGGCCGAGATCGAGACACCGGTCACCGAACCAATGATGATCAGCACGATCGAAGGCGGGATGGTCTCCGCCATCGCGCCGGAGCTTGCCAGCAGCGAGACGATCTCGCCATGATGGATGCCGCGGCGCTTCATCTCCGGGATCAGCACCGGGGCGACCGCCGCAAGGTCGGCGGTTTTGGCGCCGGAGATGCCCGAGACCAGCAGCACCGCCCCCAGCAAAATATAGGAAAGACCGCCGCGCATATGGCCCAGCATGGCGGATAGAGATTCAACGATGACCGCCGCCATCCGGGTGGAGACGATGAGATGGCCGAGCAGGATGAAGAGCGGAATGGCGAGCAGGACCACGGCGCTCATGCCCTGATCCATCGACCCAGCCACCACCGCAAGCGGGGTGCTGGAGGTATCGAGCAGATAGGCCAGCGTGCAGAGGCCGAAGCAGAACGCGATCGGCACGCCGCCCAGCACACCGGCGGCCAGCAGCAGGACGAAGAAGACAACCAGGTTATCATTGCCCATGCCCGTCAGTGCCGGGCTTGCCAGATGCAAAATGATCGCGATCACGGCCAGCGGAATCGCGGCCATGGCGATGTCGCGCGGCCGGAAGCGGGCAAGGCGCAATAGGGTTGCCAGAAACATCAGCACAAATCCGGCCGGCATGGCGGCGGCGCGATAGGTATCGGGCAGGCCCAGAACCGGTGTCTGCACGAACCATTGATTGGCGGCATAGGTGATCGCGGGGTTGATGAGCAAGGCCAGGAATAGCAGCGGCGCCAGCAGGCCGAGCGCGTTCAGGACCGGCTGCCAGGCGGCGGGTGCCAGGCCGACCAGAGTGGTCATGCGCATATGTTCGCCGCGCCTGAGCGCGCCGGCGGCGCCGAACATGGTCAGCCAAAGAAAACTGGTGGTGATCAGCTCATCGGTCCACTCCAGCGGGTGGTTGAAGACAGAGCGTGCCACCACGCCGGTGAAATTCAGCGCCACCTCGGCCAAGACCAGAAACGCCGCCGGCGCATCGACCAGCCAACCAAACCCCTTGTCGATGCGCCTGAGCGTGGAACTGGCGATCTCCGCCGCAGGGTCAGCGTGGCCGGGCCGTAAGCCCGCTACAGTGAACCCTGCCGACATCAGGCCAGTTGTCCGACCGTCTGTTCCAGCAAGCTCCAGGCTTGATCGCCGAATTTCTGCTTCCAGCCGGCATAGAACCCGGCGCTGGCCAGCTTGGCGCGGAATTGGTCTTTATCAACGTCAATAAAGCTCAAGCCCCGTTTGCTCAAATCCTGCTGCAGGCTGGAGGCGAGCGCTTGCGTGTCGATCCGTTCGGCAAGGCCGGCTTTGTTGAACTCTTGCAAAACGCTGGCGCGGATGTCGTCGGGCAGTGCCTGCATGGCGGCCGGGTTGGCGAGGATCCAGTAGCCGTCCCAAACATGGCTGGTCAGGCTGCAATATTTTTGCACCTCGTAAAGCTTGGCGCTGTTTATGATCGCGAGCGGGTTTTCCTGGCCCTGCACCAGATGGGTCTGCAATGCGGTATAGACCTCGCTGAAATCAATCGGCGTCGGGTAGGCGCCGAGCGCCTTGAACAGCGAGGTCAGCAAAGGCGCTGTCGGGACGCGGATTTTAAAGCCCGCAAGGTCCTCTGGCGTTTTGACCGGCTGGTCGGAAGAGGTGATCTGCCGGAAGCCGTTATTCCAGCTTTTGCCGACCGTCATCAAACCCGCGGCGGCGATTTTGCCGCTGATGAAATCGCCAAGCTTGCCATCCATCGCCGCCCAGACCTGGGCGTAATCCTTGAACGCGAAGCCGACATTCACGATGCCGGCATCCGGCACATAGGTGGCAAGCACCGAGGACGCGAGGTTGATGAATTGCACGCCGCCGAGACGGACCTGCGAGAGCAATTGCGCATCGGTGCCGAGCTGGGCGGCAGGGAAGACGTCGATCTGCAACCGCCCGCCGGTGGCTTCCAGGACCCGCGCCGCGGCGGCCTTGGCCTGCACATTCACCGGATGAGACGGCGCCTGGCCAGTGGCGAGCTTGTAGGTGAATTGCGCGGCGCGGGCCGGCCGGCTGAGAATGCCGGCCAGCGGCAAGGCCGCCGCAGTTTGCAGGGCCAGGCGTCGGGTGATGCGTCTTGTCATGTTATTTCCTTCCGTTTGTTTTTATCCCGGACATGTGCCGGTTATCTTGGTTCGTTGCCGGGTCGTTATAACCAGCTTTTGATGCTGGCCACGACCGCGCTGGCGGAGATGCCGTAGCGGTCATGCAGCGTGGGCAGAGCACCGGCATCGAGAAACTCATCCGGCAAGGCGATCTGCCGGAAGGCCGGCGCGATGCCATTTCGTAACAACAACGTCGCGACCGCCTCGCCGAGACCGCCGATGGTGGTGTGATTCTCGGCGACGATCACCAGCCGGCCGGGTTTGGCGGCGGCGGCGAGGATCGCGGCCTCATCGAGCGGCTTGATGGTCGGCACGTGCAGCACGGCGAGCTTGATGTTGTCCGCTTCCAGCAAGCTGGCAGCTTCAAGCGCGCGCATCGTCATGAAGCCCGAAGAGATCACAAGCGCATCCGCGCCGTCGCGCAGCATGGCGGCTTTGCCGATTTTAAACTGATAGCCGTATTCATCGAGCACCAGCGGCACGTTGCCGCGCAGCAGGCGCATATAGACCGGGCCGTTATGCGCGGCGATGGCGGGCACCGCCTGCTCGATTTCCAGCGCATCGCACGGATCGATGATGGTGAGGTTCGGCATGCCGCGGAAGATGGCGATATCCTCCGTCGCCTGATGGCTGGGGCCATAGCCGGTGGTCAGGCCCGGCAAAGCGCAGACGATTTTGACGTTGAGCTTTTCCTCGGCGATCGCCAGGCAGATAAAATCATAAGCCCGGCGCGCGGCGAACACGGCATAGGTGGTGACGAATGGTAGCGCACCTTCGCGGGCGAGGCCGGCAGCCGCACTCATCAGCAATTGCTCGGCCATGCCCATCTGATAGAATCGCTCAGGATAGGCTTTGGCGAAGATATGCAGATCAGTATATTTCGAAAGATCGGCTGACAGCCCAACAATATCCGGATTCGCTGCCGCCAGTTCCACCAGCGCATGGCCGAAAGGAGCGGATTTCGTGCGCTGGCCGGGGGCCGCGAGCGAGGCGATCATCGCCGACGTGGTCAGGCGTTTCGGTGCGATGGCCTGGCTCATGCGGGTCTCCCTTGATCGAGTGTATCAAGCGCTTTTTGCCATTCATCGGCATCGACGCGCAGAAAATGGTTCATCTCGCGGGTCTCCAGAAAATCCACCCCCTTGGCCATTTTGGTATCGCAGATGATGATCCGCGGCTGCGCGCCGTCATGGCGCCGGGCGCGGTCAAAGGCGGCGACCAAAGCGTCGATGTCGTTGCCATCGACACGTTGGGTGTACCAGCCGAAGGATTCCCAGCGCGCGACTTGCGGCTCGCGCGAGGTCATCGCGGCCGATGGGCCATCGGCCTGCTGGCCGTTGACATCGACGATGGCGATCAGATTATCGAGCTGCCAATGGCTGGCCCCCATCGCGGCTTCCCAGGTCGAGCCTTCGTTCAATTCGCCGTCCGAGAGCAGGTTATAGACGAAGGATTTTGATTTTTTGCGCTTCAGGCCCAGAGCGAAGCCAACCGCGATACCAAGCCCGTGGCCGAGCGAGCCGCCGGTGATTTCCATCCCCGGCGTATAGGAGGCCATGCCAGACATTGGCAGCCGGCTGTCATCGGTGCCGTAGGTTTCAAGTTCGGCTTCAGGGATGATCCCGGCTTCGATCAACGCGGCATAGAGTGCGATGGCGTAATGGCCGATTGAGAGCAGGAAACGGTCCCGCCCTTCCCAATCCGGGTCCTCGGCATAATAGGTGAGCGCGTGAAAATAACTCACCGCCAGCACATCGGCGATGCCAAGCGCCTGGGCGATATAGCCCTGGCCCTGCACTTCGCCCATGCGCAGCGCGTTGCGGCGGATGCGGTAGGCGCGCTCGGCGAGTGAGACATTTGATATCTGGTTCAATGGATCAGCATCCCCCCATTCACATCGATCACCGCGCCGGTGATGTAGCCGGATAATTCAGAGGCCAGGAAGAGAAACGCGCCGGCGACATCCTGCGCGGTGCCGAGCCGGCCGATTGGGATGTTCTTGAGAATTTCGGCGCGGATGGCATCAGTCATCATGCCGCCCGTGATGTCGGTCTGGATCAGGCCGGGAGTCACGCTGTTGACGCGGATGCCATCCGGCCCCAGCTCGCGCGCCATGTTTTTGGCAAGACCCAACACGCCCGCCTTGGCGGCAGAGTAATGCGGGCCGCCGAAAATGCCGCCGCCGCGCTGGGCTGAGACGGAGGACATACAGGCGATAGAGCCTGATTTGCGGGCCCGCATATGGGGAATGAAAGCCTGGCTGAGATACAGCACGCCGCGCAGGTTCACATCCAGCACCCGGTCCCAGTTATCCGGCTTGATATCCATGATTTTGAGCGGCTGGGTGATACCGGCATTGTTGATGAGGATATCGGCATGGCCGAATTGCTCGATCACCCTGGCAGCCGCCGCGATGCAGGCGGGGGCATCGGTCACGTCACAGCCAATACCGATATGGCCCTCACCAAGACCCTGCGCCGCGGCGCTCGCAGCGGCTTCATCCAAGTCAAGAATGGCGACGCGGGCACCTTGGGATGCGAAAAGCCTTGCCGTGGCCAGACCAATTCCAGCCCGGCTGGCGGCACCGGAAATCACGGCGGTTTTGCCGTTTAGCAGCATTGTTTCCTCCAACTCGTTCGTCTTGCAGCGCTAACTGCACTGGCCAGGCCCGGCTGACAAACTCATTCTTTACACTGATTAGTGAATGTAGTTCACTAATCGCATGTTGAACAAAATCCCGCTTTCGCTGCTGCGCAGTTTTGAGGCCGCTGGGCGAAACGGCTCATTCCGGCTGGCCGCCGATGAGCTGCGGCTCACACCCGGCTCCGTCAGCCACGCAATCGCCAAACTCGAGGACACTCTGGGGGTAAGCCTGTTTACCCGCACCACGAGGCTGGTGGCGCTGACCCCGGAAGGTGAGACTCTGATGGCGCATATGGAACGGGCGTTCAACGATATGCGGGACGGGCTGGAGCGGGTTTCAGCGCGCGGGCAAAAACTGCTGCGCCTGCACGCCGCGCCCAGCTTCGCGGCACAGTTTTTGGCCCCACGCCTGCCGCGTTTCCTTGAAGCTCATCCGGGTGTCGAGATCCGCCTGGCGGCCGGGACCGATTATGCGCGCTTCAAAACCGATGAGTTCGACGCTGACATCGTCTATGGCCCGTTGCCGGTCGCACCCGCTTTGCTGGCGATCGAGCTGGTGCAGGAAACTGTGACACCGCTTTGCGCACCAGCGCTCGCCGCCGCGATCCGCAGCCCGGCTGATTTGCTGGCACAGAAATTGATCCATAGTGACAACAAACAAATCCGTTGGGCAGACTGGTTCAGCGCCAATGGCATCAAGGCGCCGGCACCGCATGGCTTGCGCTTCGACCGTAGTTTTCTCGCGATCGGTGCCGCGGCGGATGGCCAGGGTGTCGCGCTGGAATCAACCTTGCTGGCGGGGCGCGAACTCGCGCAAGGCAGGCTGGTGGCCCCGATGGCCGGAATGGCCAAGGATATTTCCTATATTGGTCATTATTTCGTCTATCCCCGCGCGCGCCAGGGCAGCCAGATCATCGAGAGTTTTCTGGCCTGGCTGCTGAAGGAGCTTGCTGCAACTTAGAGCGCGATGACATTAAGTCGATCCATGAAATGGATCGCCTTAATGTCTGAATCGCCCTCTAGATATGTTCTTGAGCGCGATAGGTTCAGATCGACGCATACGCGGCGCTCTGAACGCGTTCTAACCCTATGATAAGAGCGTGCCGCCGTGCTCTATGTCTTCCGTTGCTTGGTCGGCGATGACATTCCTCTCAACGATGGCTGCATGAAGCCAATCCGGTTGATTATTCCCGAAGGCAGCTTCCTTGCCCCGCCACCCAACACGGCGGTGGTGGCGGGCAATACCGAGGTGAGCCAGGCCATCTGCAACGCCTTATTCGGCGCGCTCGGCGTTGTTGCCTGTTCTCAGGCAACAATGAATAACTTCCTGTTTGGCGATCAGAATTTTCAATATTACGAGACCATTTGCGGCGGCACCGGCGCTGGACCTGGCTTTCACGGCCAATCCGCTGTGCAGAGCCATATGACCAATACGCGAATGACCGACCCTGAAGTGCTCGAAATACGCTATCCCGTGCGGCTGGAGGAATTTTCCATCCGCCGCGGATCTGGCGGGCCGGGAAAATTCCGTGGCGGCGATGGCGCGACACGGCGCCTGCGTTTCCTGCAGCCAATGACCGCGGTCATCGTGGCGTCGCGCCGGAATGTCGCGCCATTTGGCATGGACCATGGCGGTGCCGGCGAAACAGGCGCGCAATGGGTGGATCATCCCGATGGCCGTCGCACCATTCTTGGCTGTTCTGATGGCGCCGCACTGCGCGCCAATGATGTCTTCACGACCTTAACGCCGGGCGGCGGCGGGTTTGGGGTTGACCCGCATAGCGCGGCAACTGAAGATGAACAGGCTCTTATCAAAAATTAGCGCGCGTTCGGATGGCGCTCTAACAAGCGGGCGTTCATAAGATCAGTCGTGGGCCATCATTTGGCCCGCCGGCCTCAGCTTCGGTGCGAAGCGTATTGGTCCGTCAATTCTTGATCGAGATGTTCAAATCGCATGCCGTCGGAAATGGCTTGCCTCAAATGGGTCAATGTATCGGATGCGGCGTTCATGCATGTCGCAGCAACGCAATATCCCGCCTGGCTCTGCAGCAGGACAAGCTCTTTGCCCCGGCGCATGACGCGCATATCATCGCTGCCCTCGCCTAGGCCAATGAAATCCAACTCTTGGCCGAATTGCAGGGACGAGATCATCGGCAGCGGGTCGTAAAAGCCCTCCTCGCCAGCAATCGCGCCGGCCACGGCGGCAGCGCCATCCGTGGCGTTCTGGATCGATTCGAGGCGCAGCAGGCGGCCATAGCGGCGGCTCGGAAACCGCGCGCAGTCGCCGAGCGCAAAAATGCACGGATCCGCGGTGCGCAGCGAAGCATCTGTCAGAATACCATCCTGGCTAGGCAAGCCGGCGCGTTCCGCGAGCCGCGTCTCCGGGCGGATGCCGACGCAGACCAGCAGCAAATCGCACGCAATGGCTTCCCCATTGTCAAGCTCGACCGCGCTGACCCGATCTGTACCCGTGGCGCATCTGGCGGCTGCGCCGAGAATGACCCGCACGCCTTGGGCCCGGTGCAATTCGAGGAGGCAAACCGAAATCTCGGGTGCGGCGACGCGCGCGAGAAGCCGAGGTTCCCGCTCGATCACGCTAACCTGCGCGCCGCGGGCGGAGAGCGCCGCGGCGGCCTCGAGGCCGATAAAGCCGCCGCCCAGCACGGCCACGCGGGTGCCGGGCGCGCAGGAATCGCGCAGCGCCACGGCGTCGCGCAAGGAACGCAGAACGTGAACCCCGGCGAGGCCGAGGCCGGGTAATGGCGGCAAAATGGGGAAAGCGCCGGTGGCAAGGACGGCGTGCTCATAGGCGAAAGTTTCGTCCAACGCTGTGGTGATGCGTTTTGCGGCTGGATCCAGGTCTGTCACCTCGGTGTTCAGCCGAAGGTCGATCTTGCGCCGCGCCCAGAACTCGTCCGGGCGGATGAGGGTGCTCACCGGGTCTTCCGTCCCTTGCAACACGGATTTGGAGAGCGGCGGCTTCCAATAGGGCGCGTCCGGCTCGGCGGAGAGCAGGGTGATGGGCCCCAGGAAGCGGCGCTGGCGGAGCTGGATGGCGACTTGTGCCGCCGCCAGACCGCCGCCGAGGATGACGACGCTCACGGGCTAAACCTTGATTGGTTTCAGCGCGGTTAGCCGTAATCTGTTTCTTTTTTGAAAAAAAGTAACCAAAAAACGTTTGCTTAACCTGGGCGCTGGCCTGGCTATTTCCAAAGCCCGCAGGAGCAAAAATTTTTTTGGTGCTTTTTTTGCAAAAAAAGGACGGCTGTCTTCGCTACCCATCCGCCGCAAGACCCGCGTCGGCAAGCAGCGCGGCCCAATCCGCCCGCGCGTCAGCCGCGGCCTCGGGGTTAGCCAGAAGGCCGGTGCCGGCTGCGATGGCGGCTTCGCCCAGCGGCCGCCAGCGTGCCAGGGTTTCCAGCAGGGCCGCCCGATTATCCGGCGCACCCGCGATGAGGAAGCGGGTGCAGGCGACGGTCCAGCGGCGCGCGCGTTCCGCATCCTTGTAAAGATTATCGGCGATGAGCGCGTCTAGCTCGTCGCCGGCGGCACGGGCGGCGCCGGCGAAGCCGTGCAGCGTGAGCCGGTCGGCGATTGGCTTCAGCACGAGCTGGGTGCCGATGAACGCCTCGTGCCAGTCATAGGCGATCAGCAGGCGTTCCAGCAATTCGCGGACCCCCTGCCAGGCGGGGGATTTTTCCCAGGTGCTGCGCTCCGCCGTACCGAACCGGCGATCGGGGTAGGTTTCGGAGAGCTGGCGCGTACGGTAGGCGGTGAGCTGAACGCGGCGGAGCTGGTCGGCGGTCTGGAATGTGGCAGCGTTGGCGATGTAGCTGGAGGGTGCGAGCTGCTGCACATAGGCCGAGAGCATCTGCAGGCCATGGCCAAGATAGCGGCCGGGCGCGAAAACCTCCGCCAGCAGATCGACCGCTTCAGGGGTGAGAGAGGCATCGCTATTTTTGGAGGTGAATTCGGCGAGGAGGCCGTCGACATAGGTTTCCTGCTGGTCCTGCACCACCGTGTATTTCCGGTAGGTCATCTGGTCCGGATCCCGAAAACCGTTCCAGTCCGGCACGGTGAGCGGCATGGAATCGCGGTGGCGTTTCAGCCAGATATTGCCGTGGACGTCATCACCCATCTCCAGCGGTGTGGGGAAGCTGATGGTGTGGTTCATATCATGCGTGACGACTTCGTATTCGTTCGGCTTGCGGCCAAGATTGCCGAAGCGCGACCAGGTTTTGGTTTTCGGCCGGCGGGGTTTTATAACATTGGTTGGTTCGGACATTTTTTCTCTCCCGGATTTTATGTCAGGCGCCGTGGTACCAATTATACTCGCTCACCGAGGTGCGGATGCGCCCCGCGAAGGACGGCATCTCGATTTCCAGGCGGCAGAGCTCGTAGTCGCGGCCGAGATGTTTGATCATTGTATCGCGGCGGAGCACGCAGGTATGGTCGGTATGGATGCGGATATAATCGCCGCGGTCCACCACGAAGACGGTCTTACCCGGGTTGTCCTCGGCGATCGCATCGATTGCGGCTTCGGCAATTTCGCCGGCGCGGATGATGGGACCGACCGCTTCCGGGCCGACGTCATTTGTTTGAACAATTTGTTCGTCTAAGGTCATGGTATTTCTCCCTTTAGTCGTTCTCGCAGGGCAGGGGCACGTCACCGACCTGCACCGTGCCATCGGTGATACGAACGGGGTACTGCGTGAGGCGCTGGCCGGAGGGGTTTACGCTGACGCCGTTGGTGACGTTGAACTCCCAGTGATGCGCGCGGCAGGTGAGCACGCAGCCGGCAAGCTTGCCCTCCACCAGCGGCACGTCCTGGTGCGGGCAAATGTTAGAAAAAGCCTTAAACCCGGCATCGGTATTGATCAGCAGGACGGACCGGCCGGCGACAGTGAAGGCGTCCATATCGCCGATCCAGATATCGTCCTCGTGACAAAGGTCGTGATAGGTGATGATCGCGCCGGTACCATCCATGGTGAGTCCTCAAAAGTTTTTTGCGGAGCTTTTTTACAAAAAAGCGACCGCTTGCTTAATACGCAAAATTCACATCCACCCAGTGCAGCGGCAAAACCTTCTGCGCAGCAACGCGCGCGCCAAGGATTTCCGCCGGGTCGATCACCTCATCGTCGATCGTCACCACATAGCCGGTCGCGCGCGGGTCGGCCGGCAACAGCCGGCCCACCGTATGCTCAGCGATCTTGTTGGCGACCTCACCGAAGGTATCATCGGTATCGACCGCGATGAGGCGGGGGATGTAGTCCCCCTTGAAATAGCCGTAGAGCGGAAAGAGTGCCATGAACGATCTCCTGGGTTATTCCGCGGCCAAAGCGTGCGGGGTTTTGTATTCGGCGGCCCAGCGGTATTTGTAGGCGTCATCGCCCATCACGTCGGGTGTGATGCCCATCCACTGTACGGCGCCGCCCAAATCCATCGGCTGGATCTGTCCGGCGAGGAAACGCTCGACGACGTTGGTGCTGCCGGCGTAGCGCTGCGGGTTGGAGTCGAATATCCATTTCGAGACATTGCTGTCGAAATAATACTGCCTGCCGTTGAACACGCTTATGTGCTTGCCGACATGGTGGCGGTCCCAATGCGCGCCGATCGGCAAATGGGTCAGGTTGCACAGCGCCGGCAGCGTGGCACCGACAGTTTTTTCGATGTGCCCGTCATTGACGTTGCGGATGATTTCATCCCACAGCACGCCCCAGCTATCTTCCCAGCCGGGGTATTTGGCATTCAGCCAGCGCCGCTCTGCGGGGCTCACGCCCGCATTGGGCTTCCAGAACAAGGTTGGCCGGTACATCCAGGTGCCCAAATGCATCGAATGGTGGCCATGGTCGAGGCAGGCGATGAACTCATCCCAGTACCAGGGCTTTTCCAGGCCGATATCGCGCATGGTGCGTTCATGCTGGGTGACCACCCATTCCAGCATGAATTCCTTGAACGACATTTTGCGCTGATGCAGCGGCGTGTAGTAGTCCATCGAGGTGCCGGTGAGCGTCTGGAACAGCCGGAACGAGCGCCAGAAAGACACATCGAAAATATGCTGCGCGCGCTTGGGATCATGCTTCATCAGCACTTCGATGGCGGGAAAGCCGCATTGCGCGTGGCGGGATTCATCGGTCTGGATGCTGGAGAGCAGGTTTGAGAAATCGATATCGCCGGCTTCCATCGCATCCGCGGCCAGCGCCACGAACTGGATATTGGTGAAACCGTGCTCAACAGTCAGGCTGGTGGCGATGGCAGCTTCCATGCAATCGGCATTCAGCATGCAGTCATCAAAGAAGTTGCGGATCGCGATGATCGCCCATTCATTGGTGTGGAAGGATTTCTGGCACCAATCGAAGCTGGGATCGTCCTTCAGCAGGTCGTGCGAGAAGGCAAGGTCGAGCTGGGCATGGCGGATTTCGTCAAGCATCCCGTAAACGCCAAGGTTGCGCCAGCGCGGTGTGGGCGCGAAGCGGCAGAAGCGCGACTGCATGGTGATCGCCATCTGCTCGACAAAGCAGGTGGTCCCCATATGCATCACCGAAGAGGCGGTGTGGCCGACATCGAGCTTGTCGAAAATATTGGCGCGCTTCAGTGCCTCGCGCACGGCATGCGCGCCGCCCTCCTTTTCACGCTGGACGGAGACATAGTCATGAAAGGTGACGCGGTAGGGTTCGTCCCATGCATCCCAGGCTGGTGCGGGCACGTTGCCGTTGCCGCTCCAGGAATCAGGAAACGCTTCGGCGTGATCGACATATGACAGCGTCCAATCCAGGTCGCGTCCGATATCGTACCAATCATCCCGGCTCAATAGGCGCATGTCTCGCTCCTTTGGTTAAAGATTATTTCTTCACATTCACGATTTGCAGATAGGTGAATTCCTCCAGCCCGCGCAGGCCGCCTTCAACGCCGAGGCCTGAAGACTTGATGCCGCCAAACGGTACGTGCGGATCCATGGAAGGGTGCTGATTGACCCAGACGGAGCCCGCCTCCAGCCGCTCGGCAAGCGCTGTGGCGCGCGCCACGTCGGGCGACCAGACGGAGCCGCCGAGTCCGTATTCGGTATCGTTGGCGCGCGCGATCGCGTCTTCGATGTCGTCGTAGGGCATGATGGCAAGCACGGGGCCGAAGGTTTCGCCGCGCACAACCTCCGCGTCTTCCGGCGCGTCCGCGAGCAAGGTGATGGGAAAGAAATAGCCTTCACTGGACGGAATTTCGCTCTGGTAGATGATGCGCGCGCCGGCGGCGACGGCTTGTTCAACCGTGGCTTCCATCCGGTCGCGCTGGGCGCGGTTCTGCATCGGGCCAATTTGCACGCCGGCGGTAAGGCCTGGCCCGATCTTCACTCCGGCCGCGAATGCCGCCAGCGCGTCGCACAGCGGTGCGAAGATCGAGCGGTGCACGTAGAGCCGTTTCAACGCCGCGCAAACCTGGCCGCAATTGCTGAATTTTGCCCAAAAAATATCGGCCGCCATGGCGCGCGGGTCTGCATCATCCAGCACAATGCCGGCATCGTTACCGCCCAGCTCCAGCGTCAGACGTTTCAAACGTGCGCTGGCGTTGGCCATGATGCGCTTGCCGGTCTCGGTGGACCCGGTGAAGGTGATCTTCCGCACCGCAGGGTGACTGGTGAGGCGCTCGCCGGTTTCGGTGCCCCCCGCGATCACATTGACGACGCCAGGCGGCAGCACGCGCGCGGCGATGCGCCCGAGGGCGAGCGTGGCAAGCGGCGTCGAAGGCGCTGGTTTTACCACGACCGTATTGCCAGCCACCAGAGCCGGCGCGATCTTCCAGATCGCCAAAAGCAGCGGATAATTCCAGGCGGTGATGGCGCCCACCACGCCAAGCGGCCGGTGGTGCTGTTCAATTCGCTGCGTTGCGGTTTCCTTCAGCACCGCGGGCTCAAGAACCATGTCGCAATAGGCATTCAGATACGCCAGGCCCGCGCCGATTTCGCTGACCGCCTTTTCCAAAGGCTTGCCCTGCTCGCGGCAGAGCAGACGGGCGAGCGCGCTGTTCTCCTCGCGAATGGCGAGGCCGAATGAGCGTATTTTTTCAGCACGCGCCGCCCAGGGCAGCGCCGCCCATGCCGGAAAGGCGGCGGCGGCGGCGGCGATCGCCTGGTCGGTCTCCGCGACGGTGGCATCAGGCGCCTGAGCGAAGGGCTTGCCGGTCACCGGGTCAAACACGGGAATGAATCGGCTGCCCGGCACCGCGGCGGCGCCGATGGTCATATCCCAGCCAGTTTCCTGCGTGGTGTTCAGCGCGACATTGTTCATGGCGTGATCTCCTTGATTTTAGACTCCGCGCGGCGGCCAAACAGGATTTCCCATTGGCGGTTATTGTAGCCGCTGGCGGGCGCGCGGAACGGAGCATCCGCATCCTCCTCCGGCCGGCGTTTCGCGGAGGGGCGGGCGGCGATGGCGTTGGACCAGCGCGCGACATGGGGAAACTCATCAAGCGCCACGCCATGGCCCTTTGACACACGCGTCCAGGGAAAGCAGGCGATATCAGAGATGGAAAATTCATCCGCGATCCATTCACGCGTGGCCAGATGCGCATCCAACACCGCGTAATGCCGCCGCGCCTCGGCGGCGTAACGGTCCCGCGCGTAAGGCTGCTCGATCCCCTGGCGCGCGGCATGGCTGATGAAATGCGCCGCCTGGCCGCACATCGGCCCCTGCCCTCCCACCTGCCAGGCGAGCCAGGACAGGGCTTGCGCGCGCAAGCGCTGCGCCTTAGGCAGCAGCCGCCCGGTCTTTTCAGCCAAATAAATCAAAATCGCCCCGGACTCGAAAACTGTCAGCTTCTCCTCACGGTCGATGATCGCGGGGATCTTGCCGTTTGGATTGACGCTGAGAAATTCAGGACGGAACTGATCGCCCTCGGAAATATTTGTCCAGACGAGGTTATAGGGCAGCGCCAGCTCTTCAAGGGCGATCAGCACCTTCCGCGCATTGGGCGAGGTGTAGTAGAATAAATCAATCATGCCGGGCGCCCCGGAAAGACAGGAAGCAAGCGCTTCTTTTTTGAAAAAAAGCAGCAAAAAACTTTTGTTCAACGGGGCCACAGGCGTTGAAACGCGCACGGTCCAATTTCATAAAAGTTTTTTGAGCGCTTTTTTTCAAAAAAGCGCCGCTTGCTTGCCTCTTCATCATCAGGCCGCCTTCTTATGCCCGCGCATATTCTCCAGCCGCGCGATATAGCTCATCAGGTTGGGCCGGGCCTTCACCTGCTCGCGCGTTGGAAAGTCGAACGGCGAGTCGACGATATGCTTCAGTAGCGAGAGCACATTGGCGTCGATGGTGCGCGGCGTCTCGCCCATGAAATAGGATTTTTCGCCCAGGAAATCGGCGAGCGCGTTGATGTCGTCGGCGGCGCGCTGATAGACTTTTTCGGCGGGCAGACGGCCCATGCCCTGGCCGTCGAATTCGGCCAGAATCATGCGCCGGAATTCTTCCAGCATGTTGCGCAGCGGGTCATCCACCGCCGCACCGCCGACGATGATCGGAATATAGCGCTCCCAGTTCGCCTGCTCACGCCAGCGCGGCTGAATCACCGCGGCCCAATAGAGATGCTCATCGAGCATGCGGTTGAAGGCCAGCATCATCGCCTTCTCCGCCGCCGTGGCACCGGCATCGAGCGGGTGCGCGCTGTTGGCTTCAAGGTATTTGATGATTTCGGTGGAATCGGCGACGGTCTGGCCGTCGATCTCGATCACCGGCAGCTTGCCGTACGGTGTCGTGGATTTCAGCGCGAAAACCTGGCCGGGCTTGATCTGATAATCCAGCCCCGCGAGTTCCAGATAATTCGCGACCTTCGTCACGTAAGGGCTGATGCATTGCACGGTCCAGCCCGGCCCGTAGCCATATAGCGTGATCATTTTCTTGTTCTCCCTCATTTTTGATGTTTTGCTTAATCTACCAAGGTAATAACTCTCCGTTAGCGTGGCGGAACTCTCCGGAGAGGCTAAGCGTCAGCTCATCCATCCGCGCGATCAGACCCGCCGCCGCCTGGGCTGGGGTGATGTAGTTGAAGTCCCCAGGGTAGTCCTTCACCAAATCGGTCTTCACCATGCCCGGATGCAGCATTCGTACCGCGACGCCCCGTTTTGAGAGATCATGGTGCAGATTAAGGCCGGCCATGTTGCCGGCCACCTTCGAAAGCCGGTAGGCATATTGCCCGCCGCTCGAATTATCGCTTAAGGAGCCGACCCGGCTGGTCACGATGCCGACCTTCGCGCCCTCATGCAGCAGCGGCAAACAGGCTTCCACCGTGCGCAGCGGTCCCAGCGCGTTGATGTCAAACTCTCTGATCGCCTGCGCATAATCGAGTGCGCCCAGCCGGTCCATCGACATGATGCCCGAGATATGGAAGAGCGTATCAATCCGACCATAAGTTTCCCGCAAAATCGACGCCATGCGGCCGACATCACCGGCGGAGGTCACGTTGACGCCCCCGATCACCTTGCTGGCATGCGGCGCTGCATCCTCACCCTTGCCCAGACACACCGCCGCCACATCGCGTTCACGGCGCGCCGAAAGCGCTCGCACGATTTCCAGCCCGATGCCCTTATCGGCGCCGATAACAACCGTAACCATCAGGCCACCTCCGCCCGCTCAGCCACCGGCGCCTGAACGATTTTCTGGCCCATCAGCTCGGCGATCAGGCTCGGATCCCAGCCGAGTTCGCGCAATATCTCGCTGCTGTGCTCGCCCAGCAGCGGCGCGCCGCGGCGTATGGTGGTGGGCGTGCCCTCAAAGCGCGCGGGCGCGCGGGTCTGGCGCAAAATGCCGGCGGCATGGTGGGCGTGCTCGATAACGATCTCATTGGCGACGACCTGCGGATGACGGATCACCTCGCCGCGCGTGAGCGCCGGCGCGCAGGGCACGTCATTGGCCTCAAACAGCGCCATCCATTCCGCGGTGGTGCGGGTTTTCAGCACCTCCTGGGTCATTTCAAGCCGCTCATTCACATGCCGGTCGCGCGCCGCCGGGGTCGCAAACCGCGCATCCGCCAGCCATTCCGGCCGCTCCAGCGCACGCGTCACACCCGCCCATTCACGGTCGCTCATCACCGCCACGGTCATATAGCCATCGGCGGTCTCATAGATCAGGTCAATAAAACTTGCCGCGTCTTGCGACCGCACCTCGATATCCGGATAGGTCTGCGCGCCCATGTCGGACGCCCACAGGAAATACAGCACCGCATCGAGCATCGAGAGCCGCACATGCTGCCCCTGGCCGCTGCGCTCGCGGGCGAACAGCGCTGAGGAGATGGCCTGCGCCGCGACGATGGCGGAGACCTTGTCCGGCAGCACGGTACGCACCAAACGCGGCCGCTCGCTATCGGCGCCGGCCTGCACCGTGGTGAGGCCCGAGACGGCCTGGATGATCGGATCATAGACAGGCTTGCCGGACCACGGTCCTTTTTCACCGAAGCCGGCAATCGACACGTAGATCAGGTTCGGGTTCAGCGCGCGCAGCACGGGCTCGCCGATGCCGAGGCGATCGACCACGCCGGGACGGAAATTCTGCACGAACACGTCAGCACCCGCCGCGAGTTCCTTAATGGCCTGCACGCCGCGGGGGGTTTTCAAATCAATCGCCAGCGAGCGCTTGTTGCGGTTGATGTTGAGAAACATCGCCGACATGCCGCCGCGCGCATTGCCGAGCGAGCGCACATGGTCGCCCTTACCCGGCGCCTCGATTTTGATGACATCGGCGCCCTGGTCAGCCAGCATCATCGTGGCCCAGGGACCCGAGAGCATGGTTGTCGCGTCAAGAACCCTTACACCGCTCAGCGGGCCAGACATATGTTCCACCCTTTATTGATCTCACGCCGCGATCCGCCGGCGCGCTTGGACAGGCTTTCATCGCAAGCCGGCGAAGCGGGCACAATCCGGAATATTTTAACATCTATGTCCGTAAAAAACGGACGATCCCAGCGAAATCCCAGCTCTTCGCATGTGCAGCATTTGCCTGAATGCTGGCTGGGTGTGATTTAAGCGAACAGAGACACTTGCCTTTGCGGCCCCTGGCATGAAAATAGATGAATGATCCTGCGCGATTTGTACCGCATGGCGATTTTCACCAAAGTCGTCGAATGCGGCTCGTTCTCGAAAGCCGCCACGCAGCTTGGCCTCGGCAAGTCGGTGGTCAGCCAGCACGTGCTGACACTTGAGAAGAGCATCAACGCCCAGTTGATCAACCGCAGCCCGCGCTCCTTCTCGCTGACCGAGGAGGGCAGACGGTTCTTCGAGGCCTGCCTGCTGATGACCGAACAGGCCGAGGCCGCGATGAACTCGGTGGACCAGTTGCGCGCTGAGCCCAGCGGGCGGGTGCGCATCACGGCCTCGTATAATCTCAGCCTGAATTTCCTCATCCGCGCACTGGCCGACTACCAGCAGGCGCACCCCAAAGTTGAGATCGAGCTGGTGGTTGAGGACGCCATCACCAACGTCATCGAATCCGGCTTCGATCTATGCTTGCGCACCGGCTGGCTGAAGGAATCGCGGCTGTTCGCGGTCCGGCTCGGCGCGTTCCGCCTGATCCCCTGCGTCAGCGCCCGCTATCTGGAACATCACCCGCCACCGGACACGCCGGAGGACCTGGCCGGGATGCCATGGGTTGTCATCACGCAATTGCCGCACCCCGACCGGCTGGAGATGACCAGCCGGGATGGCCAGCGCCGTTCGGTGAAGATCTCCGCCGTCGTCCGCACCAATACCGGCGTCGCGGCGCGCACCTTCGTGACCAACAGCCTGCTGGTGGGATTGCTGCCCGACTACGCCGTGCTGGACGATCTGCGTGAGGGCCGGCTGATCCAACTCCTGCCGGACTGGAGCACCGAAGAGGGCACGATTTCGGCGGTGTTTCCGCACAAGGAATATATGACCCCGCGCCTGCGCCTTTTGCTGGACCATTTACGGGCCGCGTTCCCGGTGCATTATGCGGGGACAACTGTGACGGGAAGCAAGAAATCCGCCCTGCTAAAAACCGGCGGCGCCTGACCCCGGGCGCCTGGCGGCGGGGAACCATGGGTGGTCTCCTCGCGCAGCGCTATCCCTGTTGCTCCGGATCAGCGCTACGAGCATTTCTGAAAACGCGTGACCGAAGGCTGCTACCCGCACCGGATGCGCCAGGCCTAACGCATACGCCCTCGCCACCAGCATTTAGAGTCGGTTAAAGCCGTCGCTATTAATGTCGAGCATGCGTGCCATCTTGCGCCGCATGATGCCGAAGACGTCCGCAAGAGAGAAAGACAATCTTGCGGATTTAATTTTGGCGGTCCAAGGGGTGGATGTGAAGGGCGATGCAACCACATGCGCCCGCCCAGCAAGAGCCCGACATCCCGCGGCATCCGCATCCGGAAATGGTATCTGCTACCCCGTATTTCGACGTACAAACAACCCGCCATGTGGCTTTCCGTCGTGACACAAGACCATGTCAGATTCGCGGGACGACACCTAAATTATCTCGCGATATGTAAGAAGCCTTGGCGTCCCGGTGGCGGCGATGATGAGCACTACGTTTACGCTATAGCCTTCTAAGGACGAAACGCCCGTTCGGGCCTTATCGTCATAAACTGTACAGAATGGCTCATGCCGATCTGGGCAGAATGATCGTCGCCGTCGCGCCGCGGCGTTTGTCCCGGTTGGCCAGTTGCAGCTTACCGCCATGCGCCTCGATGATTTCGCGCGCCAGCACCAGCCCGATGCCGGAGCCGCCCGGCTTGGTGGTGAAGCCGGGCACGAACAGGTTTTCGGTCCGCGGCAGCCCCGGGCCTTCATCTTCAATGGTGATCTCGACGTCCCCGTCGCGCACCGTCAGCGCCAGGCTCACCCCACCGCTGGTCTCGCGCGCGGCATCCGCCGCGTTGCGTAGCAGGTTGATGAGGGCCTGTTCCATTTGCGTCGCATCCAGCATGATCTCAACAGGGGAACCAAGCTGAAGCATGATATCCGTACCCGTCTCCAAGGCGGCGACGCGGCGGAGCAGATGCGTCAGCTCTATAAGCTCCGGCCGCGGCGGGGGCAGACGCGCCAGCTCGGCGTAGCGCCTGATGAAACCGGCGAGGCTGCGGGCGCGCCGTTCGATCAGGGTCAGGCCGGCGCGCAGGGCGCCGATTTCGGCACGGTCGAGCTGAGCGGCAAGCGACTGTGCCGTCGCCTGGATCGGGCCGAGCGAATTGCCGGTTTCATGGCTGAGCACGCGGATCAGTCCGCGCCAGACGCGGCGTTCCTCTTCCCGCAATACGACCGAAATGTCGGTGGCCAGGATGAGATCATGCGGGCGGCCGCCACGGCGAAAGCGCACACGCCGGACCTCCCACGGCCCAGGGCCGCCCGGAAGCGCGGTCTCGAAGCGGGTTGGCCCGCTGGCATCCAGCCAATCCCCAATCCCAAGCGCGGCCGGGACCAGGCCGATCAGCCGGTCGGCGTCGGGTGCCCCCAGCAGCGCCGCCGCTGCCGCGTTGCCGCCGGTGACCGTGCCGCGCGGGCCACAGATGATAATGGCGACATTTAGCGCGCCGAGCAATTTGCCGAGCAGCGCGTCCGACTCGATGCCGGCTTGCCGGTCGCCGCGGAGCTGGTCCGCCAGCGCATTCACGGCCGCAAAGGCGGTGCCCCTGGCGCCGCGCGTGATGCTGGCGCGGAGAGAAAAATCGCCTTCGCGCAGGCCAAGAAGCAAAGCGGCGATCTGCCGGCTGTCCCGCGCCGCCCGCCGGTAGGCCAAGGCATAGCCGCCCGCACAGGTCGCCACCGCCAGCGCCAGCGCGGCCCAAACCATCATCGCTTGAGGGCGGCCAGCCGGCGGTAGAAGGCGCTCCGCGAGAGACCGAGGCGACGGGCCGCCGCCTCGCCGTCGCCGCCAGTCTCGGCCAAGGCGCGCTGCACCAGATAGCGCTCTGCCTGCGCCAAAGTCATGCTCTCCAGCGCGATGTCTGGCGGCGGCGCGATGCGCAGATCCCCGGCCCGGATGTCCCCGCCCTCGGCCAGCAGCACCGCGCGTTCGATGACATGGTTCAGCTCGCGCACATTGCCTGGCCAGAGATGCGCGCGCAGCGCCGCCACAGCGTCCGGCGCGAACGCGCGCAGGGGCGCGGCGTGTTTGTCGGTAAACATCTGCAGGGCGTGGTCGGCGAGAAGCAAAACATCGTCGCCGCGCTGGCGCAGCGGTGGCAGCGCCAGCTCCATTGTGTTCAGCCGGAACAGCAGGTCCTGCCGGAAGCGCCCGGCCGCGACGAGTGCGCCGAGGTCCGCATTGGTGGCGGCGATCACCCGCACGTCGATGCGCCGTGGCCGTGGATCGCCGACGCGGGTGATGCGCCCGTCCTCCAGCACCGAGAGCAGGCGGGCCTGGGTGGCCAGGCTGGCATTGCCGATTTCATCGAGGAACAGCACCCCGCCATCGGCGATTTCGAACCTGCCGGGCCGGTCCGCCTTCGCGTCCGTGAAGGCACCGCGGGCGTGACCGAACAGTTCCGCCTCGACCAGCGTTTCCGGCACGGCGCCGAGATCGAGCGTGACGAAGGGTTTGTCGCGG
>Ga0209208_10001648_pt1 | contig 31667 bp, 25 predicted proteins | sample S1TSphfallax_3_FD_187694 | JGI IMG/M metagenome (GOLD analysis project Ga0209208, IMG submission 187694) | Host-associated microbial communities from peat moss isolated from Minnesota, USA - S1T2_Fd - Sphagnum fallax MG (SPAdes) (version 2) | ecosystem: Host-associated > Plants > Peat moss >...
CTTGTTTCATTTGTTTCCATTCCTTTTTTATAGTTTTTGCGTTTTTACTTTTTTTTTGGTTTATGTTTGTTTCATGTTTTTATTTTTTCTATTCTTATTTTGTCTATCTTCATTTTTTTCTATTTTTATGTATTTATTTATTTATTTTATTTTTCAAAAATATTCTAGTTTTTTTAATATGTTCTATAATGAAAATATATATTTTTTTAAATTGTATTTTTGTTTGATTAAATGCAGGTCCCCCGGTTTTCCCCAAGGATTTCTTTAATAGAAATGGCACCTCGCCTGGCCCCCCGCAGCAGCTGCCATGGCCGCCCTGCCTTGTTTGTCACCACTGACTGACTGACACCACAGGGAACGGGCAATGACTGGAAGAATCTTCCAGGCACTGCCCACACAGACAGACAGACACTGTTGCTTTAATATATAGGATATTCATGATAAGTAGGTGTAAGTCCTAGATGACTAGCATGGTGTTACGGGACTCAACACTAGAGTCCCTAACACCAAGTGTGAATGCACCTTTATTTCCCCCTCACTCTAGAGTCACTAACACCAAGTGTGAATGTACCTTTATTTCCCCCTCGCACTACCTTCTAGTACCTTACCTATATTTTAACTTGGTAAAGGTAGAGCCACACATGAGGTAAATCAAAGGTGGTTTCAAAGCCTGAAATGTCTAACTTAACCCTGCTTTCACACATCTGGAATTTGGTGTTAGGTAGTTTTGTGTCCTATGTGGATGATGCAAATGTGGGTTGCCAAGTTAAGTCTGTGGTAGCACCAAATGTAGCTACCATCATCACATCTAACCAAAACTTAGATTTTCAAATATCTGAAAAATCCACCATATAATTTGATGGTAACTTAACTAACACCTCTGCCTCTTACCTCTATGCCTAACTTGAAGACATGTGTGCTTCAAGTTGAAGCTCACTACAACGACAACAATTTTTCGCAACATTTCACATAAACAAGACATAGGTTGCAATTCAAAAGAAGAACATCAAACTCATGCATGGGAATTTCAAAGAAGAAATTTGATGTTCTAATTTGTGACGAAAGGGCGATCTAACTTGTAGAAAAAATGGCATTCTTGGGCACAACAAAGCAATCGCAAAACAATTGTGAAAGAATAGAAAATTTGCAACATCAACAAAAGAAATGAAATATGAAGATGTATGACAACATCAATACTTATGACAATAATATGATCAAGCCTCTCAACTACCAAGTATGTTGCATTTATTTGTCCATGTTCCCTTGAAATTCAAAAAATAAATTTAAAAATTTCTTAAAAATAAGAACAAAACATTGCAATCAAATTACATTCACTAGTAAAAATACACCAAAATGCAACCACTCCATTTACAACTATATGTTACTAATTGTCATTTGCAATTAACCATGGTAACATTTGTAACAATAAGTCAAGTTACCAATTTTATTGGATCACTTTTGCAATTATGTTACAACTATTGGTTTATTCATCCTTTCAATGGAATGATCTTTACCAATACTTTCATCCTAGAAAGCCTTTTATGGGCCATTACTTTACCCTAAGGTCAGTTTCATCATTAAATAATCCTCAAAATAGTGAAATGAAATTTGTCAAAATATGAAGTTGATATGTTAAAAATCATCGTAATTATCATAGACAACTTTCTAAATAATTTCACTGCTCATATCACAATATTACAGTAGACAATGAAAAAAAAAACTTTCAAAGTTTTAAAACAAATTCATTTATCAATGTGGAAACTAACCTTCGGCTACAATAGTTGCAAATGTGACCAAAATTTGTTGTGATATTATGGATATACAAAGGTGTATTGAACTTATTTTAAAAAAAATTGGGGATATATTAAAATGTACATGTGTACAATGAAGTTATGTATAATGGGTGTTTTGAAGTCATATGTAGTTCATATTTAAAGCATATTAATTATATCAATCGTACATGAAATTTAATTTATATACGTATTTAACATCTTTTAAATTTTTATTTAAAGTATTTATATATGGATTATATAATATCCATATTACATGTGTATCTAAAGTTTATAATTAATACTTATTAAATAGTTAATAATTTTAATTAATCATGAATGATAACCAATCATTTTTTTTCAATTATAGGTTAATTAACAATAATAATTGATAAGTAAATAACTTATTAGCTATTTGATAATTATTAATTTAAAATTACTGAATTATTTATTTATTTTTCTATTTAGATAAAACTATTAATTAATACATTAAAAGTAATTATTTGGTTAATTTAATGTTAGTTTTAATTACTAGTTATTTAATTAGTTGAGAATTTATAATTATTTATTATATTATTAGTTTTCTATTATTTTAAATATATATTTTATTCATGAATTATTAATTGAATTTTTACTATTATTTTATTAAATATAAATAAGTCATTAGATATTTATTCATTGGACATAGTTGATTCACAAGATAACTTTGAAAGCACAATCATGAAATACAAAAAAATATCCATGATTAAAATGAGATCTAGCCACCACATCCACATCATAAATGAACTTGCTTGCAAGAAATGGGCCATAATCTATAATGATTAAAAGTGAATTTATGACTATATGGCTGGAAAAAATCACAACAAAAAGTTCTAAAACATGTTCCCTTCGAACAAGATTGCAATGAATTTGTTCACACAATTCAATGAAAGCATCTATGAAATAATAGATGCATTCATGAACACCAAGCCCATATTCCAACCAATGCACTCCATGGACTTCATGGATCTTAACAACTTGAAGGTGTAAACCCTTGCAACTCCTAAAGAATAAGAAGTTATAGCAGATGGTCATGGATCTTTCTTCCATGAAGATTTTGATCCATCTCCAAATAATTGTTCAAAGTGCAATGTTGGTGGCAACTTCATGAATCAAGTAAAAATCAATCCATTAACACCCAAAGTACCAACTAATCAAAATGATGTTGCACATCATGATCTTCATTTACGAAGCCCTCCTACACCTAAGATGGTGAACTTTCCCACAAACAAGGGAGCAACCTTGGAAACACCACAATTTTAGTATGTTTATTGCATGCCTACAACTCAATTAATCAAATTTCGTCCACCACGATCAAACATCAATGTAGGTCGTGTAGGTACAAAACTGCAATTCCATATGATGATACTTCAACTAGATGTTGCATTGGCAACATATATATTCATAAGAAAAAAAATGTTATTCAACAAAAGTTGGTGGATGTAACAAAGAAGAGTTCAAAGGCCTTTGCGGATTCTCTTGACTTCATTTAAGCTACAAATTTATGAATTGAAGATAAGCATGAAAAAACTCAACATGAAATCTTTTAGTAGTAATTATAATATTTCAAACACAAATATGAAAAGTTAAACAAAACTTAAAAAGTATGGTGGAAACAATTATTAAACTAACACAAATCATGGGACCTGCATTTGCAAGAAATAATCATTGCATACCAACCTCTCTTATTCAACATGGCATGACAAATACATAATGTTTTGATTATGGTGATCATTTAAACCCAAACTTTGAAAGTAGTGGCATCATGGACACAAAAAATCTATTATGGAGATCCATTAAATTCAAATTTAGTATTTTGAAATAATGACGTGATAAACATAAAAGGCTTTAATCATGGCGATCCATTAGATTCAAACCTAAAATAAAATAAATAGATGACCACATTATTGATTGATATCAACAATGGATAGTTGATCATACCTAAGATAGATTGTTTGATGCATAAATATGACCAAACCATTCAATTTACACCCAATATTTTGAAATCATACTAATGATTATTCAATGATACTAATTTATCATACTTATAAAATTTGTAATACAAATGTTAAATTAGATTTCATTAAACTCCAAGGTAAATTTCCAACTACTTTCGATGCTCCTCACTTGAATGTTTTTGTCCCCACACACACCTTTGAATTAATTTTTATTATATGGGACATTCCTTCACATGTTGTTTGTTGCTTCCTATTCCAAAATCTACAACAACCTCTGAATATTTACCTCCTTCTTATCAAGAATCAAGTTGTGCAAAAAACAACAATAGTTTAAAAATCTAAAATAATGTGATATCCACTTTAGTTATCTCTAAAATTTCCCCAAAACTTTTCTTCAAAATTTCAAAAACATTCTTCACCACATGTCATCCACATTTATGTTTTTATTATATATCAACTCAAAAACTAAATGGTGTTGCCCTTTTCTTGTGAAGAGTCATTATCCAAGGTAGTAAAAAATATCCCTTGTCATTAAAAATGTACATCATAAACTCAGCATCTCGCGATTTAATAATGGAAATTGTGTAAAAAAATTTCAATCATAATTTGTACATTTCACACACTAATATTGTGCATTGAAAACATATTTTAAACACATATTTATTAAAAGATGTGAAATTTATGTGACATTCATTCATTCATAGGTTCATACTTCATCCGTTAACACATTTATCCATGTATTAAATGTGTTTTCAATGCTTGACATTCATGCGTAAAATGTATACACCTATGAATGAATGAACTTCGCATGATTTTCATTATTAATACATCACATGTTAAATTTGTGATGTAGGGATTGAAACCTACCTAATTTCCTGTTTCCATATTGAACAATCCCTTATATTAAATTTGCTTGTACATTATTGATTGTTTACATAGTGAAATCATCGACACTTGAGTTAGAAAATAACAATGTCAATTGTTATATATGCAAAACATGGCAAAGAGTTTTAATGAGTACGATGATCATCCCCATTATGACCACCCAAACCTCATTGTCCATGGTGAGCTCAAATATGACAATCAAACCTCTAGCACAACAACAATACACAAAAAGAAATTATAGCAAAAGAATTTTGCATTGATAGAAAACAACATTATAAAATAGTGAATATGCAAGAAAAACACAAGAATAAAAAAACCATACCTACAATTGAAGGGCAAGCAAAAATGAACTAAACTAAACATTAATATGTTGGTTGTATGCTTCTGAAAAGTGAAAAAAATAAGGACAAAAAATGTACATTGAACTTTTGTAATGATGAAAAATGGAATAAAAAATGTTTGATGCATAATGACCTTTTATTTATGTGAAATGTTAGACTAAATGTTGACCAATGACAATAACATTATTGTTATTGCAACAACACATTTGAAAAACATAATGATCATGAATAATAAGTGAAAGTTGTGACATTGATGACGATGACAAGAAGGAGCAAGCTACAATGTTAATGATGATGACAAGACATAGGTAGTGTTGAAGAGAAAAAAACAAAAAAGTTAGTGAACATCATATAGAGGCATGGCCATCATTTCATTGCAACTCCAAAAAGGAAAATACATGATCTTTGTAGCTCAATATAGGTGTGGAAAAAAAAAAACCAAAAAGTTAGGGAACATCATATAGAGGCATGGCCATCATTTCATTGCAACTCCAAAAAGGAAAATACATGATCTTTGTAGCTCAATATAGGTGTGGAAAAAAAAAAACCAAAAAGTTAATGGGGACGCAATGTTATAGTGTTAACACTTGACTCTTTTTGTGGATTATTTATTGCTTCAAATTCTTCAACTATAGATACACATGTTCATCATTTTGCATAATTCGATATCATTTACAAAATGTTTGCTTTAGATTTGCAAATCTATAGTTAGGATGATTTCACATATAGTTGTTACACCAATCATATGCATTATTTATTAATGTAAAATTGAATAGATTATTTATTTGTTCGTTTATCATTTCACCATTAAATTTGATAGTGGTTTTAAATATTCATACATGAGCATATGGATCAAAGTTTTTCTTATACTTTAAATAATTTAGTGGTCTCTTGAAAGGCCTAAATTAAAATAATATAGGTTGCATAAATGCTATTGTAGACCTTCTAGGGGTTCTAGGGGATCTCCTTCAAGATCTAATGGTATTCATTTAATAGTGATTACATTGTGGATGTGTGTTCTTGGGATTAAATTTACTAGGACTTCTGCATTAGGAATTATTGCTCCAAATTTTTTGCAATCAAAACTAATAGGGGCTACTTTAAAGCCACTAAAATAGTTTCCTTCTAAACTTTCAATAGGTTGTGTATGATTTTTATTATACAAATAACCATTATCATCTAGTATTGTAGGAATTTCATCATTCCTTATAAATACTAGATATTGAATTTTAATCATAAACACAATTTTTTGGTTGGGTATGTAGTCATCACTAAAACTTTTTGTACCCCATCAATAAATATTGTGAAAATTATGGTACTCAGTCAATCATTCCTCCATGAAATTATATGCCCCCATGTTGTGGAACTATGATATCTAGTAGTGTTATATTCCTTAATCCAAAACAAACTTTCTATTTTTGAAAGTTGCAAATCTTGCATTACTCATAGCAGGGTGGCTTGTAGTCATCCTAACTATCTCTAGAGTAGAATGGAACGGTATGGTGATTCAGGGTATTTTAACCTTAAAAGGTGTCCTTCGTACATCACATTTCTCAGTAGTGTTGCGTAGATTTATGTAGTTTGGTAGTTGTTTTGCTAATACCATGTTTTGTAGAATGGCTAACAAATTATGATCATATTCAAGATTTTGGTTTTATGAAGCTTGGATATGGAAATGACTAATTATTGCATCTCATACATCTCAATCAATGAATGAATAATTTGTAAATGAATGATTTTCTTGTTCGCAAAAGCTACATCAATTGGTTGTTAGTTTATGTTGCTCATATGTGCTTTGAATAAATATACTCCAAACATGTTTTCTTGGTAATAATATGGGTTGATAGTTGTGCTTAATCTTAGACTCACTACTTTGCATTACATTAACATTGTCCATTGGCCATATTTTGGTGTTAATCGCCATCATTGGTGGAGTGTTGTGCTCAACTTTATTTTCCATCTTGGTTTGATAAACTATTTCAATAATAAAAGCATGTTCCTTTAAATCCTTAGTTTATAATATAGTTTTAGCATACTACAGTAATATCTATTCAACTTCATTCCAAGTCTTCATCCCACTTTTCATAATTAAGATGGTACTAAGGTGAAACAAATTGCCAAACAAAACCTTTGTATGTGGATCTTATTTCCATTCCTCCATGTACTTCTTCATGAATCTATAATATTTCTTCAAATTTGCATAGCTACCATCTCTTTAGGTTGACAAACTCATCTTTGTTCTTTCCCTTTCCTTTCATTACAAATTTGCAAGGGCAATTGTGATTGCATTGTCTCCCCATCCCTTTGGTTTGATTTTCGAAGGTTCTACCTTCATTGGTAGTCTCACTTGGACACTAGGTCATTTCATCAATATGTTAATAAATGTTTCCTAAGGTTCCATAATTGTTGCAGATGGTGTCATGTACCTTGCAGGTCACTCCTTTGTCTTGCGTATTTATGGCATAGTATATTGTTTTTTTTGGAAGTATGAAATTGTGCTACATCATTTGCAAATTGTAGTTCTTCCTTTACTACATTTTTTTCTTCATTTTGTTGCATGGCTATCGATCTAATTGTCTTTGTAGGTTTTAGATTATTACTTGATTTATGTTTGTCGCCATTTTACCATTCTTTTATGGGGAAAAAAATTGCCACAAATTTAAATCCTTACAACAGTTATTTGCTCGTATCTAATTCTTAACAATTATCTTCACCAATTATGAAACCATAAATAAACAAAAAAAATCGCAATAACCTTTTGTATTTTTTACAAAACAATAAAACCAAAGGAAATCATAAAACCTAAAATTTCAACCCCAAATTCATCCCAAGGATGGTTGTTAAATGATAAATCTTAATGTTCAAACATTGTGTTAAATTTAGTTTTTGTTATTTTAACATGTTCATTTTTAATCACCTAATATATACTTAAATTAAATACATAATTCAAAATACCATTCAACAACATTTTGTCACAACAAATGTGTCTGCACAATTTGAATCTATCATAATTATGTAATAGTTCATTTTTTATATTGATAAAAACAACAAATTATGGAGAACAACACGAAAAATAAAATAATAACATATTGTTGAAGTCATTCCATGTTTCAAAAACCTTCTCTAATCTAAATTATGTATCTCCACAACAATAAAAAAAATTATTTCAAAAGAACTCCAAAGCATCTTCAAATTTCCTTAATTTTTTGCCTTAATTAATTTGAATTCAGCCTCAATAATCCTAACCTCACCTAACCATCCTTTGCTATTGTTTACTTTGTTTCTATTGAATCTCCTTGGTTTAGCCTATCCAAAATACACATCACAACACTTGCTCATTATTCCCATGCATCCTAACATGTCTGATTACTATATTATAGTTTTACCTTTTAACACACACATTTACTATTTACCTACCTACCTACATATATTTTTTCACCTTCATATGACCTACCTATTTACCTACCCACCTACCTACATACTACCTACCTACTTAAGTTTAACCACTAGGTGTATACCATTAGGTTTGAACATTATATTTACACAAAGTTGAACCATTAGGTTTAGGCATTAGGTATAGTCATTATGTTTAGCCATTACATTTGACCCATAAGTTCAACCACTAGATATAACCATTAGGTATAGGTTAGGTTAAATTAACATTTACCTACTCAAGTGTTTTTTTAACCTACTTATGCCTATTTACTACCTAAATATTTAACTATTATTTTTTAAATGATAATCCAAAAAATGATCTTAATTTAGGTATAAATTCGACCTAGTCAAATGGTCCCCTATCCCTTTATGAATTGAAATGACTTAGTCACATTGGCAAGTCCAAATTGATTTGTCCAAATTGACAAAGTGTTTTTTTTTTATGCTTATCATTTTGGGTAGAAAACCTAGTAAAATAACTATGAATTGCAGTAGTGTGCAATGTAACACCATTATAAAAAAATTGCCATTATGACTCTTAAAGTGGTCTACTTTACCATGCATTTGCCCCCAACTTGAAATGATTATAGTCATTTTAATACATATTAAACAATCTCCCATGTGGAACATGGTCTTCTCAATGTTTAATTGACACAAATTGAGCACATTTTCCACCATCATCTATGGTTCTTAAAATTCAAGTGTATCCCACCTTAATTTCATAGAATATAATCTTATATATTGAAGCAACAGTGGTGTCTATCTATCTATCTGTCTGTGGTGACAAATAGGGCAGGGCGACCAGGGCAGACACCCACCCGCTGTTTTCAGTTACAAACAGGGCAGGGCGGCAAGGGCAGGGTAGGCCTTGGACAGCCCATAATCATTTTTATTTTTTTTTGTATTGACCAAGACTACCTTTTTTTTCTTTTAGCTACTGTCCGTTCCAAATAAGGGGATGGATGAAATGTCCGTCCGGCTTGATGACGGGATGGATTTAGGGGAAGACCAGAAAAAAATATTTAGGCCTTGGACAACCCAAAATTATTATTATTTTTTTTTTTGTATTGACCAAGACTACCTTTTTTTTCTTTTAACTACTGTTCGTCCCAATTAAGGGGATGGATGAAATGTCTGTCCGGCTTGATGACGGGATGGATTTTTTTTTTAGCTACTGTCCGTCCCGATTAAGGGGATGGATGAAACCAAGTTTAAAGAAACCAGGGGACTTCACAGTGGCCGAAGGTCACGGGCACCCACTAGTCCTATAAATTAGTTTTAGTTATTTTCAATGCAAAAATAATGTTCAACACATAATTTAATTCTCAAAATTTGTAGAACTAGTTGTCCAATCATTAAAGTCATCCCCTCCCTTGATGCAAATCTTTGCCCAAGTGAAGAATCCATTTTGTATGATTTGGACCATGAAATCTCCTTGCACAACAATTCATGGATTAATTCCATTGATTCCTACAACATTCCATCCAATCAATTGAGTGACATAATTTCCATGGATTAACCTTTTGTGCCTAGATTCAAAATCAAATTATAATAACCTTGAAAAATCACATAGTTACTTTCAATTTTTTTTCAAAATAATGTGATTGAAGGCACATGGTATTGTATGTTCATTGCATGTTTTTTTTCCAATTTTTAGTTGCAAAATCATATGTAGCCATAACACACATTGCCAAAAACATGTTATTCACATAACTAATAATAATAAAAATCAATCTAATATTAAAAAAGAAGGGCATAACACATACATATGAACATCAAACTCACCACATAAAATTACATTCCCTTATTTTATACGCACCCACTTTGCTTACAAATGATGTAAACAATTATAGATTCCTTACTCAATGATTGTGTTTTGTTTGCATAGGACCACCTTCACTCCAACAACTTCCTTTAACCTCATAACAAAACCTTCATATATTTATTCATGATTGAGAAAACACTCAACCCAAAGCTATGCAAGAAAATTAATCTTTTTTCATTGATTGCTTCTTAATAATGTATTTCACAAATTTCCCCAACAACCATATGAGAACACAAGTAGGGAATAGTATTCTTTTTAATTTACTCAAAACCCACGTTACACAAGTTGTAAGAGCTCCAAAGAAAACATACAAGCTACCATAATCCATTTGGCCTAATGATTCAAAAATTGCATTACCAATGTTTTTCTATTTTCATAGATGTACTTTAAAAACACATACATTTCACCTCATTTCTTTCTTAAAACTAAACACCAAGAAGAAACCTGGCCAACAAACTATGAACACTATCATTTTTGTCGCTAGGAAATCGTTTTTAGTAGCCTAAAAACAACGACCTTTCCGCCGCACAAATGTTCAAAAAAATGCATGAATAACTCCAAGTGCTTTCAGATTTGAAAGAGACCAAAATGACTCATAGACACCATTTAGTGCCTTCAACAAAAAAACACATCTATCTTACCTTCATTTGTCATAATATTATAAAATGTTTGTAGCCTTAAATGAACTTAAGGCATTCTTTGTTGGAATGGGGTTTATGGTACGCAATCAAATCAATTCAAAGATGCAAAGAATACATAAAGTAGTTTTTTTATTTTTATTTTATTTTTATTTTTTTTTTAAATTTAAAATTTTTTTTAATAAAAAAAATTAATTTGCTTAGTAACCAAAATGGTGATCAAGCATAGGAAGAAGTAAAAAAATTGGCAATGGTCTTTAATATGCATAGCTAAATATGGCTATTAACCAAAATAAAAATTTATCTAGTTTATTTAGGAATCATCATTTTTTATTTTTTTATTTCGCCAAAAAATTAGTTTTGCCAAAGAACTAAACCCTAAACCCTCCCCTCCTTCCCTCCTTCTCCGTTCATTGTCTGTTTTCTTCGGAGGTTTTATTATTCGGTTGCGTTCCCTATTGTTTTTCTCCTCTCATGGTTTTTTCTTTCCTGGGAAGTGTTGCAGTGTTGGTCTTTGGTCTTGCAATTGTGTGCTTTCTTTCCACATCTGTTGCAACGCAGAGGCTCTTCCATCGCTCTCCGCAACATTTCTACAACATCGCTGCAACATTTTGTTGCTTTCTTTTTTCTTCTTCTCCACATGTGCCAGAGACTATAGCGATTTTCTTCATCGCATAAATCTTTGTGACGTTGCTGCGTTCTTGTTTATGCATCTGCTGGGGATTGCAGTGCTCTTCTTCTTTGGAACATCAAATAACTCACTCAGTTTTTGTTTTTTTTTTTTTTTTTTTCTAAATTTTTTTTTTTTTTTTTTTTTTTTTTTTCCTAAATTTTTTTCGTGCACTCGAATTTTGTTGTCGATGCATGTGCTTCTTTCTCTTCTTCTGTTTTGTGTTTCTTCGGAGGATCAGGACGATCTTCATTATTCTTCACGATTCATTTCAACTCCCTCAAAGAAAGTGGGCTTTAGATAAACTCATGAAAGTGAGACCATGAGTGAACCTTGATAAGTTAGACCCACAAATTAGTCAAACCCAGCACCATTGAAGTTGATCAGGCACAACTACCTTAGGGGAGTTGGATAATGGGTGCACCAAAGGAAGTGAACAATGAATGAATGAATGAATAAATTCAAGAAAATTGAATCAAGAAATGTTAAATGGTGAATGATAAATGGAACAATTAAGAAAAAAAGACCTCAAACTATATTATCCTGTACAAACTACTTTGAATGAAATACAACTTCTAATTTGCACCAAAACAAATGCTTTTGATTGGCTCACCATAGTGATTGGCTCATGTGGTGACATCTAAATGGTCTTCCACTTTTTACAATCCAATTTTTCATGTCTATGTGTGGGGATGGGGCAACAATTAGCACTTACAGAGTTGAATACTATAAACACTAGTAGAGGCCCAAATTCGGGGAGTGGTTTGAGATTGTCTACCAAAGTTGAAACCAATGTCAAAATTTCAATACTTTTCCTTTGAGGCACCTTGTCCTTAAACAGCATTGAGCCCACCTTCACATTTAACTCATTGCACCTGTTTAATGCTTGCAATTCACCACAAGAAGCCCAAATTGGAGCTAAAGTTCATATCACCCTTCTCGGTTCCACAAAAACCAAGTCTGCAGGAAATGAGAAACCAAAGTGACCTCAAAGGTCACAGCACTTTCCACTGTTTAACCAAAAATCACAGAAGGAACTAGATACCCAATGAAGCCTGGACCCTTGATGCTTTCATGGATAATCCAGTGAGAATCTGTCAGTCTGCTTTTCCACTTACATACAGACAGCACCAAACCTAACATAGCTATGGAACTAAGTACTAATTCAGTATCATTCTCAAGGGGCTAGTGCTTGCTGACCAAAGAGGTTGGCAAAAAGTTTTGTGGCCATGGGAGGTAGCACCATCAGCTCAGGTGCCATGAAGTTGACTAAGGGATCGTGCACAGTGTACCTATCAATCCAAATCATGTGTCAAATTCCTCTTTAAAATCAATCATTGGCAAAGCCTGCATTAGAAGGTAGTTGACAGTCCAAGGCCAGACCTATATATGTACAGGGAGAACTGACAATTAGTTACAAGCTAACCAAGTCCTTTGCCCAGTAAACCCACTCCAAATTCTAGAGAAAGGGAAATGAACCTTCAACAAATTACAGCTCTGATGGCCGACAACTGGGACATTTACCCCTATGACTGAATGGTTTTCCACGTTGCCAGTTCATAGCTGGCAATACTGAGAAAGAATAGGTATGCTAGCAACAAGGAGAGGTGCAATAGGAAGAAACTGTACCGTATCTTTCTCCCTTTGGAAGCCCGACGATCTACAGTTTTCCTCTTTTTATTGTGCAGTTTTTTCATGGAATGCAGACCCATGCCCTCTGCAAGTAAAATTTATCAGTAAGCATATGAAGTAGGAGGGAGAAAACAATAGTTGCTAGAAGCATCTGGCAATACTCAATGATCCAGGGGTATAAACAATGGTTGATAACTGTAGATTCTCATGCTTCCAATACACTTAGCTAATTATCACATAATACAGACCCAAGTTTGGTTTTGTCCACACTTATTGGTCATCCTTGTCACAGCATGCTCTTGTTTAAACATCTGCTTATTTACTCTGGGCATTCACCAATTAAAGAGAAAGCTGAGAAGGAGAGGGCCCCCACCAAGACCCAGAGTGTCAGAAGACTCCAAAAATTCACGGAGCAGCTGCTGGTAGAAGTCAGAGTCATCAAATGTCTCTGGGTTCCCATCATCTGCCTGCCAAAATACCAAAATCATCCCACTTGTTTGGGTGGAATGAAAAACAAAACAGGACATTACTCACTTTCCAAAGCTAGACAATCTCTGCAGATCACAACCCCATGTCATTATCTACTTCTCTAACCCCATCAGTATACACTGGTTGGTATGTTCCTCCCACCTGGTTACCCAAAAACATACACCACGTTTACAGATTTATCCACAACAGATAGGTACTCTGCTGGTTGCACATATACAGAACTACTTTGGAGAACAGGCATCACACATGACTGTGTTAATGAACACAAACCAGCACACAATATTCCCAATTCACTACCAATTTCACTGTATGGATCTCTTTCTTGAACAACCCCAGTGTTAAGGTGCATGTGTCAACTGGTTGGTAAGTATACACAGCAAACCGAAGAAGCCCACAGTTGCAATGATCTTACCTCAGTAGCTCCATTCCATTCAGCAGAGACACCTTCACTTGATCTGCCTTTCTCCAGCACCTGCTGAACTGGCTGCAATTTGAGTTCAACAGTTGGTACTCAGATTTTTTAGACCAAATACAGCAGAAATTTTTAAACACTGAAAACAGTCCACTGTCTAGTACCTCTCTCTCTTTTTGCTCATGAAACACCTAGTGTTTGGCTGGAGCAGAAACCAAATACTAACTGAGTTGTCATTGAGATATACAATCTGAGTTCATAAATACTAAGACAGAGTTGAAAGGCCCAAGAAAATGCCTAAGAATTGTGTCACCGACCAGAAGAATGGTGGCTGACAAAACTTGCAGTGCAAAATCAAATAATTACCTGTCCAAGAACATGCACTGATGACTGTTGCAAGCGCATCCGCTCAATAAGTTTATGTGGGTCTCTCATAACTGAAGCCACCTGCTGTGATATGCTCTGTACCAAAACATACAGTATTCGAGTACAGTGGACAAGCTCAAATATCCAAATTTCCAAGTTACAGCTGATTCAGCAGTAGTAGGACATTGAACATTATCCTCATAATTATCAGAGCTTCTCTTTCCTTATCATGTTAGACAACCTGATAGAAATTAGAAATTACCAGATCATAAGGATATAGAGTTCAGATCAAACAACATGTTGGTGATGAGGAAAAAGAGAAGACCTCAATGCTCAAAACACAGAAAAAACTGAGAAATGGTTTGAACAATAGTGAAAATCACACACATGTTCCATGACCTTCTACAGCAACTTGTATGTTAGGGAACATCTATCACAACATGCCCAATGATTTCATCAGTTCCTAGCAGTGGGTGGAGGTCAATGCAAACAACAAACAGATATTCTTTCACAAGACTGGCAGTAACATGGAGACTCAGCATAATGCTGGCTAGCTCAACAAAACATAAAAGAGATGGAGATTACCAAGGAAACCAAGAAGAAACAGGGCACAAAGAGGAGGAAAAACCTAGAAGAGAGCAAAATGAGAAGAGGAAGAGAAGAGAGACAACAAGGAAACTTTGTGAAGATGATCTTTCAAGGACAAGGCAGGTTCTCTACTTGGGATTAAGACCATTAAGGCCACTCAACAATACCTGATTGAAGGCTCGTAGCTTGCCCTTCACAGCAGCTGCACCTGTTGAAAGCTGAGTCTTTCGCTGCCACCTATCCACTGAATTGTTCCGATATGGTACAATGCTGTTGAAGGTTGCCTCATACTGTTAGGAGAGGTACATATGCAATAAGGGAATCAACATCATACATACATACATGTATGAAATTGCAGAGAAAACTCCACAACAACACTGAGACAATGACTGCAGTCATGACCTTATGAGTGTCACTCACAAAGTGTCAGACTGTCAGCTTCATTACAAATAGCAGTGACTAGCCTGCCATTACTCCCTACTGACTTCATCAACTCCTGACAGTGGGTGTAGGATGTTCATGAGCTGGAAGTTGTAAGCATATAAATTCATGAATCAACATACCAACACAGTTTGCTGGACTAGCAATGACAGTGCAAGTCACTAGAGAGTCAGAAAACAATGATGTGGTTCTCTCTACTATTGTTGAAAGAAAAAAACTATTTGAACTCTGAGCTGTCAACAAGTTCTTATCCATCTACATAGCAGAGACTCTCAGACATGGTCATTACAGAAACTGATCTTGAATATCTGCTTACTGAGGATCTGGATGCAATCGGAAGCAGAACATGTGAGATTGTTTGAAAAGCACCTGGCGTGCACTGAATCGATGCAATTCCATACTGACTCAGTTACACTACTTGGCTTCCCTTGCTCCACCTCCACAAGTTCTTGTGTTCCCCTTTCCCTCTTTCCAGTCCCTGGTCAAATGTACCAGATCTGCAGCCAATTAGCATGAATACAACCTTTCTGATTTGTAAACCCCCAGAAGCAGCTGCAAAAATCCAAGTTGCACTCATCTGTTTTTCAGCATGCTGCAACATCCCATGAAAAATTCATGAGCACAGCCAGCAAAGATAGATGCTCACCATTTACACTAGCTGCATATGTCTCTGTGATTGCGCTGTTTTGCTGAATCAACGCCTATCACCAATCCCCAGCACAAATATCAATCATGAAGGATCTAACTGTGATCACAATTGCAAATGTGTGGCAAAACCATGTATTCACTTTCTGTGAACTTAATTCCTGAAAGGGCATCACATGCTTAATCTCCAAAGAGCCACAAGGAAATTGAAGTGCAGACAGATTTCTTAAGGCAAATTTACAGGTCAATGAGGTATTAGGCAAGAAGATTACCTTGTTAAGGTCAAGAAGGCAATCAATTGCAGAAATAGCAGACTTTGTCAACATTTGGTATGCTTTCTCTATCTCCTGATCAGCTTCACACAGAATAACTTTGACTTGGGCCTGCAAGTTGAAAACATATATCTGTGAAGTCAGAGCCAAACTCTACAATAACACTTGAGGTATAACCATTTACATCAGTTATACCCAAACCAAAACACACACAAGAGTGTTGTAGTCATAACCTTGTGATTGTTGCTCACAAAGTATTGGACCACCATGTAAATCATGAATGTCAATGACTAGCTGTTGAATTCCCACTGACTTCATCAGCTACTGATGGTGGGTGTAAATAAATATACAAGAATCTGCTCAAAATTTTGAGCAAACAATTACACAGAACTCCGTGTTCTGAATTTTCTTTCACATTTCTGGAAACAATGGGGAGTTCACTAGCAGTCAAGTTGACAATGTACAGCCTAAGATATCAGAACATGCAAGAATGCAGAACTGTCCTCATCAGCCCAAGTATCTGCTACAAAGGAACAACATGGAGTGTCACCACCAAATGCTCCTCTGGACAACATTTTGCATTGGCAAATGATACATCTCAATATCCATGAAAGCATGTACGACGATAGGTAGACCTACCCCTGGCATTTGATTGGCACCTTGGACCATTTTCTGCAGCGCAATACGAACCTCCAAAGCTCTGTCCCACAACATCTGCAGGCACCAACCAATTTCAGCTAGGGTAAGCTCAAGTCTATAATCAACAGTTAAAAAATTGATGCAAGTCAAGAAGACAATAGCAGGCAGGCAAGAGATCACAGAGAGAAAAAAGGTATGAAGTCTGACTTTCTGATGGCCAACAGCTTCACCCTTCTCATGATCTTCAAGACCCTGCCCTTTTAAATTCTTCACCATTTCCCTGTTTTCCCCATGACCCATGTTTTTATAAGCCCATTCCCATACATGACCCATTTTGTGCATATATGTTTACAATGAAATGATAAAGGAGACACAACATCCAGAAGAGAATCATGTTGAAAAAATCATATCATCCTGCCTGTTGGTTTCTATATGAAACAGGTCAAGGACACAGCAATTTCATTATCAAATTTCTGAAGCGTACTGCTGCATTACTACCCCTGCACATCTGGACATTGCAGATAGTTTTTTTCTGCACAAGGAAAAGGACCTGAAGCATGAACTGCAGATCTAGCAATGACAAAAACAATTGGAGGACAGAACACATTACTCTTCTTGTTGACGAATCTCTTCATACTCACGATTCAATGCTTCCAATTCATCATTTTCTGCATTATTTGCTTGCCACTCCTCCATCTTCCATGGAAACACACCCAAATAAAACACATAAAAAGATGTTGTTAGATACATCCAGATGAACCATATCTGCCACCCTCGAGAACCCAAATATCCATAAACTTATATAAATATACAATTCCTACAAGTTTGTGTGTGTGTTCTACCAGTGCATTATCATCGCCATCATCAAATTTTATCTGCAGATTTTCCCCATCTGTCTCCTTCTCATCTTCATCATCAAGACTTGCATCTTCATCTGAATCACCATTTTCGAAAGCTGTCTTGCGACTGCTCTTCTTGCCAATGTATTTGGGGCCATCCATAGAGATATCTGGGCGTAGTCGCAGCCGACCATCTTCTTGCCTGAAAATTTTAGCATATATGGAGTATATCAGCGTGGAATAGAAAATTTTGGCCGTGAATTTCAGCGTGAAAATTTTCCTAGATTCAGCTAAGAAACCCAATTTCCTGTAATTAGCACATCTCGTAAGAGGAAAGTTGTAGAACCTTGAAGAGAAAAATAATTCCAACACAATTTCCCATGGATTTACTTACATGAACGAATTCCCAGTCGCAATAGGAGAGAATCTTACATGGAAAAGTCAAGGGGTGAGTCCGACAGCTCTTCATCATCGCTGCTCTCGAAGAAATGTTGCGTCTCATCTCCGAAACCTGCTATCTCTGGATCCTCTTTCTTGCTGTCCGCAGGTCGCCGTTTCCCCGTGGCAGGCATCGCGAGTCCTCTGATTTATACAATCACACGCATATGCTTAACAAGAAGAAAAAGAGAAGTGGACAGATACTGAAAAATTCATGCCGTCTTTCCCAAAAATATCAGACGCAGAGAAACTACTAGACGCAGATTGCGAAGAGCCAGGGAAAACGAGATACACAAAAGCAAACTGACGCAGTGAGAAGCTCAGAGAGCTGTAGACCCTAAACCCTAGAACCCTTGCACAAGCCCAGTAAACCCTAAACCCTAGAACCCGTGCGCAAGCCCAGTAAGCCCTAAACCCTGGAACCCTCCTAGAGGAGAGCCTTAGGAGATGGGGTTGGCGCTGCATTTACCCGGCGGGTAAATTTGGGGGGGGAGAGGGGGGTGTTTAGGGTTTTTTTTTTTTTTTCATTTTGCCAAGGTAAGTGGATGGCTATTAAGTCATTGTGCTGATTGTAAATATGTCATTTTATTTTTATTGTTTTATTTGGTAGAATGGGTTTAATTGACTATGCAATGAATATTTATTTCTACAAGTGGTTATGTTAAATAGTATGTGTCCATAACCGTGTGATGAAGACTAACCCAATGTTTTAGGTTAATGTGAATTGATTTTCTTCATGTTGAAGGTAATGTGATTACTAAATGCAACACACCGGAGAACATCTCATGATAAAATGTTTTATTGTGATAACTTTTGAGATTATTGAATCTAATTCAATATGCAAAATGTTGCAATAAGAAATGTATTTTTTGTAAATGAGTTTTTTCCTTGCACACATAACCTATAATCTTAAAAAATACAATAATGGGTGTCAAACCCTTGCTTATTTCTTTGGAATGATTGTTTATTATGATCAACATTAATTTGAAAAGAACTAATGACAAAATATCATCCTTTGTTTAACTTTGATGTTATTTCTACACATCAACTTCTTATTTTATTATTTGTTTTATTGCTTATGTCAAGAAATGTGAATTATCATGTGAAAGTTTTAAAACTAAGAAAAAGTCAAGGTAAAGTGTAAGGAGACATTTCAAGAAATTAGTCTTTGATCTAAAGAACAATTCCATGAGATTATTTTGTGGATTAACACTAATCCCATTCACAAACATTTTAGGTCAAACATGTATACACCTAGTAATTAGTGTTAATCTCCATTTTTTCATTAGCACTAATTTCATTGAAATTATCACAAGTTTGACATCCACTAATGAACAAAATCAACATACTTAGAAAAGATAATAGTTATGTCTATTTGTAGGGTTAGGGTTTAGGGTTTCTAATTGTAAAACTCAAAACTAACACATTCCATTTTCAGAAATTCAAATACACAATCAACTTTCACAACATTAATTAGGAGGCAATCCAAAGTTCATTGATAATAATAATAATGGGTCTTGTTGAAAATTTTGATTTTGGATGCATTGTCCCATGTAGTGTATTCACCATCAATTAACTAAGCAAATTCAAAATTAAAACCAACATGAACAATTTTGCCATGCAAATGCAATATAAATAATGTACTTTCTTTTTCCACAAACAACAACAAATCTAGCATTTGGATTATATTTCAAGCTTTACATGACCCAACCACATTGCATCTTAAATATATAGTTCATGTTTTCCAATAATGGTGTGTTTTGAAAAGGTAAAAGAATGGTTGTAAACATCGCATCTTTCTTAAAAGGTCTTATTAAATATCTTCATTTTAGGTGTATTTTCTCACACAACGTACTCACCATTCGTTGACCAAGCAAATTCAAAAGTAAAGTAAAGCCAATGAACAACTTTTATGTGCAAATGTAATGTAGATGATGTTTTTTCCATCTCCACAAATAAACAACATATATGCCATTTGGGTTACACTTCAAGCTTTGCATGTCCTAAACCGTATTACAAACATCTTTCTATCTTTGTTCATATTTTGACATGTCATTTTCCAACTATGTTGCAACCATCTTTCTCCATAGATCATATACAAAGCAATATACTTATGATCTATATAAATATAATCATCATCGATAAATCATAAGTGGTGGACCTTCATTTGTACTTAAAGATGTAGAAAGGAATTGTTAGTTGAAATGACAACCAAACCTTTATTATTTGACTAATAAATGTTTTGCAACGCACACAAGTATGCATTGCAAAAGTTTAATAAGCAATGAAAACAAACTCCATCAAAGTAAGCAAATATGGGATTGAATATAGATCATAATAATTGAATATATGAATTCATAGAACATTCAGACATTAATATGTTATACACAAAAGTTATAGATTGTAAGGAAAGTCATAATGACATGTAATATAAAACATTTCAATTCTTAATTTAACAACAACCTCAATTTTTTGAATAACATAACATTCTACCCAATTGCAAAAAAAAATGAATTCATTGAATTGACCAATAAGTAAAACTCCCTATAAATCAATTGAAATATTTGGTTGGATGTTTTTTCCTTTCATGCATGAACTACATATCCTTAAGACATGCAATGAACAAAATTAACATCTATAAATGCAGTACAAATTAACACCCTTCCATTACCAAAATTCAAATGCACAACTAATTCTTAAAACATTGATCATGAGGTAATAAAAAACACATCAATCATATTATAATTGGTTCTAGGCATCCAATCCTACTTGAAATGTCTTGATGAAGATCTTGATTTTGGATGTGTTTTCTTGCACAACATATTCATCATATGTTGATCAAGGAAATTCAAAAGTAAAGCCAAATGAACCATTTTTCTATGCAAGTGTAGTGTAGATAATGTGCATTCCATTTCCACAAATAAAAACAAATTTGTCATTTGCTCTTATTTCAAGCTTTGTAAATCTTACATCACATTGCATTTTAGCTATTGTTCAATGTTTTCCAACAATGGAGTCCCATTTTTAAAATGCCAACAATATAACCAAGGGCAAATCAATTGAAGATATTGATCACAAACCTCCCAACTTTTTCAACCCATTGCAAAAAATTTTGCCATCTATCACCTACAATTCCTAATTTTAATTATTGAACAAGCAAGTAATTGAATAAAGCCAAATTACATTAATTGGTTGATTGTTACCTAAAATGTCATATACACTTTGTCAATAGGTCAAAAAATGTGAAGTAATCAACTACAATACATGGGACCTTATAGCCAAAAATCCATGAGTAAAAGAACTAAATTCAAGCCTACCTTGAACATATGCATGGGTTGGAGAAAATCCAATTTAATAGATCAATTGGAATCATGCAAATTACAAGCAATGAACCTTCATGATAACTATCACTTTTACCTAAACCCTAAACCCTAAACCCTTTATTAGGTCATATTTATAGTTACATTTATCAGTAAGATGGTTGCCAAACAATCACATTTTTAACCCTACAGAGTACTTGTTTGAAATGACCGACAACATACACTATAACAATGAAACAAATGTTTGAATAATTATAAGTTGCATCCATTTGTCAACCTATGGACCACCAATCCTTTAATCTATCAACCTGATACAAATTTAGACCTACCAAATAGAATGCCATTTATAACATTATTTAGGTAACACAAAATTGTTTTATGAGAAAAAACAATAAGTTTAATTTGAAGAAACTAGCAAATTTGAAGACCAAGTAGACAAAGAATCCACTCATGTCGTGTACCACAAAATTTCATTAATAATTATCAAGACATCCATGATGTGTACAATACCATTAAAAAAACCCCCCCAAATCATGTGAAACCACTAAAAATATTCAACATATATAATTCATGCCATTGCGTATTACTTAAGTTGAAATCTCACCCTTGACAAAATGTCATAAATGGATTTTGGAAAAACTAGGGATGAAGAAATAATTTACATCAATAAGTTATATCTAATTCAATCCAAGACCCATGATGATATCAATGTTTGAATTGAAGTCGACCAAAGACTTAATAATTGATATATGATTTTTATAATTGTCATATTGTCCCCATGTTCTAATCATATGACATATCATTTAACCACAATCAACTAGAAACACAATATGAGAACAATGTGCTTCAAATCACACAAAAGTGTGGCCCATATTAAATTATCAACAAGAAATTGAAATGGTTTACATCTTCATGTATATTGTTATAAAAGGGCATCCAATTGTAAATTATTTCTTGAAAAATCACTACTATTCAATTATAAACTAATAAAAACATTTACATTTCAAGACAATAGACATAATTTTATCAATATAATTGAAAATGAAAAGTCCTTCACATGTACCATGAAGCAAGGACATATGAACCAAACTTAATATACAATATTGCATTCATGCCACCATGCATTAATTATTTCCATATAAAAATTGTTATGGACCGGCTACAAACAAGTGGAGAATTACAAGACAAGACAAGTTTTATTGATCCATCAACTGGTGTTGATCTACTGAAGAGTTGTTCCCCAGACTATCTCCTTTTATAACCTTGAACCATACTAGTCCCAAAATATCCTAGGCCATGATATTGCCAAAAGTATCCCAAAATATCCTAGGCCATGATATTGCCAAAAGTATCCCAACATATCCTAGGTCATGATATTGCCAAAAGTATCCAAAAATATCCTAGGCCATGACAAAAACAAAAAGAACTTGTGAACAAAACCTACACAACATAGACCAAAAGGCTAGTGGATTGTAGTAGAAAACCACAATTCATCAAATGAAAAACGCAAGTTCATTAATTATATTTGTCTCCAAAACTAATACCCAACCATGTTTTCATTAAAGCATGCCAACATGTTATAACTAATTAAATAAAACGTTTGTAGAGATTTCATATTTGTTTCAATCAAATTTACACAATCATACTTGTAGAAATGTATAACTTAACTTTAAATATTAAAAAAAGGCAAACAAAAAATAATTTTTTTGTATATTCTAATCTTTGCCCCCAAAAAATGAATACCTTATTGAAGACAAGGTAAATTTTAATTTTTTATTATTTGAATTTGAATTTTAAAAAATTCCTTGAATTGAACGAGTTGGAAATACTAACATTGCATGTATAATTTTGATTGTAGGTTTGCAAGTAAAATCATTATGTTATAAGAACATTGCAATTCAAAGGTGGTATTAACTTCATTCCCTAAACAACAAATTGTAAGAGAGATTTTGTTAAAAGTAATAAAAAAATCAGGAATTTTGAAATATCCCTACTATTTCCAACCACCACTTCCATATGGAATTTGTAAGTCACTATGGCAATGGTAGAGGGCAAAAGGTAGGCTTGAAAGTTGAGGGTTTGTTTCATCGTCATAGTTGTCATAACAACTTTGGTGACGAGGTGACGAACACATGGTTTGATCACTTTTGTTGCCAAAGGAAGAAAGACCGTTGAGGGGGAATGCGAGTTTGAGAGTAATAGGTAACAAAATAGAAAGGAGGGTAGGTAGGTAAGTAATGCTTCAACAAATCTGTTCTTTCTTTTTTTACTTCCAACAAAGCTATTTGTAATCCCAAGTTTGGAGTTGTGTGTTGTGGGTATGTTTTGTCCCAATGTGTGTTTGTCTTTTTGTGTGTGTTTTGTTCAAAATGGGGAGAAGAAATAAAGTATGTAGAATTTTAAATAGTTCTTAAATTTGAGGTACCTTCTAGTGTTGTTGTGGATATTGTTTTGTCATGAGTTAGAAGGATTATACCTATAGGAAAGAAAATTGTAGTAGTAATGGTGGAATTATTACAACTATTTTTTCAAGTGTGACAATTCAAAAATTATTACTACCATTTTCCCCAAGGTGATGGCTTAATGGAATAAAGCATGGGGTTTGAACTTCTATGAACCAATCTAAACTAGAGAAGCTCGGATCTTTACAAACACATAGGAAGTGCTATGATTACAAGCTTATTGAACTCTTACTACTACAAAATGGGTCTTAGTTCACTCAGGGTTTCATTAGATTTTGAGTGAATTTGGACATTTTTATTTGGTGAAATTGTTTAACCCTTATTAAATAGGGACCAATTGCTACGGATAATGAATTGTTTCACTAGTACCTAGTGAAACAAGGTTATTCTTAAATAAAATACAAATTTACCAAACGATTCACTTGTTAATTAATTAACTAACCAACATGGAAATCAATTAAAATTTAATTATTTAATATATAATATTATTGATAATTTCATGATTTTTTAACCTATGATTTATTGACATGTGTCATTACCTAGGCTAGGTTAAAAACCTAGCCTATGTATTTAACCTAGCCTAGGTAGGCCACATAATCAACCTAGGCATCTATTACAAAAATTAAACAAAAAAATATTTAGTAAATATACTATTGTTGACCATGAAGTTTGATCCTTTGACCTTTGGGATGGAGGCAATCACCCTTGTCATCAAACCACCCCGCTTGTTATGATATTATGGTACATTACATTTTATTTATCAAATACTTCATTTTAAACATTACAAAAACATAAACTTTGAAAATTCATATCTTATTGAAATTTTGTTCAAATGAAATGATTCGAGTTTATTTTTTATTTTTATTCAATAATGTACATAATTACATTTATCTCCTTTTGAAAGTTTAGAATCATTTGAACAAAAAAAAAGTTGAATATCATTAGTGAATAACATTTCAATGAATAATCTTTTGGAAAAAAAAAGTTTAATAAATGGATATTTTTTGTTCATATAATAATACTACTTATGTTAAACTACTTTTAATTATTATATGATTATTTTTCAATAAATTAAATTATTTCACCCTACATTATTTAAGGCTATTTATGGTTATTTTCAATTATTTTTGGTTATTTTTGGCTATTTCACCCGAGGTTACTTTTGGTTATTCTAAGTTACTTTTGGTTATTTTAGCTTATTTCACCTTAGGTTATTTTCGGCTCTTGTAAATTATTTTTGGCTATTGTAAATTACTTTAGTTTAGGCTACTTGTAGCTATTATAAGTTAATTTTGGCTATTTCACCTTAAATTACTTTTGTCTATTATAATTTATTTCACCCTAGATTATTTTTGACAATCCTAAGTAATTCTAATATATGGCTATTGGTTATTCTTTTATCAAAGTTATTGGTGGTTATTAATGGTTATTAGTACCTATATTATTAGTGGGTATTAATGCCTATTATTGGGTTATTCCATTAATAATTATTGGTGGCTATTCTATTAGTGGCTATTGGTGGTTATTCTATTAGTGGCTAATGGTGGTTATTCTATTAGTGGCTATTGGTGGCCATTTTATTAATGACTATTGGTGGTTATTCTATTAATGGCTATTGGTGGTTTATTTTATTGGTGGCTATTAATGACTATTGGTGAATATTTTATTGTGGATATTGGTGGTTATTAATGACTATTATGCAACTCCATTATAAATGCACCCATGATTTCATGTTGATGTCATTAATTATCATCCATCTATTAAAATGTAACATGTGGCATTATGAAGATTTTTCAACATAAAAATATTTTATTTTCAAAATATTGATCTCCATTGTCCATTGTGATTATTAATGATGGTTGGAGATTATAACACATGGCATATTAATTGTATTCTAGAAAAATAAAATAAAATCTATTTTAATAATTAGGTAGCTTGTACATAACCATAGGTAGGTAGGTAGGTTGGTAGGTTTTAAGACCTACATACCTACCATTTATTTAGGACCTACCTACTTACATAGGTAGGTTAATAAGTAGGAAAACACAAGAATAAATGAATTAAAAAATAATAACCATGAAATTTTTATTTTTAGTTTTATTTTTTGCTTTTAGGTTAAACTTTTTTGAGTTCATTCCAAAATGGCATTTGTATTTTAATGTGAGAATATAATAGAACAAACCTTTTTAATATAGTTTGTCACATGGAATTTGAAGATAAAACATATGGGCTAAATCTTTTAATTGTTCCTTAGTTCAAAATTGAGTTACAATTGAGTTGCAACTATAAAATTTAAGTGTTTAGGGTAGGCTAAAGCCAAGGGGAGGGCTCCATTGTTTTTGGTACCCAAACACAATTAAAACCCCCCTTATTAGAGCATTTGATGCACTGTAAATTGTCAAAAACAAAATAAATTAAGAAAATTATGACCCCCCAAAGTAGAGGGGGTCAATAACTCTAAAAAACAAACCATGGAACATTATAAAGGTTAGTTTTTGAACACCCAATAAATTCCTTGTATGTTGTTTTGTTGTTATTAAAGTGGAAAAATAATTTGTAGAACTTCAAATGGAGTTCTTATAACATTTTAAATCGTTCAAAATGAATAGGAAATAAAAAAGTTATGAGGTTTGAAAGTAGAAGGGGTCCAAAGAAGAAAAAAAAGGAAAAAAATTGTTTTGTAAGTTGGAAAACTTATTTATCTTATTGTTTATTTTTCATTATTCCTTTTGTTTTGCACTTCAAAGATGATTTTTAGAGCTTGAGTTAATGATTTGATAACATTTTAAATCACTCGAAATAAAGCAAATATGATGAAAATATAAATAATTAAATATGCATCCTTATTAAGTTATAAGTAGTTATATTGTATTCATAACATAGTTGAACAATAATACTTTAGTAATGGTGCATTAGTGGTTTTACTAATTGTATCAATGGAATCATAATAAAAAATTAATCGCAAATGTATCCCATAATGGGTTGTGGAAATGTGGACATATGGCATGATCATTGTATGTACATTGTACACTAGTTGTTTTAGTGACACATTTACAACAATTTTAAAATAGTTGCCACATGTAACTATAATGCAACTCTTGAAAAAATCGAACATGGTGGACTACATATGTATGTACAATGTGTATAAATTATCATATAAAAGACCCATTTTCAATTCACTTGCAACTATGATACAATTAATTGATTTTCTAACATGGTAATTTATTTATTAATACATTGTATTTTTAGGGGGATAGTTGCACACTAGTTGTAATACCCAAGGGATAAATGCACAATAGTTCTATATGATATGTTTTTTGAATTTTAGTTGCACAATAATGTGGTTTTGATAGATGTGATTTTTCATAGAGGTGGGCATCAAACATCCCATATTGTCCCTTAACTTATCATGTCTCATCAAACTTTGTAGTTCCCATCATTCATTTGCCTTATCATGCGCCACCATAGACTTATTTTTCACCCCATTTTCCATCCAACCCATAAACCACTCACTATTTCCCCCTTTTATTTTAACAAATCACACATCACCTACTAATTCCCCTTATCAACCCCCAACCCTTCATGTGAATGTGGAACCCCAACCCCACACCTTCCCAAACCCTTTAAATCATTCACAAGTAGGACCTTTTCCCCTTTCCAATCATTTGACCCCCATAGTAACCCATAACCAAACCCCCCAACTTACTTTCATTTTTTCAATAGTTTCACAACCTTCAAGTAAAGTCTTTTGCCCCACTTGTGGGCACCAATTTATTGGTCAAAGGTTAGCTTGTCATCAACACTCTTGTCAGGCATCCAATTCATTGAATCCAAACCATTATGACCATCCTAGCTTAATACATTTCCTTGTTCCCACCCTGTTTGCATAAGCTTAGATTTGGGTTTTGTCATTAGATGTCCTTAGGTATTTTCATTTAGGCTTTTATCATTTTTGATTGTACAATTATATCCCTACTACTTACTAGCATGATGTACAAGTGGTGTTTCGTTTTCCATTGGATAAGTTGGCACAAGACACCTATGATGTGGCAATTTAACACTTGTTCCTCTTGTTACCCCAATGGATTCTCATTTTGCCCCTTTGTGGCAGGGCAACCAAACATAAGGAAATGCAAATTTGGTTTAAACAATTCTTAGTAGGCGGTTTAAAAAACTTGCAAGAAGATTTTTTTTGTGAATTTAAGTTTGGCAACAAGTTCAAGCTTAATGCCTTTTCCCCAACATGATCAAATCCAACTCATAAACATCTCCTCCGTAATTTAGTTCTTAGACATGCAAGGGAATATTTTTGTGCATCTCGAATTTTGAAACCATTCTCCCTTGCACCCACGTTTTTCACCACCACCTAAGCTTTCGCCACATTACATCTTGAATTCAATAGCTACCTCCCACTTTTCCTTGATATGAATTAGATTAGAACTTCCAGCGTTCTTTTGATTCCTTCAAGTTGACATTCCAACACATGTTACATTTTTTGACAAGTGGTCTTTCTGGGATGATTTTTGAACACCTTTGAAACTATTTTCAGCCAAAAGATTTAGCAAGTGGATTTCTTTAGTTGTTTCAACTTTGTTCTCATATTACATAAGGTCATATTCCACTTCAAATTGCACATATCCTTGGAATGGCTCGCCTTTTCTTTTAGGTGGAGTTCATCCCATTGTAATTGGGGGAAACATTGTATCGATTAATAAAACACATTTTATGCTTTCAATTCCACGACACCTTTGCAACACAATTTTCCCTACACCATTTTAAGGTTGCAACTAAAGGTGGTTGTGAAGTGGTAATCCATGGGATTAGGTACAACCTAGACCTTCACCTTGAGTAGGTTGTTTTTTATTTAGATGTGGCAAATGCCTTCAATTCGATGTCAAGAGGAGTCATATTTCAAGAACTTTCTGCAACATGTGGAAACATAATATAGGTCATCCCCTTTGTTCATGCATTCTATGCATTTGAGCTTCCATTGTTTTATAGTCACCATAATCATGAAGGCAATGTCACAGTGATCCCATCTATTATGGGAACCCATCAAGGTGATATCTTGGGAGAGCACTATTCATTTTAACCCACTTTAGGCCTTTATGTTCTATAGTTAGTCATTTCCCTTCTTGTCTATTTCCATCCATTGCACATGACACACACATCATTGGTCCCCTTTCAATTGCACATGACGCACACATCATTGGTCCCCTTTCAATTGTATCATTTGCGTATGAACATTTTTGGATCAAACTTCGTGCGATAGGTTTTTTTTATCCAACTTTAAAAATGTGTAGCATGGTCACCCTTTGGCTTACCACTTGATTTCAACACCCCATTTTAGTTTACCACCCCATAAGAAGGAATTAGAGTCTTGGGGGTTCCATTGGGCACCCCATCATTCACATCATCTTTCATAAAAAATGCCATGTTAGAGGATGTTCGACACATGGACCTCCTCCTTAAAATGGGTGATGTTCAAACAACCATTGGAATTTTATCTCATTGTTTGTGTAATGGCCATCGTATCTTTTACGATGCACACCTCCTTTCACTTTCATAGAATCGTTTACTTCTTTTGATTCATCCCTATTTCAAATGTTTGGGCGCCTCTTGGGTTTACGATCTTTAAATAACCCATAAGGACCTTTAACTTGTAAACAAACCTTTTTCCCAATCACATGTGCTGACATCGGATTCATATCAACAACCACCATCACTCCAGCAACCTATTTAGGGAGTTGGGCCTTTATAACCTTAATCATAACTATTAGGTTTATATGGTTGATCATCTTCCCTTCCTTCTTGAAGCTTTAACATGAGTCCACAATAACACCTTCCCTTTTCGCCCTAAACCCTAACACTTCAAAACGACATTTGATTTTTTATCGCCCCCAACTTGTGTGTGTATTCTTTCATTTGAACACTTCATTAGGCAACAAATGGTTCAACTTCAAAATTCCATATCGGAGTGTTTGCATCATCATACCCTTTCCAATATGTTTTTCAATAAGATATCTAAAGCCCATCTTACTCAAATTTTATCATGTTTTGGCCCAAAGGGAGGTGTTTGATTAATAGTTCAACTAATTTTTCCAACCTTTTGATTATCTTCCTCAAATTTTTTTATTGCTTTTTAAACATGGTTTGGATTACCCCATCCTTCAATTGCAAATATCCCTTGGTGCATGTGCACACATTCCATTGATCCTATGGGTATTCATATGTTACATTGCGCTCATGGCAATGAGCACATAAGGAATTCATGATGTAGTTTGTGACACCTTTGTTGGCATCGTGTGAGATTCTGGTTTCCACGTGGGACGAAAGTAATTACATGCACTTCCTTCAACCACATTCAATTCCTTTCATCAACGAATCGACATTGTATTCACCAAAAATGGCATTTACACTTTAGTCGATGTTGTCATTGCCAACCCAATGTGAGCAAATTTATTTCCTCAATTTTGCACAACTCAAGGATTCATTGCCTCCAATGTGGCTCAAGCCAAAGAAACGAATTATTTCAATCAACACCCCACCGATCAATTCTTCCCATTAGCAATTGAAATATTTGGACGTTTACACAAACAAGCCGATGTGTTTTTAGACAATTGTGCCAATGCCATTTGGAACTTGAAATGGTTAGAAAGCCTTCCTCTTTTTGTCTTGGTTATTTTTTTTCAACAAAATTTTTCAATCACATTACAAAAAATGTAAACATCTTCCATTTTAAATCGGGCAATAACTGTAGGCCTAGCTACTTCCTGATTTCCACCCCTTTAGGACACACCTTTCATCACCACGACCGTCCTATTGCAAGTGGTTGGTTTTTAACATGAAAAAATATGGCCAACCTACTAGAGGCGATCAATTTTTGACATGGAGAAATTTTGACATTTAGTTTGGATTAACTCCATGTCTTGTGAATTCTCCCCTTTCCTTTTTCTTATTCCCTTATACATTTTCCAAATATAGGGTGTCTTTATGAATATAGTTTTGTGAGGTTGCATCATGTTATTATCCTTTGCTATAACAAACACAATATTGTTAAAATTAATGGGTGTGTACCACTTCTTACTTGGCACATTTAAAAATAATAATCATGGATTCATGTCTTTTATTACGAGTGTTTATATTTTGAACCAATATAGTGGCCACTAGTTACTTTCTAAATGCATTGAAATCTACCTTAGGTATGCAATTCAAATTCCAAAAAAAAGTTACAAAACCAATTAATTCGCAAGTCAATTTGATTGGTGGTTTAGTTGGAGAATGCAACTTATTTTGGGCAATCCATCATTCATTACATGTAAAGAATTGAATAAAACACACATTAAAAAACACATTGTATCAAATAGGTAGGTAAATTGATTTAGCTGATTTTTATTTTATTTTTCGGGTGGGTTTATTGATCCAATTATTTACTATATATATATATATAAACTTGATGAGATTAGGATATTATAATAATAATAATAAATCTTCCAACAAGTCAATGCCCCACCCCCACCCTCCCCCCCAAACAGGCGGCGACAAAAGAGGGGTAGAGGGGGTG
>Ga0209208_10001649_pt1 | contig 31667 bp, 35 predicted proteins | sample S1TSphfallax_3_FD_187694 | JGI IMG/M metagenome (GOLD analysis project Ga0209208, IMG submission 187694) | Host-associated microbial communities from peat moss isolated from Minnesota, USA - S1T2_Fd - Sphagnum fallax MG (SPAdes) (version 2) | ecosystem: Host-associated > Plants > Peat moss >...
TGAAGAGGTTGATGTTATGTACCTTCAAATGCATTACTGATGCTACTGTACAAACAAGAATTCCATCTTAAAGGGTTACTCATGCTACCAAAGGACACAAGAATACATGTGAACGCAATACAGGTGCAAATCCATCTGGATGCAATACAGATGCTGCTGTAGGGCAAGAATACATGTGAATGCAGTACAGATCCTGCTGTAGGACCAAAACCCAGGTGAATGCACAATGCAAATGCTGCTGCAGGACACAAGAATCTTCGGCAAGTGTTCCCTGTGGGAAGGAAGGAAGGAAGGAAGGAAGGAAGATGATAAAATCCATTCTGGGCCTTTTTTCTCCCTGCCAACTGTGTCATTCAGAGTGGGTGATGGTGTTCCACCCAGTTCCACCCAGAAGATTTGCTTTTGGGTGAGGGAGTCTGATCTGTATCTGATTCTGATGGTGTATGTGTGGTGGTGAGTGTACTTCATCATTCAAATATCTCTGGTCTGATATCTAGAGGTCTGAGTACATTTTCTTCTAGGGTTTAGGGTCTTGATGCCATAGCTCCCCTGAAAATGCAAGAAACACACAAACGTTGGTGGGATGTTGCAAGAAGAAAGTTGTTGTTCAAGCTCACGAAACTTTGCTAAGAAGATGAGGGGAACCACCCATTACTTCTTCAGAGACTGTCTGTGGTTTCACAGTTTGTGTGAAGCTGGTTGTGTGATGAGCTCATCATATCCCGTTTGTGATTCAATCATCAATCTGTTTACAGTTTTGCAATGAATTTTATTGTGTAGCAATCTTCGTGACCTAGACCCAGATCATGGAGAGGCACTGTAGAGGAGAAGAGTGAGAGTTGGCTAGGTGGGTGGGTGGTGGTGATTTCTTTTCTTTTTCCTTTTTGGGTTTTGTTTTGCAGGGTTCTGGATATGGGCTGCAGCAGGCCATGGCCACTGGCATGATGCTCTCAAGGCACTTCTTGCTTTCCTCTACCTTCAAGAGCTGTCAGATCTTTGGACAAACCGTTCCAGGAGGTAGTAGAACAATAACACTCATTTCAGCTTCCAGAACATCATCATCATCATCTTCTCTCAAGGATTTTCACTCTACAGTCGACTATAATCAGGAACCTCTTGGGTTCTTTAAGCCAGAAGGAAGTCATCTCAGTAGTGATTCTATCCATGGACTGAAACATGAACAAACTCCTGAACTCAGAAGGAGAAGTTCCAGCATTGGGGCTTCAGACCCTGAAGTCATCGAATTTCTGGATCCAGTTTGGAACGAAGAAACAGCGCTAGAAAAGATTAGAAGTAATTCAAGAAGACCTGGAGAGACTGGAAGAGAACAGTCGGGATGGAGGCTCCTATGGGAAGGTCATCACAAACAGATGATGATGATTGCTGCGCTGCCAGCACTAGCTCTGCCCTTGGGATTAGAGGGTCCACAATCAGTAATCCAAGCATTAGCAGTTCTTGCAGCAATCATTACAATACATGAGGCAGGCCATTTCCTTGCAGCAAGGCTCCAAGGAATTCATGTCACAAAATTTGCAATCGGGTTCGGCCCAACAATCGCGAAATTTCAGGGCAAGAATGTAGAATACTCTCTAAGGGCTTTCCCCTTGGGCGGTTTTGTTGCCTTTCCGGACGAGGATCCCGAATCATCTTTCAAACCAGATGACCCAGATTTGTTGAAGAACCGACCCATTCCAGCACGAGCTCTCGTTATCTCTGCAGGAGTGTTGGCCAATATCCTTTTTGCTTATACATTGCTCTTCAGCCAGGTGTTAACAGTTGGGTTAGTGGAGCAAGAGTATTTCCCTGGTGTAGTTGTTCCAGATGTTATAGCAAACTCTGCAGCAGCCAGAGCTGGGATTGTGGCAGGGGATGTGGTCACAGCTGTTAATGGGCACAAGCTTCTCAGAGTCAGAGAAGCATCAGTTTTTGAGCTTGTAGACACCATCAAAGCCAATCCAAACCGCAAGTTAAATTTCTCCATACAGCGTGGATCAGCAACTATGATCTTAGGTGTAGTTCCTGACAAAGCATTGGATGGGTCAGGCCATATTGGAGTACAGCTTTCAGCTAACAGGAGGCCACATAAAATGAAGGCAGACAATTTGGCAGATGCAACAGTGAAGGCTACAAAGGAATTCTCCCGTCTTTTGGCAACAGTTTTAGATGGGCTATCGCAGGTTTTCTTCAATTTTTCACAGACTGCAGATAAGCTTTCGGGTCCTGTTGCAATAGTGGCAGTTGGAGCAGAGGTTGCACGAGCTGATAGTGCAGGCCTCTTCCAGTTTGCAGCTATAGTGAACATAAACCTGGCAGTGGTGAATACATTGCCATTGCCAGGACTGGATGGAGGCTACTTGGCACTTATTGCACTAGAGGCACTGAGAGGAGGGAAGAAGTTACCATATGGAGTCGAGCAGGGGATCATGTCATCAGGTGTGTTACTGCTTCTAGCACTTGGTGTAATGCTCATGGTACGTGACACAATTAATCTTGGCATTGTCCAGCAAATGCTGTGAACCCTATTTCCACATCTCAGGAGACTGGGAAATGGTGACAGACCCTTAGTTCCCAATTTTAGCACTACAGTTGCCTGCAAGAGTGTACTTCTACTTGTAAAGGATTTTGCAAAAGTTTGGAGATTTGTTAACCATTGCCCTCTTGTCATAAGGCTTCAGGGCATGAAGACTCAAATCAGTAGGCTTTTGTCAGCTACATCATCACTCAACCAATTTATGAAAATAACACGTAGGACAACTAGCCTGCTAGTTCAACATCTCATGATTTGTGATTCACACTTTCAATTGATACACACAGATGCACAATTTAGTATAGAGGGAGTTTGTAGACAATTCATTGAAGCTTACCTTAGTGATAGATAGCATGTGGTTACCACATTCAGGAACTCCATAACTTTGAAGTGGTTATGTGTTCATGGGTGCACAAGTCCTTTCTTTTTTTCTGAATTTGGAGATTGTCAGAGCTCTTTTTAGTCTCTCATGTTTGTTGTGTCTTGGATAAGGTCTGAATTTTCTAACCCATATTTCCAAAGTATTGGGACTTGTATGGGTTTTTGTATGTGCTGCTCAACTAGTTTGTATGATTTTGAAACTGCTGCAATTATGTTTTCAATTAGTATGACATTTTTTCAGATTTTATACCCAGAGGTTCATTCAGAGGTAACTTCTCGAAATCAATCAATGATGGGTCAATGTAAATCTCCGCTGTTTTGGAGGAAAGAAAAGGCTAAGTTATAAGAGCAGGGACAAAACTAATATTGATTTAATATCCATGTTCTGAAATGGACCTTCCAATTCCATTTCATCCCATTCCCTAGTATCCTTCTTCTGAACATTGTACAATAATTACTACTAATTCATTCTGATATTTTTCCAAACTTACAATTGGACTTCCATCTGCTATCCAAGTGAGTGTTTTTGTGTTGGTTCTCAAGGAACACGATTACAGTTTAAATGATAGGCTTGGAACAACTGTCTTAAAGCATTTTAAGCTCCAATTCAGCTGCCCGAGATTCAGAAACCCCTTGTGTTTTGTTTCATGACTTGTGAATGTCCAATCTACCCAATGATCCTTGAAAAGAAGCATCAGGTGACAGAGTATGTCCTATTGAAGAATTGGACCAGTCCCAAGTGTAAGAACCCGCAGGGCCCTGTGTCATTTTTTTTCTGTGGTACACAGCAAATCACAGGGAGAAAAAAAATCAACCGTTGATTTTTTTACACCATGTAATGCCCGAGACCGCAGGCATTACTGGATTAAGGGCCCATGTGAGCGTGGGCATTACCAGTAGCTTCAGTGGCTGCTGAACTTGGAGAGGTTGAAGGCTCTTTTTGTTTCTGCAACTGTTTCCTTCTCCAAATGTTCTTACTGACAGCAAGAGCCTTGTACAAACGGGTACTGGAAAAGGAGAGGAAGCATGTGCCATCAGAACCCAACACACTAGATTTTAGTTTAGCCTTAGATAGGAATGTCTTTGAGTCTTGAGAAGTAGCAGTATGGGATTCAGTGAGGAGCCTTAGTCTTCAGTGCTGCCACCAGAAAGGTTCAGTTTACTGGCATGTGCATGGCTTAGTTGAGGACCTTTGAGAATCTTTGACAGTGGATGTACAGAGAGCAGCTACTTACTGCCTAGTTAAAGGCTGCTTGCCAAATACAATGTGGAGAATGGAATCACTCTAAATCCTAAACCCTTGCAAACAAACTGAGGTGCTACCTATTGAGCCATTTGTTGCACTCTTGAGGTCCTCAGTTCTGAAGACACGAGAATATGCAGTGATATCATTGCTGAATCTTTCGATTACTGACAACGAGAAGGCTGAAATTGCAGACCCTTGTGAATGTGCTACGGGTTGGACGATGAGACAATGGGAAAATGCAGCTGCAACCCTTAATAGCTTGTCACTTCTTCTGTATAACAAGGTGTAACACAATTTTTCATCAGGAGCTATTCCACCTCTTGTGCATCTGCTCATAAACGGAACCCCACATGAGAAGAAAGAAAGCTGCTGCCGCAACTCTTCTTTAACCTCTCAATATTACATGAGAACACGGGACACATTGTGCAGGTAGGTGCCATCAAAACCCTTGTAGAGCTTGTGGCAGAATCTGCAGAAGGCATGGTGGATAAAGCCACCATTGTTGTGTTGGTGAACTTGGCCATGATTCTGGTTTGAAGACAGGTGATTGGTGATGAGTGCAGGATCCTGGGAATTGTAGAAGTGGTGGAAGCAGGATCACAGAGAGGAAAGGAGAATGCAGCTGCAGCTCTTCTCCAACTGTGGCATGGATGGAGTAGGGTCGATTAGAGATTCATATATATATGCTTAGAGATTCTTGCAACAATACTTACATGGTAGCATATCATTCCAGGCTATAATAGACCAGGGCATCTTGCGTCAGGGCTTAAATGGGAAGGGTTGAAATTTGAACTCTTTCATGAATTTGTTTACCTTGAATTCATTGCCTTGTAGTTCGAGCCAAAAAGTGGGGACTTGAAAAATTCAATAACACACACTTACAACCTATCTATATATCACAGAGACTTGTGTAAATTGAAAATCACCATGTCAAGATCATGGTTTACACCTCAATCAATGCACACCTCATATGCACCTTTCAACTTCTAACCTAATGCTATAATCAAACACATTACTAAGTAAACAGAAAAGTAGTGATGGGATCAGATCCCTTTGGAATCTCTCTTATGCTGGCATCATCACACTTGGTGGTAAATCCCACTTAAGTAAGTGTTAAGAAATCTCATTTTTTTGACTGAATCAGCCCAGAAGTGGTAGCTAACTCCAAAACCTACATGGCATCCTAGGTGGCAGGTGGTGATATCTAGGTGGTAGGCTGGTGGTTGGGTAGTGGTAGGTTAGTGATAAAAAAAATTTTAAATCTTCTGAAATCCTAGATTTCAAGAAAAAGTAGCAATGTTAGGTAGCACCCAAAAAGGCGTGCTTTAACTCAATGTTAAGTAATACCCTCAAAGTTCCCTAAGAAATAACCTAGTTCTAATGTTCCCTATATGTTCCCCATGTTCCCATCAAAACGTCCACAACAATGGCACGGCCAGCATTGTCTCTCACCTCATCCATTTTCCCTCCACCATTTCCACTCGTCACCTCATCTGCTTCACTCACTACAAAGCTTCTTCCATCGCTACAACATGCTCAAAGTCTAAAAGTGCCATCTCCTTATGCAAACCATGGAAGACATGAATTATGGGAAATGATGAGGAAATGGTGTGTTCAAAAGAAAGTATGCTCTCTTGAATCCTTCAATCCTACACACAAACAAACAAGGAAGGTCAATTAATGCATGTCTTCAAAAACTTTATTCTGAACACAAACATACAAGGTCTTATCAATGCATTTCTTGTTCATTATTATATTCTACAAATAAACAAACAAAATAAATTCAATGTGAGAATGTACATTTCTTGTTCATTCTTTTCTTTTTGCAAATGGCCAAACAATCAAAAAAAGTGTAATGTTAGAATTCTTGAATACAAGTTTGTCCCACACATAAACAAACACAACAAGCTAGTCACAATGTTAGGATTAACATTCTTGAATCCAAGTCTATCCTAAACATACACAACCAACACGAATTGATTCCTACAAACATTGATTTATATAAGTTCTTGGAATTATTTTTTGGCAGCTCACCCGTAATCATAGCCCGTGCTGAAGATTTGCCAATTGAATCATAGAAAAAAAAAAACCCAAGAAACATGTTATGAACTAAAACTATGATTCCATGATGAAAGTGCAAGCTAGGAAACCTTGGCAAGCAAATTGGGAGCATGTAGAAATCCTAGCTCTTGTGCAAGCTAAGAAAGCAAAACACAAAGAAATGATAGCAAAAATGGATAATCGACACAAATTTCAAACATTAGTCACAAGGTGGAGAAAGATCTCAACAACAATCATGAAGGTTAGTTGTTCCTCACATGTTCCAAACGATCCCACATGCTAGGATAAGTGGAGTATGATTTCAAGCAACTTCAAAAAGATATTTGACTTCATAACAAGCATTAGACAAAATCAAGATTATTGGGCCATGAATGCGCAAGAGAAAAACAAAGTTCAACTACTTCGTAACTTCAGGAAAGGCATGTATGAAATGATCGATGAATTTCTTGGCAAGTGGCCAATAATTCAACCACTGCACACAAAAGACTTGATGGCAAATGGAAATGGAATTTTCAAACTGGTTAAGTAGACACTAGAACGTCCCATTGAATTCAATGACAACTTAATCGCAACAAAGCTTGGAATGCCACATGCAAATATAAATGTTGCAACAAATAAAGTTTATCCACATAACATTGATGAGGCATGGTTGTATGAGCAACCACAATCTACTGAGCCAGTACAAATTGAACATGTCAACTTACCAAAGGCCACCACACCATTGTAAAATCCACCTTTGAACCTCAAGATTCGTTAGATCAACACACCATCCTACTACACATTCCCAAGTTCTAATCGTGTAACCCTTAAATAAAACAAGATTCAAGAAAGGAGCACCAACTCCTCGTTCTACAGGAAGTATAGGGGTGAAAAGACAATATTCTTCAAATCATAAAACCATGGCTGAAACGACATAAAAAAGGAAGCATGTTGTTGATAAAGTTTATTCACAAAATTCACGCCAACACTGTGGTGACATAGGAGAGCATGATTGATAAGCAACTATAATATTACAACGAAAAAAACAATAACAACAATAAAATTCAATGTGATATGGTGAAAAACCAAATTGACATGGTGAAAGTTCTTACCAAATTAACAAAAGTGATGAGCATGGTGTATGCAATGGCTTCCAATATCCAAGTTCCAAACCCTACTCTTGAAAATGAACATGATGAATGAAACTGAAAATACAAATGTAAATGACCAAAAGAAAAACTTGCAAGACATTAACATTGAACACTTTTCAAAATTCTTTTGAGTTGACAAAATCAGAATTACAAGATGACATTAAATAATTTTCAGAATTTTTTGAATCAAGGCAATTATAAATAAAATGGAAATAGGGGTGAAAAATAGGTTTACAATTGATCATGTGAAGCTCCCCTTTTTGTCAAGATAATGAGTTAATTGTTATCACAAAAATTCTCTAGACCTTTCCTTTCCATCTAGTTGTTGATTTGCTAGCTAATCATTTTGAACAATGTTGATGGGTTGATTTTCATGTGAATTGTTTGCTTCCAACTCAATGATGCAAAAAGAACATTCAATACTTGCTTCATCCTTGGTCTTCAACAAGTTATGCAACAAACAACAAGTAGAAATGTCAAGTAAGAAAGTTGCACTCAAATCTAACTTATGCATTAACTTCTTGAAAGTTTTCTTTAGAATGCCAAATGCATTATCAACCACAGATCGACCCTTTTTGTGTTTTATGTTGTAAAGTAGTTCCAAAATGTTATGTTGTCCATCTTCTTTAAATGTTGTCATTGTCCAATTGATTAGGGGATATCATTTATCACCAAGGAGGTATGGAAGAATTCCGTCTTTGCATGAACCCCTAGTGATGTCAAACAATCCATGCAATTGAACCTGCTTGTATAACACAGACCTATGCAATACACGAGAATCATTAACATTTCCCAACATATCAACACAAATGTTTGTAAAAAAAAATTTGCAATCCACCGCTACTTATGTAACAATGGAGTATTCCCCAAATTTAAAATAGTAGTAATATTTTAGGAAACGCATAAAAGGTTTACAAATGAAAAGGTGAATTCCATCGACTACACCTTGTACATTAGGCAAACCACACCATATTTTGAAATGATTCAAGACTGAACACATCTACACCCATTGGCCATGAAATCAACTTCTTAAAAACAACATTAACTGCATCAAAAAATATGTGTAAGACCAAGGATGTAATAGACTTACCAATTGTGAATAACTCATTACAAATTAGGAAATTATAGCCATGCGCAAGCTTGTAAATAACACATGACACATATATTTCCACAAGGATGGCATTTATGTACTTTCTATTTTTCTTCATCAATGTGGGCCTCAACTCATCAACAATATGAAAGAACATGGATTTCAATATCCTAAAGTTCTCCACCCATCGATCATCATCATTTCGTTGAGCAAGAACTTAGAAAACCAGGTTGTGCTTCTTGGTTTTCACCTAGTACCCCAATTCTTGTGACAAAACACCAAGAGAACATGACATTAAAAAAATCATGAATTGAAGCTATAAACAAAATAAATTCTGTAATTTTTAAGGGAATTGAAGGATCCATGGCAAAAGAATCCAAATTTGGAAAGACAGCTTGGATAAAAGAGTTGAAATTTTGATCCACAAGTTGGAACAATACATCCCATGATGAAGATCACACATTCTTATATTGTATCCACAACTTGCTATAATGTGAAATGGCAAAAGGTTAGAAAAAACTTTTTTGTAGAATTTGGATTGTTGTCACTCCAAAGAAGAAGCTTCTAAGTAGCTTGGTTCAACTCCTTTGATTACAAGGATTAATGCCACTATGAAGAAGAAGACTCCAAGTAATTTGGTTCAACTCTTATGATTGGTCCTACCAAAGAAAAGGAAAAAGACAAGTAGATTTCTTGTTGTCCGTAGAAGGAAACAACACGAAAAAATGAACATAAAAAACATCAAGCAAAGATCTTGACATTATGTTTTGTTGTAAGAAAAGATGAACAAACATGTGACAAAATTAAAAAAATAACTATAGTAAAAAAAAGAAAATGAAAAATACCTTTGTGGAGCTTATGATAAACTATTAGAGATGCTGCAACTAGAAGCAAAGTTTGTTAACATAACCTAAACCTACAAAATACAAAAGAGAACCAAAATGCGAATTGTGAAGCATAGATAGCCAACAATGGATGTTGAAGCACGTAGCTTGTTGAAATGAAAAGGGGAAAAAGGAAAAAAAGAAAAGGACATCCAAAAAGAAAAATGTAAATAACCAAGTACGAAGTAAGTTATCAAGCTTGTTGCTCCACGGAATAAAGGGAGAGATTGGTGATGAAATGGAGCCTAAAATAGAACATGTAGAGGAGAAAGCTCGATATAAGTTTGACAAAGTAGGTTGCAGAGGACTCAAGACTATAACAATGAAGTAAAGTCGTAATTAAAAATTGTAGTGTTAAAGAAATGATGCGATAGACCATGCTCAAGAAAAAAGGAAATGGCGTCTATGATGTTGCAAAAGATGTTGACACGTGTACACTATGGTGCGACAATATGGAAAAAAAAAGGCTACATGTTACCACAAAAAGTAATGATTTCCATGTGTGATTCATGATTTGTTATTGCTAGCAAAACTTTTGGAATTTTTTTGGAAATTACCTTTATGTGTGAATAGGAGGTGTTGGTGTTAGTAGACATCATCATAAATGGGTGTTACCTTTTTTTTTTTTAAACAACTATTTTGGTGTTATCCACCCTAACCAAAAAGTCCCTAACACCAAATGTGATGCTAGCTTTTAAGACATCATGGAACTATGGGATGAAGGGGAATCTAATGATTTTTACTTGGATGAAGACCTAACGGAAAGGGGTAGAGTGTCGAAATGTAAAGAAACAAAAGAAGAAACAATTGATGGTGATTTTTTTTTTTAGTGGTCGTGAGTATTGATGTTTGTTTGTTGTAGGGTTATAATGTATCAAAAATTGGTGGTGTTGGGTGGTGTGATTTATTTCACGACGATTATAAAAATAGTGGTTTGTTTAGTTTTTCTTGATGAGTTTTGGTGATGGTGACATTCGGTGGAAGTGATTGTTGGTGGAACTTATGAATAGGAGCACGCAAGAGGATATATAATGAACCACTTTCCTAAAGCTAAGTATCAAATTTCTTGTTGTGGAAGTGTTTAGATTTGAGATACAATATGTAATAAGTGTTGAAATAAAAATAGTTTTTGTGTTCAAGTGTTTTTGTTATATTGGACTCCAAAGTTTTTTTATTGTGCATTAAAGTTTTAAGACAACAATGTAGGAAACACAACATAAATAAAAAAGAATGCATCCGGTGGAGGTGATGAAAGACCCTAGGGGACAAAAAATGTTGGTCTACATTTGGCACCCAAACAGGGGGTTAGGAAATGTGATGGGTTGGTCATATAATAAAAACTTGGAGAATTCATGGGCAATAAGATACCTAATTACATGGGACCTTCGAGGATAAATGTTTTAACATTTCATGAAGGATTCAAGGGAAAATGTGGGTGTAGATGAGTGTCAATGTCGAACAAAGTTCCCTTTCTAATTTGCCTTAGTGGAAAGGGTGGGAAGTAAGTAATTTTTTTCAATTTAGGGTGGTTGATGGATGCCTAATAAAAACTGTGATAGCTACCACATGGAAGTCTAGAGAGATCTAATCCACCAAATCGCCTTATTTGTATGTCGTTGCAAACTATGTTTCTATCTTAAAACTACGAATACTATTATATGGTGATAAATTTAAAAGCAAAGGAATGGAGATGGTAAGGTATTCTATTTTTCATGTTCAAATGTTGCAAAATACTAATTGTATTTTCATAGATAGAACCATATTAATAACCATAATTCAATAGGTTGTGTGTGATTCTATGGCCCTTTTTTTTTGTTACAAAACATCAAGCCTAAATTTTTGCATTGTCATTTAATCAGAAACATTTGGAGGATCCTTTTGTATATCCATGAACATTTGTTCTCCCAACTCTTTGCCTTAAAACACAACTTTCAAGGATTGCCCAAATGAACATACACCAATCTCTATCAATTCAAGGTTTCAACCCCATTATGAAACACTTCACAAAAACATCCCAATGCACTCTAGTTGTCACTAGAATATAAAATTATCCATAAAGTCAACTTGTTTTCACCATGTCTTTGGACCTACTTTCACCCCCTATCCCCTCTTTCGATGGTATATGCAAAGTAAGGAAATTTTATTAAATCTCACTATGAAATGTTAGAACTCAGCAATTTAATGCAAAAGGTTCACAAGACTAATTATAGTAATTATACATGTAGAACATTGAAAATATATGTAGCAACAATGGAGGTGCTCAAGAAAAAGGACAAACATGATGAAACTTAATTTACCCCCAAAATTGGTGGAAAAACTAGTTTGTGTCCCAATTATTTCATTTTGTAAAATTTTCATTCCCAGTTACCACACTTTTGATGCCCTATTACATCCAAATTGGGTTTTATTGCCCCTTAATTGACTAACTTTATGGATAATTCTAATGAACCCAATCTTTTACACAAACTACAAATCCCATATTCAAATTACACAACAACACCCATCCAATCCTTTGGTGAAAGATCTTTAATACATCACCATTAGATTTCCCAATCTACTCTCTCCTCTTCTTCTCTTTTCAACAAATGCCATAGTCTTATTTCATCCTATATTCCTCTATTATTCTCATCATCACCCACTACAAACTTCTTGTTTTCATCAACACCATTCACAACCAAAGTCATAATTGTAACCTAATGAAATCCAAACTATTCAATTTCCACAATAACTTTCTTGCCATAAGTTTCTAGGTCGAGTGTAGGCCCAAGACCTTGTGCCCATTTGTGGAGAGATGTACTAGGTCCCTCCCCCCCCACATGTAGTAATAAATTGGAAATATCTACACCCACCTTTCACATTGTCCCTAAGTGAAGAATGAAGAATCCTCGAGAAAAAATTAAACAAGTTTGTCAAATGTGTACTAAAATTTCATGTACCAAAAGAAAAGGCATTATACTTCTCAAAATAGGTGTTTGAAATATGGAATAGTTTGTTCAACTATGACTATTCCATGTATTTTAACTTCTTATCATGTGTTCCAAATTGTGTAGGTCAAACAATAATGCCAACAACCTACACCTAAAAAACATGTCACTTTTTCAAATTTTAAACACTTTTTGGGACCCTACACTAGTTGAGAAAGAAAATGGTGGCACAAGAGCTTGTGATGATTTGATTTCAATGCATTTCAAGGATGAGGATCCTCCCCCCAAGGAAAAACACAAGTTTATTAATTTATGCATGGACATGGCAACTTGAGTGAAATTCTTAAAACATTTGAATTTGTTTGGTAAATTGGATTGAAAACTTAACATGTGTGGAAAAACCATGCAATATATGTAAGCACCACAACTTCATAGACATATTCATATTTGAAACAAAAGAGATAAATACACCATAGTTTTTGGAACAATTGCTTCCTCTATTCCTATTCCATGTGTTTTGTGTATGGTAGGTTCCAAGGTGGAAACATTCTCAAAAGAAGAGGCCTAGGATGAAGTGATAGCCAAGTTGGACCTAGATTTTGGGAATGTCCTTCAAATGTGGGCTTTTACACATTGTAAAGCACAAGTCAAAAGTTACCATGAACTTTAAACAATCAAAGATCATGATGGGTGGGGCAAAGTTTTTACATTTATTCTTTAAAAGTGAGAGAGATCACACATCTATAATTAGCCATGATTTCCATCCCAAACTTAAGGAATAGGTGTAACAAGGATATTCATGAATATAAGTGCCCTCCAAATACACTAAGAAATTAACAATTATTTCTTTTTTAACTTTAGTGATATGTACTATGCACATGTAATTCTTAAATTATAAAATGAATATCTTTAAATTATTAAGTGTTATCAAGTCAAATGGGCACAATGGAAATATGGTGGGTTCAATTCACCATTAAGCCGTGTTAAATGTTTTGTTTCAAAGTTATTACTAAAGTCATACCCAATCCGACCCTTATTTCATACCTTGTTAGTCTTTGATTCATTGTCTCATTCCCACTTTGTTATTGTTCATAATATTTCAAAAATATTTGACCAAACATTAAAACTCAACATAAAATTGTTGCCAATGACATTTAATGTGAATGTCAAGTTGTATTAACAAGTAGAAGAAACTTATTTCAAAATTTTCTTTGAACATCACAATTTAGACCAAAATTTGTATAACACTTTGTAGAAGTGTTAAAAAGAGTTTAATACTAACTATTGCACCCAAAAAGCAAATTAATTTACAACTTTAATGTCCACCTAACATTTCAACTTTGATTACACCCTTAATGAACAATTTCATTCCCTACTTTACAAATAAATCTAATAGCTTCTTCATTTTCACCAAATTTCAAAAACTCAAAATATTATTATTTTTCTTTGTAAGGTCATGCAAATTTTCACTTTTGGAATCCTTTGATTCACATGAAATTCAACATATAACATGAAATATTAAAAGTTGGGTTGTTACTAAAAAAAATTAACCTGACAAATTGTCATATGTGCTTTATGTGATATAAATAACATCTTTCCTTGTTATTGGCTCAAAATCAATGGTGGAGAAATTTAGAAATTTCCATATTAAAACATAACAACCCTAACATTTAAAGATATAGATATAACTTTAATATATTCCCTAAGTTATTTAAGGATACCCTACTTGTTATATTGTAAATCCTACCAAAAAAATTCTTTGAGAAACATACAAATATGGATGACAAAAATGTTCCATATTACTTGGACCTTTTTCCTTATTATGTACCTTTGGGGTTTGGACTATTTTTTTGCATAAGTTCCATTGCTATCCAAATATCATCACAAACCTTTGCCCCCAATTTTTTTTTAGTTTGGACCAATGATATTATATTCAAGGAGGTGCTCTAAAGGAAATTTGTTTCTTTCTATGGAATAAAATCATGTCCCTACTAAAGGCCATGAACGGATTTTGTGGAGCTAGAAATCTTAGGTCACTTTAGAGGGTTGCCCAATGATTTGAGCTCCAAGTCATTCCAAAATGTGGGTATTAAAATATCACCTATCAAGCATGTTTGTCAAAGATATGCCACAATCTAAAATGGGATGGTTGAAGGAAAGGAGGGGCAATCCTTATAAAGAAAACAATAGGTTTGTGAGTTTAAAACTAATAATGGTGCAAAATACATGAGGTGCATGCAATGATATTTACGTTAATTTCAATGATATATAATCAAAATTGGTATATGGGGGATTTTTTGGAATCCTTAGTATGGTTGTCCATGGAACATTTCAAAAATAACTATCTCATTTTCAAGCCTAATTTTTTTGTTTCTTTTTTAATAACTATTTCTTTTTCTTACTAGCTTTTTATATATTTATCTCCCACCTTTCCTAATAATTACCTCCATTTCCTAACTACCTCATTATTTTTCCCTATCCACCAACATGGATATGAAACAATATAATTAACAAGTTGTTTTTCATGTCCATGAAATGTATATTGAATCAAATTAAATTTAACATTGATATAAATAATGATGAATTATTGAAAGCCATATTAAATAATAATTAATTATCATTAATAGTGTGCAACAATATGAAATTCAATTTAATTAATTTATTTCAAAATGCATCATTATTTTTCATATAAAAAATTGTAGTCCTTGACATAAGATTAAAAACACCATTAAATCAAAATTGCACATAAATGAAATAAAATGAAGTGGATAACAATGGAATAAATCTTCAAATTAAGTGAAATAGCAAATCATTTACCTCACTTTACTTGATTATAAAAATTTAATTCCAAAATAGTTAGTATTTTAAACCAATTAAAATTTATTAAATGTTTATATAAGAATGCATGAAGATTGTCTATTTCTCACTTTAATGTCCAAGTTAAATAGTGTTGAGATGTTGGAGACCCAAGTGAATGGTAAGTCCTTGACAAGGCATGGCCCAATAAATCTATCACCAAACACATTTGGATAACATGGGACCTTCATGATAGCTTGCTAATTTTGCAACTTGACCTATTGGTTAGGTTTGAATTGTGCTACATGCTCACTTCAGTTGCCTTGTTTGCACATGGACTCTTTTGATTCAATTTGGTTGTGTTGAATTTTGTTTTGCACTCAACAAAATAAATTACAACGAAGTTCAAAGTATAGTGCTTCTCTTCATGTTGTCTATGACAAAGTAGTTGTTTTTAAAGGCCTAGGGTTTTTGTTTGTTGTTTTTTCAGGAATATTGGTAACCATTGGATTCTAGATCCAATGGTTTAACCAAATGCAACATGTAGTTCCAATTCTGGTTACATAACACATGGAGATCTAACCATTGAATCTCCCCACACAAGAAATTTCATGGTTGGATTGCACAAAAGTTTTGTTATTCATGCTTGATTAATTACATGCATGCCAAATAAAAGACAAGATTATAAAAGTTCAAAATGGGAAAATTAAGAAAATAAAATAAAAATACTATTACAATACATGACAAATAGACTCCCCAATTTAGGCTATTTCACATCTCACTTCTTAGAGAATTTTATTTTCAGTTGATAATTTTGCAAACTAAATACTGAAAAAATCCCTAGGAAATTTGGCAAAAGATATGACAATTTGGGAATTGGCCAAAACAACCCAAAAATGATTTTGAAACATTTTTATTTGAAGATTAGATAAATAGTTTGATACCCATTCATGAATTTGTACTAGTTGGAACTTTGGTGAATGGCATTGGTCCCACCCATCAACACACTTTATATTAACCCAATTTGGTTTTAAACATAATTGCACTTCAAATTATATCATTAACTTCGAATATACATGACAATGTATATTCTTTGACATAAGATTAAAAATGCAAATAAACTAAAATTGCATAAGAATAAAAATAAAATGATGTGTATTTACAATGGAGCTAATTTTTTTAAAGAGAAGTTTAAATACCAAATCTATGCTTCCCCTTACCTACTACTCTCTCCAAGCTCGAATTCCAAACTACTTGATATTTTAAAGCTAGTTGTAACTTGTAACTTTTAAAAGCTACTCTATATAGGCATGCTTGAAGATCACCTATTTTTATCCAAAAGGTCCAAGCTGCTTTATGATACAATGTTAAGGTGGTGTTGTTTATAGAGACTCAAGTTGAAATGTGTAACAAAAAATCCTGGCCAAAAGATTTCATGGCCCAGCAAAAACCTCCAAATTTCATCCTCCAATGAATGTTTGATGACAAGCAAAGCTTGATTATCCAACTTTGTCTTGTAGTGTTGGTGGAAAGGTGAGGGGACAACATTCATGGCACACAACAACCCACCAATGTAAATAGGCCTTATACAACATAGCCTTTCACCCCACCCCCTTCCACCAATCTTGAGGAGATTAGGTTAGATAAGATATTTCCATTGCAAGTTGGGAAAGCTTAAATCCCCATACTTTTTAGGGACAAACTCATAGGTATAACTAATGTGGTGATGTTCTCACTCATAGAGCAAAAAGGTATTGGAATTGGGTTCATCATTTTGGGGGGATTTCTTGATATGACCATTCCTAACCACATAAACCTTAAACCCTAAATCCACTATACCCTAGTACCTTTACCATTTTGCCATTATTTTATTTTATTTTATTTTCATTTATTTTTTGTTTTGTCGAACTTTTGACAATTTTTTTAATATTTGTGCAAATTTTTTAATAAAATTGAAAATTTTCACTATTAGGTTTGAACCACATATATTCACACGGAATCAGTTGAATCGCCGACTTGTAAGGACATTGCCTAAAATTTGTAGTTAAGATTGAAATTGAATCTAGACACATGAGGCTGTTTCACAATGCTGAGAAAATATTGTTTATTATTTTATATAACCATTATTACCTGCTGAAAATTTCGAAAAAACCAAGTGTCCAAGTTAAAATTTAAAATATTATTATTTATTCGATAGTCTAGTGTCGAAATGGTAAAGGTACTATGATATATATAAAGTTGAGTGTTCTTATTATTAAATTTTCACCTCCACATCTCTTCCAGGCTATTCAATTGATCATGATAACCTATCAGAATTGTTTTTTTCAATTTTCTGATATTTAAAAAAAATGGCTTTAAAAAAAAAAGATCCAAAAGAAAAGAAAATTTAGTGGAATTTAAACTAGGAAAAAAAAAATTCTGTCCAAAAAATTAGTATAAAAATGACAAAATCTATGGGCAAAAATACAAAAACACTAGAGAGAGTCCCACCTATTTGAAAAGGCAATTCTTGTGTATGGTGTTAGGCCATTCTTTACATTTTATGAAGAACCTTCAATTCTAGTTCTAATGTAGAGATATGGCTTTTTTTTTCACTCTTTTTTTTTCCCCTTCACTTCCAAAAACCTTCACAATGGCTTCACTTTCAAAGTTTTGATATATATTTTTGCTTTTTGACAAAATTTTGGGAATAAAAAAATGGTTGAGGGTAACTTAAGCCCTAGGGTAAATGGCATTCCCAAATTGAGAGGCCTAAGACAATGAGTGTTATTATAGTTGAACTGGATTTATGCATTGCTCTTGTTATGTCTCAAACAAGGGTTTAATGTCTACCTTAGGTGAGGGCATTCTTGAAATAAGGGGCCCTTGAGGCTTAGGGCCCATTATTTTAAGAATGCCTCACCCCAAGGGTGTTGCATGGCATAAGGCCCCCTTGATGAAAGCTCACAAAATGCTCAATCTATATATATATATATAAATCCCATTTTTCCCCATGATACCTAGCAAATATGGGTATCAATAAAAATAATAAAAAAAGAGGTTGGGCATTTTGAAAAGCAAAATGCTTGCTCCAATAATTTTAATTTTAATTCTTGTTGTTCTTGTGATACCCATTGTGTATCATGGGAAAATTTAGAATTTCTATTTTTTATAATGTCCCTTGTCTACTCACACTCCCTTCAACCTCATTCTATTAAAAAAATAAAAATTATCATAATATTGGGTCAGTTTCTTGCAAGAAACTACAAGATTTTTAAAGTATTGTTGGGTGTTTATTTGATTTTTTGATTTAACTGGCAATTTTTTTTTTTTGAAAATTTAAAAATCAAAGAACTTCTAGTTCATTTTTTTAAATTATTTTCAAAATTAAATATCTTTTTTATTCCAATTATTTGAATATTCTAGACTCAAAGAACCTTGAATTCCAATTTTTTGAAATAATCCCAAAGGATTGGTGGTTTGCATGAAATAACCGGCGCATAACTAGTAATTTATGGTTTCACTAGTTCTATTAAGATTTTTTTTTGAGAGTTGCTATTTTTGTGTGGGGTAAAGTGCTACAATGAGTGCATTACTGGAATGAGGGCCTATGTCGATATGGTGTTTGAGGACTTATATGAAATTTTTGGAGGTTGAACGTGCACAAGTGAGTAGCGAAAATATTTGTTAATGTGAGATAACAACAAAAAGTTTAAATGAAAAGAAAACTAGAAAAGTAAAGATTAAAACAAAATAAACTCACCAACATATGTTCTCCCACTCGATGCAAGAAAAAAAAAATTTATAACATGGACTCCAAATATACTAGAAAATTGTTACTAGGCTTTTATTAGTGTTGGGTGGGTATAATTTTTTTTTCAATAATTGATTAATTCAATTTATTTATTTATTTTCAAAGAAGTGAAATGGTCCTACAAATAAAAATTTCCCCACGTTAAATACCCTTCCTAGATTTTACCATTTTTATTATTTGCAAAATTTGGTTCTTTCACAACCATTTCTTATTTTATTCACATTAAGCTTGTTAAATTGAATTTTTAAAAACTCATTTTTAAAATTCACACTACTTTATTAAAATCATTTACAAGCATTTTTGGTAAGTTTTCCAACACAAGAAACAATTGTTGCATTGGAAGTTTTGAAAATATAAAAAAAGAAATTAAAATTCTGAAATATGAATGACCAAAGCAAGAATCATTACATACAATGTATAATCATGTTCCCTTTAATTTATCTCTATCAAATGAGCCCTCAAATGTTTTTAATTTTTGGTTTAAACCTTACATTAAATTCTATCAATTCTACCAAATCAAAAAGGGCCTTACAACCAATGTTAGCATCATTGGGCATCAATTTCTTACTCCTGAAAATAAACTTTTAAAGATTATATGTCTATAGGAAACATCTTTTTAAATTAAATTGTATGTCAACATGAAAAAATATTTTCTCAATTTCAATATAAAAATCAATAATCTCCAATATGTGTTGAACTAAAAACCCAACATTTGGGAACATGGATCCATGTTTCCTCCACCACTCCAAAGGGCATGTGATATCCTTCCTATTCAATTGATATTTTCACAATAATTAATTGACAATTTTTTTCACAAGCTCAATAGTGCTCACCGCCATTTCAAAAATATCATATATATATTCATTTCACTTTTATTAGAAAAATAACTTTCACTTTTCAACAATGGTAACATTTCAAAACCTTGAAAAATGGGGATCTCCTATCATGCTCTTTAGGTATGACCACCCCTCATTTATGACCAATAAATGAAAAGATTAATCTCAAACTTTTGTATTTGGAATCCAACATTAAAGATAATATATTGTGAGCTCTCCTTTCATCATGTTTTATAAGAAAGAAAAGAAACAATCAATGACCCCAGATACTTCTTTTTCATGTTCATTGCATATTTATCAATTCAAGATTCACACCTAAATAATCTTTCATTAAATTATTCAAAACAAAAGGATCATTAATTTTTTCCTTTAGTTTAAAGCTCATGATTATAGTTACATATAAAGTATCACTTAATAACCAATGATCTTTTGATTAGTTTAAAACACAAGTGATGACAACAAGTAAGCAATTTACAATAATTTAGAATATATGGCATGTGAGAAGAAGGGGTGCATGACAAATGACCTTGGCATTAGTTCTCATGCTAGTAACAAAGGACAATGGTTTCTTAGAATTACAAAACTTTTTCAAACATGATTATTACCTAGATAAATTTGACGGAAACATATCTAAAGCCTTTACACATTTTCTCATCAATAATTGCATACTAACATACCTTACAAAAAGCATGTCCAAATCATTTTTTTTTTTGAAATTTTTCCTCCACCCAAAGTATCACAATTGACTACAAACTTAAGTGCAATTATCATTTTATTTAGATTAAGTCTTTCATTTTTCATATAAGCAAAATGATTTTTTTGTCAAACCATATTAATGTAAAAGATCTTATAAATTTCTTGCCAATGTTTGGCCAAAAGTTTCAAATGCTTTAAACAAATTAATTACAATATGTTTTGGCACTTGGTCCACTCCCAAGAAATTCACAATCGAACAAAAACATCATAAGATCAAAACATGCAATTGTAGAAACACAATATGTTAAAACTAGTAGGACATACATTTGTTTTGTGTTTTCAACCAAGTCTAATGACATTTTTTTGCACTTAACGCTTGGCATTTTTTTGGTTGAAGAAAAAATAATGTTTTATTTTTTGTCTTTTATTTTTCAAAAGCAAAGAAAAAGGTTGCCACTTTAGGCCCTTTTGATAGTTTTTTTATTTTCCTTAGGATAGCTTTAGTTGGGGCAAAACATGTTCAGAGGTGATAATTTGTTATCTCAAAGTGAGAACCAAAGATGAAAACCATATAACATTTTTGGGGCGTAGAAAATCAAATGCAAAGCATTTTATTGGCTTAAAAAGAAAAAATGATTTTTTTGCTATGCACAATTTTTTTAATAAGATGTATTTTTCTTCTTTGAACGTGAACATAGCAAAGAAAGACCAAAGGTTGAGTATGCAAAGTACATTATACACCTTTTACTTATGTATTAACTAATGATCAATTGGAAGTTAACAAGATAGTGATAAATTGTGATTGGTCTAAACCTTCAACCTCATCCAACCACCATCAATCTTCCCATAATTTGATAGCCCATAAAGACCTTTAGTTCTAAAACCACTTTGTTTATGTAGCAAATGAAATAGAAAAGCATGCGCAAAGTACCAATGTTATTCCTTGCCTATGGGGAGATTACGCTTTAGGTGAAAATCAAAACATATTTGAATAATATTATCAAATGGCATGAAATTGTATATCATTAACTAATATACCTATAGGTAGATGAGTACATAATATTGGATGGAATCTAGGTCAAGGTGCAAAATTGATTCAAGTTACATGAACTTTTGTTCAAATAATTAATTTTTTTGAAAATACACCACAATGTATTATGTGGTTACCTTCAAGTGTTAATAAACTTGTAAATTCCCAATGTCAAGTTACCATTGTTATAGTGTCTAATCTTTGTTGTGGTAAACATAAGCTTCACAAAGAAGGGCAAAATCGATGGTTAGGCAAATGTTTTATTGTTCAGGGTGTTGCTATGAATATAGTTGATCATCTTCATGGAGGAGGTGAAGGATGCATGAAAGGAAGTAGACCTTCAATATCACCTTGGGGAAAGCCCAACAAAGGTCAATTTGAAACAATAGTAAGAAAATGCAAAAAATAGTTAATGACATGATTTATATGGAAAGGCCCTTTTGTAGATGTTTGCTTGTTCAAGCAAAAAAAGATCAAGTGGAAAATTTGATCATGTAGATTTTGTATTTTCCCTCAATTTGTTGGTTGTTACACACAAATTTATAATAGAAAAGGTTTTGTTGCTTTAAATATTACTAAAAAAATGGTTGGTCATAAATTTGGAGAGTTTGTTTTTACACAAAAACCCTCTTTCTTTGGGAAGAAAGCTTCACCCTTGAAAACCAAAGTCCAATTGAAAAAAAAATGTATGATAGTAAGTTATGGCATAAAAAGTAAATCCAATTTCATTCAAACTCAAACTAAATTGTAGTTTAGATGCAAGCTGATTTAATGATTATTATTATGGAAAAATATTGTATCAAGATGTAAATTTTATAAATTATTTTTGTTCAATACATTTACCTACAAGAAACACATTTGGTTTTTGTCTTGGTAGCTTTATTACTCATCATTTTCCTAAAAGGACATTTATTCATGTATTTTTTCTAGACCGACTTAGCCAATTTAAACATACATGCCTTGGGGCGATAGAATCTGTCAAGTTGATTGAATGTATTGATTGTTTGTTCAAATTTATGTATGCATTGAAAGCTCTTGCAATAATGGAACTTTCTTTGTTCACACATACACATTTCATATTATTAAAAATGCATATTTTGAAAGTTTTTGGAGTTAAAGAGATTTTAAAGGTAGTGATGTGGATGGGAACATTTGCAAGTTAATCAATGAATAAAATGCAAAAGTTTTTATCTTCTTTTGTCTACACTTTGAAGCATGTACATGCTTCTAAAATAGGGTCAAGAAATTAAACAAGTCTAATGAAACATCATGAAGTTCAATTGCATTGGATTTCAACATTATTCTACTTTTTGGTTCATGTGTGAAAATCTTTGTTTCGATTCTTGGCTTGTGGTATGTTGTTTCACCTAGAAATCCAATTGTGCACATATGTCATTGCACTAATATTTAGTTGTTGTGAATTTTTGGTAGTCCCATTGACATTCAATAGCAAACATGGAAATTGGTTAAAAACCTTGTTTGGTAAATCACTCTATTCATGGTTGTCAATGTTTGTTAATGGGTACTATTGGGATTATCAAGTATATTGACTTTGAATATCTCCATTGGGTTGACATTTTTTTTGTGGGTGGAAAGATTCAAATGTTTTAAAACTAGATGTTTTATTTTTGCAAGCAATAACAAACTTTCTAATAGCTTTAACCAAGCTTGGTGAAAATATTGTGTGGAAGTTTAAAAGAAAACTCAAATCTTCAATATGAAAAAAATAAAAAATAAAATGGGTAAACTATTATGCAAATTTGGTCAATGAGCATGGATGACGTACTTATGTTTTCCTTTGTTTTAAATTTGTAAAATAATGGTGAAAATAAAATGGATTACATGTTTTTAAAAATTGAAGACTAATATGTTTCAAAATGCCAATAAAATTGAAAAAACCTAAGGTTGAAAAAAATATTATTCAATTAAAGCACAAACAAAATTGTTAGATTGTTTATGGTTTGAAAACTTCAAAACCTGACCCGCATTCAAAAATGTGGGCAACATAGCGCTCCATGTAAATTTATTAATTGTTTTCCTATCATGGTGTATTACAAGATGTAAAAATATTTAGGTTTTGTTTCGTAACCACAATTGTTTTATATCGCAACACACATCAAAACCGTGATTGAAGTTTTTGGACTAAAGTACAAGAAATTAAATACAACCTCACCAATTGGAAAGGGGAAAAAATGATAAAGGAAATGGTCACAAGAGATATAACACTTTTCCAAATGCAGCAAAAAAAAAAAAAAAAAAAAAAAAAAAAAAAGAAAGGAAAAAAAAAACTAAAATCAGATTTTGGAATTTTTCATGTTAATATCTCGTTAGACTTTTCATTTGAGTAGGTAGCCAATTCGCTAAAAATTGTGAACAAAATAATAAAAGTAAAAATGTTATCCACTTTTTTGGTAAGGTCACCAATTTCAACATTTATAGTATGAACAAACAACAAAAAACCATGCATATAAATACACACATTAATGTCTATACCATTGCATGCAAACAATAAAAGCTCTTTTTGGAAGGGAACACAACACAAGGGCATAACCTAATTTAATCAAACACTTTGATTATATACTTTCAAAAAGTTGAATAGTGGGATAATTTTCGACAATAAGAAGCCCCAAGTTTTCCAAAAAACAATTTTATTGTACATTTGGTTTTTTTGAAAGGATTTATGGTCACAAAAAAATTAAATATGGCACTTGGATTTATTGCAATTTTTTTTTGTGCAAGTTGCTTTTCCATTAGACTTTTCAAGTTCATTTATTCTTCAATCCTTTTTGCAATTAATACATTTTTTTCATTCAAGTGTTTCTTGATGAAATTAAACCATTATTTTTGAAATATGAAACATGACCTGTCCTCAACCTCAAGTTTATTGGTTTGAAATTGTAGATTGATTGGATTATGTTTATAACACACAACATAACACATAGTAATTTGTGACATTTTGACATCAATTTTTGAACCATCATTGATGAAAAAAATGCCCCATGCTAAAGAAATTTTTCTAGGATGCATCCATTTAATTGTTTATTCATGCAATTTTTTGAAAATTAATTCCAATGAATTCTCATTTTAAAACTTGGGATTTAGTAATGTTTCAAACCTTTTGAATTTTTCATCTTCATTTATTTCATCCATTTGACATTTCATTTTCATTCAAAGACTTGTATTGTCCACAGAATTGGTTCCATTTTTTGTTTTCTAGGGTGTGTTACTAGACTAGGGTTGAGAAAACAATAAAAATACCTTTTCTAATTTTCAGAGTTTTTTTTGTGTTTTAATAAATTCTTATTAATATTTTAATTTGTAAAAAATTGAAAAATGTAAACAAGGGAATCAATTCAAATAATTATAAATAATAATAAATATGATGTATGAAATATAATCCCTCATTCTTAAAATGATTCACAATGCAAAAAATATGTTGATGAAAATATATGTAGCGCAAAAGTGATTTGTATCTTCTTCACAAATATGATTGAAAATTTGTGAGTGAAAATGTAATTCCCTTTCACTTCAAACCATATTTAGCTACATTGCTATATATTATTTTGCAAAATGAAATCCAACAAACATATAAACATGACAAAACAAAAACAAAAACTCACAGATAAAACATATAACAAATATATGAAAAAGAAAAAAAAAGAAAGAAAAAAACAACCTAGGTTAAAAAAACATCAATTTCTTGTTGTGTAAGGTTGTCAAGTTGCATTTTGAAAGTTGCACCATTTGCACTTGCAACTTGCACAAAGGTAAAAAGGGAAATACAAACCACAAAAAGGGGGAGAATACCATAAGCAACACCACAAGCAAAAACAAAGAAGAAATAATATGGCACTTGGTTAAAAGGACGAAGAGCGCACATGAGTTGATTGCAAGCAACGTTTACAAAACATAAACAAGGGCCACATGAAACACCAAACATGGAACAACATTATTGCAAAACATCATTGGGTAATGCTATGAACTCCTCCAACCCTTGAATGTTTTTACAAGTTTTGCAAACAATACCATGAGCTCCTACGACCTCAAACTTCAACCTTAAAAAAAAAGCCTTTGGTGTGTTTTGCAAGCTTGAAAAGCTTTGTGATGAGGAGTGCCACTAACACACCAAACACACTTGCAACACCACAAGAAACAAAAAAATAAAATGACATTGAAACAAAACCAAAGCAAACAAGAGTACGAAAAGAACAATGCACCAAAAACAAGAACAACATTGCCCAAAACAAAGAGAAAAGCGAAAATGCTAGAGAACAAAAATAATGTGGAATGAAGAAAATAAATGAGACTAGATGTGATGCTACCTTAAACCCTAAGGCCTACCTAACCTTAAACTAGAAAACTAACTAGAAGCCTTAACAACCATACCCAAGGATTATTAATATAACCTACCCAAGGTTCATCTATAAAAGAACACGGTTCTTGTTCTTTACCAAATTGATGTTCAATGGGTAGGGTATTGATTCAAGTATCACCTTTGGTTGATACCCATTGATTCTTTCAAAGAGAATGTCCAAGTTGAACTTGGGCCAGGTTCTTAAGCTGGGTTTTAATACCCGCCTAACAATGGTCTTGACATATATCGAATCGGTTCTTTGATTTTTTGATAACTTTGTTAATATCTCATAACCAACTCCTTAATTTGTTTTTTGACAACCACAATATATTGTAAAGACCTATACAAAGATTTATACATAAATTTTATAAAGATTATACAAAGATTATTTTATATTGTAAAATAAATGAAGTAGAGTTGAGTTGATGTCTATATATATATATATAGAGAGAGAGAGTGTGAATGATATTAAGAAGTTTGGGGTGCCTTCCAAGTCCATAAGTTTTTCTTGCAATCAGCTTCTTTGATTGGCTCATGACCCAAAAAAAAGAAAAAAGAAAAAAAGGGAAAAGAATTTTAAACATAGAATCACACAAATCCCAATATTATAAAATTTTAGAGCAAATTTCCGGGAAGCAATAACTTATTGGATCGGACTATATCGTAATCTACCTATCGGCTTACCTATAGTCACACTCGGACGTGAATAATAATTTCCTGGTTGAAACAGCAACAACAACAGTCGAGTCGAGTCCGGATCATTTGTTTGTCCGGTCAGATTTGTCAAGGTTTTCAAGGGCCCCAGACATTCCAGACAAAGGTTTTTTTTTCTATTTACTTTTTTAATTTTTAATTTTTAAAAATAAAAATAAAAATATGTGTGTGTGTAATTTTTTCCAAAAGAAAAGAGGAAATATTAGTCAAAATTGCACTAGAATTTTATTAAAACAAAATTTCCCAAATTTTGTCAAAAAAAAGGGAAATTAGTCAAATTTACACTAGAATTTTTTTTTTTCAAAAAGTTCCAAAAAATTTAGCTAAAAAAAATCCGAAAAAATCGTTTAAAAAAGAAAATAAAAGGAAAGAATTTAAGACAATTCGACAGTTTGATTCGCCGCGCAACACGCGAGTGGACGAGAAGCCGATAAGCCGATAAGAGCGCATTAGAACGCGGAAGAAAACTAGGGGAACGAACCACTGGGAACAATTCGTCGCTCTGGCTTCTCGCCTGCTTTGTTTCTGGGAAGACCTCTCACCGCCTCTTTCTCTTTCTCGAGTACGCTCCGCACCGCTCTTGCTTCTCTCGAGGAAGCTTTGCGAAGGCGGAGGTTCTCACCAGTTTCTTTCGATTCACCACAAAAGATCCCGTATTCAGCTTCCGAACGAACCAAAAATTGTCAAAATCGGAGAAGTAAGTAGGGAGTTTGTTGTAGGTAATTGGCAGCAGGAAAGAGGAGGAGAGGAAGGGAGGGCAGGAGAGTAGGGAAGCTGAAGGGCTCAGGGAAGGGAGAGCAAGGAAGGTAATAAGGGGAAGTTGGAATTGTTACAGGAGTCTGTGATTGGCTTTGGGGTTTGTGGTGGAAAATGGCGACCACTGGAGTGCGCAGTCTGGGGATATGCAATCTTCAGGTCGCAGGGATTGAGACGCGGAAGGAAGGAAATAATAGCGTGCAAGGAATGGCGTGCTTGCCTTTATTGCAGCGGCTGGGATGCAGGTCAGGTGCGAGAACTGTGGTCAGGAACGCATTGCCGTCGGCAGTGGTAAGAAGAGATGTGAAGAACAATGATAGTCTACAGTGTGCAAGACCTTTCTTCTTCTGCGGGGAGGATTCGTTGCAATGCGCATTCTTAGCCAAGAAGAAGAGTATCAGCAGGGTGCGGTCTACTACTGTGTGTGTGGTTGAGGAGGCTCCTGTTGTTGTTACAGAATCATCGTCACCAGCAGCAGCAGAGAACAACAAGAATAACAACAGCATTTGGATGTCCGATGTGGTGGTCAGGAAGCGGCGTCCTTACTTTCTGAACAGGAAATGGAGTTCCAAAGATGTGATCTATGGCGGATTCATGGTCTTCATGCATGCCCTTTGCTTGCTGGCGCCATTCACGTTTTCATGGAGTGCATTTGGTGTCTTCATGGCTCTCTATGTCATAACTGGAATGTTCGGCATCACACTGTCTTTTCACCGCAACTTGTCGCACAAAAGCTTCAAGCTCCCCAAATGGTTGGAGTACACTTTTGCCTACTGCGGTGTGCAAGCTCTGCAGGTAAGCTAAGCATCCTCCACCACCATATCCACTTTCTCCTCTCTTCTGTTTCCTCAAGAGAAAAGGCAGTAGATTCTCAGCCTTTTATCGCTACATTGGCCTCATTTGAACTTCAAGCAATGTTGAACACATGAGAGAGTGAAACTGCAGTTTCAGTTCCATTGTCATAGCTAGTTAGAATTCTGCAGCATGTTTCAAAGAAGTTCTGATTCCTTATGCAAAGTACTTTCGATTCATTGTGTGCTTCCAAGAGTAGATTCACATGGAGGCATGTATGGGGACATGTGGAGACATATGGACACATGTATATGAGCTTTCAAGGGAGATTGACACAGTTCTTCGGTGCAGTAAAGGTTTGTGTTGATAATGCTGTGGCTCTGATGGTTTGGTCTGGTCTGCAGGGTGATCCATTGGAGTGGGTGAGTTCACATCGCTACCACCACCAATTCTGTGACACAGAAATGGACCCTCACACACCATATGAAGGCTTTTGGCATAGCCACATGGGATGGTTGCTTGATGAACAACCTTTGCATCAAAGAGTAAGGAGCCATGACATGGTTTTCTATTTCAGGGTTTTGCACTCCTTTTCTTTTCCTGCTTCTCTGATTGCCACTTGATTTGCAAGCAAACATGTGTTTTGTACAAGTGAGTCAGCAGAGACAGCACTGTGGCTCAAGAGTTGTCTTATGAAGTTTACTGAATAACTAAGTACTTTGTTTTGTCTGTCTGTGTGTCCTTAGGTTGGTGAGCGGGGAAACATTGGTGATATGGAGAAAGATAGATTCTACCAGTTTATTCAGAAGACGTACCCCATCCACCCAGTGATGATGGCAGTGGCACTCTATGCTGCAGGAGGAGTTCCATACATTGTCTGGGGCGTGGTATGTCTCTGACAGAATGAACTATAGCAGATGTTCAGGGATGCAAGTGTAGCTATTTACCACATGCTGTACATTAGACTCTGTTGCAGCATTTGACAGTTTGGATTTTTTCCAGGCTGCTTTTTTGCATTTCATCACTCTAAATATTTGAACCTACCACAAAGTTTGCAGTTTCCTTTACAATGCTGTTTTATTATAGTCAGCTGTTCTTGTTCTCAGTTGAGAGAAGGAAGTCTCCTCTGTGAGAAATCAACAATTTGGTGTCTTGTGCAGCAGGGGCAAGGGATGCTCAAGTAGTAGATCTTGATGTTTTGTCTATGTTTTATCAGTGTTTGTCTGGACTCAGAGTTGGTGATTATGTCAGGAGATGGCTGATGGTTGTGACACTTTTTGGGGTATGCAGGCAGTGCGAGCAGTGTGGGTGTACCACATTACGTGGTTTGTGAACTCAGCATCTCATGTGTGGGGTACACAAGTGTGGAACACAGGAGACTTGTCTAGAAACAACTGGTTAGTGTCAACTGTTATACCTCTTATTTCTTCAATGCACACAGTTCCCAGTAAAGTTCTGGTTTGACTGACACCAAGTCTATGCAATTGGAGCACTTTATGGAATAGACCTGCTAGGCGAGCTGCTGCAAGTGTGTCAGTCATCTATCAAGTTTGGTGGAAAACTTGAGACAATCCTTGGTCTGGATGCTTGAAGATTTTCTTCACATGCATCTGACTCTGCTCGTCAGCTAACAATCATTTTCTCCATCTGTTGCAACCTGAGTTTCAGGTGGGTAGCATTGCTTGCTTTTGGAGAGGGGTGGCATAACAACCATCATGCCTTTGAGTACTCTGCGCGTCATGGACTGGAGTGGTGGCAGCTTGACCCAACCTGGTGGGTTGTTCGTGGCTTAGAGGTGGTTGGCCTTGCAACCAAAGTGAAGCTTCCTAGGCAAGAGCATATGGAGCGCCTTGCAATCAAGTCTTCTTGAGCATGGTTTGAGAAGTTTGGGTCACTTGTCCAATACATAGTTAATTCTCAACGCACCCAATAGTGGCTGCCATGAATCTTGAAACATCTGCTCAGGAGCTCATTTCAGTGGCTTTGCACTGAATACCAAATCAGGTATTCATTTTAGTGAGTGGTAATGTGGGTTTTTGGTATCACGAAGTGATTGAGTGAAATTGAAGCTGCAGTTTTGGGTTGCTGAAAGGTTGAGAAGCTTAGCACAGGAATGCCCTCTCTCAGTTGTTGATCACCATCTCATGGTGATCTGAAGAAACTGGAGTTCCATTGATTGATGGCAAGCTATCTTTGAGATTTACCATCATTGCGTATTGTTGTTTTGTGATGTGACCTATGAAGTGTCCACCGCACAGCTATTTCATGTTGTAAAGTTCTTTCCAATTTTTTTCCCCTTGCTTCTGAGCTTTATAAATATCTTGTCCCAAGACTTTTAATTAGGTTCTCTTACTCCAAATTAAACATTTCTTGGGTTAGATATTGCCACTTGAAGGCCTCACTCAAGAAGGTGAAGGTATCTTACCTGTGTAGGTGCTGCTAGTTCACCCCTGCCCCTGCAATTTGTAGAGGACTTTTATAATTTTCTCCAATATTTGGTTTTCTGTTTCTTATTTCTTAGGTGCTGTGTTTTTGATGTTGTATTGTAAGTTTTCGAAGGGTGGATGTGCTCATGTTTAAATGGACCAAAAATGAGTTGACCACGGTATGAGTATGGGGTCTTGGATTCAAAAAAGAAACTCACAAAGATGGACTGTAATTGTAGATATAAAAGTGTATGGTGCTCTAGTTCTATGCATTATGAAAAATTATGAGAACTCCATGGCTCTGCAACGCCTGTGACTGGAAAGGTTATGAGGGGTTTGTCAAAAGAGTGAGTAATTGAAGTACGGAAGAACCCTAGCAAACCTTTCTTCCTCTTCTTGTACAGAAAGACATTGGAGCTAAAATTGGATCCTGCTTGTTGGGTTTGGAATGTCCATGGCTGCATCATGAAATATTCATCAAAGCTTGGAAGGAAATTGCGCAATGACACACATGTTCCAATAGGTAACCATTTCCAAGTAACATAGATATCCTTATAATGTATGAATTGCCAAACCTCCCAGCTTCCACCCCATTGGAGTATAGATTTCATAGATCACAGATATCCAACCATCACCCAAACCCCAATAGGAACACAAACTAAAGTTTTGTGGGACAAATTATGAGAAATTGTGAAATGGAGAGAGAGATCTCATATCATAGTTCATGTAATTCAACTCTGGTGTTCATGAATGAAGTTCATTCATCATGGATGACATGTATCCATGATCATCCATCATGGGTAAGATTCTCCCAACTAAGATAATCTTTGGATTTATGTTCTTCAGCAGGTTTTGGGTTCATTTCCTATTGGCATTGCATGATGAAGTTTCCTCTTTTCAAATGTTTCTATTCTTAAATAATAGCTAATAATTGCATTTGCAAGCAAATTTGATGTAGATCTACTAGTAAATACATTATCAATATTAAGAGTATCATACTACTAGTGGCCAATCAAAAATACTATAAATCTGATACCAAAAATACATCACAGAATTTTGCAACTTGTGGAATTTTTTTTCAGAAAAATGAAAAAAAATTGTAATTTTGTAGGGATTAAATTTATAGAACTTAATACAAAAAATGTGTCAAACCAATTAAAATTTTGGTGACTAGAAAACCTGAAAATCACCTTTTTTTTTTTTTAAACAAAAAAAAAAAAAAAAAAAAAAA